>OLXE01000559.1_pt1 | contig 22695 bp, 19 predicted proteins | sample 1644571 | NCBI WGS metagenome assembly OLXE01 (sample SAMEA103958161, study PRJEB25191) | human gut metagenome | biome: human-associated habitat [ENVO:00009003]; feature: intestine environment [ENVO:2100002]; material: feces | place: Germany | collected 2013/2015
ACTGCTGTCCATCCCTATAATTACTTCTCTTATCATACTTCAAATCTTTCAATAAAGCAGAGCTTACAGCGATACTGAATGTATAGGATTTATAAGGACCGACCGGAACGAAACTAGCCGTCATTTGCCAACAGTGCAAGTTACGAGTTACGTTACAAGTCATATAAGAGATCTTCTTAGCGTCAAAATCATAAGTAGCGTTAAAGTTAAAACGCCAGTTCTTTGTCGGCTGGATATTTCCGTTAAAGCTCAAAGAGTGAGTCAAGGCGTAATCATACTCCAGTTTAGAACGATTAAAATCACCATACCGCAAGCTCAAACCATAACTAAACGAGAGGCTCCAAGGAATCTTGGAAATTAAATAGCCATCGGCATCTGTCTCACCGGTCTCTTTCTTTTTGCCCAACAGACGGCCACCACTTTCCTTATTCTCGCCCTCTCCTTCTCCATCCGGGTTCAAGCCATCCGGATCTGCATTCGGATCCGTAGAAGCCGATTGATTCCCAGATTTATCCGATGAACTATCACCTCCTCCAAACAACTTCTTAAACGTATCATTATTAAATGTATAAGAAAAACTGGTGCTAGTCCCTCTCAAACGGCCAATACCCTTGCCTGCTTTCCAACGGGGAATATCGACACGATGCCCATTCTCATCGTACGTATAGGTATCGAACTGACCATTCAAGTTCAACGTATAACTCTTGGATAATTTCAAACGTAAACCGACACTCAAGTCACTCCACTTAAATGAATCCGCCGCCATATTATAACTCATGCCTAACGACAGCTTATCGATCAGACTAATTTTCTTGAATCCAGTAGAGTCCTTATCCGAACGCACCTTCATCTCGATATTGTTATTTACGTCAAAACTGATATTTCCTTGTTTTCCCGTTCCCGGAACGCCATACATATTATGAGCAAACGGAGAATACGTATATTCACGATCCTCACCATTCGCGTCTTGATATACATAAGTCTCATAAAAACCAAAACGAGAAGAAGCGAAGTCCGGCTGGGCGCTTACCGTAATAGACGGCTCGAAGCGGTGACGGATCATCTCAACCTTATTACCCAAGAATGGCAACGGTTTATAAAAACCATACAAGGTCGTAGACGCAGAGATAGAAGCGTTAAAATCGTAAATACGATAAAAACCATACGTAGTGTCGCGGGCTACCAAAGCCTGTTTCTGCGTATCATATTCCTGTTCGATCTTGCTGGTGTACCAACGTTCCTTATAATTGAAAGAGGGAGAAATATTCAAGTACTTGAGCACGGAGAATGTAGCGCTTACCGGAATCGAGTGCTGCATAGCATTCTGCCAATCTTTGATCAAATTCGATTTGAATAATAAGTTTTCCTTTGTCGTGATACTATTACTGAACGTACCGGAATAACTCATGGAGATCTTCTCGTACCAACGCTCCTTCCCGACCGGATGCTTCCGCTTGAAAGGGAAGATACGGCTCATCGTAACCGTCATGCTAGGCAAGGTTACGGCGATAGAAGAATCACGGGTCGTCTGGTTTATACTCATCGTACCGGAGATCGTGAACGGGTTATTCGGGAAACGTTTCGTTATGTTGATGGATGAACTCTTCGTATTCTGGTTCACGTCGGCATACCCGCTTGCGTTCGGATATAAACTGTTCTGATTATTGCGGTCATACGAAGAGGTCGAGAAGTTTACGCTCGCCGAAAAAGACAGATAAGGATTCGCCTTAGGGTCTTGCGTATGCGTCCAGTTAACCTTGAAGTCCTTGGATAAATTATAGTCTGGCAAGCCCTTATCTCCCAATTTCGTCACCAAATAAGAAGCATTAAAACTGCCCGAGAATTTATAACGTTTGCGGTAAGCCGACTTGGCCGACAATCCCCAAGATCCCTTGGTATAAATCTCTCCCAACAAAGCCAAGTCCATATAATCGCTCAAGGCGAAATAATATCCACCGTCACGCAAGAAGAAACCTCTGGTAGACTCGTCTCCGAAAGTCGGCATAATAATACCGGATGAATATGTACTCGAGAACGGGAAGAAACAGAAAGGTAACCCGATCGGATACAACGGCACGTCCTCCAAGACCAGATAGACCGGACCCGTTACGATATTCTTTTTCGGGCGCACCTTCGCTTTCGTCATCTGGATGTAAAAGTGAGGATGCTCATGCTCGTCGCAGGTCGTATACTTACCACCCACCATGTTCAAGATATCCCCTTCCATCTTTTTCGTTCGCCCGGCGGTAACATACCCTTCGCCCTGCTGGGTAATCACGTCCGTGATATATCCTTTCTTGGTACCAAAATTATACCGCATCGTCTTCGACTCATACTGCTGATCGCCCTCCTTAAACAACGGATAGCCAAACTCCTGCCCGATAGAGTCGAGTCCAAACTTAGCGAACACGATGCTACTATCCATATTCATCTCAATCAATTCGGACTGCAGCTCGATATTCTGGTATTTGACATCGCCTTCCCCGTAAAGATATGCCCAGTTGCCAGCCGTCATCACGATAGAATCGGTCGCTTGATAACTGACCGGAGCATCTAGCCCGGTCTGCTTTTCTGGAATCGAATCTCCCGCTAACGTTGTACTATCCGTAGGAGCCACCAAGAGAGAATCAGTCTGCGCCAAGCTATCGGCAGGAGCGACAATCTCCTGCGCCTGCACGCCCAAGCCTCCCAAGAGGAAAACGAATAGAATGATTAGGACTCTATATATCAAAAACATTACTTCGTTCTTTGCAGTGTGTTACAGCGTGCAAATGTATAATAAATAAACGAGCCCTTATGCTTTTATTCCCCTAAAAAGAGTTTACACCAGTGTTCAAACTGCTCAACTGTCTCATTTCCATACTTGGATAAGCTCTGTTTTATCTTATCAGCCGGTTTCTCTTTCGTCAATTTAGTCTTGCTAAAGAATTTATCAGCGAAACAGATCAATTGCTCTTCCAATGACACGGGACGCATATCCCGATGTGGAACAGGCAGGTTCCGTTCCTCGATCATGGCAAGCGAAAGCCCCGTTCCCGTATGCCTCTCGCAAACTAAGGCGTGGCGAGGATACCCCTCTTTCCGCATTAAATCGGCTCCCAGATAGCCATGGCAGATATAATCGGCCTCCCCATGGCAATCGATATCTGGAGCGTTACACAAAAAGATCCCTATGTCATGCAACATCGCCGCTTCCTCAATAAAAGTCAGATCCAGATTCATCTCCGGATGCAAACGGGCCAATGCCAATGCCTTATCCGCCACGCTGCGGCTATGAGTCACCAAAATCCGGTAGGCATCCGAACTTTCCGGATAATATTTCTTTATTATATCAAGAGGTTTCATCCTATTTATTTTTTTGCGAGACAAAAATAAACAATCTCTCTCACATATACTACTTCTCATCACTGATACCCCTGAAACCAATTGCCCAGTTTCAAATCTTTTATATCCGCACCTGTTTCCCGTTCGCCTCTCAAATACTCAGAGAAGTAATCGACCATCCGCCAATAATAATACTCATTATAGTCATCAAAATGATGACGTTTTCCCGGTACGATCAACATATCAAAGCGTTTGCCTGCCTTGATTAACTCGTCCACGACAACAATGGTATTCGCCGGATGCACATTATTATCGATATCGCCATGGATCAATAACAGATGGCCTTTCAAGTTCCTCGCCAATTCCTGATTGGTCGGGATGCGAATATCGAACGAGATATTTCCCATATCATCCGTGATCTCCTTTACCCCATGATGTTTCTCATAATATGGACGCAGACCTTTAAGGATCTCAACAGTCCCCACCACCGGTTATAAATGTTATTGTCATGATTGCCGGCACAAGATACCGCCACCTTAAAGAAATCCGGATAAAGCAGCATAGCCGCTGTAGACATGAAACCGCCACCGGAGTGTCCGTGTATGCCGACCCGGTTGATATCCATGAATTTATAACGAGCGCACAACTGCTCGATAGCCACTTTATGATCCGCCATCGGATAATCACGCAAATTTCCATATCCATAATTATGATACCACTTGGAGCGACTGGGATGCCCTCCCCTGTGTCCCATGCAAACCACGACAAATCCGGCTTGCGCCAAACGATCCGTACGAGGATTCAACGGAATGTAGCGAAAGAAAGTTCCCTCCTGTTGCGGTCCGGGGTATACATAGTTAATGACCGGATATACTTTCGTGGAATCAAAATCAAAAGGCTTATACATGATACCATACAAATCGGTCACCCCGTCGGCCGCCTTTACCGAAAAAGGCTCAGGGAATTTATAACCTGCCATGAGTAATTGAGAGAAGTCACTCTCCTCCAAGGTCATCAACCGGTTACCTTGGTTATCATACAATGCCGTAGCCGGGATCGTATTGACACGGGAATAGTTATCCACGATATATCGCATGGATTTATCCATAGAGACCAGGTGGAAATAATCGCCCGGAGTAATCAACTTTAAGCCCGAACCATCCAGATTCACCCGGTACAAATGCTCGTAATAAGGAGTCGTATCTCCCTTTTCCCGGGCATTCGCCTTGAAGTAAACGACACGATTCTTACTGTCCACGTCTACGATGGCGTCCACATGCCAAGGTCCTTTGGTGATACGGTTTTTCAAATTTCCTTGCGCATCATATAGATACAGATGCGCCCAACCATCCCGTTCGCTCCAATGGATCAATTCCTTACCATTATCGGTCATCGCTAGCGGGCGGGTTTCCATAGAGGTATTTAGACGTTCCTCAATGATCGCTTTTACCGAATCCTCCCCGATCGTATACGAACAGATATCCACCCGTTTCATATCCCGGCTGACACGGGTCAAATAGAAGGTCTGGTTATCTCCCAACCAGATCGAGTTCCGAGTGAGTCCCATACGCTCCTTATCCGGCTTGGAGGCTAGATTGATTGTTTGATCTTTAAAACAATCCACCCGGATTTCTTTCCGCTTCCCGGTATTTTCCAAATCAAAGAGATATAAATGAACGATTGGAGAACCCGCCTCTCCCGGCATCTGATATTTATAGGTCTCAAGTGTAGGACGAGGTTTGGCGATCGAGTTAATCACCCATAAATCTTGTACCGCACGTTGATCCGACAAAGTCGCAGCGAAATAACGACCATCGGGAGACCAGTTCCCCATTACATATTTCCGCTTATGGTCACATAAAGTATCGGTATTCAAGAAGGTCCGGGGCATACCAAAGCCAAAATCTTTTTCGCCATCCGTAGTCAAGGCGATCTCGGATATCGTCTTATCCTCCGGGTCCTTCACGGCCTTCTCATAATCCTCATAACTCATGACATACAGGTTCAAATCTTTCGCGAAGACGACCCGCTTTTTATCCGGCGATATATTCGCCCAACGGATTTTAGCAGGAATCTCGTTTTTCGTAATCCGAGTCAACCGGGAGGACGGATAATCATACGAGAAAAAATAGTTCCCGTTCGTACCCTTTATCGAGAAAGTAAACGTGCGATCATCTTCCTTTAAGCGTAAATCTTCGATAGGAAGTTGTTGTCCGGTAAAAGGCTCTCTCACGATCTCGCTTATCTGTGCCGCCAACTCATCCCGATCGAATAATAATCGTTTATTTCTCGAATCAGGGTCCACCAGATACCAGTTTGTCCCCTCACTCGTCTTATACTCGTACCAGAATTTGTCACTATTATTAAAATAATTGGGGGTAAGGGTATAAGAGAAAAGTAACTGTTCCGCATTCGACGGGGCGAAACGGCGTGCTTGCGTATATTCCGGCAGGACATCTTGCGCATAGGTGAAAGACGCCCACGACAAACTCAAGAAGGCTACCGCATAAAAAAGTGTTTTTACATTCATATTCTAGTATTGTCTGTTATTCGCCTCAAAAGTATAAACTTTCTGTGAAAAACATTTCGTACTTTTGCGGTTAGTATACAGTTATTATATATGTAATGAAACAGATCTTTATATTTCTAGTCATACTTTTTAGCCTGACGCCAACGGTCTATTCACAAAACGCCCCGTTAAAGCTAGGTGCCGAGCGGATGGATGTCGTCACTCGTTTACTGAAGGGCAAGCGGGTAGGATTAGTGGTCAACCAGACTTCCATTTTGGAAAAGCGGCAGATTCATTTATTAGATGCGCTAGTAGCGGAAGGCGTAGACGTTAAGAAGGTGTTCGCTCCGGAACATGGATTCCGGGGAACCGGTGATGCCGGAGAGGAGATAAAAGACAGCCGGGACTTGAAAACAGGCATCCCCATCATCTCTATTTATGGGAAAAACAAGAAACCGTCCGCCGAGCAACTGGATGACCTCGACGTGATTGTTTTCGATATACAAGATGTAGGTGCCCGTTTCTATACCTATATCAGCACGATGCATTACGTGATGGAAGCCTGCGCCGAAAACAACAAAGAGTTTATCGTGTTGGACCGCCCGAACCCGAATGACTTCGTAGACGGACCGATCCGCCAGAAAGGATTCGAGTCTTTCGTCGGTGTCGATCCGCTCCCGATCTTGCACGGTTTGACCGTAGGGGAATTGGCATGGATGATCAATAAGGAAGGCTGGCTGAAAAGTGCGCCCGATACCTGCCGGTTAAAGATCGTAAAGATGGAGAATTGGAAACACGGAGATCCCTATTGGTTGCCGGTCAAGCCCTCTCCGAACCTCCCGAATGATCAGTCTATCCGTCTGTATCCGTCGCTTTGCTTTTTTGAGGCTACGAACGTTAGCGTGGGAAGAGGAACCTATTATCCGTTTCAAGTACTAGGTTTCCCGGACCCTAAATACGGGGATTTCACTTTTACCCCGACCTCCTTGCCCGGATTCGATACCAATCCCTTGCAAAAGGATAAAGTATGTTACGGCATCGATCTGCGGGAATATCCGTTCGAAGGAGGATTAACCTTGCGATTCTTCCTCGACTTCTACAATAAAGCGGGAAAGGATCAAGCCTTTTTCTTCTCCCGTCCGAACTGGTTCGATTTATTGGCAGGCACGAAGCAGCTCCGCTACCAGATCGTAAGAGGCTTATCCGAGAAAGAGATCCGGGAAAGTTGGAAACCCGAGCTGGATCAATACAAGGCCATGCGTAAAAAGTATTTACTTTATCCGGACTATCCTACTCAAAATAAAAAATAAGAACGAATGAATTATTGGGAATCGCATACCCAAGTCGCCGTACGTTTCCGCCGATTCGACCGGAAACGTTACGCCGCGTTCCGGAGTATGCACAAAGTCATTAACATTGGAGTCGTAACAGCAAGTACGCTACTATTCGCCCTGCCCGACACGGCGCAAGCCCAAAAGGCAATCGAGCCTAACCGGACCGGCGAGGAAGCTTCCGTAGAGCTGGAAGAGGTAGAAGTTACCGCCTCCCGTGCGCCTATCGCACGGAATCAAGCGACCAAGATCGTGACAGTCATTCCCGCCCGTGAGATCGCGGCGGCACCTGTCACCAGTATCCAAGATCTTTTAGAATATGCCGCGGGAATAGACGTCCGGCAACGAGGAGAAGGAGGCACCCAAGCCGATATCTCCATCCGGGGAGGGACGTTCGACCAAATAGCGGTTCTCTTAAACAGGGTCAACCTCTCCAACCCACAAACTGGCCATTATAGTTTTGACCTCCCGGTGAATCTCTCGGACATAGAGCGCATCGAGGTGGTATCCGGCCCTTCTTCCCGTATATTCGGGGCCAGCGCTTTCGCCGGAGCGATCAATATCATCACGAAAACAGGAAAAGAGAACAGGATCTCGACCGACAATTACGCTGGAATGCATAAGCTCTGGAAACTGGAAGCTGCCATCAATCACGCGACCACTCATTTCGGACAGCGCCTTTCCGCAGGGTATGCCTCGTCCGGAGGGTATATAGACAATACAGACTTCAAACAATTAAATCTTTTTTGGCAATCGGAACTTAAAAGCGAGGAGGCCGATTTCCAATTCCAAGCCGGATACAACGACAAAGGTTATGGAGCGAATAGCTTCTACTCCGCTTCCTATCCCAACCAATACGACAAGACTCGCCGCTTTTTCCTCTCCGCCGGAGGAGAAACACATGGCAAAATCAAGTTCACCCCCAAGGTATACTGGACCCGACATTTCGACCGGTACGAGTTGTTCCGTAGCGATCCCGCCGATTGGTATACCGGGCATAATTACCATGAGACGGAAGTATTCGGAGCCAACCTCAACGCCACGACACAGTGGAAACTAGGAAGAACCAGTATGGGCGTGGAATTCCGAAACGAGGGAGTAAAGAGTAATGTATTAGGCAAGCCGATGAAGGAACCGCAGGATGTTCCTTTCGAGAAAGAGGGGCAATATCTAAAAAGCGATAACCGAAGTAACATCAGCTACTTTCTTGGTAAGTATTCGATAAACTCCCTCGTATATTGGGTAACGTATGTTCATAATGTCGTTTATTCATTTTATCGTTCTATGATTTATTGTTACATCAATTCAACCCAAAGATGTGCGGGTTCTATAGTAATTGATATTATCCCTACTAATGGAGCGGATAAAAGGAAGTTTTTCCCCTTTGCCCCTTATTTTCCTGTGACAAATGTGATAAAGCGATATTTTTATCCCTACTTTCCCGCCATAATTGGTATAAAAGGGTATTCTTTCCCTTATTTTCCCTATTTATCGGGGATAATGAAGATAAAAACGGCACTTTATTCCCTATTTTCCCGTCTTGATTGGCATAAAACGGTAGTTTTCCCGTGTTTAGGCGAGATTTACGAAGGTATCAGGAGTCTTTCTTGGGAGATTCCGGTGACGTAACGGATAATATCTTGCCCTTGGATAACAGATTGTCAGGTAACAATTCGGCCAGATCCATCGAGTAGTCATCGTCATAATCATGTATATGTTCAAGGAAGTAGATCAGCCACGTGCGGAAGTCAGCCCCGGCAGCCTTGCAGCAGCCGAAGAACGAGTAGAGCACCGCCGCATCTTCAGCGGCATCATTATTGCCACAGAACAGGTAATTACGTCTGCCGCACGCGACAGGCCGCACTTTATTTTCTATCTCGTTATTATCCGGTCTGTAACGACCGTCCAGATGGTACCTGGAGAGTTTGTCGAACCTTCCGTATGTATATTTTATGGCTTTTCCGATCGGACTGTCTTTCATTACTTTGGGATATTCATTGACCAGCCATTTCTCGAAGCGCACAAGTATGGGATATGCAAGACGTGCCCTAAGTTCAGCCCTCTGTTCGTAAGTCAGGCGTTCATCGTCAGCCTTACGCTCCACGTCATAAAGCAACTGTATCTGTGCGAGCGCATAGTCGGCACGCTGCATGTCATTCTTTCTTGCCTCCCAAAAATGTCTGCGTGCATGGGCCCAACAGCCAAGAAGGATAATACCTTTCTTGGCGTCCAGCATCTCGTACCTTTCGTATCCGTCCGTCTGTATGGCTCCCCGGAACTTGCCGAAGAGTTTCAGCACCACCTTTCCACTTCGGGAACCCTTGTCATAGTAAAAGAACTGACGTCCGGTCATGACACTGCGCACAAGCCAGATATAACCTTTGACCGTCTTGTGTCTCTCGTCATTCATCACGGGGATTGTCGTTTCATCCGACTGTATGTAGTCAGTCTGCATCACCAGCTCCCATAATCGGAAGTAAAGGGGCCTTAGCAAATCCGCCACATCCTTGAACCAGTCGTTGACCGTTGACGCGGGGAGATGTACCCCCACACGTTTGAACTGTTCCAGTTGCCTGTGGAACGGTATGTGATCCACATATTTCCCTATCATCATGTCTGCCAGCAATGAGGCAGAGGCATAGCTCTTTGCTATTGGCATGACGGGAAGCGGGCCGGTCTTGAACTCGTTTGTACCCTTCCGTTTGGCTGTATGGCGCACTATCCTGCGGATATAGAACTTCTCGGGCTCGTGCATAAGGATCTCGGTCACTTCCTCTCCGGGAAGGAGCGTCCACTCTTCCGGATTATACCCTTCGGGATATATATGGACCACCTCACGCTCAAGATTCTCCGGAAGGGATTTTCTCGCAGGATGCTGCTTCCCCGCTTTTTTACGGGCGATGATCGCTTCTCTGGTAGCCTTCAACTCCTTTTCTGCTTCTTCTGCGGCTTCAGCCTCCTGGGGAAGCATGTCAAAGCCTTCAAAATCCAGCCAGCGGTCCTGGGCGTCAGGCTTTATGAACTTTTCCGCCTTCTTACCGTACAACTGCCGTTCAAGATAGGATACACGTTGCTCCAGACTGTTGATTTTTGCTTCCTTTTGGGCGATTATGGCATCCTTGTCAGACAATAAAGCCTCATACACCTCTTTGTCCGCAGCTTTAAGGGGCTGCGTGGACACCATCTCCTTCAACCGGCTGTTTTCTCTATACAGACAGTCGCATTTGTGCATGAGATCCTTTATCAGTAATTCCTTATCGGTTGGCATAATCGTTTAAATATGATGCTAAGATACTAAAAAACAGCCGGAATACGGCATTGTATATGTTATAATTTGTTACAACTACAACCCATGGAAACCACTCCTTTTATAACGCCTGACCTTGCTGCCGTCCATTCCTTGAACCATCATCACAAGGTCATTCCAGAAGGTTTCAATCGCTTTAATCCGACCTTCCTCCGTATTTATGACCGGCAGATGGAAGTGCCCATGTTCCAGCCTCATATGGTATATCACCAGACCACCATATTCCATATGGAGGATTTTCATACAGGTACAATTCGCATTGATAAAAATGAAAGCGTCACCGTCCCGTACATTCTTTCCCATCTGGTTGGTCACGATGCCGCTAAGCGTATAAAAACTCTTACGCATGTCTGTCGGATACGGGTAAAGATAATATCTGTTGGATTCATTCAAAGAAAACATAGGCTAACGGTTTGAATTCAAAAATATCAGGGTTTGCAATACCTCCGGTGACAAAGGGCTGTTCAAGCGGACTGTGACGCCATTGGGATAGGAGATCTCACATAGCGGCTGGGGAATTGGCGACGGGCTGACCGGAGGGGCAGACAGCAGGGATTTCTCCTTATGGGGAAGACTGACCTGGCCCTTACTGTTTACCTTTACCGGGATAAAGCCGCCTTTGCGCAACAGCTTGGAACGCCACTCGTAGAAACGTTTGGGACGAATACATTCATTCGAACAAAAATCCATAACTGACAGTCCGCTCGACTTGAAACGGGAATAAATAGATTCAAAATCTTCCATGGTCCATTGATGTGACATAACAATTGAGCTTTTTTACTTTGATTACAAAAGTAATATCACATTTTTAGAATGAAAGGGGGAGTTTATCGAATGCTTACTATCTGCCGCACGAAAGCGGGAACAACCCCTCGCATGCCTACGCGTGGGTGGACCAAGCTACGGACCGGATCATCTTCGGCGGCAACCCGCCTGTGGACCGGAAAACCGTCAGGATCAGACCGGAGGTCGAGAAGAGGCTGTACAGCCCGCCAGGAAAAACACGTAAAAGGACCGGGACACGTCCCAAAATGTAAAATAAGAAACATATGACAATGGAAAAAAGCAACAGGACCGCACCCCTAAAAGTAGTGCTCCGAAATCACGGTTACCTGCTGTTCTCCGGCAGCAAGGCCGGTGAGGAGGCCCTCAGGGGATATCTCCAGCGTGCCGCTGACAGGTACTTCGAACCGCATGCCCATGACGGGGTGCTGGAGATCTACGAGTACTCCGGGCGGCGCAGGGAGCTGATGCCCCATATCAACGGTGGCGGACATGGCATGTCCTGCCGGGAAGGGACGGGAAAGGCGGAATACATTCCACGGGAAGCCCTTCCCGCCTGGTTTGCCAACAGCCTCGAGCCAAGGCTCTACCACGCGATGAACCCGACAGCCGACGAATACCGGGGGCTGTTCTCCAAAGTGAAGGGATATACGGGTTTCGAACTCTCCTCCAGAGCGGAGAACGAGGACATATACCGCCTGCTATCGATCAGGGAGCGCGGCTACATGAATATCCATGACCGGCCGTTCACCTATTACAGGGAGCTGCTTCCCCTGGCCGAACGGTTCGAAGAGGTGACGCAGGTGAAAGCCGCCGAGCTGTTTGACCCACAGGCCTTCAGGAAACTTTCATCCGAGATAAGGAAAAAGGCGGACGATATCCTCCGCCGGGACTTTGACGTAAGGGGGCACCGGTCACTGGAGAAATTCCTCAGTAATCCCGACACCGCCCTGCTCGTGGGAAACGTGAAGCTGGAGAACGAGCAGTTCAGGGTGCTCTCCGAAGGCCACGCCCTATACCTTCCGGAGAATGACCGCCCCGCCTCACGGCATCTGCTCTACTGCATGGCGGATTTTACACGGCACAAATTGTTGGTATCCGGTGAACCGTTCCCTGTCAGGACCTACCGGGTAAAGGACGGCATCCGTCATCCGGCAGGGCAGTGTGAGGAGTTATCGGAGAAAAGGAAAAGGACCGGACGGAAGCCTTCCGGCAGAAAATTATAAATTAAAACAGTACCACCATGTATATTGGATTCATATTGAACGGCAGGAACGAGCTGGAATACTGCCGGATTCTGTCTTCTGACGTAAATGACCTGGACCGCCGGTTCGGGGAGTTTTGTTTCAGTCAGGTCAGAGGACAGCTGAAAGGGGCCTACCTGCCCGAGGAAAGGATCTACTGCATCAAGGCCGCCGGTGAAGATGGCAACCGGGTGGAATCCCTTGTGCGGGATATAATTGACAGAGGCGCATGGCCCTCCGACGACTACCAGAGGCTGCGGGATATCGGATTTGTCCATGAGACGGCCGACCCTTACAGGAGGACCGACAGCCGGGACTTTATCGTCGGCGAGCTTGAACGGGCGCTCCACAACGGGAGGGCGGGCAGGCTGCTGGAAGCCTACCACGACTTCCACCGGAGCCGCGAGAAGGATACCGGCAACCGTGTACTCACGGCTATACAGACCGGACAAGGCGTGCTGCTCTTTGATGACACAGGCCGGGGACTGGAGCGGGTGGAGAGCTATCTCCAGTATAATGCGGACAATTTCTTCAGTCCGATACACCGGAATACCGACAAACTGGGCGTCTATTATTTCAGCACGGACAACGCAAGGCTGGTGGAAAAGGCGCGGGAGTGCGGCAGGATGTTCACCCCTGATGACCGGTGCCGTTTCATCCCCGCCAAGGCGGAATTCCTCCGGTCGGACATCCTGCGGGGATGCAAGCCCGCCGTGGAGTGCGACATGTCCCCGGACCTCGCCCGATACCGGGAGATGCTGAAGACATTCAAGCTCATGGAAAATGAGACACCTTTCAACATCGGCATACTGGACAGGCTGTGCAGGACGGGGAATCTTGACGAGATACCGGAAAACAGAAACTTCAGGCATTTCTGCAGTTTTTCCTCCCTGCGCTCGCAGATGAACCATTCCTTCCTCTCCTCACAGGCGGACACGTTGCTGGGAAATTCCATGAGACAAGCCGTCAGCGATACGGCACGACGCATCCTGCAGAACGAATACGACGTGCGGGGATATGAATCGCCCACCCCGGATACGAGACGCAGGCGGGAAAAGAAACCGGAAAAGACAGGTAAAAGAACTAACATAGGAAGATAATATGGCCTCGTGGTTGGAAAAGCTGGGACTGCAAAGAACGCGTCCCCAAAAAGAAGAGTTGAAGGACTTCTGTCTGGAACTGTGTCCGGACAACCGGATAGCCTCCTTCATGATAACGGACCATACGCCCCGGAGCGGGAATCCCTTCATCCGGTTCGTCAAGGAAGCGGCACGTAAAGCCGTACTCGAGGAAGCCCGGGGCATCCCCGACAACCTGCTGCTCTTCTATGCCGGCATCCGGAAAGAGGAGCTGCCCCCTGCCAGCGGACTGCAGGAGAAGGAACCCAGGCAGGCATGGCGTTTCATCATCGAAAACGGCGGGATCACGGACGGCAACTCCATCCCGCTGAGACGGGCCGCCTATTTGGAGGCACACGGTGTGCAAACGGACCGCAGGAACCTGGAAGGGCTGGAACACTCGGCTGGCTACAAAGACTTCGTGGCATACGAGACCGCACGGGAACGTATCCTTCAAGGAAGGAGCGCCCGGTTCCTCGTGACCGCCGTAAAGACGGACCAGGGTGTCAGGGTGTTCAACAGGGGGCTGCACGGCCCGCGCCACCTACGCGAATACCTGCAGGAAATAGCCGACAATTTCTACTCACCCTGTGGAAAGAGACCGGGGACATTGTCCATATTCCGCATCGAGACCTCGTCAAAACGGCTGATGGAGATGTCCCGGCAGCCCGGACGGTGCTTCCCCGCCTCCCAGCCCGGACTGGAAGTGTTCGGAAGTTACCGTCCGGTAGCCTCCTTCGACCTCTCACCCACGGCGGCCAACCTCGACAGGTTCGTTACGGCCGGCTCCCTGGAACTTTCCAGACGCAACCTGGATATCATGACATTGCAGGACATCGCGGAAAAGGGATACGCCCACCTGGCGCTGGAGGAGCCGTTCCGTTACAGGAGGGAGTTCGCCCCCGTGGAAAAAGAACTCGGAAAGCTATCCAGGGAAAAGGAGCTCCATCCGGACTTTCCTCTCGGGGAGAGGATGGCGGAACTCCGGGAGACTTCCAGGAAGATCGCCGCCGCCCTGTTGGCAAGGGAGGGAGTCCGGACAGGGATGCCACGGTCGGAAACAAGGTATGCCGACAGGATATCACGCATGCTGGAGAGTCCGGCGGATATCCCGGGGGCGGCCGATACCGGCAAAAAAAGAAAACAACCCTCTTCCAGACGGAAACATGCCGAAGGAAGACAAGTAAAACTGTAAACTGCAAGCATATATGGCAACCAACAAACCACTTACCCCGGAAGAGGCCGTCGACATGGGCCGCCGCGCTGTCGGCCGGCGGGCATTGATGCGGACACTGAGGGACATCTTCTCGTACCGTAACCCGCTGCGACAGTTCATGGACGCCTACCGTTTCAACGTCATCCGCTGGAGCGCGTCCAACCTCAGGGAACCGACCCTCGGAAAACGTATCAGGCTGTTCCTCGGCACCAGAAACCCGCTGCGGATTCTCCGCGACAACTTCCGGCAGAACCGCGCGGACCTGACAGCGGACTGGGAAAGGGCGGTCATCGGCCGTATCAACCTCTCGCTGGAAGAGCTGGGGAGCATCCCGCTGCATTCCCAGCCCCGTGACCTTGCCAAAAGGCTGGACCGTGTCGGGAGGATGATAAACCGGATGACCGGCTATGAGCATTGTCCCAGCCTGCTCACGGAGAGGCTGCTGCTCTCTACCTACAGGTATATATTCATGGCTCCCCATGACAGGCGGTTCGGCGCCCTCTGCCCGGACGGGATCTGCGGGATGCTGCGGCAGAACGGCGTGCCGCCGGAGAGCCTGTATTACCAGAACTACGAAAGCCTGCTGCAAGGAAGGGAGACGGTCATCTACGAGTTCACCTCCGACGGGAAAGGACTACAGTATCTGCGTCCCCTGGAACACGTGAGGCTGGATGCCGGCCCGGGAGGGTATGACATGCTTCCCGCCCGTCGGCCCGACGGCCCGAAGGACCCTTCCGTTTCCCAAGGGGCGGAAGAGGCCGTACCGCTCTCCGAAAAGATGGAAAAAAACGGGAGGAATATCGCAAGGGAGAAGAGAACGGTCCGGAACACAAAAGTCAAAAAGACAAAGGCCAAAAACAAAGGCATGAGCATGTAACCAATTATTCACCTGATAAAAATAAAAATTATGAGAATCGTACTTACAGACAAGCCAGCCATGGCAAGGAGCATCGCCTCCGTACTGGGCGCCCGTGAAAAGGCGGAAGGATATCTTTACGGCAACGGGTATGCCGTCACATGAACTTACGGCCACCTGTTGGCACAGGCACCGCCGTCCGCTTACGGACCCGCTCGTGTGGAACGGCAGGCGCTTCCCCTCATTCCGGTCCCGTTCCGTCTCGTTGTCAGACAAGTCAGGACGGAGGAGGGGTATGTCACCGACCCGGTAGCCACCCGGCAACTGGAAGTGCTCCGCGGGTTGCTCGAAAACGCCGACGGGCTTGTCATAGCCACGGACGCGGGGCGTGGAGGAGAACTGGTCAGCCGGGATCTCCTGGACTATCTCGGTTACCGTAAACCGGCCCTGCGTCTGTGGATATCCTCCCTGACGGAAAAGGCCATCCTGGACGGTTTCAAAAATCTGAGAGAGGACAGCGACTTCGACAACCTCGCCCTGGCGGCGAAGGTACGCAGGGAAGCGGACTGGATACTGGGCGTGAACGCAAGCATCGCCCTGGGGATAGCCGCCGGCATGGGCAACCACTCGCTCGGACGGGTACAGACTCCCACGCTGGCATTGGTCTGCCGCCGTTATCTTGAAAACAGGGATTTTGTGCCCGTGAGCTGTTTCCATCTGCAGACCGGTGTCTGCAAGGACGGGCAGAAAGTGCTTTTCACGTGTCCTCTCCGGTATGAAAGGAAAGAGGATGCGGAAAAAGCCCGGGCCGGACTGGAGGACGAAAACCGCTGTACGGTCCTTGCCGTGGAAAAGAAAGAGATCGTGGAGCAGCCGCCTCTGCCGCATGACCTGACCGGCCTGCAGCGGGAAGCCAATACACGCCTGGGCATGACAGCCGGACAGACACTCGCCGTCGTCCAAAGACTTTACGAAAGAGGGTGCGTCTCATATCCGAGAACCGGATGCCGCCACATTCCGGAAGACATCTTCAAGCAGGCACCCACGCTCGTCGCCACCCTTAAAGGGCATCCCCGCTTCGGAAGGCACGCGGAAAGGCTGCTTGAGAAAGGACTGAACCCTCATGCGGTGGACGAAAGCAGCGTAGCGGGACACCATGCCCTTCTCATCACGGGAGAGATGCCCGAAGGACTCTCCCCGGACGAGCAGAACATCTACTCCCTGATCGCCGGGAGGATGCTGGAAGCATTTTCCGAAGGATGCGTCAGGGAAGTCATACGTGTCAAGGCCGATTACGGCGGAATGGAATTCGAGGCCGAAACCTCACGGGTGAAGTATCCGGGATGGCGGGACATTTACAACGGACCGGACATGGCGGAAGAAGGCAAATCCCTACTGCAGTTCCATCGGGGAGAGACGCTGGCGGTATTGGAAACAGAAATACTGGAAGACAGTACAAAGCCGCTGCCACCATTCACGGAAGCCGGACTACTGGCTGCCATGGAAAACGCCGGCGGCACGGCGGACGGTGAAAGCAACAAGAAAACAACGGAGAGGTGCGGGCTCGGGACACCGGGCACCCGCGCAGGAATCATTGACTTGCTGGTGGCACGACGGTACGTAGAGCGTATCGGAAACCGTCTCATCCCGACAAAGAAGGGGCTGGAGATATACGGCATCGTTGGAGACAAGCTGATCGCCGATGCGGCTATGACGGCAGCCTGGGAAGAGGCGCTGCGTGAAATCGAGGAAGGAAGGCTCAGTGCCGGAAAGTTCATGAAGGGCGTCCATGAGTATGCACGGAAGATCGTATCGGAGCTGCTCGCCCTGCAGGTCGGGAACCCGGGCGTGACAAGGTGCGCCTGCCCGAAATGTGGGACAGGAACAGTGGCACTCTACGACAGGGTGGCCAAATGCGGAGATCCCGACTGCGCGTTCCATCTTCCACGTATGTTCAACGGACGGGAGATGACAGACGAAGAGATGACACGGCTGATGGCATGGGAAGCTACCCCCTTCCTGAAATTCACCACCAAGGCGGGAAAGCCCTATGAGGCGTCGCTCAGAATGGACGAGAATTACAAGGTGGAGCTTACATTCAAGAACGACGGCAAGCGGGAGCTGTAACAGGGCCGATACCGCAAGGGAAATGTCCCGGCCTGCTCTTTTCGGAGACTGGCCGGGATTTTCCATACCCCCTCCTGTCCAAAGTGACGGAGCGGAAAAAGCCAGCGGCCCGCTCACGGGAAAGTTCATTGCCGATGGTTTAAGGAGCTGTTGTCCGTAAGGAAGTGAACAGGCTGGGCCTTAGGGTACGATATGAGGAAGTTCCTGCCGCAATCGCCATTCAATATCCTGTATGTAAATAATCCAGACGGCAGACACCCGTATCGAAATGTATGTTTCCGGTCAATTTCCAAACGGAAGGCGCAAGAGCGTCTCCGAACAGCCTGATGCCTCCCTGCAGTCTCGGGATAAGATAGATCACCATCTCGTCCACCATCCAGAACCTGAGCAGGCAGTCAACAAGCGGAAGTGTGTCAGGGCAGGCCTCGACAAGGGCGATACCGTCCCCTTCCTCTTTCCATCGGGAGAGTGAGACGAAAGATACCGGTTCCTCAAGGTGCCGTACCGCCTTCTTCCTGATCCGGGTGATACCGTATTTGTCCCGGGAATCCTGCAACGCGGAGAGGAACTGCCGCTCCAACAGGCAGCCGTCAAGGGAGAGAAAGGCTATAAGCTGAATGTGTTTTATGATACCGTCTACTTCGCAGGCAAAATCCATAAAAAAAACGTGGACTTGCACAGTGTCAAGACGAGGCTCTGGTAAGCCCAGAATAAGAACTGTGCAAGCCACGCTATGACAATGCATAGCATAGCCTTACACAGAAATCCCTTATTCTTTGAATTTACCAGATTCCGTCTTGAGGATGTTCTGCGAACGTTATGTCTATATATCTCAAGAAAGAAGGAAAAATACTCCTTCTTTTCCCAAACTCATATTTTCGTTCCAAATATAGGAATTATTCTAAAAATCACGAAATATCGTCCGGATAATCTTCCCGTCAAGGATTGGAAAGGGTATAGTGTTTCACGACGGGCTTCCAGAAAAGCATATGACTATTAGTGACTATACATGACAATGCATGACACGGGAAAGTAACATCCCTCTTTCTTTACTATCTTGCACCCGAAATCATTAAAAAAATAAATATGGAACTGACAATTATCGAAACAAGCGCTTATCTGGAATTAAAGCGACAGCTCAGCACGTTGTCCGTGCAAGTGGAGGATCTCGCCCGGAAAATGGCTCCACCTGTTCCGGACAAATGAATGGACGCTCAGGAGGTATGCCTGGCATTGGGAATCTCGAAGAGGTGTCTCCAGGCTTACCGTGACAGGGGACTGGTTCCCTGCTCACATATCGGCGGAAAATATTTTTACCGTGAGACGGACATACAGCAAATCCTGGAAGAAGGACTAATCAAAAACAGAAAATAACAGATGGCGGAAATCATTACCAAGGATTCGGAGGAGTTCAAGGAACTCACCGGATGGATCAAGAGATGTGGAAGGGCACTGGAAAACGCGACGGCTCGAATCCGTCCGGGCATAGCCGACGAGCATTATCTAACGGGAGAGGAAGTCTGCGAGAAACTGCATGTATCCAGGAGGACGCTTCAGGCACTCAGGGACGAGAAGGCAATCCCGTACACTTCCATTACCGCCGCAGGAGGCAAGCTGCTATACCCGGAAAGCGGACTGTACGAGGTACTGAAAAAGAACTACAAGGACTTCAGGCGATATGCCAGATAAACAAACGGCACGTATTCTGAACAAAAAAACTCCTTCGGCCGGATTCGAGGCTGAAGGAGTTTTTTATATAAGTTCCGGGGCTTAGTTGGCCAACCGGTATGTGTCACCGATCTTCATGCACAGCCTGTCCGTATCTTCCCCGACTTTCGGATTGATCAGCTCGGCATAAATCTGGGTGGAAAGAATGGACTTGTGCCCCAATACCTTCTGCAAGGTTTCCAACGGCATCCCCTTTAAAATGGCCAGAACGGCAAAGGTGTGGCGTCCGATGTGCGGGGTTATCCCGGTCGAACAGCCGCATATTCTGGTCAGGACCCTCAGGCTGGATACCATGGCCTGGTATTCGCCTACGGGAAACACCTTGTCAGGCGAACTTTTCTTTTCATTGTCCCCCCTGTACTTCTCGACCAGTTCGATAGCGATAGGAAGCAGCTTCACCACATAGGCTACACCGGTTTTTATACGGTTACCCATCAGCCATGTACCACCATCGGAATCCGTATGGATATTCTTGTACGTGATCTCCTTCAGATCCGCATACGCCAAACCTGTAAAACACATGAACAGGAACATGTCACGAATAGCCCGCTGGCGCTTGTATTTCAACTTGACATGGATGATGCTTTGTAAGTCCTCCTCGGTGAGGAAAGAGCGCCGCCTGTATTCGGGCAGGCAGTTGAAACCGATGAACGGGTGAAGCCTTATCCAGCCTCTTTCCTGGGCGGTATACATCAGCCATTTCAGGGTGTTGACCCGGCAAAAAGCCGTCGAGTTCGCCAGGGCGCATGTCCCGAGCATCCAGTTATAATAGTCCTCGATGAACTTCTTGTCAAGGTCGGCGATGGCTATATCCTCGATGCGCCTCTTCTCTTTGAGGAAAAGCAGCAGATTCTTATAGTCGGCCACCAGTCCGCGATAGGTGCTTGCCGCCTTTTCCTTGCCTATCTTTTCCTTGTAGGAGACAAGCTGCTCCCTGAACAGTCCCATAAGGGTGTGATAATCGTCTCCGAAGCCAAGATAGCGGTTGTAGACACTTTTAGCTGTCACCAGGCTGTCATGGTCGCAGACATACTGGTAATGCCTTGTGATCTGGGCCTTGATATTGTCAAGCTCCTGGTTCAGCCGTCTGGCCTCGTCGGATTTCCCCTTCGCCCTCTTGGCCTTGGCATCCCATAATGCCAGTGAAACTTCCCGCTTGCAACTGAAGCAGGCGGTGGTCTTGTTGATGGTTATACGTCCCATAATGGGCACCTTGCCATCTTTCAACGATTGGTTCTTGGTGTAAAACAACACGGAAAATGTACTTCTCATAAACTCACTTCTTTTAGTTACAAAATTAATAAATATCGAGCTTTTTGAAGTTATGAAAAGTAACGCAATGCATTGAAAAATAATCGTTTATATCCCTTGAAATATCCGTATTTGCAAGGTAACGGATAAGTAACGGAAGTCGCAGCAAAACATGCCCTATAATGCTCGCTTTCTCTACCAACAACCAAAAACAGAAATCAATAACTATTTGATTGTTAATTGGTTTTCGCTACCTTTGCAAACTGTGGAAAAACACTTAGTTTCCCTATATAGAAACGAAAGTTTTTCCTTGAAGAAACTAAAGTTTTCCGTATAAGAAATTTAGAAAAACTGCAATAGGCTGATAATCAATTAAAGTACAAAAAGAAACAGCTACCCTTTCCATTCTCGGATTCTACCGAGATATGGCCGCCATGCAAGGTGATTATTTGCTTACAGATGCTTAAACCGATACCCGAGCCGGAGGGCTTGGTGGTAAAGAAAGGTACAAAAACCCGGTCGATAACCTCGGGTAAGACACCAATACCGTTGTCTCGCACGGTAAAGACGAGTTCGTTTCCCTCCCGCTGAGCCGCCACGATAATCTCGGGGTTTGGCTTTTCCGCACAAGCCTCACAAGCATTCTTCAGTAAGTTCAAGAAGACCTGCTCCATCTGCGCCCGATCCGCAAACCATTCCAGAGGCTCATCCGGCAAGCGGAAACGGATAGAAGGCTCCGGGCACAAACGCCTTAAATCCGAAAAGAAATCTTTCACTAAGATACGGGTCTTTACCGGAGAGGCGATCCGGGTCAATCTCCGGTAATTCTCAACGAAATCCAGCAACCCTTTACTCCGGCGATGGATGACATTCACCCCATGCTGGATATACGAACGATTCCGGACATCATCCGGATCTGCTTTACAACGTTTGCTCAAGGTCTCGGACAACGAGATAACGGGTGTGATGGAGTTCATGATCTCGTGCGTCAAGACACGGATCAATTTCTGCCAAGCCTCCATCTCATTCCGCTCCAAGGTAGAATGGATGTTCTTCAAGCTGACGATCCAACGCTCGCAACCTCGCAAGTCGATACGAGTGGCATCGATCGCCCAATCTTGCGGAACGGATGGTTTTCCGTAACGCACCACCGTCTTCCCCGCCTTGATAGCCTCCAAGAACTCATTGGGTAACCGACACCTCGTATCCAGCAACGCGTCGGCGGCCCGGTTCTTCCACTCAATAGCCCCTTCCCTGTCAGTAACGAGTACGGCAGTGTCCACCTTATTCAACAGACTCTCAAAATACTGCCGCCTCACCTCCTCGTCCATCAATCGGCCACGCAAGGATCGCAGGGCCTCGGACAAATCGTCCGCCAACTCCCGCATCACCTTATCCTCATAAGGTGAACGAACGATCTGGATCAAGTCTTGCTGCCGCAAGCAATCCACCACATAACGCCAATACTTCACCTGCCGCATCTGTATGAAATAAAGATGAATCGAGAAATACAAGATCGCGATCCCGCAAAAAGTAGGACAAAAAATAATCTCCTCATGCACGCAATAGAACAGGAGTCCCGTAGACAATACGATGCCTAGGATGTGCGAGATGACCGTGAACGCATACGATCTCATAAGCCGAACTTCTCTATTTTGCGATACAAGGAAAAACGGGTGATACCCAATAGCTCGGCGGCATAGCTCATATTACCGTTGCTTTGCCGCAAGGCTCGCTCAATGATTTTCCGCTCGGCTTGTTCCAGATTCAAATCAGGGTCCAGCTCCTTCTTCCGCTCGTAAGAGGCTGTATAGAGAGGGAAATCATCCGGTCTCAGCACCGTACCCTCGTTCAAGATCACGGCTCGCTCCAAAACATGCTGCAACTCCCGGACATTACCG
>OLXE01000566.1_pt1 | contig 22504 bp, 16 predicted proteins | sample 1644571 | NCBI WGS metagenome assembly OLXE01 (sample SAMEA103958161, study PRJEB25191) | human gut metagenome | biome: human-associated habitat [ENVO:00009003]; feature: intestine environment [ENVO:2100002]; material: feces | place: Germany | collected 2013/2015
GCAAGTGTCAGACCGTTATGCGCCTTGAGGCGCTGCCTGTATCATAGGGCTTTGCACGCATCTGAAATACCCCCGGCGAAGCCGGGGGATATTTATTAATGAATAATGCAAAAGCCTCCCGCCGGGAGGCTTTTGCGTGTGACCAAGCTATTGCCCCAGATAAGCTCCCTGCTGCAGCAGAAGGCTGCGCAGTGCCTGAGCGTCGACACGGGACGGATCGCAGGCGCCGGATGCGGCCATAGCTGCGGCGGTTCCCGCCGCCTGGCCGAACACAAGACAGCAGGGAATCATACGGATGGCAGAGCCGGCCATTGCGTCGGCGGAAATGGAACGTCCCGCCACCAGAAGATTGGAGATTCCGCGCGGGATAAGGCAGCGGTAAGGAACACCAAAAAACGGACCGTTTTCCAGCGTATAGTAGGTGCCGCCGGGATCGTTTTTATTGTGGGTATCCATATTGGTCGCCATGACGGCGATGGAATCATCCGGTACACGGCAGGCCCGCACGTCGTCAACGGTGAGCCGGTATAATCCGTCGACATGCCGCGTTTCGCGGATGCCGATGGTAGCTGCAGTGTCAAGGAAACGCGCGTTTTCAAAGCCGGGCGCGTATTTTTTCAGAAATCCGAATACCTGGTGCGCCTGGCGCAGTCCCTCCAGTTCGGCGCGGGTCAGATCCTCCGCGTTTGTACCGTCCACATCCAGGATTCGGGTAACGTTCAAACGGTATTCCCCGGCCGCAGGGCTTTCAAACAGACACACCTCGCCTCGGGGCACGTCGCCCCATTCTGCGGCTTTCTCCCGGATCAGCCAGCTGAAAGGCCCGTAAAACGGGCGTATTTCATCCCGGTGTTCCCGAATGTGCGCTTTGAGGCGGGGCGTATCCACATTGCCGACACGGAAAAACAACGTGGCTGGCTGCATATTGCCGTCCTCCACGCGCCCAAGTTCAAATTTTACGCCCGAGCGTGCAGCAACGTCTGCGTCGCCGCTGCAGTCGATCACAACTTTGGCACGAAACAGAAACAGGCCGGATTTATTGGCGGCTACGACACCGGTGATGCGGCCGTTTTCCTGCAGTACATCTATAAACTGGGTGTGCAGCAGAAGCTTTGCACCGCTTTCAGCAAGCATCTGTGTACATACCAGTTTAAAGCACTCATGGTCAAAGGGGCCAACATGGGCGTGGCCGATCTTATAAAAGCCGGAAAACGGTTCTTCCGCCTCTACATCGGCCGGATCAACGGCGCCGCCCAGAGTTTTCATACGGGCCACAACCTCCTCAAAGATACCCCGGATGACCATTTTTTTGTTTTGTGCGTCATAGCAGGTCATAAACGGACCGACGAGGCCGGTTGTGGCTTGGCCGCCTACACATCCGTTCTGATCAAACACAAGGGTCCGGGCCCCACTGCGGGCCGCACAGACAGCGGCGCCGATACCGGCGGGGCCGGCGCCGACTACCAGAACGTCTACATTTTCAGCAACGGATAGTTGCCTGGTAAAGGATACGGTCTCCATTGTTTACCTCCGCTCTTTTGTTCTGCCTGAGGTGCGGGGTCAATAGCGGCCCCGCCTGGTCTGCCCCGGGCGCGAATATTTTGTGGAAACTCCGAAAGAATCCAGGATCAGGGCTTGTTTGACATCCTGTTGATCCTTGTCATACCATAAATTGTGCTGTTCCTGCGGATCGTTTTCCATGTCGTACAACTCTCCGAATTGGATGCCGTGATAAACGCTGAGTTTGAACCGTCCGTCGTAATACATGGTTGCGTAGCAGCTTTCGGCCGGTTTGCCGGCCGCCTGAATTTCTCCGGGGGCGCGAAGTCCGTCGTAGTTCATATCCACCTCCAGCGTATCGTAGAACTCAGCGCGCACGAATTTGCGCGGCGCCGGCGCGTTCTGCCCTGTGAGGACGGGAACGAGGGAACGCCCATGGGTGTCGGCTGGTGGGATGCCGCACAGGTCGGCGATGGTGGGGGCCAGATCGGTTTGTTCCACCAGGCCGCCGTACACGGCGTTTTGCCGGAAGGTACCGGGCAGGGAAATAATAAGCGGGACGTGCGTAATACCCTCGTAAAAGCGGCAGCCTTTATGGGTAAGCCCATGGTCGCCGAGCATTTCACCGTGATCGGAATTGAAAATAACGATGGTGTTTTCCCGCAGCCCCATTTCGTCCAGTGCGTCAATGATGCGTCCGTAGTGTCTGTCGATCAATTCTATCATCCCGTAATAGGACGCCTTGTTCCTCCGCATCGCATCGTCTGTGGGATGGGCCGTACTTTGAAAGAAAAAATCTTTAAGGTTATTGTTCAGAGCGAGGTCGGCATCGCTGTAAATGGGGTCGGGCAGATTGCGGGCAAGATATTTCTCCACCAGGTCCGCCGGCGCGTCATAAGGCGGGTGAGGGTCGTAGCAGTTGACCGATAACAGCCATGGCTGCTCGCAGGCGGACCGTTCCCGTATAAAGGAGACGGCTTTTTCCGCCAGCCATGCGGTTTGCCGCAGCTCCGCAGGAGCGTCGGAGCGGTACCAGTGATAATCGTGCTTTTCATCGGAGGTAAAAATATCATGCCAGTCCACACCTTTTTGGTTCAGCCATTCCACATAGGGGTTGCCGGGGCTGTTCAGGTGATGCCCGGACGCGAGATTGTAACAGAAATAAGAATAGCCGTCATCCATGCGTGGCTCGTAATCGTTCCAGGCCGAGGTGATATGCAGTTTCCCGACGAGCCCGCAATAATATCCGGCGTCGGCAAGGCGTTTTGTGATCAGCGTGCAGTGCTCCGGCAGGTTGCACGCCCCATTGATATTGGCGTTGATCGAAGACGGATAACGCCCTGTCAGGAAACTGGCGCGGCTGGGTGTGCAGATGGGGTTTTGGCAGTATGTGTTGGTGAAAGCGACACCCTGGCGGCACAGGCGGTCCAGGTTGGGCGTATCAATGAATGAATTGCCCAAAGCATGGATCGTGTCCCACCGCTGTTGGTCTGTGCAAAGCCAAAGGATATTGGGCCTTTTGTCCATAGAAATTCCTCCGTTCTTATCTGCGACCTTCCACAAAAAAGGGGCCTGAGGCCCCTTTTGGTGCGGTTGGAATATGGTCAGCCATAAAAACTGTCGTACCAGGCCTGCAGCTCAGCCTGAACTGCATCGCCGCCGGCATTTTTCCAGTCCGCCTGGAAAGTGGGAAGATCGTCCAGCGTTTTGGTCCCGGCCAGAATTTGCAGGATATAATCGTTCATGCTGCTGAACAGTGCTGTATTGTATTTGGCATAGTTTTCGGTGGCAGGCTTAAAGGCGAAATCATTGTTTACAAAAATTTCAGGCGTATTTTCGTTGGCATACAAAGTAACAGCTTCGAAACCTGCCCATTGGGCGTCGGATTTGCGGACGCGGGACGGCCATTCGGTTGCGAACTCTTCCTCGTTGGTAGAGTCGATATACCAGTAGGAATTGCCGCGCTCCTCGGCAAAGATGGGGTTGATGGGGGCGATGCCGCCGTCTTCATCATAGTTAAAGTGAGTTCCTTCCACACCGATGTTGATATAAAGCTGGTTTTGCTGCTTCAGGTTGATCCAGTTCACGGCATCGGCGGCGTTTTCCGAGCCGCGCAGAATGACAGTGACAAAGTTGATGGCTTCCGTGCGCATGTATTTGCAGGTACCGTCAGAGCCTTTCAGTGCGCCGATGTATCCGAGGTCATCGTAAGTGAGGCCCAGAGTCTCAAGCATGGTGGGAGTGGTCTCGCCCAGGCCGTTGCGGTTGATCTGAGCGATGATCGCCTTGCCGCCTGCAAGCTTTTCCTGCACGGTGGACGAGGTGTTTACGGCCCAGTCGGGGTCAAGCAGACCCTCCTGCTGGCACTTAGACAGAAATTCGATCATCTTTCCGAAGTTTTCATGCTCCGTCATATAATATACATTGCCGTCCTCATCTACCATCCAGTCGTTGTAGATGCCGAACGCCGCGGCAATGGCCTGCGGGAAGATCCAGGTGCCGTTGCCTTCCGAGGCGGAACGGTACGGGCCAGAGAAGATGATGTATTGATCTCCGAAATGTTCTTTTAATTTTACGAGACAGTCATAAAATTCGTCGATCGTGGTTGGGATGGCCTCGATGCCTGCCTCCTGCATCAGATCCCAGCGGCATACCATAAAGCCCTGCACCTCCTGGGCATAGGGATATTTATAAGGAATGCCGTAAATGTTGCCGTCCTCGCCGGAGACAGCACGCCAGGAATCCTCGGATACACCGTTCAGGATATCCTGGCCATAGACGTCCAGCAGATCGTTCAGGGGCATAAGGGCACCCTGGCTCATCAGTGTCTGGAACTGGTCGGGCGAGCACTGGATGATATCATAGGAGGCGCCGCCGGCAACCTCCATCACAAGCTTTTCGTCGGCATTCTCGGCCGGCAGAGCATAATATTCCACATCATAACCCGTGGTCTCTTTGAGAACGTCCACCATGATATCGGTGGTGGGGTCCCATGCAACGTTATACCCCAGACGCTTTAATGTTACGTTGCCCGGGCCCTTCAATGCGGGGACGTTTGCGCCCGCCGTGCTTTGGCTGGTGCCGGATGCGTCCGTGCCGGACGGCGAAGCGCTTCCGGCGCCTCCGCAGCCTGCAAGGCATGTGAGCAGAAGCGCTGCGGTCAGCAGAATAGACAATGCTTTTTTCATCTTGTTACCTCCTGTTTTGATCGATTCGACTATCTCCTACCGGTGCATCCCGGAATGGATCCAAAAAGGTTATCCCTTGACGGAGCCGATTGTGATGCCCTGTACCATAAACCGGGCCACAAAGGGATAAAGGGCGACAATGGGAATGATGGACAGCGTGACGGCGGCCGCGACCATGCCTTCGGAAGTGATATTGGCCATGTAGTTGTTGCTGGCGAGATTTTGAATAAAATCCTGGCTGTTGTTGATGATATTGTACAGGTATACCTGAAGGGTGTTCATATCCGGGGACCGGGTATACATCATCGCATGGAAATAATTGTTCCAGTAATTGATCGCATACAGCAGGCCGACGGTGGCGATCACCGGTTTGGACATGGGGCACACGATGGACACCAGCGTGCGCAGATCCCCGGCGCCGTCGATCCGGGCGGATTCCTCTACACTTTCAGGCAGGCTTTCAAAATAATTTTTCACAATGAACATATTGAACTGCACGATGGCGAAAGGCAGGATGCAGGCGGCATAGGTATCCAGCAGCCCCAGGCTTCGTACGACCATATAAGCGGGGATCATACCGCCGAAAAACACCATGCTGATGACATACAGCAGTGAAACGACCCTGCGCCCCTTGAAGCCGGGCTTGGAAAGGGGATAGGCTGTCGTAATCGTCGTAAACAGGCTGAGCAGTGTACCTGCTCCCGTAACGATGAGAGAATTTTTCAGCGCCGTAAAAAATGAAGTCTGGGTCAGCACATACTTGACGGTCTCAAGCTGGAACCCAACGGGCCAGAAGTAAACGTTGCCGGCTGTGACGTCCGGCCCATTGCTGACAGCCTTGCTGATGACGTGCAGACAGGGCAGGATGGCGATAAGACTCAGCAATGCCATGGCTGCGTAGGCAAAGCCAGACAGGAATTTTTCACTGCCGGACAGGGGAATGCCTTTTTCACGGTATAGCGGTTTCTTTTTGGTATTTAACATTTTATTGCATCCCCTTTCTTACCAGATGCTGCGTCCCAGCAGCTTGCGGCTTATCGCATTGGCGCTTACGATCAGAACAAACGCCACCACGGAGTTGAATAGTCCCAAAGCGGTGGACAGAGGGAAATCCATCTGCCCCATACCCAGACGGTATACATAAGTCTGGATTATATCTGCAACTTCATATACGGCAGGATTGTAAAATACCAGCACCTGCTCAAATCCCGTTTCCAAAATATAGCCCACCTTGAGAATGAGCATTAGGACGATGGTGGGCAGCAGGCCGGGCATGGTGATGTTCCAAATCTGGCGCCATTTGCTGGCGCCGTCCACGCGGGCCGCCTCATACAGCGTTATATCGATCCCCGTGATGGCCGCCAGATAAATGACCGTATTGTAGCCGACTTCTTTCCAGCCTTCGGTAAACACCAGCACGCTGCGGAATACACTGTTATCGGTAAAGAATCCGATGCGCGTGCCGCCCATCGCGGTGATAGCGGTATTGATGATGCCGTAAGAACCAAACAGCGAATAAAAAATACCGAAGATGACGACCCATGAAAAGAAATAGGGCATATAGATAGCGGTCTGGGCAAATTTGCGGTAGGTAGCGCGGCGGATCTCGTTGAGAAGTATCGCGCAGATGATAGGGATGGGAAACAGCCAGAGGATCTTCAATCCGTTGATGATCAGCGTGTTGGCCAGCACTTTCGTAAATTGGGAACTGGCGAACAGGCGCCGGAAGTGTTCAAGCCCCACCCAGTCGCTCAAGCCGATGGCGTCGATGGGGTTGCTGCCCAGAAAAATATTGTAGTCCTTGAAAGCGATTAGAATACCATACAGCGGCGCGAGTTTATAAATAAAAAGGAAAAACAAGCCCGGTATCAGCATCAGATACAGCATGGGATGATGCTTTACATACACAAAAAAACTGTGGAGTTTATGCCGCAATCCGGTTTTGGCTCTCAGTCCGCCGGACGGTACAGCCGTTGTGTCAAGTGCCATCTTCATTGTAAAACCCTTTCTTTCCATTCAGCTGCCGGAGCGTTCCGGGCTGTTTGTTCTCTGATATCAATTGTAGTACGGGCCAGCGTTGTGGTAAATATCACAAAATTTCGTTTTCTAGTCCGTTCTTTATGTAATTGTTGCTCAATTCAAAGACGTTGTAGACTTCTTACAAAAATACGCCCATGCCTTTCGGCATGGGCGCAGAAGAAATGAAACAGAATCAAAAAAATGAAACAGAGCCGCCTTCGCGGCTCTGCGGACGATCTCGTACAGGAGCGTTCAATCGCTGTCATGGGGCTGCACCGGAAGTTCAATCATCACACAGGTGCCGATGCCTTTGCGGGCGGAGATATAAAACTTGCATTTCCCCTGGCCGAAGATATCGAGCCGCTTATGTACATTGGCTACGCCGTAACTTTTGCTGGTGCGGATATCCAGCTCGGTCAGCTTCTGTGCCGTTTCGGGCGCCATCCCGTTGCCGTTATCCTCGATCTCTACACCGAAAGCGCGGGAGGAACGCCATGCGCGGATGACCAGACGCTTTTCCGTTTTGTCACAGTACAAAATGCCGTGGAGCAATGCGTTTTCCACCAGCGGCTGGAGCGAAAGTTTGGGGATCAGGCATTCCATTGCAGCCTGATCCAAATCATACTCCACCTCAAACTGATGGGAGAAGCGTTTTTGCATGATACCGAGGTAGGTGCGGGTAAGATCCAGCTCGTCGGACAGCGGTACGATGGCTTCGCCTTTATTGATGCTCATGCGCAGGTAGCGAGAGAGCGCGTTCACCATCCATACGCTGTCATCCGGATTTTTGTCCAGGATCATCCACTTGATGACATCCAGCGTGTTGTAAAGAAAATGCGGCTTGATCTGAGCCTGCAGCGACTCCATTTGATATTCGGAAATAGCCAGCCTGTCGCGGTAACGGGCGTCCACAACAGCGGCGATGGAGCGTACGATCTGCTCGGTATCGCGTTCCAGCGTGATGAGGCCTCCTTTGCGGCGTCCCGCGCAGGAATCGGTATTTCCGGTCCCGTTTTCGGCATCCAGCGTATGGATGGCTGCGTTGAGGCGGCTAACGGTACGGTTGAGATTGAGACTGTAGGCTGCCGTGACGGCGATGATAAACAAAATCAGACACGCGACTACCCACATGGATACAATGGTGTTTACCGCGCCGGAATCCATGGTGTAGACCTGTGCCCGCGGCATGGAGGAGATAACATACCATTCCGTCGTTTCAAGCCGGCTGAATGCGAGGATGACGTCCGGTTCAAGCAGATAACCGGAGCCCAGGCTGCACACCTGCTCCATCAGCGACGGCGGCAGGGCCGTTTCGCCCAGATGCGCGTCGTCTGTGTGCGCCAGAATACGGCCCTGCGCATCCGCAAGGAACATTTCGTCATGGTTGGTGCTGCCTGCGGCAAATATCTCATGAAATTGAGAAACGCTCACATCGGCAAAAAGCACACCGCACAGCTTGTCGTAATCCGCCTGGCTTTTCAGCGCCACAGCACAGGAAACAACGGCGGTGGGCTCGGATATGCCTAGGCTGACAAGGTGTGTTCCGTGCCAAAATACGCCGCCTTTTTGATAAACGGACCCGTTTTCTCCAAGGCTGGACAGAGGGTCCAAGGAGTAAAGCGTTGTTTTCTGGCCGGAATAAATTTTTTCGTCGGGCACATACAGCCGCAGGCGCGTGATCATATGCTTGTCCAGCTGTTCAGACAGCGCGCGGCGTATCTTGGCGTATTCTTCCAGTTGCACGGCTGTGTCCGCGTCTGAATTGAGATAGGGATACAATGTGCCGATCAATGCCGATGCGCTCTCTTTGACCTGTTCAAAACGGTAATCGATGTTGTTGCGGGTCTGCCCGGCGGATACCAGCATTTTTTGACACAGCTCCGCTTCCATGGCCTGGGCGGTGTTGCGGGTGTAGTAGAATACGGCCAGCGTCAGAAGCACCAGCGCAGCCAGCAAAAGCACGAACATCAGCAGGCGGGCGGCGCTGCGGGCACGGCCGAGCCGGACGCCGCCGTTTGCGGGACGCCTGAAGCGGGCGGTCGCCTGTTTCAAAGCTGCTCCGCCTCCTTTTCGGCCGCGGGGCGGGCGTTCAGCATGATGTTTTCGCGGTATTCGCCCGGCGTTTGGCCCGTGTACTTTTTGAACAGGCGCGAAAAATAACTGGGGGAAAGGTATCCCACCTTATAGCATACGTCATACAGATGAATGTTTGTCTGCGCTAAAAATTCTTTGGCTTTGTTCAGCCGCTCCTGCGTGATGTATTCGTTGATGGTCTTTCCTGTGGCCTGCTTGAACAGCACACACAGATAGGTGGGCGTAAGATATACGGCTTCTGCGAGGCTTGTTACTGAAAGCTGCTCCATATACTGCGCGGCGATGATCTCCCGCACGCGCTTGATGACCGTATTTGTGTGAGGCGTGCTCATTTTTTGCAGGTGCAGGGTCAAATCTTCATATACGGAAGCAAGCATCGCCTCCTGCTCTCCCAGGCTGTTGCATTGCAGAAAGCTGGCCGTCAATTTAAGGTGTGAGGCATAGGGGCCCATATTTTCCGTGCGCATATTGGTCATCAGGCGCGTGGGCAGCAAAAGAAGGAAAAGCATGAAATTCTGCTGCTCGTCCTCGCCGGGCAGGGCGCGGATGCCGGCAACGGCGCGCTCCAGCGCCAGATGCACCGCCGCCGTATCTCCATTGAGGATGCTGTCACAGATCTCTTTTTCCGCTTGTTCGCGAAGAGTGCGTCCGCTGCCGTCGTCCTCATATTTTTTGATGGAGATCGGGATATCCTTGCCGATCAGGTAACAGCGGCTGATTGCCTCGCAGGCATTGGCGTAAGCGGAGCGTACGCTGCGCAGCCCGCGGAACGGCTCGCTGATGCCGATCATGGTATCCAGTTTCATTTCGCTGCGTATGCGCGCCTGCAGATGCTCGGCCACGCTCAACAGGTCTTCTTCGTATTCGTCATGTTCTACGTCCAAAATGGCGATGTATTCGGAAAGCCGCCCTTTGAACACGACATTGACGCCGTATTCCGCCAATACGCGGGCAAACAATTCTTCCAGCGCCATACTGAAGGTGATGCGGTCTTTTTCAGGCATGCTGCCCATGGTGAGCCATTTTGATTTTGGCTGAAGCCGCAGTACCAGCACGGCGTAATGTGTCTGGCTGTTCAAAGGGATACCCAGGAATTCGATGCTTTGCAGAATGTCCTCCTCGCTTTCGTCATTGTTCTGCAAAAGATCACACAAACGGCGCTGGCGCAGCAGCGGCATGCTTTGCTCCAGCTTTCGGGCCATGTCTTCCAGGACCAGCTGCTGGGAAGACCTCTGGTCCAGCATGGCCACCACTTTGGTGATCACCGCGTCCAGTTCGTCAATGTCGATGGATTTGAGGATATAGTCTACGGCTTCCATCTTCAGAGCATCACGCAGATATCCCACATCTGCATAGCCGCTGATAAATATGATTTTGACGCCGGGATAGCTCTCCAGCACATTTTTGGCCAGTGTGATGCCGTCCATATGGGACATCCGCACGTCTGTGACGATGATGTCAACTTCATTCCGGCGGACAAAATCCAGCGCTGGGACGCCGTCGTCGAATACCCCGGCCACTTCCACACCGTGCTTGCCCCAGTTAAAGTGCGTTACAAGCCCACGGCGAACCGTTTCCTCATCGTCTGCGATAATGGCTTTGTACATCTTTACCGTTCCCTTCCGCGGTTTTGCCGCGCGCTCAAAGTGTTTGCAGGTATTCTTCGATCCACGGGATGGCCGAGCCCAGGGCGGCCGCTTCTTTTTTATAGGCACAGGCCTTGAGATAGCCGGCGTCCGGCTCGAAGGTGTTGCGGAAGGCCGCGCGGCGGCGCAGCCCGGCCAGTTCTGCATCCATGTACCGGCCTACATAGCCTCCAAGAATCACGTCGCAGTCCAGCATCATGCGCAGGTTGTTCACTACGACGGCTACGTTGTCCAGATAAGCGTCCCACACGCTGCGCAGCGCGGCGTCACCCGTGTGCAGCCGCAGGAAGAAATCTTTCAGGCTGCCGCCGGTGTGGCCGTGCAGCAGGCCGGCGCGGCAGTAGGCATCCACACAGCCGCTTTTGCCGCAGTAGCACGGCCGTCCGCCGGGAACCAGCGTGGTGTGCCCCACCTCGCCGCTGCGCAGGTTGTGCCCCAGATACAGCCTGCGGCCGATGAGCACCGCGCTGCCCACGCTGTTGCTCAGGGAGAGATAAACCGCGTCCCGCAGAGAGACGTCGGCCCAGGCCTCGGCAAGGCAGCCGGCGTTTGCGTCGTTTATCATGCGGCAGGGCAGGCCGAGATATTGTTCGAATTCATCGGCCCGCAGTCCCTGAATGGAAAGCGCGTGGGAGCGCAGGACGAGGTCCTGCCCGCTGCCGATGATGCCGGGAATGGACAGGCCGACGCCCAAAACCGATTGCCGGGGCAGCTCCGCGCACAGCTCGCTGATGAACGCGGCGAGCGCCCGAAAATAGGCGGGCGTACGCGTAAAGGCCAGAGTGCGGGTTTGCGTGCGCGTCACCTGGCCGGAGAGATCCACAGCCACCAGGCTGACATGGCGCAGAGTGATGTCGGCCCCGACAACGTACCGCGCGCCGGGACAGGCGCTCCAGGCCCGGGGCTTGCGTCCGCCGGTGGAACTGAATTCCCCGCAGGGCTGCACCAGGCCGTGGCCCTCCAGGCGGCGCAGCAGAGTAATGGCCGTGGGCGTGCTCACCGCCAGAGCGTTCGCCATCTCCTGTGTGGAAAAACGTTCTTTTTCCATGGCCCATGCAGCCGCCTGCGCCGCCCGCCCGCGCTGTGCGCCGAAAAGATTTACTGTCTCCATCCTGAGTGCCTCCCGCCTGTTTGTGGTTTTACTGTAACACATTCAAAACACTTTGTAAAATCGTTTTAAAAACTTGACAAAAAGAAAGACTCATTCTTGGAGATTCCAACAAAATTGGAAGAGACCGCTTGACAACGTATCAAAAAAGACGCATTCTAATGCTGGAATCTTTTTAAACTGAGTTAAAAAAGTTTTGGGCATGGGAACATGCGGAAAGGATGGATCGACGATGAAGGGAGCTTTTTTTCTGGGCAACCGGGAATTTGAAGTCCGGGATATGGAAAAACGGCCGCTGGCCGCGGACGAAGTGCGCATTCGCGTGATGGCGTGCGGCGTGTGCGGTACAGATGTCCACATTTACCACGGCGAGGCGGGCTCGGCCGAAGTGACGCCGCCGGTGGTTCTGGGACACGAATATGCGGGTATTGTAGAAGAAGTAGGCGCGGATGTGAAAGGTTTGGCGCCGGGCGATCATGTCGCCGTAGACCCCAATATTTACTGCGGCGCCTGCACGCCCTGCCGGGACGGTAAAAAGCAGTTCTGTGAGCATCTGCAGGCGCTTGGCGTCACCCGGGACGGCGGGTTTGCACAGTACAGCGCAGCGCCGGCGGCACAGTGCTTCAAACTGGCACCGGAGCTGCCCTTTGAGGCAGGAGCCATGGCCGAGCCGCTGGCGTGCTGCCTGCACGGTATCGATGCCGCGGGTATACGGCCCGGCAGTACGGTATGTGTGATCGGCGGGGGAGCCATCGGCCTGCTGATGGTGCAGCTGGCCCGCCTTTCCGGCGCGGCGAAGGTCATTCTCAGTGAGCCGGTGGAACTGCGCCGCAGCGCCGGGCTGTCCGTTGGAGCGGATCTGGCTGTCGACCCGCTCCGGGAGGACCTGTCCGCCCGTGTGCGGGAGGCTGCGGGCAAAAGCGGCGCGGATGTGGTGATTGAATGTGTGGGGAACACGGCGGCCACACGCAGTGCCTTCGAGGCCGCGGGCTTCGGCGCGACGGTGCTGCTGTTCAGTGTGCCCGCGCCTACGGCTACGGTTCCGCTGCCGTTGTTCGATGTATACAAAAAAGAGCTTGCCATCCGCGGCTCCTTCATCAACCCGGATACGCATCTTCGGGCTGTGGAATTGCTGAGTGCGGGGCGCATCAATGTGGAGCCGCTCATCACCCACACGTTCGGCATCGGGGAAATGGAGCAGGCGATCAAAATGCAGATGGGCGGCGAATCCATCAAAGTGATGGTGCTGCCAAACAAACGCTGAACGCGTACAAACGGGAGAGGATGATTCAGAATGCAGAAAATGCTGCAGCAGGTGATGACGGCGCCGGGGCACATCGAGTTCCGGGAGGCGCCCGTACCCGCACCCAACGCGGGCGAGGTATTGGTAAAGATCATGAAGATCGGCGTGTGCGGGTCGGATATCCATGTGTATCACGGCGAGCATCCGTTCACAAAATATCCGGTCACCCAGGGCCACGAGGTGTCGGGGAAAATCGCGGCGTTGGGCGAGGGCGTGACGGGATTTGCCATAGGGCAGAAGGTGACCATCGAACCGCAGGTCTACTGCGGTCGGTGCCATCCGTGCACGCACGGCAAGTACAATCTGTGCGAGGAACTTCGGGTGATGGGGTTCCAGACGACAGGCACAGCCAGTGAATATTTTGCCGTGGACGCGGGCAAGGTGACGCCTTTGCCGGAAACGATGACATACAGCGAAGGCGCGATGATAGAGCCGCTGGCCGTGACGGTACATGCGGTGCGGCGCGCCGGGGATGTGTGCGGACAGAAGATCGCCGTGCTGGGCGCGGGGCCCATCGGCATCCTGCTGGCCCAGAGCGCAAAGGCGCTGGGCGCGGCGCAGGTGCTTATCACCGACATCAGCACGCCGCGGCTGGAATTGGCAAAAGCATGCGGCGTGGATTTTGCAGTGAACACAAAAGAACACGGCTTCGGTGAAGCATTGGCGGAATGCTTCGGCCCGGACAAGGCGGATGTGATTTACGACTGCGCAGGCAACGATACGACCATGGGACAGGCCATCCGGCACGCGCGCAAGGGCAGCACGATCATCCTTGTGGCGGTGTATGCGGGTATGGCAAACGTGGACCTTGCGGTGCTCAACGACCATGAACTGGATCTGAACACGAGCATGATGTACCGCCATGAGGACTATCTTGAGGCCATTCGCCTGGTGAACGAAGGCAAGGTTCGGTTGGAGCCGCTGATGAGCCGGCACTTCCCGTTCCGGGATTATCTGGCGGCATACCAGTACATCGACGCGAACCGGGAGACGACGATGAAAGTGCTTATCGACGTGGATGAGAGCGAGGCGTGAACGTGGAAAAAATCGCGGAAACCATAAATGGCCTGCAGCACATCGGCCTGCCCACAAACGACCTGGAGAAAACGGTGGCCTTTTACGAAGGGCTGGGCTTCTCCGTTGCGCTGCGTACGGTCAACGAAGCCGCAGGGGAACAGGTAGCCTTTTTGCAGCTGAAAGAACTGATGATCGAAGCCTATCAAACCGGCCGCGCGGCCGGCAGGGCCGGGGCTGTCGACCATATCGCGCTGGACGTCGCGGACGTAGATACGCTGTTCGTGCTGCTGCGGGATGGTGGATACGAGCTGCTGGACGACGCGGTGCGGTTTCTTCCTTTTTGGGCGCGGGGCGTGCGCTTTTTCACCATCCTCGGCCCCAATGGGGAAAAGGTGGAATTCAGCCAAAAACTTTGAGGAGGAAAGTATGTTTGATATCGTGGCGCTGGGCGAGAGCCTGATCGACTTTACACCCAGCGGGGAAAACAGCCAGGGGATGGCGCTGTTTGCGCGCAACCCGGGCGGCGCGCCTGCCAATGTGCTGGCAATGGCCGCAAAGCTGGGCGGCAAAACCGCATTTATCGGCAAGGTGGGGGACGACGCTTTCGGCGCGTTTTTGAAAAAGACGATGGAGGATGCTGGTGTGGACGTGCGCGGTCTGCGTATGACGCGGGAATATCCCACGACGCTGGCCTTTGTGCAGCTGACGCCGGAGGGCGACCGAAGCTTCACGTTTTACCGCAAGCCGGGTGCGGACGTGATGCTCGCGCCTGCCGAAGTGGACAGGGCGCTGCTGCGGGACTGCCGCATCTTTCATTTTGGTTCTGTTTCGCTGACGGACGAGCCGTGCCGCACGGCTACGCTGGAGGCGGCGCGGGAGGCAAAAGCAGCGGGGGCGATGATCAGTTACGATCCAAACTACCGTCCGTTTTTGTGGGATAGCGCGGAGCGGGCGAGAGAAGCGCTGCTGGCCGCGCTGCCTCTGGCGGATATCGTGAAAGTATCGGAGGAAGAAATGGAACTGCTGACGGGCGAAGTGCAGCTGGCGGCGGGAGCGGACGCGCTGGCGTCCCGGGGCGCGGCGCTGGTTCTGGTGACGCTGGGGCCGCGGGGCGCGTACTACCGTGCTGCGGCGGGCCGCGGGTTGCTGCCTGCCTGCGAAGTGGACACGGTGGACACTACGGGCGCGGGCGACGCTTTTCTGGGAGCGCTGCTGTCGTGCCTTGCGGGCAAGACGCTGGAAGAGCTGCGGATATTGCCGCAGGCACAGTGGGAGCGCATTGTCGCGTTTGCAAACGCAGCGGGCAGCCTGACCACCGCGGCAAAGGGGGCCATCCCGGCCATGCCCGCGCGGGAGCAGATCCTGCGGCTGTGCGGCGAATGACGAACAGCCTGCGCGTTTTTTCATGCGCGGCATGCAAACAGGGCCTGTGCCCCCATTGTGGAGCACAGGCCCTGTTTTTATGCCGGTCACTGCGCAAAGGTGACCGTGTCGTTTTCCAGCGAGGCGATTACGGCCAGCGATTCCAGGCGCACTCCCGCTGCCCGCACCAGCGCGCCGCCGCCCTGCTGCTGCTTTTCAATGACGATGCCGCAGCCAGCGCACTGCGCGCCCGCCTGCCGCACGATGTCAATGAGGCCCAGCAGTGCCTGTCCCCGGGCGAGGAAATCGTCCAGGATGAGCACAGTGTCCTGCGGGCCGAGAAATTTTTTGGATAGCTGCACATCGTAGGTAATGTCCTTGGTGAAAGAATGGACCTTGGCGGTATACAGCGCACCGTCCAGATTGCGCGAACGCGTCTTTTTGGCGAAGATGACGGGAATGCTGCCGAAATGCTGCGCGGCAATGGCAGCAATACCGATGCCGGACGCCTCGATGGTAACGATTTTGGTGATGTCCGCTCCGTCGAAACGGCGGCGGAATTCACGCCCGATCTCATTCAGCAGCGTCACATCCATTTGGTGGTTGAGAAAGCTGTCCACCTTGAGTACGCCGCCTTCTTTCACCTGCCCGTCCCGCAGGATCCGCTGTTTTAAAAGCTCCATATCCGGTTGCCTCCGTACCTGTTGTTTTTGACATTGTAGCACAGCTGTGCGCCTTTGGCCAGACACGCCGGTCGCCGGTATGCACGCGGGCGGGGATAGGGTGGCCCTCCGCTGCCACGCGCATTCCGTGCGCGATGGGCTTGAGGGCGTTCAACCATGCAGAACCGTAGCGGATGCGGCTCTGCTGTGGTCGCTGCATCGTGTCGTTGAAGCAAGATCTGAAAAATGTTATGATACATATAGTATAGAAAAGAAAAGGAGGAGCCCAATGTCTTTCCGCGAACCAATGGCCCATGTCCGGTATGGCAAAAATACGGAACTGGCGGGCGCGACACCCGGCGTGGTGCGCCCGATGTCCACCCGAGAGGCGGACAGGGCGTACCGCAAGGCCTGGCGGAAAAACAACCCGGCCTGGTATACGCGCCTGTGGCGCTTCCTTGCGAAAAAGCGCTGAGCCTGCTCCGCCGGAAAGCGGCACACGGAAAAAGCGCGTGGAACATTCCACGCGCTTCAGACCGTTGAAAAGGGCAAAGAGGCAAAAGAAACGTCTGGGGAAAAAGTTTGAAAAAGGGGTGGTGAACCCCTTTTTCATTTAAAATAACCCCGCGCCGTGCGCGGCGAACGGGGCCGCAGGCCCTGTTCGTAGGCAGCTTGGCGCAAAAGCTACGCTTTTGCGCCAAGCTGAAGCGCGTGGAATGTTCCGCGCGTTTTTTCCGTGCATGTCAGGAGAAAAGATTCTTGACCCGGTCCCAGAAGGAGGTGTCCGGGGTTTTGTCCTGCGGTGCGGCCTCCGAATCTTCCGTGTCGGAAGAGGATGTCGTTTCCTCCTCCGGCAGACCGGCTGTTTTCATCACGAATTTTACATTGGCACGCACGCCGTCCGCACTGCCCGTGTAAGAGGTGTAACTCTGCGCGCGGGTTTCCAGCGCCTTCAGCACGTCCTGCAGCGCGGAGGTGTCGGCGGAGCCCGCAAGCTCGGTCAGCTTTCCGATGGCCTGGCTGGCATAGGTGTCCAGCCCGTCCTGCAGCTGTGCCGCGCCGTCGTTCAGGCTCCCCGCGCCGGTGCGGAATTGGCCGATGGCGTCACGGACTGTTTTGCTTGCGCCGGAGAGCTGCGTCAGGCCGGCGCTCAGGCTGGAGGCGCCGTTGCTCAGCTGTGCCGCGCCGGCGGTGAGCTGCGCCGCGCCGTCGCGAAGGGAGGCCGCGCCGTCCTGCGCGCTCTGCGCGCCGGCCGCCAGAGCTCCGGCCGCTCCTACAACAGTGTTCTGGTCCGACGGAGCGTCGGTGTTGTACAGTGCGTCCGTCAGGGATTTTACCGAACCCATCATCGTTTGCGCGTCGCCGGAAAGCTGTTGGAACTGCAGCAGCATGGCCTTCAGCGCTGCGGTGTCCAGCCCGTTCAGTGCGGCGGTCACCTGGTTTACGGCGGTCTCCTTTTCGGGAGCCATCGCGGCCACGATCTGTCCGGCCGCTGCGTCGGCATCCACGGTCACATTGCCGGTAACGGCTTTGCCCACCGCGCCCTGAACCATGCCTGCCGCATCCACCTTGGCAGCCGCGCCCTGAGCCGCTCCGGCGGCCTCCGCAATGACGGCGTTCATTTCGTCAGATGTCATTTTTCCGCTGTCCACATAGGGCTGCAGCGCGGCTGCCAGCGCGGAGGAAACATCCTGCGCGGCTGTGGATGCAACGCCCTGCGCCGCGGCCGGTGCTGCCTGCGCAACGGCTGCGTCCGCAGCCTGCAGTGCGCCGCTCTTTACAGCGTCGCCCACGCTTTGGGCGGCGGCTTTCGCCGCACCCTGTGCAGCGCCGTCAAACACCTGGCCCACACCTGCGCCGAGCTGCTTTTTCAGCGCGTCCACATCGGGAAGCTGCACATGGCCGAGCTGGTCTGCCAACACGTCCATCTGCTGCTGCAGGGCTGCCTGCTGCGCGGCGGCACCCTCCAGAGCGGGTGCGAGAGTGCCGTTCAGCCGGCCGGCCAGCTGCTGTGCGCCGCTGTTCAGCTGCTGTGTGCCATCCGCAAGCTGCTGTGTGCCGTTGTCCAGGCTTTTTGCACCGTCCAGCAGGTTCTGCGCGCCGCTCTGCACCTGCTGCGCGCCGCTGAGAGCATTGTCCAGGCCGGTGTCGAAGGTGGCGTAGCTGGCGGCGAATTCGTCCATTTTGCTCTGCAGCGTGCCCGTAGCCTCATGCAGTGTGGCTGCGCCGCTCTGGAGCTGCGCGGTCGCATCCTCGAGCTGGCTCATCTGGCCGGAGAGGTCGGGAACGTCCAGCTCTGAGGTCAACTGGTCCATGCTTGTGGCTGCGGCCAGCATAAATGCCGGAGGCGTACAGTCTTTTACATCCGCCTCGATGACCAGTTCGTCCAGCATGTAATCTTCAAGACCGGACAGCGCTTCCGGCAGCAGACCGCCGAAGGTCTCGGCCATGCCCGGCATGGCGAGAAAGCAGACGAGCTGCGTTTTTGCGTCCGTCTGCACGGTGCCGTGCTGTGCGGCAATGTTGGTATAGGAGCCCGTGGGCAGCGTGGCCGCGGCCACAGTGAAAAACGGCGTGTACACCTTGCGCCGGCTGCCGGCAATCTCCATTTCCTGTCCCTCGTTGTTGGTCAGAGCCAAGCGCATCACAAGGTGTCCGCTTTTGCCCGCCAGCGCATCGGCGGTGATGGACCGGCCGTCCAGCGTATAGGTAATATCCACGGTCACGGGAGGCGTCTGCGTTGTGGTGCCCTGATAATAAATATCGTTGTCCTCGGTGGTCCAGGTCAGGTTTTCGCCGTCCTGCGCGGGCAGCACGTCGCTTTTCAGGTTGGTGATGCCGGAGAGTGTGCTGCGGTCCGCCGCAGCGTCAAAGCCGGTATCGCTGTGCAGCCAGTCGCTGACGATCTGTTCGCTCACCGAACCGTCCGGGTTCAGGATCAGAAACACATTTTCGTCTTTCGTCACGCCCTCTGTGGGCTGTTCGGCAAAGGCGGGCAGGGCGCAGGTGACGGCCAGTGCCGCGCTTACCAGAACGGCCGTGGTTTTCTGCAATAACTTTTTCATACGGTTTTCGTCTCCTTTTCTTTGCTGAGCCAATGGTAGGTGGTTTTCCGGATGAGAGGCGCCGTCAGGATAAGCAGCGCGGGCAGCACCAGCAGAATCACAAGCATGCTGATGAGCGCGCCGCGGCTGATGAGACGGCACAGGCTGCTGATAAGTTCCATGCGGGAAGCCAGTGAAACGCTGAAGGTTGCCGCGAAAAACGTCAGTCCGCTGGTGAGGATGCTCTGGCTGCACTGCTCCACGGCCGTCTGCACGGCGTCCTTGGTGGATCGCCCCGCATTCAGCTCTTCCCGGAAGCGGGTGGTCATCAGGATGGCGTAGTCCACCGTTGCGCCGAGCTGGATGGTGCCGATGACGATGCTGGCCACAAAGGGCAGCGTCGTGCCGGTAAAATAGGGGATGCCCATATTGATCATAATGGCACTTTCGATGGCGGCCACCAGAAGCACCGGAATGGACGCTGAGCGGAATGAAATGGCGATGATGAGGAAAACCGCTGCGATACTGGCGATGCTGACGCTGCGGAAATCCACGTCCGCCACTTCGATCAGGTCTTTTGTCATTGCACCCTCTCCGGTAATCACGCCGTTGGGGTCGTAACGCTTGACAATGGCGTTCAGAGCGTCCAGTTGGGCGTTTTGAGCTTCGGTGCCGCTCTCATAGCTGGAATTGGCCAGCAGCATCTCGTGGCCGCCTGCGCAGAAGATCTGACGCACCTCGGTGGGCAGAACCTCCCGGGGAACGCCGCCGCCCAAAAACTTTTCATAGCTGAGCACTTGGCGGATGCCGTCCACCTGCTCGATCTCATCGGTGAGCGCCTCCATGTCGCGGGCCGGCAAGCCGTCGTCCACGATGATGAAATGGGAAGTCGTCATGCCGAAGTCCTCTTTCAGGCGGCTGGTACCCTGAATCCCCGCGAGGTCCTGCGGCAGGCTGTCGAATAGTGTGTAGTATACAGGCGTTTTCGCCTGCGCCACGCTGAATGGAATGAAGCAGAGCACGAACACTGCGAGGATGGGAATATACCGGCGCACCACGAAACGGGAGGTACGGCGCAGCTTAGGGATGAAGGTACGGTGGGTATGCCGCGCGATGGAGCGCCGGAACGTAAGGATGAGCGCGGGCAGGATCGTCACAGTGCTGACAACGCCCAGCAACACGCCCTTGGCCATTACGATGCCGATGTCGCGCCCCAGTGTCAGGCGCATGGTGCACATTGCGAGGAAGCCTGCGATGGTGGTGAGCGAACTTGCCAGAATGGAGGAGAACGTCTTTTGCACGGCGCGCACCATTGCCTCGTCCTCATCCGGGCAGGAACGCTTTTCTTCCTCGAACCGGTGCAGCAGAAAGATGGAGAAATCCATCGTCACGCCCAGCTGGAGCACCGTGGCCAAAGCCTCGGTGATGTAGCTGATCTGCCCCAGAAAGATATTGGTGCCAAAGTTGTAGACAATGGGGAATACCATGCCCAGCATGAAGATGAGGGGTACAACCGTTTCTTTCATGCTGAGGAACAGCACCACCAGACACGCCCCCACGGCACACAGGATGTAGACGGGCATTTCCTGGTTTACCAGGGATTTTGTGTCCTCCAGAATGGCGGACATTCCGCCGATGAAGCAGTCCTTGCGCAGGATATCCTTGATGGTGCGCTGCGCCTGCATGGTCACGGCATGGGCGCTTGGGTTTTCGAACTGGACCAGCAGCAGTGTGGCGCCGTTTTCGCTGTAAAAGAATTTCTGGATGTCGGCCGGCAGCATTTCCTTTGGCGTAGTTACGTCCAGGATGTCGCTCGTCCACAGCACGCTTTTTACACCCGCAACAGCCTCCAGCTCACTCTTGAGGGCAAGTGTGTCCGCGGTGGACATATTCTCCACGGTGATCATGGAGGTGGAGGCCATGTTGAAATCGTCCTCCAGATATCCTTCGCCCACCATGGAATCCAACTCCGGCGGCAGATAGGTGAGGATATCGTAATTGATATAGGTGCCTGCGGCACCGAACACGGATGGGATCAGCAGCAGCACGGCGGCCGCCAGCACCGCTTTGCGGTGCCGTACCACCCAGCGCGCAAAATGTTCCATTGCTCAACGCTCCCTTTGAATTTTTGCGGCAGCTGATGCCGCGGATTAAACTGACCAACAGTCAACGTTGAATAGTATAGTCTTGTTATGACCGTTAGTCAATCCGATTAATGACCAATAGTCACAAAATGAAAACGATGACTTTTGGTCATTTTGCTGAACCGAAAGACAGCTCTTGCAATCGCCGCCGCGCGGGAGGTATACTAAAAGCGGGAAAGAACGGGGAAAATGCCGCGCCGCGGCGGAAAGGGGAAAACGCGTATGCGCGAACCGATGGAATCCCGCAAGGAACAAAAGCGTCAGAGCCTGCTGGACGCCGCCTACGCGTTGTTCACGGAAAAGGGCGTGGCCAAGACTTCAGTGGACGAGATCGTCCGCGGAGCGAACGTGGCCAAGGGCACGTTTTATCTGTATTTTCACGATAAGGATCAATTGCTGGGACAGCTGGTCTATAATATCTCGGCCCAGGTTCTGGAAGAAGCATACGAATGGCTGGATGAACGCCGCACGCCGGATTTTGTGGAGAATGTGCTGCTTCTTTTGGATTATGTGGTGGAATATTTCAAGCGCAACAAGCTGGTCCTTCGGCTTGTTGAGCGGAATTTTTCCTGGCCTATGGTGGCAAAACAGATGAGCGAGCGGCGCGGCCCTCTTTGGGCGCGGCTGATGCGGGACCTGGAGGCAAGCCCGCTGGCGGCCCGGTATACAGAGGACGAGCTGTTCAAGATGATATTCGTCATCATCGAGATGCTGGGTTCCGTATGCTATTCCTCCATCATTGAGGGCAAGCCGGACACCGTGGACAATATGAAACCGGTGCTGTACGGCATCGTCCGCAAGATCCTGAGCTGAAGGAAGCACAAAAAGAAAGGCCGCCCGCGGGCGGCCTTTCCGGATGAAAAAGATGGTGTCTCAGCAATACATGTTGTTGGCCTGCATATAGTCCGAAAGCTGTTTGCCGTGTTCCTGTTCCTGCTGCTGGATGGCGGCCAGCACTTGGCGCGCCTTGGCGTCGCTGAACTCAAACACGGCGGTGTTGTACACGCCGGAGACATATTTTTCCGTGCCCAACAGATCGGACAACAGATAGGCGTCGCGCTGTTTTTCAGCGCGGCTGGCCGTGGATTTCAGGTCCTTTTCCGCCTTCTGACGGGAGGCCTGCCCTTTGCTCTGCTGGCCCTGTTGGGCGGGCAGGGTGCCCGCCAGCATACCCGTCACGGTGTCGTAATGGCTCTGTTCGGCTTTTTCGATTTTTTCAAAGATATGCTGCAGCTTGGCGTCGCAGGCATTTTCGGCGGCCTTGCGGTACTTTTCCACGCACAGTTTTTCTTCATTCTGCAGGTCCTTCAGCAGGCCCTGCTCCTTTTTTGTCAAAGTCATCCTCATTCGCTCCTTTTTTGCGTTGGGCCGGCCGCCGGGGGAGCGGTGCGCCCCGCCCGCCGGCGCATGCGTCTTG
>OLXE01000575.1_pt1 | contig 22138 bp, 17 predicted proteins | sample 1644571 | NCBI WGS metagenome assembly OLXE01 (sample SAMEA103958161, study PRJEB25191) | human gut metagenome | biome: human-associated habitat [ENVO:00009003]; feature: intestine environment [ENVO:2100002]; material: feces | place: Germany | collected 2013/2015
GAGCGGATGCTGGCCGTGCGCATGGCGCCCGTCAGCTCCCGGAACTCGGCGGCACTGGCCTCCTCGCGCACGAGGGTCTTTGTGGTCATGGCGCCCATGATGCCCTCGTTGAACGCGCCTGTGATGCGGCTGTTCGTTTTGCGCACGGCGCGCTGGTATTTGAGGATACGCTTTTGGAAAAACACGCACAGCGCGGCCAGAACGGGCGTGATGCACAGCACCAGCAGACCCAGCTTCCAGTTCATGGCAAGCAGCACGACCACGATGCCCACGGCGAACACGCCCGCCCACATCAGGTCCACAAGGCTCCAGGCGATCATATCCGACAGCCGGGCGATATCACTCACCATGCGGGCCATCAGCCAGCCAACGGAGGTGGTGTCGTAAAAGCTGAACGAAAGCTGCTGGAGCTTTGCAAACGCATCCTGCCGGATGTCGTAGCTCATGTCCATTTCCAGCCGGCCCGCGCCGCGCACAAACAGGAACACGCCCAGGCTCTGGACGACGACCAGAGCGGCATATACAAGGCCGTACAGCCAAAGCCCCTCAGTGGTGCCGCCCTCGATGAAATGGTCGATGGCATAGCGGGAGAACTGCGGATAGGCAAGGTCGATCCCCGCCACCACCAGCAGCACGAGCATCACGGAGACCACCGTGCGCCGGTGGCGCATGGCATAGGCGATCAGGCGTTTCCACAGCCGCAGGTCGATCTTCTGGTCGGCAGAGTCTCTTTTGTTTTCAAAATCATTCTGTGCCATTACGCCTCGCCTCCTTTCGGGGACGCCGCCTGCGGCAGCTCGTTCTGGATGGCGCACACGCGCCGGTACAGCCCCTCCTGCGCGGCCAGCGTGTCATGCGTGCCCATCTGCACCACGCGGCCTTTGTCCAGCACGAGGATCAGGTCCGACTTACGGATGGTTGCGATGCGGTGGCTGATGAGGAACATGGTGCCGTGGCGGCGGGAATGCAGCGCGTCGCGGATGGCGGCGTCCGTCTCAGCGTCTACGGCGGAAAGGGAATCGTCAAAGATCAGGACAGGGGTATCCTGCAGCAGCATGCGGGCGATGGCCACGCGCTGCTTTTGTCCGCCGGAAAGCGTCACGCCGCGCTCGCCGACCACGGTGTCGTAGCCCTCGGAGAAGCTCTCGATGACGTCATGTACCGAGGCCGTGCGCGCGGCGGCATATACGTCCGAAAGATCCGCGTCCGGCCGGGCGATGGCGATGTTTTCGCCGATGGTGCGGCTGTACAGGAACGGTTCCTGCAAAACGATGCCCACGTTGCGGCGCAGGTGATGGCGTTCGATGTCGTTGACGTTAACACCGGAAAGCGTGATGCGTCCGGCGGTGACGGGGTACAGCCGCTGCAGAAGCTGCACCAGGCTGGATTTGCCCGCGCCCGTGCTGCCGAGGATGCCAATGGTCTGGCCGGGCCGTACGGTGAACGAAACATGGGAAAGCACGGGCACGCCGTCGCCGTAATCGAAGCACACGTCCTCGAAAGCGACGCTGCCGTCGATCTGCGGCGTAAGGGCTTTGCCCGGCTCCGCTTCGGCGGGCACGGCAAGGATGTCCTCCAAACGGGACAGGGAAATATCCGCCTTGCCCAGATCCGCCAGAATGCGGCCCAGCTGGCGCATGGGGAACGTGAGCATGGAGGTGTAGGTGGTGAACAGCAGCACGTTGCCCAGGCTGAACCCGCCGTGCACGGCGAAATAGACGCCGCACACGCCGGAAAGCGCGATTTGAAGATAGCCGATCATGTCGGAGAGGCCCCAGTATGCGCCCATCAGGGTGGTGAGGTGCAGCGTGATATCGTGGTAAGCCTTGTTGCGCCGGGTGAATTTGTCCAGCTCAGAGCTTTCCTGTGCAAACGCGCGCACCACGCGCACGCCCGTCAGGTTTTCCTGCAGCGTGGTGGAAAGCGCGCCCTCGGCTTCATCCGAGCGTGTGAACTGCCGCTGCACGCCGCGGAAATAGAAGAAGCTGAACACCACAAGAATGGGCAGCAGGCAGGTGGATACGGCCGTCATCGCGCCGCTGATGGGCAGCATGATGGAAATGGCCGTGCAAACCATCACCACGGTGCGCACCACCTCCATGGCCTGCATCTGCACAAAGCGGCGAACCGTCTCCACGTCGCTGGTGCAGCGCTGGACAAGGTCACCCGTCTGCACGCCCACATGATAGCTGTATGGCACGGCCTCCAGATGCGTGAACAGCCTGTCGCGCAGGCGCTTGGCCAGTCCCTCGCCCGCAAAGGCGATGCAGTGGCCGCGCAGATAGGTGAATACGCCGCCCAGCAGCGTCACCAGAACCACAAGCGAGGCCAGCACCCAGATGTGGCTCGAGAAATACGCCCGCCCGCCCATGCGCTGGAACAGAGCGGACAGAGCGGCGGGCAGCTCCGGCGTTTTGTCGCCGATGACGCTGTCCACCGTGAAGGAAACGACGAGCGGCGTGACGTAGGTGAGAAACGTGGCGCACAGCGTCGCCGCCACGCCCAGGATAAGATACCGCTTCACGCCGTGAAAAATGTCGCCCAGCAGCCTTCGCCGGAAGCCGCGGGGCCGGGGATGGGTCTGTTCGGGTTGCATGATTACTCCTTTGGCGTTCCCCGCTCCGCCGCTCACGGTGCGCGGGAGGGAGAAAGCGCCGGTGCTGGGGCGCAGCCGCACGCCCGGTGGATAATGCGTTCAGGCGCGCGGAAGGTAACGGCACTCCGCGCGCATTTATATAAACAGGCCGGCAAGCGGCACGCCTTTACAGCGCTTTTGCACCGGGTCTGGTGCAAAAGGCCGCCGGACAGCGCCTCCGGCTGCTGCATCTGCGATACAATTTGTAATAAAGTGATTTAATTCGACAAAAAGTACAGAAAAGGGGGAGCGGCGCGGGACGGCGCCGCCTGCCCTGCGGAACAGCAGGGCAACGCAGCGCACGCCCGGGCGCCACTCCCAAGCGTAACGATTCAGTTGTAAGTCTCCGGAACACGTCCGCCCAAAAGGGCGGCCCGCTCACCGGTCACGAGCGCAGGTCTTTATACTGCTCACAGGTACATTTTTTAAACTTTTTGCCGCTGCCGCAGGGACAGGGGTCATTGCGTCCCGGCTTGGCGATCTTCTTGGCCGGCTGCTTTTTCACGCTGCCGTCGTCCGCGCCGGATTCACCCGTGGGCTTTGCCACCTGTTCGCGCTGGAGAGGCTGCTCGGTGCGCAGCTCCATGGTGAGCAGCATGCGGGAGGTGTCCTCGCGGATGGACGCCACCATCTCGTCGAACATGTTGAAGCCCTCGATACGGTATTCCACCACAGGGTCGCGCTGGCCGTAGCTGCGCAGATAGATGCCCTTGCGCAGCTCCTCCATGGCGTCGATGTGCTCCATCCACTTGGTGTCCACGGTGCGCAGCAGCACGACGCGTTCAAACTCGCGCATCAAAGGCGAGCCGTAGCGTTTTTCCTTGTCCGCGCAGATGGCGTCGGCCCGGTCCGTCAGGACCTTCACAACGTCCTCCTGCTTCAGCTCGCCCAGAGCTTCGGGCGTGTAGCGGAAATCGCCGTCCTTGGCCAGCCAGCCGCGGTAGTGGCTGCGCAGGCCGTCGAAATCCCAGTCGTCGGCAACTTCGCCCGCCAGGAACAGCTGGGCATTGGCCGCAATGGACTCGTGGATCATGGTGTGAACATTTTCGGATACATCCTCGCCGCGCAGTACCTTGCCGCGCTGGCCGTAGATGATCTCGCGCTGGCTGTTCATCACGTCGTCGAACTGCAGCACGTTTTTGCGGATGGAGAAGTTGCGGGCCTCCAGCTTTTTCTGGGCGTTCTCGATGGTGCCGGAGATCATCTTGTTCTCAATGGGCATGTCTTCCTCGACGCCTAGGGAATCCATGATGGTGCTGACGCGCTCGCCGCCGAACAGGCGCATGAGGTCGTCCTCCAAGCTGATGAAGAAGCGGCTGGCGCCGGGGTCGCCCTGGCGGCCGGCACGGCCGCGCAGCTGGTTGTCGATGCGGCGGCTCTCGTGGCGTTCCGTGCCGATGATGAACAGGCCGCCCGCGGCGCACACCTCGGCGGCTTCTTCCGCAATGACTTTTTTGTGCGCGGCCTCCAGCTCGGCATAGCGCGCGCGCACCTTTAAAATTTCCGGGTCGGTGGTATCGGCGTGGCCGGTGCTCTCCACGATCAGTTCCTCGGAGAAGCCCTCCCTGCGCAGGTCGGCTTTGGCCATGTGCTCGGCGTTGCCGCCCAGCATGATGTCGGTGCCGCGGCCGGCCATATTTGTGGCGATGGTGACCGCGCCCTTTTTGCCCGCCTGCGCTACGATCTCAGCTTCCTTTTCGTGGTGCTTGGCGTTCAGAACCTCGTGCTTCACGCCGCGGCGGCTCAGCAGCTTGCTCAGCAGCTCGCTCTTTTCAATGGAAATGGTGCCCACCAGCACGGGCTGGCCCTTTTCATGGCACTCGATGATCTGCTCGATAACGGCGTTGAACTTGGCCGGTTCGGTTTTGTACACCACGTCGTTGTAGTCGGTGCGGGCCACGGGCTTGTTCGTGGGCACCTCCACCACCTGCAGGCCGTAGATCTCCTCAAACTCGGCGGCCTCCGTCTGTGCGGTGCCCGTCATGCCGGAGAGCTTTTCGTACATGCGGAAATAGTTCTGGAACGTGATGGTGGCCAGCGTGCGGCTCTCGCGGGCGACGGTGACGCCCTCCTTGGCCTCGATGGCCTGGTGCAGCCCCTCATTGTAGCGGCGGCCCAGCATCAGGCGGCCGGTGAATTCGTCCACGATGATGACCTCGCCGTCGCGCACCACATAATCCACGTCCCGCTTCATCACGCCCCGCGCCTTGATGGCCTGGTTGATGTGATGCTGCAGCGTCATGTTCGCTCCGTCGGCCAGATTTTCAACATTGAAGTACTTTTCAGCCTTGGCAATGCCGCTGGCGGTAAGCGTGGCCGTCTTTTTTTTCTCGTCCACAACATAATCGCCGTCCACCTGCTCGTCCTGGTCCTCTTTGTCGTCCAGCTCGGCCACGACGGTGGCCTTCAGGCCCTTGGCAAAATTATCGGCCAGCTTGTACAGATCGGTGCTTTTATCGCCCTCGCCGCTGATGATGAGCGGCGTGCGTGCTTCGTCGATGAGGATGGAGTCCACCTCGTCCACGATGGCGTAATAATGCCCGCGCTGCACCATCTGCTCTTTGTAGGTGACCATGTTGTCGCGCAGGTAATCGAAGCCGAATTCATTGTTGGTGCCGTAGGTAATGTCGGCATTGTAGGCGGCGCGGCGTTCCTCGCCTGTGACGCCGTGGATGATGAGCCCCACCGAAAGACCCAGAAATTTATACAGCTTTCCCATCCACTCGCTGTCGCGTTTGGCCAGGTAATCGTTCACGGTGACGACGTGCACGCCCTTGCCGGTGAGCGCGTTCAGATATACGGGCAGCGTGGCGACAAGCGTTTTGCCCTCGCCGGTTTTCATCTCGGCGATGCAGGCGCGGTGCAGCACGATGCCGCCCACCACCTGTACGGGAAAGTGTTTCATGCCCAGCACGCGCCAGCTTGCCTCGCGGCATACGGCAAAGGCGTCGGGCAGAATGTCGTCCAGCGTTTCGCCCCCTGCCAGACGCTCCCGGAGCGCGGGCGTCATCGCCTGCAGCTCGCGGTCGGTCATGGCCTGGTACCGGGCCTCCAGCGCCAGCACCCTGTCCGCGATGGGCTGTATCTTCTTGAGCTCCTTCGTGGAAAAGGAGCCGAACAGTTTTTCAAAAAAAGACAAATTTTTCACTCACCTTCCGCGCGGCGCGCCGCCGCACAATTCCACTTTATAATACTACTTTATAGAATACGGTGTCAAACCAAACCGTCCAACTTCGTGCAAACAAACGGTGAAGCTGCAAAAACCGTGCGCATCCGCGCGTTCGGACACAAAAAAGCGCCCGCGGATGCGGGCGCGCCAAAAGGTGAAACGGTTCACTTTTCGCCGAACATATTAAAGCGGAACAGCCTGCGCTGGTCCTCGGGGTCGGAGCACTCCAGCTTCGCCTCCGCGATGCTGCCGCCCTCGATCAGCTTGGTAAAGCCGATGAGCTGGCACAGCCTGCTTTTCAGGTTCAGGCGGTCGCCTTCGGGCGTTACCATAAACACATCGCCCTTGCAGGCGGCAAGAACCTCGTTGAATTCTTTCAGGTCGATATCATGCATATCAACAGATGCCATGATCGCATATCTCCTCTCACAATTCTATTTTCCACAACTTCCGTTTGACAGGCCGACGTTCCCCTGTCAACCACAGTATAGCATGTGAATCGTTAATGTCAACAAATTTATAGAAAATTTTTTGTAATATTATACAAAACGGAAGCGAAGACAGCGGCAACCGGGCAAAAGCGCACAATGGGGGAAAAGTTTTGATTTTCGGCCCCACGCACTTGCAATGCAGCAGCGCTTTCTTTATAATATAGGATAGCGCAAATGTGAAATAACTGTCAAAAGAGAAACACAAAAGAACATCACAAAGGAGCATCACTATGACTTATTCTCATGAAGTAGAACGTATGTGTCCGCTCACGAAAGGCCCGAACCATGGGCCGGCCCCCATCCCGGAGGAGGGCCAGTGGGTAAAGGCATATCAGATCTCTGATATCAGCGGCCTGACGCACGGCGTTGGCTGGTGCGCGCCGCAGCAAGGCACCTGCAAGCTGACGCTGAACGTGAAAAAGGGCGTTATCGAGGAAGCGCTGGTGGAGACCATCGGCTGCTCCGGCATGACCCATTCCGCCGCCATGGCGGGCGAGATCCTGCCCGGCAAGACCATTCTGGAGGCGCTGAACACAGACCTTGTGTGCGACGCTATCAACGTGGCCATGCGCGAGCTGTTCCTGCAGATCGTCTACGGCCGCAGCCAGACCGCGTTTTCCGACGACGGCCTGCCTGTCGGCGCCGGCTTGGAGGACCTGGGCAAGGGCCTGCGCAGCATGACGGGCACCATTTTCTCCACCAAGGCGAAGGGCGTGCGCTACCTGGAGCTGACCGAGGGGTATATCACAAAGGTCGCCGTCGACGAGAACGGCGAGGCCATCGGCTACCAGTTCGTCCGTCTGGGCAAAATGATGGAGGACATCCGCCACGGTGTGGACCCGAAGACCGCTTACGAGAAGAACATCGGCACCTACGGCCGCTTTGCGGACGCGCCGAAGTATATCGACCCGCGCGAAGAGTAAGAGAGGAGGAGAAGAACAATGGCTAAATTTGAAAGTCAAGAACGCCGCATGCCGAAAATCGAGGCATGCCTGAAAGCAAACGGCCTGGAGTCTCTGGACGCCTGCCGCGAGATGCTCCTCTCCAAGGGCATCGACGTTGACGCGATCGTCAAGGGTGTGCAGCCCATCTGCTTTGAGAACGCCGTCTGGGCGTACACGCTGGGCACGGCCATCGCCGTGAAGCGCGGCCTGAAGAGCGCCGCCGACTGTGCCGCCGCCATCGGCGAGGGCCTGGAGGCCTTCACCATCCCCGGCTCGGTGGCCGAACAGCGCGCCGTGGGCCTTGGCCACGGCAACTTGGGCGCCATGCTTCTGCGCGACGAGACCAAGTGCTTCGCCTTCCTGGCCGGCCACGAGAGCTTTGCCGCCGCCGAGGGCGCCATCGGCATCGCCCGCACCGCCAACAAGGCCCGCAAGGAGCCGCTGCGCGTTATCCTGAACGGCCTGGGCAAGGACGCCGCCTATATCATCAGCCGCATCAACGGCTTCACCTATGTGGAGACGGATTACGACTTCAAGACCGGCGAGCTGAAGGTCGTGCGCGAGAAGGCTTTTTCCGACGGCGAACGCGCCGCGGTGAAGTGCTACGGCGCCAACGACGTGCTCGAGGGCGTTGCCATTATGAAGAAGGAGGGCGTTGAGGTGTCCATCACGGGCAACTCTACCAACCCCACCCGCTTCCAGCACCTGGTTGCCGGCACCTATAAAAAATGGGCGATGGAGAACGGCAAAAAATACTTCTCCGTGGCCTCCGGCGGCGGCACGGGCCGCACGCTGCACCCGGACAACGTGGCCGCGGGCCCGGCTTCCTACGGCCTGACGGACTCCATGGGCCGTATGCACGGCGACGCACAGTTCGCCGGCTCCTCCAGCGTGCCCGCGCACGTGGAGATGATGGGCCTGATCGGCATGGGCAACAACCCCATGGTGGGCGCCACCGTGGCCTGCGCCGTGGCTGCCAGCCAGGCGTAAGCGTCCCGGCAAAATACAGCACAAAAGGCAGCGGCCGCCCCTTGCGGGGCGGCCGCTGTTTTATGTTCTGCCGCACTCGCGGACGGCGGGGCGTGGGGCGGTATTTCGCTTCTGTAGAAAGGCAAAAGCGCCGCAGCCGGTCAGCCGGCCGCCGCAAGGGCGTACAGAAGCGCCAGTGCGGCAACATTGACTGCGGAAAAGACGAGCAGATAGCGCCGTGTGCCGCCCGGCGCGGAGCGGGCATAAAGCTTGAGGGAGATCAGGCTTGCGAGAGAGGCAATGGGCGTGCCGAGGCCGCCAAGGTTCGTGCCCGTCAGCAGGACGCGCCAGTTCTGTGAAAAGCCCGAAAGAAGGACGGCGGCGGGCACGTTGCTGACGACCTGGCTGGCCAACACACAGGTGGGCAGCGCGTGCTTGTCCATAAGAGCGGAAAGAAGCGCGTTCACCCCGCCGATCTTTCCCATGTTGCCCGCGAAAATAAAGAAAAATACAAATGTGAGCAGCAGGCTGTAATCCACTTCCCGAAAAAGGTCCCGCATGAACAGCGTAAGCATGGCCAGTACCACAGCCGTCAGAAGCTGGTATGGTGCCACACGGAATACGCACAGCAGGCACAGCACGAACAGTACGCTCAGCGCGGGCAGGCGGCGCGTGTTGTATCCGTGCACATCTCCCATGGCGACGGTGACGGCCCGGGGCGGCACGAACAGCACGCCCATGCACAGCAGCGCAAGGCTGGCCGCCGCAAGGGGCAGCATGGTGCGGAAAAAATCGGCGGGGGACAGGGCAAAACGATTGTAGAGAAAAAGATTCTGCGGATTGCCAACAGGCGTGGCCATGCTGCCGAGATTGGCCGCGACGGTCTGCAGTACGATGATGTACGGAGCATAGGCGGAAGCATCGGCCATGTTCAGAATCAAGATGGCAAAGGGGACGAAGGTGAGCAGGGCCACATCATTGGTGACGAGCATGGAACTGAAAAAAGGCAGCAGCACCAGCATGAGCGCCAGAAAACGCAGTGTCTTTTTACCGCGAAGCAGGCGCAGCGCCAGCGCCTCGAACAGACCGCAGCCACGCAGCCCGGCCACGACGGCCATCAGGCAGAAAAGCAGGCACAGCACGCGGAAGTCGAAATAGGAAATATACGCCGCGGAGGGCGGCACAAAAAGAGTGGAGGCCAGCGCGGCCAGCGCCGCGCAGCAGAGAACGGCCTCCCTGCGGATAAAGTTCAAAATGCGGGCGGGAGAGAGATGCATGGGGTACGCTTCCTTTCGTGAAATCCGTATCCATTATCATAACATATTTTTGTGCGGTATCCAGTGCCGAAGCCCCAAATTTGCGGGAGAAACACTGGAATCGACGCTGCGTTCCCGCCCGCCGCGCCGGGAAAGGCATTTGCAATTGTGCAAAACGACTGCAAAACGCAAGGGAGGAACGCGCTTTCTATTGAAAATGGAAAAATAAATAATATGCAAAATATTCACTTGACTTTGTATATTTATGCATGTATACTAAGACTCAGACAACAGGCCGGCCGCAGCGGTCGCTGCTGCGAAGCGCCCGCCTGTAAATATGCACTTGTTGAAAGAGGAGAATGGTACTTATGAAAAAGCTTGTAGCAGTATGCATGGCGCTTGTAATGGCGCTGGGCCTCGCCGCCTGCGGCGGTTCCGGCTCTTCCAGCTCCGCTCCCGCGGCTTCGTCCGGCGCGGTAAGCGCTCCGGCCGCGTCCGGCACGTCCGCTTCCGAAGCCGACGACGGCATCGCAATGACGGGCGGCAATGTGGAGGAGCACAGCGTGGAGGCCATCAAGGCCAAGGGCGTGCTCGTTGTAACGACAGAGGCCGGCTATGCGCCGTTTGAGTTCCTGGACGAGAACGACAATGTCGTGGGCCTGGACGCTTCCCTGGCGCAGGCGCTGGCAGATGATCTGGGCGTTGAACTGGATATACAGAACATCGCGTTCGATTCCGTTGTGGCTGAGGTCCAGGCGGGCAACGCCGATATGGCCATCGCGGGCCTTACGCCCAACGCAGACCGCAAAAAGAGCGTGGACATGAGCGATATGTACTATGCCGGCGGCCAGTGCATGCTGGTGCTGGAGGAAAACCTGGACAAATATGCCACCAAGGAAAGCCTGGCCGGCGCGGTGATGGCCACTCAGAAAGCCGCCCTGCAGGAGACGCTGATGGCGGAGCAGTTCCCCGATGCAGAGCCCCTGCTTTTGCCGGACTTCCCCCAGTGCATCGCCAACCTGAAGAACGGTGAGTGCGCGGCTGTGATGATCGACGAGATCAGCGCCGAGCAGTATATGCAGACAGTCGAGGGCCTGGCCATCGGCAAGGTGCCTGTGGAGATCGATCCCGAAGAGGGCGGCAACGCTGTGGCTGTGATGAAGGGCAACACCGATCTGCTGGATTGGGTGAACGAGCGCATCGCGGCATATGAGGCCGAGGGCCTGCTGGAGCAGTGGTTCCAGGAAGCGCAGGAGAAGGCTGCTTCCATGGGCATCGAGTAAGCTGCAGGACATCGCATTGAATTTGATACGCGGCGGAGGGCGCGTCCCTCCGCCGCGGTCTTTGTGTTTCTGCCGCCCCGCGGGCGGAGAATGCCGTTTTACCACGAAGGAGGATACGATGTTTTCATTTGAGCGAATGCTGAAAATATGGGAAAAGTACGGCCATATGTACTGGAACGGCCTTGGCTATACGCTGCTGTTCGCATTTGTGAGCGTGCTGATGGGCCTTGTGCTGGGGCTCGTGCTGGCGTCCGGCCGTATGGCCAGCGTACAGTCCCGCGACAATCTGGCAGTCAAGGCGCTCAAGGCTGTTGCCAAATTTTTTTGTACCGCATATGTGGAGGTGTTCCGTGCCACGCCGATGCTGGTGCAGGTGTTCATCATCTACTACGGTCTGGGCAATGTTTTCAAGCTGCCGGATTCCAGCCTCAACCGCATGTTCTGGGGCATGGTGGCCGTCGGCCTCAACTCCGCGGCTTATATGTCGGAGGTCATCCGCTCCGGCATCGGCGCGGTGCCCGGCGGCCAGATGGAGGCCGCGCGCTGCATCGGCATGAGCCATTGGAAGGCTATGCGCCATGTGATCCTGCCCCAGGCGGTGCGCAACATCCTGCCCGCCATGTGCAACGAGTTCGTCACCATCATCAAGGAGACCAGTATCCTGGGCATGGTGGGCATTGTAGAGCTGATGTTCCGCGCCCAGTCCATCGCCAAGCAGACCTATATTTTCCTGGAGCCGTATGTCATCGCGGCCATCATGTATTTTATCATTGTGTTCCCGCTGTCGAAGATCATCGCGGCTGTGGAAAGGAGGATGAGCAAGAGTGTCACCCGCTAAAGGAGAAAAACTCATTGAGGTCAAGGGCCTGGAGAAGCACTTCAAGCATGTGGAGGTGCTGCGCGGTATCAACATCGACATCTGCAAGGGCGACGTGGTGGCGGTCATCGGGCCGTCCGGCTCGGGCAAATCCACGTTTTTGCGCTGCCTGAACCTGTTGGAGGAGCCCACGGGCGGACAGATCGTGTTTGAGGGCGTGGACATTACCTCCAAGGAGACAAAGATCGACCAGATGCGCCAGAAGATCGGCATGGTGTTCCAGCAGTTCAATCTGTTCACCAACATGACGGTGCTGGACAACGTGAGCGCGGGGCCGGTGCTGGTAAAAGGAATGAAGAAAGACGAGGCCCGCAAGCTGGCCCAGAGCTTGCTGGAGCGCGTGGGCCTGGGCGACCGCGGCGGCGCGTATCCCATCCAGCTCTCCGGCGGCCAGCAGCAGCGTGTGGCCATTGCCCGCGCGCTGGCCATGCAGCCGGACGTGATGCTGTTCGACGAGCCCACCAGCGCGCTGGACCCGGAGATGGTACACGAGGTGCTGGACGTTATCCAGCAGCTTGCCCGGGAGGGAATGACCATGGTGGTCGTCACCCACGAGATGGGCTTTGCCCGCGAGGTGGCGAACCGCGTGGTGTTCATCGACGAGGGCGTTATCATGGAGGAGGCCGCCCCGGCGGAGTTCTTCGGAAGCCCCAAAAACCCGCGTTTGAAGGATTTTCTCGGTAAGGTGCTGTAAAGCGCCCGGAAAACAAGTGCAAAAAACAGCGCCGCTCCAAAGGCACACCTTTGGAGCGGCGCTGTTTGCGTATGCTTTTTTGTGCGGCGTTTGCCTGAAAGCGCTCAGAACAGGCCGCTGATGACGCCGTTTTCGTCCACGTCGATGCCCTCGGCCGCGGGCTTTTTGGGAAGGCCGGGCATCGTCATGATATTGCCCATCACCACAACGACGAAGCCCGCGCCCGCAGAGAGGCGCAGCTCCCGCACGGTCATCGTGAAGCCGGAGGGCGCGGCCAGCAGCGAGGCGTCGTCCGAGAAGCTGTACTGCGTCTTGGCGATGCACACGGGCAGGCGGCCAAAGCCGCCCGCGTCCAGCTCCGCAAGCTGCTTTTTTGCGGCGGCGGAAAACGCCACATCCGCCGCGCCGTATATGTTTTTGCATACCGCGCGGACCTTGTCCGCCACGGGCGCGTCGTCCGGATAGGTGAAGCGCACCGGACGTTTTTCCAAAATGCCCAGCACATCCTCGGCCAGCTCCAGGCCGCCCGCTCCGCCTTTTGCAAACACCTCGCTCAGCGCGCAGGGCACGCCCAGCCGGGCGCACAGGTCCCGCAGGTACTGGTGCTCCTCGGGGCTGTCGGTGGGGAAGGCGTTGATGGCCACGCACACCGGCATGCCGAATTTGCTCTGCATGTTTTCCACATGGCGGGCCAGGTTCGCGCTGCCGGCCTCCAGATATTCAAGGCTGGGCACGCCCAGCTCCGCCTTGGGGCAGCCGCCGTGGTGCTTGAGCGCGCACCGTGGCAACGACCACAACGGCGGAGGGCTCGATGCCGGACAGGCGGCACTTGATGTCGAGGAATTTTTCCGCGCCCAGGTCCGCGCCGAAGCCTGCCTCGGTGACGACATAATCCGCCAGCTTCATGCCCAGCTTTGTGGCGATGACGCTGTTGCAGCCGTGGGCGATGTTGGCGAACGGCCCGCCGTGCACCAGCGCGGGCGTGTGCTCCAGCGTCTGCACCAGATTCGGGTCAAAAGCGTCCTTCAGCAGCGCGGCCATGGCGCCCGCCGCGCCGATCTGCTCCGCCGTGACGGGCGCGCCCGCATACGTGTAGCCCACTACGATGCGGCCCAGGCGGGCCTTCAGGTCGGCCAGATCGGTGGCCAGGCAGAAAATGGCCATCACCTCGCTTGCAACGGTGATGTCGAAGCCGTCCTCACGCGGGGTGCCGTTGGCCTTGCCGCCCAGGCCGTCGGTGATGAAGCGGAGCTGGCGGTCGTTCATGTCCACGCAGCGCTTCCAGGTGATGCGCCGCGGATCGATGTTCAGCGCGTTGCCCTGATAAATATGGTTGTCCACCATGGCGGCCAGCAGGTTGTTGGCCGCGCCGATGGCGTGAAGATCGCCCGTAAAGTGCAGGTTGATGTCCTCCATGGGCACCACCTGCGCATACCCGCCGCCTGCGGCGCCGCCCTTTACGCCGAACACGGGGCCGAGGCTGGGCTCCCGCAGCGCGAGGACGACGTTTTTGCCCATTCGGTGCAGCGCGTCCGCCAGGCCCACGCTGGTGGTGGTTTTGCCCTCGCCCGCGGGCGTGGGGCTGATGGCCGTTACAAGAATGACTTTGGCGTCCTTTTTTTCGGCCAGCTTTTTCACAAGGCGGTGGTCCACCTTGGCCTTGTACTTTCCGTAGGGGATCAGGCTCTCACCGTCCAGCCCCAGCGACGCGGCCACGTCGGAAATGGGTTCCAAAACGGCTTCCTGCGCGATCTGGATATCGGTTTTCATGCAAACGCTCCCTTTTTCACTCCCGTTTTTGCGGCGCGCGTAAAATATACACGCCGTTCGCATAAAATTTTAACAAATTTCTGATATGATTACAAGGGAAGAGGCCTTTCAATTGACTTTTTGCCCCGTAAAAGTTAGAATGGTATATATTGTGAGAGTAGAGGGAGAACAGGAATGGATATCCAGATCATTGTAGACAGCTGCTGCGACCTTACCCCCGCGCTGCGCAACCTGCTGCGCGTGTCTGTCGCAAGCCTGAAGATCGACGTGGGGAGCATCCACTATGTGGACGACGAGCGCATCGACACAAAAAAGCTCATCGCGGACATGAAGGCGTATAAAAACGCTCCCTCCACAGCCTGCCCCTCGCCGGATGAATACGCCGCGCTGATGGAAAAAAGCGAGGAGAGCTTTGTGGTGACGCTCTCCGGCAAGCTGTCCGGCAGCTATAACGCCGCCTGCGTTGGCCGGGAGATGGTGCTGGAGCGCAGCCCGGAAAAGAAGATTCATATTTTTGACTCCGAGAGCGCGTCCGCAGGCGAAACGCTCATCGCCCTGATGCTGCGCGACCGCATCGACGGAGGGCATTCCTTCGAGGACATCGTCGCCGAGATGACAGCGTTCATTGCACGGATGAAAACGCGCTTCGTGCTGGAGGACCTTTCCAACCTTGTGAAAAACGGCCGCATCTCCAAGGTGGCGGGCCTTTTGGGCGGCATGCTTTCGCTGCGGCCCATCATGGGCGACGACGGCCACGGCAGCATCGCGGCCATCGAAAAGGTGCGCGGCACCCAGAACGCCATGCGCCGTCTGGTGGAGCTCATCGCCGAAGGCACGCGGGAGGCCGCAGCCTCCAGCCTGACGATGGTGCTGAGCTACTGCAACTGCCCCGAGCGCGCCCTGATGCTGAAAAAGGAATTTCTGGAAAAATGTGCGGCACTGCGCGAGGTGATCCTGGTGCCCACCAGCGGCCTGTCCACGGTATACGCTTACGATGGCGGCATCGTGCTGGCTTACTGAAAAATGTGAAACAACAGCCGCCGGGAGGCGGGCGTATGCCCGTTCCCGACGGTTGTTTTTTGCGTATAAGCCCGGGAATGAAACAAATCTGATACATTCATCCGTTACTCTGATGGTAGAAACTGATGCAAGGGGGAAAGCGGCATGAACCGCATCCTGATCGTAGAAGACGAAGTACCAATCGCCCAGCTCATTGAAATGAGCCTGGCGCGGGCAGGTTATCAATGCGAGGCCGTCAACGACGGCTGCGCGGCGGCGGATAAGATCGAACAGAACAATTACGACCTGGTGCTGCTGGATATCATGCTGCCCGGGCTGGACGGCTATGAGCTGCTGGAGTATCTGCGGCCCATGGGCACGCCTGTCATTTTCATCACGGCTAAGGGCACTCTGGGCGACCGGGTGCGCGGGCTGAACCTGGGTGCGGATGATTACATCGTGAAGCCGTTTGAGGTGGCGGAACTGGTGGCGCGGGTGGAAAGTGTGCTGCGCCGTACCGGGCGCGGCGGCGCGCTGCTGCGCGCGTGGGACGTTACGGTGGACACCGTGGCGCGCAGCGCCACCAAGGCGGGCGTGCCGGTGGCCCTCACGCCCCGGGAATTCGACCTTCTGGAACAGCTTTTGCGCAACCGGGGCGCGGCACTGTACCGCGACGTGCTGTTCGAGCGTGTTTGGGGCGGCGAGATGGATGACGGCACGCGCACGCTGGACCTGCACATCCAGCGCCTGCGCAAAAAACTTGGCTGGGCGGATAAGATTGAAACCGTCTACCGTGTCGGTTACCGCCTTAAATCCGACCAGAAATAACCTCAAATTGCTGATTTCTCATTTCCAATTTCTAATTTCAAACTTACTTACAGGTTTTTCTATGAAATTTTCTCAAAAACTTGTCTGCATCATGCTGCTGGTCATCGCCGCGTTTTTTGCCGTGGGCGGTGCGGTGCTGGTCAACGGCAGCTTTATGGACCGCCTGAGCGCAGCCGCCGAGCAGGAACAAAGCATGCACGCCATGCTGTGCGGCGTGGTGGAGGATTACTACCTGGACCAGACCGGCCGCGGCGAAGATACCTGCGGGGATGATTTTATCACCGCCGCCACCTGGCGCGCAGGGGATCTGGCCCGTGGGGTTTATTCCCAGGGGCTGTTCCGCGCATCCGCTGACCCCGCCCAGGACGAAGCCTATGCCATATACGGCCTGCAGGACGGCCAAAGCATTTTGCAGTACGGCCCCAATGTAACCCGCATCTACCGCAGCGATCTGCTGGGCGGCCTTGTGATGGTAACCACCTTTGATGTAACGGAGATTTTTGCCGCGCGCAACCGCAGCCTGCAGCGCTTTTTCCTGCTGGAGGCTGCCGTGGTGGCCGGGGCTGCCGTGGTGGTCTGGCTTGTCAGCCGCCGCCTGACCCACCCACTGACCGTGCTGACCGCCGCCAGCGCCCGCATTGCCGCGGGTGATTATGCCTTGCGCACCAGGATGCACACCGGGGATGAGCTTGAAATCCTGAGCCAGGGCTTTGACCAGATGGCCGGTGCCGTGCAGGACAAAGTGGAAGCTCTGGAGCTTTCGGTCCAGCAGCGGGATGATTTTGTGGGTGCGTTTACCCATGAGCTCAAAACCCCCATGACCGGCATCATCGGCTATGCCGACCTTTTGCGCAGCATGCAGCCAGACCCCGAAGAACAGCGTGAAGCCGCCGGGGCCATCTTCCATGAAGCCCAGCGGCTGGAAGCCTTAAGTGGAAAGCTGCTGCAGCTGATGGGCCTGGGTGAGCACGCCCCCCAACTGGTACCCGTGCAGCTGGATTCTGTTTTTGCCGAAGCGCGCCGCGCCGTTGCCCCCGCTCTGAACGGCTGCATTCTGACCATGCAGTCCAACGGCCTGACCGTGCAGGGAGATGCCGACCTGCTGTGTGATCTCGTCATCAACCTTGTCACCAACGCCGCCAAGGCCAGCACCCCCGGCAGCGCCATTGCGGTCTGCGCCGAACAGGCAGATGGTTCCATCCGGCTGACGGTTCAGGACCACGGCCAGGGCATCCCGGCGGACAAGCTGGCCCGCGTGGTGGAGCCGTTTTATATGGTGGATAAATCCCGTTCCCGCCGCCAGGGCGGCAGCGGCCTGGGCCTGGCCCTGTGCAGCCGCATTGCCCAGGCCCACGGCGGAACGCTTGCCATGGAAAGCGAGCTTGGCAAAGGCACCACCGTAACCGTCACCCTGCCCGCACCGAACCAAACCGCCGCCGAACTCGCACAGGAGGAACCCGTATGAAAACCACAAAACGCGGCAAGCTGCTGATGCTGGCCTGCGCCGCCCTGGTGGCTGTGCTGGCCTGCCTGCCGCTGCTCTGGTTCCGCGCACAGGATGCCCGTATGTTCGGCACCGTCAATCAAAGCTCTGGCCTGTATGAATCCCGCGAGGTCAGCGGGGATGATTTTTATCTATTACAGCAGGTCAAAAACCGCACCCAGATGAACCGCACGGACTGGATGGTTTCCGCCGGGCTGGACGGCACAGCAGCCCTGTATACCCCCGCCGGGAACAGCCGCTACAACATGACCTCCAGCGATACCGCCGCTGATTTTGCCGCCAGCCTGCTGACCCAGCTCCATGATGCCGAGGTATTGCCGGACACCTGGTACCATGTGGCAGCCGATAACCTGCGCAGCTACAGCAGCGGCGAGCTGTATACTTCCAGTGATTCCCTTGGCATTACGCGGCTGCTGCGCTACCCCCATGCCGCCTATGATGAAAGCGACCCCGAATACAACGAATCCCCCACATTCGCCCTGGATTATGATAATAAAACCGGCCGCCTGCTGAACCTGTGGGTTCAGGCCCCGCTGGACGATCCCACCCTGCTGTCCGGCAGCCCGGCATTGCTGAATATCTCCGACCTGCTGAACGCCTGGGTGCAGTGGGAGGGCCTTACCGACCTGGGCGACTGGACCGTGCCTTACGGCAGCGATTACGCCAAAACCGGCCTGTACAGCGCCAGAGGCAACGCCCTGCTGACCTGTGTGTACGGCTCCTTTACCCTTGACGATGTTCCCCGCGCCTATTACAGCATGCAGCTGACCTGGCAGCCCTATGCCCCCACCCCGCAGCCGGGCAGCACCGATCTGCTGCCCGCCGAGCCGCTGCCAGAAACCAGCGATTATTATTACACTGACGTCATCGCTTACCAGTGGGACGATGACCGCGCTGCCGCTGTGTTTGATTATGATGCCAACCTGATCCTTCGCACTAACCTGAGCACCGGCGTGCAGACCGTGTTCTGTGATGTGCCCGGCTGCACCCATACCACCAGCACCTGCCCTGCCCGCATCACGGACCAGATGTATTCTCTGGTTCCCGCCGGGGATTGCGTTTACCTTGTTTACGGCACCTATTCGCCCACAACGGCAAAGGGTGCTTCCGGCGCGGATATCAACGCCATGTCGGACGATGAGATCATGCGCTGGGCGCGCGCGGCAGATGCCGGGGTTCCGCTGGCCCTTTATACCCAGGAGCTGGAGCCTTACACCCAGGAGGATGTTACCGCCGCCCGCCGCTTGATGCAGAACGCCTTTGGCCAGGGCCGCATTGAAATGCTGGACGGCACCACCCGCACCGAGCTTGTCCGGCTGGATCATGATGCCGTGTATATCGGCGGCTGCGATTCCACCTATTTATACGGCATCATGCGGAGCCAGCAGGGCGAAGAGCCCACCCGCTGGTTCCGCATGGAGCGCACCACCGGCCAGTACGAAACCATGCCCATCCCGGATACCGACCACCTCTGCGGTGTCTGGAACAACCAGCTTGTGCTGTTCCGGGAGCGCTGCGCCGAACCATTCACTTCCGATAAAATGTCCGATTACAGCCTGGCCGGCAGTTATTCTTCCCGGTTCCAGAACACCAGTTATGACGTTGTGCTGTACGACCCCGTCACCGCCCAAAGCCGGCGGTTATACAGCCTGAACGAAAATTCCGGTTCTTTCACCCATGCCGCGCTGTATGGGGATTCTCTCTATCTGAATACCAGCATTTGGGAGAATCCGGATGATACCCCGTTCAACGCCATCCGGCTCAACCTGCGCAACGGGGAGCAGACCGCGCTGGAATCCCTTTTGGGGATCGACCGTTCCGATTATCCTTACGGTTATCTGTTGGGTTCTTCCACGGTTGCCAACCTCTACTCCCAAAAATGGGGCACCATGATGCTGTTTCGTTCCAACAGCGGTCAGGGCGGCGAAAGCCTGCTGCTGAACTTTGCCGCCGGCAGCGTGTTCCACACCAGCTGGCAGGCAGGTGAAAGCACCTATATTGCCGCCGAATCCCCTGTGGGCCAGTTATTGCTGCTTTCCTGGGTGTATGATGATCTTTCGGACAACTGGTTCCAGACCTACCAGCAGTACCTTGCCCCCGCCAGTGATCCCACCATCATGACCCCCGTTGCCATGTGGGAACCGGGGCAGTAAACCTCCGCCCCGTAGGCGGTCGTAACCAATTTTTTACCAGTGTAAATTGATGGTTTGTTCACGGTTTGTTTACGTCGCGGTGGTTGTTATTGCCGGGGCAGTGTGGTATACTCACCCCCAAGATGTATCTGAAAGCAAAGAAGCCGACGAATTTTTCGCCTTTTCAGCTACACCCTAAGAAAGGGGGAATCTGCATGAAACATCTGCGTTCCTTTTTTGCGGTGCTACTGGCCGCAGCTGTCTGCGCGGCGGTGGTGCTGTTTTCCAGCTGTGGGGCATCCGTTCAGGTGCAGCAGCTTACCATCCCCGGCGAGCGCGGCAGCATCCATGCCACGCTGACCACCCCTGCCAATGCCGAAAACATGCCTGCCGTTGTGATCTGCCACGGCTTTACCGGCAACCGCCAGCTGGACGGCCACGCCAAGCCGCTGGCCAAAACGCTGGCCCAGCACGGCATTGCCAGCATCGCCATTGACTTTGCGGGCAGCGGCGAAAGCGAGGAGCCGTTCACCGCTTACACCCCCGCCAACATGCGGGACGATATCACTTCTGCCATCACCTACCTGACCGACACTGTGGGTGCCGACCCGGAGCGCATCGGCCTGCTGGGCCACAGCATGGGCGGCCGCGCCGTCAGCGTCTACCTGAAAGATTCCATCAAAGCCGCCGCCCTGTGGGCACCGGCGGATAACACAGGGCTGGACGGGCTGGAATTTCTGGATCACAGCGCCGAGGGCCGCCAGGCTATTTATGACGGTGCCATACAGAACGGCGTGCTGGACCTGCCCAAGTGGGGCGTAACGATCAGCGCCGATTTTGTGCAGCAGGTTGCCGACCAGGACCCCACCGCCAGCCTGCGCACCTACAACGGCCCTCTGCTGCTGGCTTATACCGCCGGGGATGCCGAATTGCTGAGCCAGACCACCATTGACCTGACCCGCCAGGCTGCCGCCGAACACAGCGGCCCTCTGGTGGACCTGACCGGCCAGTATGAGGACGCCACTCACAATTTCACCGCCGCATCCGGCAAAAAAATCGACGATTTCTCCGTCCGCCGCCGCATCGAATCCGCCACCGCAGAATTTTTTGAAGAATATCTATAACCCATCCCTATTTGCCGCCGCCCCACCGGGCCGCGGCATTTTTTATGATAATTTTAAGGTTCATGGCGCAGAGAACCTTGCCATATGCCGCAAACCTCCCCCTCATCCGTAGGGAACGGTCTTGACCGTTCCGAACCCCTGCCATATATTCCTCAACAAAATTTCATTCCTAGGCCCCTCCGGGACGTCGAGGACGCCGTCCCCTACATATATTTTCATGATTCATCACAAATTTATTTTGCTCCGTTCCCCACGCACCGGCGGGGTCAGGTGACCCCGCCCTACCGAACCTTTGCAGCCCCCTTTCCGGCGGCCAGAGGGCTGGCCGCCCTACCCACCACCTTTCCCCGCCCCAATTCCTAATTTCTAATTCCTAATTAACTCTTACCTCCTCCCTCCTACCTCCTAACTACTTCCTTCGCCCCACCGCAATTTTACAACTCCGCCCCCTTTCCGCCGGGGGTAAAATGTGATATAGTATAGAGGTATAGGATTTTGTCAAAAAGGGAGGGCTGAAATGGCACCCATTATCCATACCGTCAACCTGCGCAAGGTGTATGCCGTGGGCAAAGAACGGGTCGTTGCCCTGAACGATGTTTCTATCTCCATTGAAAATGGGGAATTCTGCTGCATCGTGGGCCAGTCCGGCAGTGGCAAAAGCACCCTGCTGAATCAGCTGGCCGGGCTGGAAAAACCGACCCGCGGCAAGGTATTCATCGGTTCGCACGAGATCAGCGCTATGACCGAAGATGAGCTGGCCAAGTTCCGCCAGGCACACCTGGGCTTTATTTTTCAGAGCTACAACCTGCTGCCCACCATGACGGCGGCCGAAAACGTTGCTCTGCCGCTGATGTTCAAGGGCATTTCCCGCTCCCAGCGCCTGGCCATGGCCCGCAAAGAGTTAAAAAACATGGGCCTTGGCGGCCGTGCCGAACACATGCCCACCGAGATGAGCGGCGGCCAGCAGCAGCGCGTGGGCATCGCCCGCGCCTTTGTCAGCAAGCCGCGCGTGATCTTTGCGGACGAACCCACCGGCAACCTGGACTCTATCACATCCAAACAGGTGCTCTACCGCATGCTGCAAATATCCAAGCAGATGGGCACCACCTTTGTCATGGTCACCCATGAACCGGAGCTGGCCTCCTGTGCAGACCGCATTATTACCATTCTGGACGGCAAGGTGCAGTCCGATGTGGTGCAGGATCCCGCCACAAGGGAGCGCAACCGCGAAGCCCTGTTCGCCAGCCTGGAGGGCAACATGCGGATCGGCGGCGACTCTGCCAGCGGCGAAATTCACCAGAAAACCGCAGCCGAGCTTGCCTCTTACGCAGCCCCTGCTGCCGCAGCCCAGCAGCCCGAACAAACCAAACCGTAAATTTTGCCCACTCATTCAGGAATATCAAAGCCATAGGCAATACCGCATAATTCTAAGTGCCGATACGGCGAGCGAGGTGCGGCAGCTG
>OLXE01000580.1_pt1 | contig 22094 bp, 13 predicted proteins | sample 1644571 | NCBI WGS metagenome assembly OLXE01 (sample SAMEA103958161, study PRJEB25191) | human gut metagenome | biome: human-associated habitat [ENVO:00009003]; feature: intestine environment [ENVO:2100002]; material: feces | place: Germany | collected 2013/2015
TGGTTTTGGGGAATGGGTGAGCGGTGGAAGATTGACGGTAGGCGGCGGGGAGGTTGCGGGCCGGGCATGCCCGGCCCCTACGGGGTGGTGGAAGGGTGAGCGGGTGCTGGCCGGAAGGTGCGCGGGTGTGGGGTGGTTTCGGGTCATCTTTGTAGGCGGCGTCCTCGACGTGCCGCGGAGGGGTCAAGACCCCTCCCTACGATGTAGGGGTGAGACTGGGTATGTAAAGCAGTAACGGGCGGCGGCGGAAAGCGTGCGGGCCGGGCATGCCCGGCCCCTACGGGGGGCGGAGGGGGAAACGGGTGCTTGCTGGGAGGTGCACAGGAGGGGTGAATTTTCCCACTACAACAAAAGAGGAGAGGCGGGCCTCTCCTCTACTTATTTATATAGCTTACTTTTTATGGTACATCCTGTCGTCTTCCTCATAGGTCGGTTCGCAGGTCAGGTACATGCCGAGTTTCTTTAAAGTGTCAGCATCCACGCTGGAGAGGATGACGGTGGAATGGATGTCGCAGCCCTTTAGGTTGGGGATCTGCTCCATGGCCTTGGCGGCGTATTCATTTTCGGAGACCGAGCTGGACAGGGCGATCAGAATCTCGTCGGTGTGCAGGCGCGGGTTCCTGCTGCCGAGGTAGTTCGTCTTGAGTGTCTGGATCGGTTCGATGGCGCGGGCGGAGACCAGATCGGTCTCCTGATCGATGCCGGCCAGCTTTTTCAGCGCGTTCAGCAGGGCCGAGGATGCCGCACCCAGCAGCGGGCCGGTCTTGCCTGTGACAATCGTGCCGTCGGCCAGTTCAATCGCAGCGGCAGGCTGACCGTCTGTGGCTTCGGACATGGCATGGGCACGCTTTTCGACCTCACGCTCACCCAGGGCAATGCCCGCCTGGTTCATGAGCAGCTCGAGCTTGAAACGTTCCGGCTTGACAACACCGCTGGCCTTCTGGTCGCAGAGGCACTTGAAGTACCGGCGCACGATCTCATTCAGCGACGCTTCACGGCAGACATCGTCATCGATAATGCAGTTGCCTGCCATGTTGACGCCCATATCTGTCGGAGAGCGATAAGGGCTCTTGCCTGCGATCAGCTCAAACATTGCATTGACGACAGGGAAAATCTCCACATCTCGGTTGTAGTTGACCGTCGTCTTACCGTAGGCTTCCAGATGGAACGGGTCGATCATGTTGACGTCGTTCAGATCGGCGGTGGCGGCCTCGTAGGCCAGGTTGACGGGATGCTTGAGGGGCAGATTCCAGATGGGGAAGGTCTCGAACTTGGCGTAGCCCGCCTTGACACCGCGCTTGTACTCATGGTAGAGCTGGGACAGGCAAACCGCCATCTTGCCGCTGCCGGGGCCGGGGGCCGTGATGACCACCAGCGGGCGTTCGGTCTCGATGTAATCGTTCTTGCCGTAGCCGTCATCGCTGACGATGTGGGCCACGTCGTTGGGGTAGCCGGGAATCTTGTAGTGGCGGAAGGTGCGGATGCCCAGGCCGTTGAGCTTCTGCTCAAACGCCGTGACCTCGGGCGCATCGGTGTACTTCGTCACGCAGACGCTGCCCACAAACAGGCCGACGCCCTGGAAGGCATCGATCAGGCGCAACACGTCCACATCGTAGGTGATACCGTAGTCACCGCGCATCTTGTTGGCGACGATGTCCTCGGCGCTGATGACGATGACGACCTCGGCCTGCTCCTTGAGCTGCAAAAGCATCTGCAGCTTGGAATCAGGCTGAAAGCCCGGCAGCACGCGGGACGCATGGTAGTCGTCAAACAGCTTGCCGCCAAATTCCAGATAGAGCTTATTGTCAAACTGGGCGATACGCTCCCGGATGTGGGCGGACTGCATCGCAAGATATTTGTCGTTATCAAATCCGATCTTCATCTACATTCCCCTTTTCCTGTGCTTAAACCAATATGAAATCAGTATACCATTTTTCGCGGCGGCTTGCAATGGGGTGGGCGCGCTTTCCTGGCCGGAAGAGGCCCTGCGCGCCAACATTATCGCGCAGGTCAGTCTGGCGCTGAACCGCATCTGGACCGAGTGGTACCCCAGCCGCGGGTACAGCTTCAACATCACGGGGTCGCCGGGGTACGACCAAGCCTATGTCAACGGGCGCACGGTGTTTGCGGTCATGGAGCGGCTGACCGCCGAGCTGTTCAACACCTTTGTCCAGCGCAGCGGCGACGCCGAACCGTACTTTACCGAATACTGCGACGGCAAGACCGTGACCTGCCCCGGCATGAAGCAGTGGGGCACGGTGGACCGCGCGCGGGAGGGCATGAACGCGCTGCAAATCCTGCGGTACTACTACGGAAACCGCGTGCAGCTGGTCACAACCGACAACATTGCCGCCATCCCGTCCAGTTATCCGGGCAGCCCGCTGCGGCGCGGCAGCACCGGGACGAATGTGCGCATCCTGCAAAAGCAGCTTTCCCGCATTGCCAAGGATTACCCGTCCTTCGGCAAGCCCGCCGTGACCGGCACCTTCGACGAGGCCACTGAGAACAGCGTGAAGAAATTCCAGAAGCAGTTCAGCCTGACGGCGGACGGCGTGGTCGGCAGGCCAACGTGGAACAAGGTGAGCTTTATTTATGTCAGCGTCAAGGACCTGGCTGAGCTGACGAGCGAGGGCGAGACTGCCGAGGGCACCCAGAGCGCGGGCGGCTGGCCGGGGACTGTTCTGCGGCGCGGCAGCACGGGCAGCAGCGTGGAGCAGGTGCAGTTCTGGCTTTCGGATTTAGCGCAGTTTGATTCGTCGCTGGTGCGCGTGACGGTGGACGGCAGCTACGGCGCGGCAACCGAGCGGGCCGTGCGGGCGTTCCAGCAGAAGCAAAGCCTGACGGCGGACGGCGTGGTCGGGCAGCGCACCTGGAACGCGCTGTACGCCGCGTGGGTGGACGCGCAGAGCGACCTGGGCGGTACAGCGTGGCCTGGCACGGCGCTGCGGCGGGGCGCTGCCGGCATGGAGGTGCGGCTTGTGCAGTTCTGGCTGCGGCTGGCGGCGGATAACTACAGCGCACTGCGCACCGTGACCGTGGACGGCAGCTACGGCGCGGCGACGGTCAGCGCGGTGGAGGCGTTTCAAACGCTGTTTGGGCTGACGCCGGACGGCGTCGTCGGGCGCAGCACGTGGAACAAGCTGAAGGAGGTCGGGCTGGCCGTGGCAAACAAAATTGTGGCCGCCAACGTCGCGCCCGGGCAGTTCACGACCACCACGCGGGCGGGCAGCAGCGGCACCGCCGTGCGGGCCGTGCAATACTACCTGCGGCGGCTGGCGGCCTACTACAGCGATGTGCCGCGCGTGGCCGTGGACGGAAAATTCGGCGCGGCGACGACGCGGGCCGTTAAGGCGTGGCAGTCCCGCGCCGGACTGGCGGTGGACGGCGTCGTCGGGCGGCTGACGTTCCAAAGCCTGTACGACGCCGCGCAGGCACTCGAAGCCAGCGGCCCCGTTGTGCGCACGGTCAGCCTGCCCGCGCCCGCTGCCACGCTGCGCCCCGGCGACACCGGCGCGGCGGTGCTGCGGCTGAATCGGCTGCTGCTCTTTTTGAGTCAGTGGATACCGGAAATCAACTTTACGGCCAGTGACACGCCCGACAGTACCTTTGACCTCGAGTTGGAAATTGCCGTGCGCAGTGCGCAGCAGTACTTCGGGCTGACCGAGACCGGCGCGGTGACGGCGGCGGACTGGAAGGTGTTCCGCGATGCCGCCGAGCAGCTGTTAGCCGCGAACCCTGCCGGGCCCAGCCCCAAACCGGGCGGCGTCTGGCCCGCCAGTGCGCTGGCACCGGGCAGCGCCGGGCCCGCGGTCCTGCAGGTGCAGAAGTGGCTGAACATTATTGCCGCTGCGGACCAGACCGCCGATTTTGTGCCCGAGACCGGCCTGTTCGACACCGAGACCCAAGCCGCGCTGGAAAGCTACCAGCTGACCGCCGGGCTGGAAACGCTGGGCGTCGTGGACGCCGACACATGGGAGAGCCTGCGTCTGGCCGCGCAGGGGCTCTGCCGCGAATGTCAGGAGGGATAAGTTATGCCAAAGGTCTACGTGTACGACTCCTATGACAACAAGTTTTTCCGCTATACTTTGCGTGAGAACGACCCGATGCCCTACAGCACCGATACAACGCTGCGGGTGCGGGAGTTCCGCGGGTCCAGCAAGAGCAACGTGCTCTGGACGACCACCGCTGCCATGGAGGCGTGGAACCTGACCCGCCGCACCTACGGCAGCGGTATCCCGGTGGGGTACGCCTTCAAGCGCATCTGGGAGGGCGGCCACGGCACGACGAGCCAGCACTATGCGGGCGTGGCGTTCGACGTGGGGCAGCGCAGCACTGCCGCAAATCGCCGCAAAATTTACAACGCCGCTGTGCGGACCGGGGCGTGGGGTTACGTGGAGCCGCTGTCGATGACACCCACTTGGGTACACTTTGACCGGCGGTACGGCAAGCCCGCGTGCCGCAACACGACGGCAGGCTACCCCACCGTGCGGCGCGGCAGCCGCAACACCTACGTGCTGATTTTGCAGGACGCGCTGAACGCGCTGGGTTATTCGACGAACACGCTGGACGGCATCTTCGGCCATGCGACGGAGAACGCGCTCAAGGCGTGCCAGCGGCGGTTCGGCCTGACTGCCGACGGCGTATGCGGCTGCGCCAGCTGGAAAAAGATTGCCGAGGCGACGGTGGGAATCGGCAAAACGGCGACGGTTATTGATTCTTGATGTATCTGCTGGTATAATAAACTTGCCTCCCTCTGGGAGGGAGGTGGCCCCGCAGGGCCGGAGAGAGAGAACTTCGACTGTGCCCAAAGCATTTCGGATAACCGCGAGGTTCTCTCCCCCACCGCCTGCGGGCGGAGCCCCCTCCCAGAGGGGGCCAAGGAGCTGCACTATCAAGGAGCTGCACTATATTATATAAGGAAGTGTTCCCACATGGATATGCTGGAGTTTTTGCGCACCCGCCGCACCTACCGCCGCTTTGAACAGCGCCCTGTTGCGCCGGAGATCCTGACCGAGGCCGTCGATGCGGCACGGATAGCCAGCTGCGGTGCCAACCGCCAGACCGTGCGGTACATCGTTGTGCAGAGTGCCGACGCCGTGGCTGCCGTACAACCGCTGGTACACTGGGCCGCCTACCTGCCGCCCGAGCAGGGCCAGCCGAAACCCAACGAGCTGCCCACCGCGTTCATTGCGGTTTTGCAGGACGATAACCTGCCCGGCGCGTCCGATGTGGACGTCGGCCTGGCACTGGGCAGCCTGACCGCCGCAGCCTGGGCACACGGCGTGGGCAGCTGCATCATGGGCGCGATTGACCGCCCGGCCCTGACCAAGCTGCTGGCCCTGCCCGATGGCGTGCGCCTGTGCTACATGGTCGCACTGGGCTACCCGACGCACGCGAGCAAGCTGGTCGAAATGCAGGACGGCAGCGTCAAGTATTATCTCGATGAAAACCGCGGCTACTGCGTGCCGAAGCGCAGCATGGACGAGGTGCTGCTGAAAACGCTGTAAAAGTAAAAATCGCAGTCCCGATGATGAAATCGGGGCTGCGATTTTTTGTATCCGTCAGAAGCGGCGTCTTTCAGCCTTATCCTAAAATAGCAAAGCTCTGTGCGCCCAGGGACAGCGTGTCGTTGACGATCTCCGCCTTGCCGATGGTGTACTGAATTTTCAGATCCTCGGCCAGCTCCAGCGGCAGCTCGATGGAGACACCCGCCGGGTTGACGGCGCAGATCAGATTGCCGCGCTGCCAGACGAACGGGCGGTAGTCGTCCTTCGCCTTGGGTGCGTACAGCACCTTGAACGGCGCGTCTGCGTTCAGGTCGGCGTGTGCATGACGGAAAGCCAGCAGCGACTTCACGCTGTTCAGCAGGCTGTCGGGGTCGTCCGCCTGAGCGGCCACAGTGGGCGCATCGGCGGCAGTGTCCACAGGCAGATAGATATCCTGTGCGTCGGCGGTGGAGAAGCCGTGGTTGGCCGTGTCGTCCCACTGCATCGGCGTGCGGGAGCCCGTGCGGAAGTAGCCGCCCTCCTTGGTGGGTAGCGGCAGATAGCGCATACCGATCTCGTCACCGTAGTAGACGAAGGGTGCACCGGGCAGCGTGAAAATTGTCGCGTAGGCCAGCCGCAGCTCGTCAGTCGTCAGGCCCGCGGAGGGGCGGATCGTGTCATGGTTGCAGGTGATGAAGCACCACAGACCGTCCTTGTGGGTGGCCTTGTAGGCCGGCAGGTAATCGTCCAGGAATTTGTCAATGCCGGTGCCGGAGTTCTTGCAGAAGTACGCCTTGCCGATGTTGTGCGGGTTCGAGTCCATCGCACCGTCATAGTTGCGCATGAGCCAGTTGTAGCCGTTGCCCTGCCAATTGAGATAAAAGTCCATGTCAAAGCCGTTTTTCAGCGACATGCGCGGGCCGTTCCACTCGGCGATGAGCGCGGCCTCGGGGTACTCGACATCCAGCATATCCCGGATATTGCGCCAGATTTTGCAGGTGTACTTTTTGTTCTTAGTGTCATTCTTTACAAGGCTCGACGCCATATCGACGCGGAAGCCGTCGCAGCCCATGTCCAGCCAGAACCGCATGACGTCCTTCATGGCCTCCACCGTCGCCACGCAGGCGGGATCGTCGGTGGGCTTCTGCCACTTCTCGTTGATCTTTCCATAGCCGTAGTTCAGCGCGGGCTGGCACTTGAAGAAGTTCAGGATATACGTGCCGTTGCGTTCTGTCTCGCCGCCGATGAACGGCATCCCGTCGCCGGAGGCAAAGCAGGAATCCGTCCAGATAAAGCGGTCCGAGTATTCGTTGTGCCCGGGCTTGCAGCTGGCCTTGAACCACGGGTGTTCCTCGCTCGTGTGGCCGGGCACCAGGTCGAACAGCACACGGATGCCCTTCTCATGCGCGGCCCTGAACAGCGCGGCGGCGTCCTCGTTCGTGCCGTAGCGCGGGGCGATCTTTTTGTAGTCGCGCACATCATAGCCCGCATCCTTGAACGGCGAATCAAAGCAGGGGTTGATCCACAGGGCATTGCAGCCCAGGTCCCTGATATAGTCGAGCTTGGCAATAATGCCCTGCAAATCACCGATGCCGTCGCCGTTGGTATCATAGAAGCTCTGGGGGTAGATTTCATAGAACACTGCGTCTTTCAGCCACTGTTTCATGAGATGTCTCCTTTACTATAAATAGACAGATAGAATATTCACGGCAGCCCGCAGGGCGCATTTCCTGTGCGCTTGGGAGGTTTTCCCCGCCGCGCACGGCCACGGGCGGATAGGAAATCCGCCCCTACGGCGCTCCCTGTCAGTTTGCCGCTTCATGAGTATGGAAACGTTTCATCCGTTTCTACCCCTATACTATCCCCTTCTTCTCCCTTTGTCAACGCAGCAAAACAGACAAAATAAACCACAAATTTTCTACATTTTGCATCAAAAACCGACATATTGCTAAATTGTGAACATTTCATTGACAAATTACGAACATCGCGGTAAAGTAGTAGCCACAAGCGATTGTAAAATTTAATAGGAAAGAGGGATTCATTCAAATGAATACGCTTGTAATCGTTCTGATTGCCGCGGTTGTCCTGGTATGTGCGTACGCCGGATATGGCCGCTGGCTCGCCAAGACCTGGGGTGTCGACCCCAACGCCAAGACTCCTGCTGTGCGGCTGGAGGATGGCAAAGACTACGTTCCCACCAACGGCTGGACGGTGTTCGCCCACCAGTTCTCCTCCATCGCAGGTGCAGGCCCTGTCACCGGTGCCATCCAGGCTGCCGCGTTCGGCTGGCTGCCTGTCCTGCTGTGGGTCCTGATCGGCGGCGTTTTCTTCGGCGCTGTCACCGACTTCGGTGCGCTGTACGCCTCCGTCAAGAATGACGGCAAGTCCATGGGCCTGCTGATCGAGAAGTACATCGGCAAGACGGGCCGCAAGCTGTTCCTGCTGTTCTGCTGGCTGTTCTGCGGCATCGTCATTGCTGCTTTTGCAGACATGGTTGCCGGCACCTTCAACGCCTTTGACGCCGACGGCGCACAGGTCGAGGCCGCCTTCACCAACGGCTCTGCGGGCATGGTCTCCATCATGTTCATGGTGTTCGCCGTCATCTTCGGCCTGATCCAGAAGAAGTTCAACTTCTCCGGCTGGAAAGAGGCCGTCGTCGGCATCGCCTTTATCGTGCTGTCCTTCGTGGTCGGTATGAACTGCCCCATCATCCTGGGCAAGGCTGCCTGGAGCTACATCACCTTCATCTACATCTTCTTTGCGGCGGTCCTGCCCATGTGGCTGCTGAAACAGCCCCGTGACTACATGACCACCTTCATGTTCGGCGCTATGATCGCCGGTGCGATTGTCGGCCTGCTGGTCGCCCACCCCACCATGAACCTGCCCGTTTTCACCGGCTTCAACAATGAGAAGCTCGGCACCATGTTCCCCATCCTGTTCGTCACGGTTGCCTGCGGTGCGGTCTCCGGCTTCCACAGCCTGGTTTCCTCCGGTACTTCTTCCAAGACCGTTGAGAACGAGAAGGACATGCTGAAGGTCGGCTACGGCGCCATGGTGCTCGAGAGCCTGCTGGCTGTCCTGGCCCTCTGCGTTGCCGGTGCTGCCGCTGCTGCGGACGGCACCCCCGCCGCCGGTACCCCGTTCCAGATTTTCAGCCGCGGCGTCGCAGGCTTCTTTGAGATGTTCGGCGTGCCCGTTTCCATCGCTACCGTCTTTATGACGATGTGCGTTTCCGCTCTGGCCCTGACCAGTCTGGACGCCGTGGCCCGTATCGGCCGCATGAGCTTCCAGGAGCTGTTCAGCGTGGATGACATGGAGCACGCCGAGGGCTGGCGCAAGCTGTTCTGCAACGTCTACTTCTCCACCTTTGTCACGCTGGCGTTCGGCTTCCTGCTGACCCAGATCGGCTATGCCAATATCTGGCCTCTGTTCGGTTCCGCCAACCAGCTGCTCAGCGCTCTGGTCCTGGCTACCCTGTGCGTCTTCCTCAAGGTCACGGGCCGCAACAACAAGATGCTGTTCCCGCCGCTGGTCATCATGCTCTGCGTCACCTTCACCGCACTGGTGCAGCGCCTGATTGCAATGGTCAAGGCCATCTCTGCCGCTGCCGCCACTGCCATCCCCGCCGGTGAGACCACCTGGGGCGCTGTCTTTATCGCCAACGGTCTGCAGCTGATCCTTGCGATCCTGCTGATCGTCCTGGGCCTGAACATTGTGTTCCACAGTGTCAAGGGCTACAAGGCCAGCGAAAAGAACAGCGAAAAGGCTGCTGTTTAATCCAAACAGCACTTGACAAATATACCGTATTGAGGTAATATTTATTCAGCCGCAATGGCGCGGCATTACACTGCACCATTCGGCAGTCATACGGCATTTGGCCCCGGTGATCCGCACAGTGGAACACCGGGGCTTTTTGCATGAAAATGAGGGAAATTTATAAAGGAGACCATGAACCATGAAGCTTAAAAACACGCTGGCCCTGAGCCTTGCCGCTGTGATGGCCGCCGGTCTGACCGCCTGCGGCTCCGGCGCCGACACCGCCTCCGCCGCCTCCCCTGCTGCGGATTCCACCGCAGCCGAGAACACCGAGGCCGCCGCTGACACCACCGCCGCCCCGGACGGCGACGGCGACCCCACCACTCTGACCGTTGCCATGGAGTGCGCCTACGCCCCCTACAACTGGACCCAGAACGATGATGCCAACGGCGCTGTGGAGATCCGCGGCTCCAGCGACTACGCCTACGGCTACGACGTCATGATGGCCAAGAAGATCGGCGAGGCGCTGGGCCAGAAGGTCCAGATCGTCAAGCTCGACTGGGACAGCCTGATCCCCGCCGTCATGAGCGGCGACGTGGACTGCGTCATTGCCGGTCAGTCCATCACGTCGGAGCGCGCCGCGCAGGTCGATTTCAGCGACCCGTACTACTATGCCTCCATCGTCACCCTGACGAAGAAGGACAGCGCTTATGCCAATGCTGCAAGCGTGGCTGACCTGGCCGGTGCCACCGCCACGAGCCAGCTGGGCACCATCTGGTATGACACCTGCCTGCCGCAGATCGAGAACGCCAACATCCTGCCCGCGCAGGAGACGGCCCCCGCCATGCTGGTAGCCCTGAACAGCGGTGCGTGCGACATCGTCGTCACCGACCACCCCACCGGCCAGGCTGCTCTGACCGCCTATCCCGACCTGGTCATGCTGGACTTCGGCGGCGGCGACGGTGACTTCCAGGTCAGCGACGAGGACATCAACATCGGCATCTCAATGAAGAAGGGCAACACCGCCCTGAAGGACGCCATCAATGAGGTGCTGGCCACCATGACCACCGACGACTACAACACCATGATGGACGAAGCCATCAGCGTACAGCCCCTGAGCGAGTAATTTTGCCCGCCTGCCCCTGCCGTTTTGCGCGGCAGGGGCCTTGGTGTTGGTGAAGCTGAGGAATCATAAAGGAGAATCTCATGCAAGACTTTTTCGCAAACTGTGCCACAGTGCTGCAAAAGTACGGCTTCTCGTACCTGCGCGGCGCGGGCACGACCCTGCTGCTGGCGCTGGTCGGCACGTTTTTCGGCTGCCTGATCGGCTTTGCGGTGGGCGCTTTGCAGACCATCCCCGTTGACAAGCAGCGTGACCCCGTGTGGAAGCGCGTACTGCTGAAGATCCTGCACATCTTCCTGCGCTGCTATGTGGAGCTGTTCCGCGGCACACCCATGATCGTGCAGGCCGTGTTCATCTACTACGGCCTTTTGCAGGTGTTCGGCATCAAGATGGGCATGTGGCAGGCCGGCTTCTTCATCGTGTCCATCAACACCGGCGCGTACATGGCCGAAACGGTCCGCGGCGGCATTGTCTCCATCGACCCGGGCCAGACCGAGGGCGCGAAAGCCATCGGCATGAACCACTGGCAGACGATGCTGCACGTCATCCTGCCGCAGGCGCTGCGCAACATCATCCCGCAGATCGGCAACAACTTCATTATCAACATCAAGGACACGTCTGTTTTGAGCGTTATCTCGATCACCGACCTGTTCTTTGTACACAAGAGCGTTGTCGGTGCGCTGTACACCTACTTTGAGAGTGCGGCCATCGTCATGGTCATCTACCTGACGATGACGCTGTTCGCCAGCTACCTGCTGCGCCTGTGGGAAAAAGCGCTGGACGGCCCGCAGAACTACGACCTGAACACGACTGACTCGCTGGCCTACACCAGCGGCATGTACAATGCCCCGGACCCGAACCATGAGTCCCAGAATCTGGATATGAAGGGAGACGCAGCCCATGTCTGAGCCTGTTATCGAGGTGCGCCACCTCTCCAAGAGCTTCGGCACCCATGTTGTTTTGCGTGACGTGGACTTTACCGTCAACGCGGGCGACGTGACCTGCATCATCGGCGCGTCCGGCAGCGGCAAATCCACGCTGCTGCGCTGCATCAATCTGTTGGAGACGCCTACGAACGGCAAGGTGCTGTTCCACGGCAGTGACATCACGGCCAAGGGGAGCGACCCCTGCGCCTACCGCGCCAAGGTGGGCATGGTGTTCCAGAGCTTCAACCTTTTCAATAACATGACCGTGCTGGACAACTGCACCGCGGGCCTGCGCTACGTGCTGCACCAGGACAAAGAGACCGCCAAAAAGACCGCACTCGAGAATCTGGAGAAGGTCGGCATGGCCCCCTACATCCACGCCAAGCCGCGCCAGCTTTCCGGCGGCCAGAAGCAGCGCGTTGCGATTGCCCGTGCCCTGGCGATGCAGCCCGAGGTGCTGCTTTTCGACGAGCCGACGTCCGCCCTTGACCCGCAGATGGTCGGCGAGGTATTGGCCGTCATGCGCCAGCTGGCCAAAGAGGGCCTGACGATGATCGTCGTCACCCATGAGATGGCCTTTGCCCGTGACGTTTCGAGCCACGTCGTCTACATGGCCGACGGCGTCATCTGCGAGGAAGGCACCCCCGCCGACATTTTTGAGCACCCGCAGAATGCAAAGACCGTGGAGTTCCTGAGCCGGTTCCGGCAGGCGTAAATTGGTATAAATGCGAAAGGTCGTGCTGACGATGGATCGTCGGCACGACCTTTTTTGTTTGTGATATTGGGATACGGCCCGGGGGAGGAATCCCGCCCCTACGGCGTGTTTTTACGCCAGCGGCACATCGATCTCATCCTCGATGGCAAAGCTGTAGATCGTCAACTTTGTCACCGGTACGGCCAGCCGCTGGGCAAATGCGCGGCGGTAGAGCCTTAACTGCGCGGCGTACTCGTCAATGTAATATTGGGCGTCGCGGCTGCGGTCCGTCTTGTAGTCAAGGATCTCCGCGTGCTCGTCAAAAACCAGCACCAGATCGGCAATGCCCTGCACCAGCACCTCCGCCGCGGCGGCACTCCCCTGCCCTGCGGCGGGCGTGACCTCGGCGGCGGGCAGGGCCGTGATGAACGGTTCCTCCCGCAAAATCTGCTTTGCCAGCCGGATGCGCCGCCAGACCGCACTTGCAAAGAAGGGCCGCACGGCGTCCAAATCGAGCTTGTCCGCCAGCGCAGGGTCAAGCAGCTGCAAGTTGGTCTGCCGCCTGACCTCGGCGTCCAGATCGGGCGCGGGGCCGTCAAACGGCACGCTCTGCATAAAGGCGTGGATGGCTGTGCCGCGCTCGGCCCCGGTCATGCCGGTTTTCTGCAAGAACGCGGGGCGCTCCAGCGCTACGGGCCGCGCCGCGTGAGCCACGGCGCTGACGCTGACCTTGGCGGGCACCTTTTCCAGCGCCGCGCGCGGACTGCACCAGGCAAAGCTGGCCTTCAACATTTCCACCACTGCCGGGTCTGCCGCGGGGGCGGGCGGTGCGGGCAGCTGTTCGGTCTCCTCCGGCAGGGGCAGCACGCGGATGGCGAGCGGTGCGCGGTGCAGCCCGTAATGCGGCAGAAAGCTCGTGTACTCCCACAGTGCGCTGCTGTCCGGGTGGAGCAGCGCCGCGGTCAAGATCCAGCCCGCCCAGCTCGTCATGCTGCGCATGGCCTCGGGGCCGGTGGCCTCGGCGGCAGCGCAGAGCGCCGGGAGCTTGAGGGAGGACGCCGTCTTTTTCAGCGGCACCGTGATAAGTAAAGCGTCCTGTGCGCGGGTCAGCGCCACATACAAAACGCGCATTTCCTCGCTCAATGTCTCGGTGCGGATGGCCTGTGCCAGCGCCGCGTAAGGCAGCGTTTTGAACCGCTTGGCCGCACGGGGCGCGCGCAGCATGACGCCGACGCCCAGCCGGCTGTGGGTCAGCACCGGGCGGATGGCGTCGCTCTGGTTGAATTTGTGGTCGGTGTCGGCCACGAACACCACGGGAAATTCCAGCCCCTTGGAGCGGTGTACCGTCATGATCGAGACGCACCCGGGCCGGGTCTGGCCGCCTGCGCTCTGGCTCAAACCGCCGTTGGCCGCGGCGGCGTCCATGGCGCGGATGAGCGACGGCAGACCCGCCCGGCCTGCACCGGCAGCCCAGGCCGTAAAGCTCAACAGGTCCTCGCGGCAGCGCGGGCCGTCGGGCAGTGCGCCCACCGCGGCCAGATAGCCGGTGCGGGCCAGCAGCTCCTCGATCAGCTCGTCCACCGGCAGTGTGCGGGCCAGGCGGCGGTATTCGGTCAGGGCGTCGGTGAACAGCGCAAACCGCTGCGGCTCGCTGTAGAGCACCGCGCCGTACAAACTGCCTGTGGGCCGGGCGCGGCGCAGCGCCACAAGGTCGTCCGCCGTGTAGGGGAACATCGGGCTTAACAGCACCGCCGCCAGCGGGATGTCCTGCGCGGGGTTGTCGATGACGCGCAGCAGCGCCGCAAACGGGCGGATGTGCGGCTCGTCCAGCAGGTCGGTGGCGGAGTCCGCAAACACCGGGATGCCCGCGGTGCGCAGCGCACCCTCGTAGGCTGCAAAGCCCTTGCGCCCGCGCAGCAGAATGCAAAAGTCATCGTACCGGCAGGGCCGCGGGCCGTCCTTGCCGCGCACGGGGAAGCCCTGCCCGACCATCTCGGCAATGCGGCGGGCAATGACGGCGGCGTCGCCGTCCACGTCCGCACCGTCGATGACGTCGATCTCGCACATGCCCTGATAGGCCGCGTCCTTATCGCCGCCCACCACAAGCCGCTGGCCGTCGCCGTAATCGACGCCGCCCAGCCCCCGGGAGAAGAAGGTCTCAAACAGATAGTTGATGCCCGCAATGACGCCGGGCGCACTGCGGAAGTTCGCGTCCAGCGCCAGCGTGGACGGCAGCGGCGCGGGCTGCGGGTGGGGCTGCCAGCGCTGCTGTTTGTCCACAAAGATGCCGGGGTCGGCCAGTCGGAAGCGGTAGATGCTCTGCTTGATGTCGCCGACAAAGAACAGATTGTCGGCCTCGGGCCGTGCCAGCGCAAAATAAATCGCGTCCTGCAGTGCATTTGTGTCCTGGTACTCGTCCACCAGCACGGCGGCGTACCGTGCGCTGACCGTGGCGCAGAGCGGTGTGCGCTCGTTGGTCTCGGTCAGCAGCAGGTCCAGCGTCAGGTGCTCATAATCCGCGTAGTCCAGCACCTTTTCGGCACACTTGGCCGCAAAGCAGCTGTCGGCAAACGCCTGGGTCGCCCGCACCAGCGCGGCCACCAGCGGCGCAGCGCGGCGGCGGTCTGCGGCGAACTCCTCCGCCGTGCAGAGCAGCACGTCCTTTTGCAGGCTCGTCATCTGGTCCTTGGCACGGTCCCGCAGCTGGGACGCGGCGGACGCACACTGGTTGGCATCCTTGCCGCCCTTGACGCTGCCCGCGCGCCGCCAGCCGGTCAGGACGGCGTCCAGCGCGGCCAGGCTCTTGTCCCAGTCGCCTTCCTTTAGATAGTAGCAGAGGTTTTTCACCCGCGCGGCGTCGTCCTGCATGACGGCGGTGTAGGCCCGGTCTGCAGCCTCGTCGCGGGCCGCAATGGCTGCGCCGCTTTCCAGCAGCGTTTTGGCTCCCTGTGCGCGGGCCAGCGCAATGCCCAGCAGTTCTTTGCCCCAGAGCGTATCCTTCGGCGGGGCGTCCTGCTGCCACATTGCGGCAAAGGCCGCCAGCGATGCCGCCGGGTGGGGCAGCGCGCGGGTAAAGTGGTAGAGGTCGAGGATCGCGTCCCCCGCCGTGTTGTCGGTGCGGCCCCGGTCATACAGGTCGGCAAAGGCGCGGAAGTCAGGGTCCTGATAGGCAGTCTCCAGCGTCGCGGCCAGCGTCTCCTGCTCAATACGGGCCAGATCGGCCTCGTCCGCCGTCTCAAAATCCGGCGGTACATCGAGCATCGCAAAGTGCTGCTGCACAAAATGCAGGCAGAACGCATCCACCGTGCCGATGGACGCACGCTGCAACAGCAGCTGCTGGCTGCGCAGATGCAGATCGCCGGGGTGGGCGCGGACCTCCTGCGCCAGGCGGGTCGTGATGTCGGCGCGCAGCTTGGCCGCGGCGGCGTTCGTGAAGGTCATGATGAGCAGCTGGTCCGCGTCCACCGGGTGGACCGGGTCGGTGATAAGCCCGACGACGCGCTCAACCAGTACGCGGGTCTTGCCGGAGCCGGCAGCCGCCGAGACCAGCAGACTGCCGCCCCGCGCGGAGATGGCCGCCGCCTGCGCCGGGGTAAATTGAATTTTGGGTTGTTCGGGCATGGGGGTGTCTCCTTTATATGAAAAGGCTTCCCCTGCGGGGGAAGCTGTCGCCGCAGGCAACTGATGAGGGGCAGCCTTGCCGCGGCCTCCCATTCACGGGCTGCCATGGCCGCGCCGCCCCTCATCCGTCTGCGGTCGGGGCCGCAGACACCTTTCCCCGAGGGGGAAGGCGTTCTCATTCCGCAAACGGATCATCCTTGATGTTGATCGTTCTCTCGTGCTCACCGTCGCGGTGGGTGCAGGCGCAGCGGAACTCACAGTAGGTGCAGGGGGATCTGCCGCCGGTGCAGAGCGGCTCGGCGTCAATGCGGCCGCTGTACAGATTCTTCGCCATATCGATGAGAAGTCCGTCCAGATGGTCGCGGATGCGGCCCAGCTTGGCCGTGTCGGCCAGCGTGCTTTTGGCGTTCAGCGGCTTGCCGGTCTTGGCGCTGAAGGACAGCGGCACAAACTCGCCGGTGCCCTTCGTGTCCATGGCGCGGTAGATGCTCTCCTCGTCCAGCAGCAGGCCGTTCATCGGGTAGGTCGGGGCGGGGTCGGCATCGTCGCCCAGCTCGCTGCGGTCCACGCTCTTGGGCGCGGGGTCGGCCAGCAGGTATTCGACGCCTGCCGCCGTCGCACCCGGGAACTGCCGCTTGGCGTTGCGCTCCAGCGTGAAAAGATACAAAAGCATCTGGCAGTCGAGGCCGCAGTAGACCTCCTTCAGCTTAAACTCCTTGCCGCCGGTCTTGTAATCGACGACGCGCAGGTAGGTGCGGCCCAGCTTTTCCAGCGGCATGGCATCGACGCGGTCCACCGTGCCGACGATGCGCACGATATGGCCCGCGCCGTCGTCCAGCTCCACCGGGTCAACGCGGGGCGCGTCGGGGTCGTCGGCGTCGGGACGGTCATCAATGCGCAGCTCAAACGCGACGGGCTGAAAGCCCGACTGCCGCAAATCGCGCTGGATGAACCCCAGCAGCCCCACCAGATTGCGGCGGATGCGCCCGACAAGGTACTCCATCCGCAGTGTCATGCCGGGCAGGTTGGCTGCGGTGTACTCGTCCACCAGATCGTTGACGAGCGTCTCCAATTCCTCCGGTGTCAGGTCCTTAAACGCCTCACCCTGGCGGCGCAGGGCGTTTTCCAGTACCCAGTGGGTCAGCGTACCGCTGATGTTGGGGGCCAGCTCGGCCTTCTGGCGCGGCGCGGCCTTTAAAATGTACTGCAAAAAGTAGCCGAACGGGCAGTATTGGTATTTTTCGAACCGGGTCGGGCTGATGTGCAGCCCCGGGCCGAGCAGGGCTTCCAGCGCAGCAGTGTCCTCGACGCGCTGCTCCGCACCGGCGGTGTCGGCGGCGCGGCGGACGGCCTCATAGCCGGGGGCCAGATTCGGGCTTTCGTCCAGCACAGCGCGGACGGCGGCACCGGCAGCGCCCTGCCCGGGGTCCTGCGTCAGCGTGCCGAGCATATCCAGCGCGGCGGCGGGGGCCGCCGCCAGCTGCACCGCGGTGGGCGCACAGGGCGGCACGTTCAGGTATTGCAGCACCGGGGCCAGCGCGGCGCTGGCGGGGGCCGTGTCCCCGGCATGGGCGGCGGTGGGCCAGCTCAACCAGAGATACTTCCGTGCGACGGTCAGCGCCTTATAAAAGCAGATGCCTTCGCGCAGGACCTTATTGGCAAAGCAGTCGGGCAGCTCGGCTCCCTGCGCCATCATCAGGTCGCGGTCCGCGTGGGTCAAAAGCCCCTGGTCGCCGGGTGTCTGTGGGAACTCGCCCTCCAAAAGGCCCACCACAAACACGGCATCGGTCTCGGGCAGGCGCATACGGCCCGCCGTCGTCACAATGACGCTGTCAAGGCTCTGCGGTATGTGTCCCATATCCGTCGTGCGCAGCAGCAGCGTGAACAGCTCGGCGTAGTCCGCGGGGGCAAAGACCTCATCCCCCAGCAGCCGCGCCAGCTGGTCCAGCAGACCCATGACAACGTTCCACTCCCGCAATACTTCATCTGCGTCAGGCAGACGGCCCCGGTCACGCAGCGCCGCGGCCAGACGGTTCAGCGCATCCTCGGCTCCGAGGGACTGCAAGAACAGGTAAAGCTGCTTTGTCAGCGCGGCGGCGGGCGCACCGGCGGCTTTTTTCACAAAGGCAGCGACGCGCTCCATCAAAAACGCGCGGGCGGCCTCGGCGTCGGCAAGCGTCTGCACGTCCTGCTCTGTGTCGCGCCCGGCATAGCCCGCCGCGCTGCGGGTGAAGGTCCCGCGCCAGTCGGCGGCAGTCAGCGGCCAGGTGTAGGCATAGTTTTCCAGTGCGCACTGCTGGGTGTCAGGCAGGTCAACAAGGCCGGTTTTCAGCAGACGCAGCACACTGCGGCTCGACACACCGCGCAGCAGATCCAGCGCGGCGTGCACGGCGCGGGCCGGGGCGGTATTCTCGGGGCTGGTTGCCTCGTCGCAGAAAAGCGGGATGTTCTGCAGGCGGAACTCATACCGCAGCGGCGCTAAGTACTGGTCGGCATTGCGGCAGATGACCGCCATGCGGCTGTAGGGCGTGCCCTGCCGTGCGCGGGCGGCGATCTCGGCGGCGACGGCCTTGGCCTCGGCCTGACGGGACGCTGCGGCGTGGTAGGTGATAGCCGGGTGCGCGGGGTCAACGGTAAGCTCCGGCGTGTAGGCCGGGTCGGCCAGCAGCAGGTTCAGCTCGGCCAGCGCGGGGGCACCGGCGTGGCGGCGGTCCGCGGTCAGGACCTCGGTGTGGGTGGGGATGTTCGCATCGTTCGCCATCCGCCTTAACGTGTGGATGACATGCTTTGCGCCGCTGAACAGTCCCATGCCGCCGTCTGAATCCTGCTCACCGTCGCAGCACAGGCAGACCGTCACGTCGGCCACCGGCAGCATGGCCGCCAGCAGGGCACGCTTGGGCGCGTTGAAGGTGTCGAACTCGTCGATGAAAACGGCCCGGCCCGCGAAGAATTCCGCGTCCAGCCGTTCTGCCGCGCGCTGCTGACGGTCCCCCGGGTCCATGGCGCTCTGGGCCAGCAGCCCCTCGTAGGCGTTGTAAATGAGTGCCAGCTCGTCGAGCTTTTCGCGGTCCGCGCCGGGCGTTTTGGCGTATTCCGCCAGCATTTCCGGCGTGACACCGGCGCTTTTCAGCTCGCTGATCGTCTGGGCGGCCTTCTCACAGAAGGCCGCGCTGCGGCGCTGGCGGCTGTAGTAGACGACCTTGTCCAGCAGCGAGTCCGCCGCGCGGCGCAGCAGCAGCGCGCGGCCCGCCTCGGTCAGCGTCGGCACCGCCGCCCCGCCGTAGCGGCGCAGCAGCGCCTCCGACAGTGAGGTGAAGGAGTAGCTATCCACATAGGCGGACAGGCTGTCGCCGAGCGTGCGGTAGAGCACGCCTTCCGTGGAGGAGGTGAACTGCTCCGGCACGATCAGGATGCTGCGCTCTCCCCGCTCCGCGCGGGTGCGCAGCTCTGCCAGCATTTGATAGGATTTACCGGACCCGGAGGGGCCGAGGATGAAATTCAGCATGGTAGTTTCCTTTTTAAAAGGCGTTTTTAAATAAAAAATAATAAATAAGAAATAAGAAAGAAGGTGGCGTTTTTGCCTGCGGCAAAAACAAAATGTAGGGGCGGATTCCATATCCGCCCGGGGCGTTCCCGGCGCGATACACCTTGCGGGCGCATATAGAATGCGCCCCTACGGCTATTTTTTTGAGCGGTGCGCAGCGCCGCGATCCACCGCATTTATTATTTATTATTTTTTATTTATTATTTGCATAACGGCGTCTTTCACCGCCCATCGCACCTCATATCTTCCAAACACCAGCGCGTTTTCCGCTTTCGTGGGGTAGTCAGACTGTGCGCCGGAGAGGCAGAGAGCCGGATAGAGGACGCAGAACCAGTTGCGGCCCTGCGCGCCGCCCAGTTCAATGCGCAGGGCGGTGTACTCCCCGCCGGGCAGGGCAAAGCCGCCGTAATCCCGGGCAGCAAAGGCAAACCGCTCCAGCCGCAGGCAGGCGGTCTGGGCACTGTGGGCGCGGTGCAGGGCATTGTCCGCGGCGTTTTGCAGCGCGGGCAAAGCGGTTTGCAGCGCCGCCGCGGCCTGCTGCGGGGTGTCGGCCCGGGTCACTGCTTCCGGGATGGCCGCCAGCACGGCGTCCCGCACCGCACGGGGATCGCAGCTCTCGCCGCCCGCCGCCATCAGGGCACAGCCGGGATAGAGCTCAAAGCCGTAGCCAAAGTTCTTGTTGATGAGGCCCTCGCTGTAGAGCCTGGCATACAGGGGGCTGGAATTGCCCAGCAGCGCCTCGCAGGCCAGCTCGCCCATGAGCTGGCGGCGCAGGTGCTCCTCCCCGGCGGGGGCGGGCTCGGCCTTGAAGCCAAGCTGGAAGATGGGGGTGGACACCTCCATGCGCAGCTCCTTTTCCGGCTTGGCCGCCGCGCCGTCCTCCTCCCCGCCGTAATCCCGCTCAATGTGCCCGCCCGGCTCCTTCGGCAGGATTTCCCGGGCAATGCGCACCACCTCTTCCGGCTCCACGTCCCCCGCCACAGTGAGCACCATGTTGGAGGGGGTGTAGAACGCCTTGTGGCAGGCGTAGAGGGTGTCGGCGGTGATGTGGGAGATGGACTCCTGGGTGCCGGCGATGGGCACCCGGATGGGGTGGTGATCAAACAGGCACTCCATCAGGCCGTAAAACACCTGGTTGTCCGGATCGTCCTCCACCATGCGGATCTCCTGGCCGATGATCCCCTGCTCCTTGTCCACGCTCTCCTGGGTAAACCAGGGAATGGACACGAAGGAGAGGAGAATTTTCAGGTTGTCGCAGAATTTCTCCGTGCTTTCAAAATAGTAGCCGGTGAGGGCCGAGCTGGTGAAAGCGTTGGGGGAAGCCCCGTTGGCCGCCAGATCCTGGAGGGCGTTGCCGTCCTCGGTATCGAACATCTTGTGCTCCAGGAAGTGGGCCACCCCCGCCGGAGTGTCCCGCCACTGGCCATCCAGCCGGAACTTCATATCCATGCCGCCGTAGTTGGTGGCAAAAAAGGCGTAGCTCTTCTGAAACTCGGGCCGCCGGTCCACATAGATGTGCAGGCCGTTGGGCAGCTCCGCGTGATAGATTTTCTCCCCGATGCGGGGGTATTCTTTGCTTACCATGGGCTCACTCCTTGCCTTTCAGGAAATAGACCGTGTCCAGCGTCAGCTTCTGGGCCGCCGCCTGTACCTGCGCCCGGGTGGTGCGCTCCACCCGCTGGGCCAGCTCGTCGGGCGCCTCGGTGAGGCCGGCGGCCGCCTGACCCAGCCAGTAATCCTCCAGACGGCTCTGGGCGTCCAGGGTGGTCATCAGGGTGCTCACCACCGAGCGGCGGGCCCACTCCAGCTCGTCGTCCGTAAAGCCGCCGTCCTTGCAGGCCTGAAGCTGGGCAAGGATCTCGTCCTGCGCCTGGCCCACCTTGGAGAACTCCACGCCGGAGGAGACCAGCATCACGTCCTTGTACTTCATCAGGCCGGAGCTGGCATAGTAGCATAGGGAGAGCCTCTCCCGCACGTTGAGGAAGAGCTTGGAGGTGGTGGTTCCGCCGTAGACCGCATTGAGCAGCATCAGGGCGGGGTAATCCTCATCCCAGGCGTCAATGCAGGTGCGGAACCCCATGGCCAGCTTGCCCTGGGTCACGTCCAGCGCCTCCTCCACCCGGCGGGGCTGGGCGGGAGCGCTCCCCTTTTCGGGGCGCGCGAGGGGGGCGCGCTCCCCTGCGGGCAGGCCGTCCACGATGGCCTGAACCGCCGCCCGCACCCGCTCCAGGGGGGCGGAACCGCAATAGTAGAACTCTATCGGGGCGGTGCGAAGCACCTGCTGGTAGCAGTCCCACAGCTTTTGAGGTGTGATGGCCGCCGCGGACGCCTCATCCCCCAGCTTGTCCACCCCGAAGGGCTCTCCGGCGCACATCTCCGCCACCACACGCACCTGGGCATACTGGCGCTTGTCGTTGACCTGGGCGCGGATACGGGTGACCAGGTTCTCCCGCTCTTGGCGGGTATAGTCGGGGCAGAATACCTCGTCCCGGGTGTACGGGCGGAGCACCAGCTCCCCCAGCAGGGCGGCCGACGGCTCCAGCACGGCGGAACCGTCCAGAGTATAGGCGTCGTCCAAGAAGCTGCCCACAAAGCCCACGCACTGTGTCTCCCCCTTTTTGCGCACCGTAGGCTCCAGGGAACCGCCGTACAGCTCGTCCAGAACGGCGGAGAGGGATTCCATATCCGGGTGCTCCGCGGTGCCCCGGCGGAGCACCATGGGCAGCAGCGCGTGGAGCGCGGCCTGTTCACGGGCCAGGGGCAGCAGGAACTGCATCCCCAGCACGCTGGATTTGAATTTCTGCGTCTGCACCGCCGTCAGATGGACGCCGGGCAGAAGCTGTGTCCGGGTGACCTCAATCACAGCTTTACCATTCCTTTCCTTATGGGAACTGCCAAAGTATCAACATCGGATATTATACAACGTTTTGACGGTTTTGACACT
>OLXE01000627.1_pt1 | contig 20982 bp, 16 predicted proteins | sample 1644571 | NCBI WGS metagenome assembly OLXE01 (sample SAMEA103958161, study PRJEB25191) | human gut metagenome | biome: human-associated habitat [ENVO:00009003]; feature: intestine environment [ENVO:2100002]; material: feces | place: Germany | collected 2013/2015
TCTGAAATGGTGTAATAATCCTCATTTTCAAACACTTCATACAGGGTATTATCGATCAGGGTCGTGCCTTCTTCATTCATGGAAGAATCCCATGTGGCAAAGGTGTAGGTCGATATTTCTCCGAAGGTCAGTTTGGAAGCCGTGGTATACGGCAGGTAAATACAGTCGTCCGACGAACCTTCGGTCGAATCATCCTGCTCCTCGATCACGCCGACCACAGTCAGCGCATTGCCATTGACCTTGATGGTCTGTCCGACCGCATTGCCGCCCAGCATATTCGCCACATAGGTACCGACTACTGCAACCTTGCTGCGTGCCTCAAGATCTGCATAGCTGATAAAGCGGCCGTCCTGCAGTTGATATCCGTAGATCTCCGCATACTGCTCTGATACGCCGCTGACCGTGGTGGAGTCAAAGCTGTCCGAGTCCGTACTGGTTTTTACCGTGCCGGTGATGCTCACCATCGGACTCATTCCCATGAATACATCGGTGTTCTCCTCGTAGAGTGCATACATATCGTCTACGTCCACTGTACGGGATGACCCGCGTCCGGTGACGCTGACCGTGAGCATATTGGTTCCCATATCCTCGAACATCGAGGTGACCTCGCCCGTCATACCCTGCATCAGAGAAACCAGAATAATCACCGAGCCGACACCGATGATGCCCAGCATGGTCAGGAAGGCGCGCATTTTGCTGCCCGCCAGGCTTTTGAAAGCAAGCTTGAATGCCTGTGCAAATCCCATCCGTCAGTCTCCTCTCGGGAAGGCCTCGCGCGCCGGGCCATCGAAAATGATTTTGCCGTCCGCCACGCGCACCACACGCTTGGCCTCCTGCGCGATGCCGTTGTCATGCGTGATCAGAACGATGGTATTTCCCTCGTCGTTGAGTTTCTGCAGGAAATCAAGCACCTCACGGCTGGTGCGGCTGTCGAGCGCGCCGGTCGGTTCATCCGCCAGGATGACCGATGGGTCGCCGGCCAGCGCACGCGCAATGGAAACGCGCTGCTGCTGGCCGCCGGACAGCTGGCTGGGCAGGTTTTTGTATTTCCCTTTGAGGCCGACGCGGTCGATCTGGTAACGCGCCCGTTCCGCGCGTTCTTCTGCCGGCATGCCTGCATACAGCAGGGAAAGCTCGACGTTTTCCTGTACAGTCAGCTTGGGAATCAAATTGTACTGCTGGAAAATAAATCCCAGTGTTTTGTTGCGGATTTCAGCCTGCTCATCGTCGGTCAGCTCGGATACATCCTCGCCGTTGAGATAATACTGCCCTGTTGTCGGCACATCCAGGCAGCCGATGATGTTCATCAGCGTGGATTTGCCCGAACCGGACGCGCCCACGATGGCCACAAGTTCGCCTTTGCGCACCGTCAGGTCAATGCCGTGCAGCACCTCCAGCTCCTCGCCCGTGCCGATGGGGAACCGCTTGACGATGCCGTGCATGTCGATGATGGGAGCATCCATATCACATCCCTCCCGGGCCGCCGCTGGGCATGCCGCCGCCACCGGGCATATCGCCGCCCGGCATGCCGCCGCCCATGTCCATGCTGAACATGGCGTTTTCCCCGCTCTGCTGCGCGTCGTCCGCGCCCGCGGCGGCCGTGGCCGTATCATTGGCGCTCGTCTTTACCTCCATCCCGTCGGAAAGCCCTTCGCCGGAGATCTCAATATAATAATCCGTTTCCATGCCTGTTTCCACGGGGATGGCCGTGAATTCCGTTTCGCCTCCGCTGCGGGCGTAAACCACGCTGCCGCCGTTTTCGTCCGTGCCCACCGCGTCGTAAGGAACGGCATAGACGTCCGTCACCTGGGAAAGGATGATCTCCACCTTCGCAGAAAGGCCGATGAGCAGGCCGCTGTCCTTCCCTGTTACGGTCACCTCGGCCCCGAAGCCGGAGCTGCCGGTACCGCCCTGCGTACTGCCTGTGGAGCCGGAGGTGAGCGAAAGCTGGGACACCGTGCCCGCGATCTCCGTGTCTCCGGTGGCGTCGCTTTTGATGATGGCCTGCTGGCCCACGGCCACGCTTTTGATATCGTCCTCGTCAATGGTAATGGACACCTTCAAATCGTTGGTGTTCTGAATGACCGCCAGCGCCGTGTTGGACGTACCGCCGCCTGCGGCCGAGCCAACCGTCGCGTTCAGCGTGGTGATGGTGCCGGACGCGCCTGCGGTGATGGTGCAGTCCGCGATCTGCTCCTCCAGCTCCTCGATCTCGTCGCTGGTGCCCGCGTTTTCCAGATTTTCGGCCGCGGTCTCCATGTTTTCCTTAGCCTGCCGGAGGGTTTCCGCAGCCGTCTCGTAGGTGCTCCTGGCCTGCAGCCAAGCCTGGTCCGCCGCCGCATAGGCCTGATACAGCGCGTCGTAGCCGCTGTTTGCCTTCGCAACCTTGAGCGCGTCCTCCGCCGCCTGCCGCGCGGCGGACTTCGCGGTGTAATCGCTTTGCGCCGCCGCGGCCGTGTTCTGCGCCGCCGCCAAAGCCGCCGCCGCGTTGTCCCGGGCCGCCTGCAGCTCCGGGTTGGCGCTGTCCGCGTCCAGCGCGGCCTGTGCGGCGTCGCAGGCAGCCTGCGCGGCAGAAAGCGCCGTGTTGGCGTTGTTCAGCGCCGCGCCCGCCTCCTGCTCCGCCGTCAGAGCCGCGTCGTAGGCGCTCTGATACGACGAAACGGAATTGGCCGCGTTCAGATATTCGGTGTTGCGCGCCGTTTCCAGCGCCGAAGCCGCACTGGCGTATGCGTTGTACGCTTCGGTCTGCTTTGCCGCCGCGCTGTTGTAGCTTTCCACGGCCTTATCGTAATTTTTCTGCGCCGTTTCCCTGCTTTCGGCCAGCGCTTCCTGCCGTTTGGCAAGCTGCTCCTCCAGGTCGGAGGAATCCAGCGTGCAGATGACGTCGCCCTCGCTTACCGTGTCGCCCACCTGCACAAAGATCTCCTTGACGGGATAGGAGAGCGACGTGGTGACGTTGGCCACGCTTCCGCTCTCCACCGTGCCCGTGACGGTGATGCTCTCTGACAGCGTGGTTTTTTCCAGCCGGGTGGTGCGCACCGCGTCAGCCATTGCGGGCAGCGCCCCGCCGGCAGGGCGCAGGAAGCGCCAGACGCCGAAGCCCAATGCCGCAGCCGCCAGGACGGCCGACACCAGGAGCACACGCTTTTTGGTGAACCGGAACGACCGCAGCCTTTTCCACAGCCGTTTGAACCAAAGGCCTGCTTTTCCCATAATAAAACCCCTTTCTTTGTACCGGATCTTTACAAAAAATGGTAAATAAAAAATGTGAAAGGGATGTGTGGAGCAGCGGAAAGAACGGTGAAAACAACGCGGAAAAGGAGCAGAGCCGCCGGTCACGGCGAGGGCGGCGCGCTTTTCGCACGCGGCAGCTTTACCGCGCATTCACGCTCCGCCCGCCTGAAAAAGCGCGCCAGCACCGTCGCGGCCGCGGCGGCCATCTCCAGCTCGGCCGCTGCCTGGGCGTAGGGCAGGCCGTACAGCGGGAACAATGCATCCAGCAGGTTCCGGATGGCCATAGGGCACGCAAAGGCGTTTTCCACGCCCCCAAAAGGAGCTTTCGCGCTGGAGGACTTGCTCGAAAAAATAAAAATGTATATACTCAGTACAAAGGAAAGGAAACAGGTGAGTCCGATGGTGCGGAAATAATAGGCCTAAAACCCAAAAGGAGGTTCTCTGCGTGTCAAAAAATAAGACAGCCAAAGAGAAAAGACCTTGGCATATATTGATTTGGCTTATACTGTATCTTGTTAACCTGCTTGCAGCCCTGGCCTTCCAATATTTTTTCATTCATACATACTCCGCACCATTAACAGCGGAAAGTCTCGGGAGCATTTCGTATTTTAACGGGTGCGAAATATTGGACATAAGCGGTGAGGGTGTTCCCGATAACAGTTTGATTGGCAAAAGTTCACCGGACTGGATTCTTTATAAAAATCAAGCTGGTGAAACTCGTGCTGTACGGATTGAATGGAATTTATATATGCCAAGATTCAGGATTGAAAAAAACAGTGATACGCTTATTCCAAATGGAGAAGAAAGCTACACCTTTTCAATGCGGGACTTTTTGGGAAAAAACGAAGTTACTATTGAAAATCAAGAGGCTATTGGTCAATTAACGTGGTCCGGATTATTCAGGCAGCAGGGTTATATTCAGGGCATACATATGTTAACCGCTTTGGGATTGCTGCTTCTGGAGGCGTGGATTTATCTCCGTATTCAAAAAAACAAAACGCATAATTACAGCAGTTACAACTGTCAATTAAACATTTTGAGTAGTAGGATTTGTTAGGAGCAATCATTCATCTTATTACTAAATCACAAATTTTGGCACAATGACCATCGTAAAAGCAAATATGCATAAGCATGATACAAAAGCAAGAGAATCGGCATCAAGCGCCGCATACTATACCTTTGTGGCATACTTCGTTGACGGTTTTGGCAGTCTGTATGGAAGTCCCTTGCGAATCTAACGGTAGGAAACAATAATTTCTCTTAGTGTGCAACTTAGCTGCTTCACAAAATTGTATATATTAACCATCTAATAAAGCACGGCAACTCAAAATGAGTTGCCGTGCTTTAATTGGGTAAGCGATAGAAACAGCCTCAATGGAAATCTTTAGGCAGGTTGTTCATATTCTTCTTGTTTACCCCATTGAACGCTAACTAATATGGCGCAACGATAAGTGCAAAATTCTTCAAATAAAAGCCAGACAAAAGAGCCACGGTTTATTGCCGCCTTTCAGTATGGCGTGTTGCAGCTTTGTTCCGTCAGAGTTCTGCAATCATATCTCTTTCTTTTGGGCAAAACTTTTCCGCCTTATCCCAACGGATAAGCTACTTGCACCACAGGATATCACTAGGGATGGCGCTTGATGCCGTTTTATGAGCAGCTATGCGAAAAGACGCTTTTTGCCGTTTCCCTCCGGCGGGCCGCTGCCCGCTCACAGCACCTCGTATACGTTTGCCTCATAGGGGCGCAGCACGGGCGCTTCCTCGGCATAATTACCGATTCGCTTTGCCTGTGCGCCGGAGAGCGGCGCCGGGCGCGGCGTTTGGTGGGCCGTCAGGTTGCATTCCACATAAAATTTTCTGCCGTCCAGCACACGGAAATAGCAGAACACATCCGCATGCCTTTTCGTCTTTAAAAACACGGGACGGAACGCGCCGTATACCAGCGCCGGGTTTTCCCGCCGCAGCGCGATCAGCTTCTTATAATAATGGAACACCGAATCCGGGTCCCGCATCTCGTCGGCGGCATTGCACGTCTGCCAGCCGTCCGCCATGCGCAGCCAGGGCGTTCCTGCGGTAAAGCCGCCGTTGGGCCCCGCGTTCCATGGCATGGGCGCGCGGGCATGGTCCCGCGTGCCGGCCAGGATGCGCTTCCACGCTTCCTCCGACGGCATTTTGCCGCACAGCTCCTGGTACAGGTTGCGGCTCTCCACGTCGTTGATCTCGTCGATGGATGCAAAATCCACATTGACAAGGCCCAGCTCCTGCCCCTGATAGATGAACGGAGTGCCCTTGAGCGTGAGCTGAAGCGTCGCCAGCAGCTTCGCCAGCGGCGCGCGCACAGCCGGGTCCGGATTCACTTTGCTCACCATGCGCGGGTTGTCGTGGTTTTCAAAAAACAGGCTCATCCAGCAGTTGTCACCGTAATTCTGCTGCCAGTCCAGTAGGTATTTTTTCAGGTAGCGCAGGTCGTACCGGTAATCGTCAAAGCGGGTCTTGCCCGGGTTCTCCAGCGCGTCGAAGTTGAACACCATGTCCAGCTCCGCGCGGCTCTCCGCGGTGAGCATTTTGGACATCTGCATGCCCAGGCCCGCCGTCTCGCCCACAGTGACGGCGTCGTAACGGCCAAAGCTCTCCCGCCGCATCTCTGCCAGATATTCGTGCAGGCGCGGGCCGTAAAAATAATGCTCGATGCCCCGCAGGCCGATGGCTCCCGCCAACGCCTCGCTGCCGTCAGCCAGGCCGTCCTTAGAGATCAGGTTGATGACGTCCATGCGGAAACCGTCCACGCCCTTGGCCAGCCACCAGTCGATCATGTCATAGACCTCGCGGCGCAGCGCGGGGTTATCCCAGTTCAGGTCCATCTGCTTTTTGCTGAACAGGTGCAGCGCCCATTCGTCCCGTTCGAAATAGTAATTCCACGCGGGGCCGGAAAAAAAGCTCACCCAGTTGTTCGGCTCTTTTCCGTCCCTGCCTTTGTGCCAGATGTAATAGTCCCGGCAGGGACCGTCGGGGTCGCGCAGGGAACTTTGGAACCAGGGGTGCTCGTCGGAGGTGTGGTTCACCACAAGGTCCATGATAAGCTTCATGCCGTTCGCATGTGCCTCAGCCAGCAGGGCGTCGAAATCCTCCATGGTGCCGAACTCGGCCATGATTTTCCGGTAATCCCGGATGTCATAGCCGTTGTCGTCGTTGGGGGAATCGTATACGGGCGAGAGCCACAGCAGATTTACGCCCAGTTCCTTCAGATAGGGCAGCTTTTCGCGGATGCCCCGCAGATCGCCCACGCCGTCGCCGTTTGAGTCCGCAAAGCTGCGGGGATAGATCTGGTAGGCCACGGCCTCCTTCCACCATTTGCGGGTGATGCCGCCTGTGGGCGCGGGCGGCGTCTGCGTTTCATGGTTCAGCAGGCCCAGCAGGGAATCCACCAGGCTGTCGTCCAGCCTGCCCGGCGCCAGCTTCTGCAAAGCGCGCAGTGAAAGGCGGCGCACCACAGGGTTGGCGACGGCCTTTTCCGACAGGCCCGTCTGCAAAAGCAGCGTATGGATGATGTCGTGCCCAATGGGCGTCGCATAGATCTCGCCGATGCGGCTGTCCCGTGTCAGCATAAACAAACCTCCTTCGGCGCGGCCGTGCCGCGTGCTTCCAATAAACGCGCGCCTCACCGTGCGAACGTCATCGCAAGGCCGGTGCTCCAGCTTTCGCCAGGCGCAAGGCGCACCGTGTCGGGCTTTTCCTCCCAGATGCCGCTGGCCGTGCGCGCGTCCGGCAAGCCGTGCCACGGCTCGATGCACACATAGCGGACAGGGCCTTTTGCGCTCCACATCAGCACATAGGGGTAGCCTTCGATCCCCACGCTCACGCGGCGGCCCGTCTCTTTTTCCACAATGGAAAGGCTCCCGGCCGTCAGCCGGGAAAAGCAGGTGCTGTCGTGGTCGAACATGCCGTCATGCAGCGGAATGTCTGTCTCACTTTCAAAATAAACACGGGTCGCGCCCGTCACAAGGCCGTCGTCCTCCCCGGTTTCGATGACGGTGGGCGTCTGCGGCGTATCGAACCGCAGCACGTAGTCCCCCGCCTTATGCGCCGCGTCGAACGGGCACAGAAACGCGGGATGGTACCCGAAGGCGAAGGGCATCACCTCGCCGCCGTCGTTCTCCACACGGATGTCGTGGTGCACCGTCACGCCCTCCAGCCGGAAAGTGGAAAACAGCTTGAATGCAAACGGGAATTTTTCCATCGTCAGCACATTTGCCTCCAGGCACAGCGTCACGCTGTCCCCGCTCTGTTCCACCAGCGCGTGCTCCATATCCCGGGCAAAGCCGTGCTGGCCGCCCTCATAGGACACGCCGTTGTGGGTGAACGCGCCGCCCTTCAGCCGCCCGCAGTAGGGGAACAGAATAGGCGCATGCCGGTTCCACACAGCTGGGTCCGCCTGCCAGAGCATTTCCTCGCCCGTTTCCTTTTTCACCACGCCGCACAGCTCAGCGCCCCTGCTCTGCACCCGCACGCACAAAAAATTATTTTCAATCGTAAATTCCATAAACGCCCTCCGTTCGCTCCAAGATTCGGGTCTAAAACCAGTATATCCCAAACAACGGCAAAAAGGAAGAGGGAGCCCGGGTGTCAGCACAGGTTTTCAAAGAATATCCTAAGACAAGAAAGGAGTGTTTGTATGAACTCTGACAAACAAGGCCGCGCCATGTGCGCATGCGGCAGCAGCGGTGCCGCTCCGGGTGCGGAGCCCGCCGCCGCTGCGCCGCAGTGCAGGTGCCGCACCGCACCCCGCGCGCCTTCACCCGCTCAAAACATCACCGCCGCCATCGCCGCGGCGGACCTTACCGGCACAGGCTTTCTGCGCCTGCGCAGCTTCGCCGCCAGCAACGCGCAGCCCGTGCCTGACGTCATCGTCACCATATCCCAGCGTTCCGGCACCGGAATCCCGGATAAAACCGTCACCACCGGTCCCGAGGCATTGTCCGACGACGTTGCCATCGCCTGCCCGCCCCGCTCTTACTCCCTGGACGAAAACAACCGTACCGTCCTGCCCTATGCCGTGGTGGACGTGACCGCCGAGCATGAGGGCTATGACCCCGTGCATGTGGCGGGTGTGCAGGTATTCGACGGTGAGGTAAGCCTGCTGGAACTGCTCATGATTCCTGTGGAGGAGGACGAAACGGCCGCCTACACCGTGCGCAGTCTCCCTGAGGATTTCGATATCCCCACGCACAAGCTGTTCGAGGGCGGCGAATCCTCCGGCCCCACCCCGCTGTCTGCCTGCCGCCCGCGCATTCTGGACCAGCCCATCATCCCCGAAAAGATCACGGTACACCTGGGCCGCCCCTCGGCCAATGTGCAGAACGTGACGGTATCGTTCCGCGATTACATCAAAAACGTCGCCTCCAGCGAGGTATATCCCACCTGGCCGGAGCAGGCCCTGCGGGCCAACATCCACGCTCAGATCAGCCTGGCGCTGAACCGCGTATATACTGAATGGTACCGCAGCAAAGGCTACAATTTTCAAATCACCAGCTCCACCAGCTACGACCAGTACTACGTCCATGGCCGCAACATCTTCGAGGTGATGAGCCGCATTACCGACGACATCTTCAACACCTACGTACGCCGCATCGGTACCATCGACCCCTATTACACCGAGTACTGCGACGGCAAAACCGTATCCTGCCCCGGCATGAAGCAATGGGGCACCGTCACGCTGGCCAATCAGGGACGCAACGCGCTGTCCATCCTGCAATATTACTACGGCAACAATATTGAGATCGTACGCACCAATAACATTCAGGCCATTCCCGAAAGCTATCCCGGCACACCGCTGCGCCTGGGCAGCACAGGCAATGCCGTGCGCACCATTCAGCGCCAGCTCAACCGCATCGCCCGCAACTACCCCTTCTTCGGCACTCTCGAGGTGGACGGCGTGTTTGGCGCCTCTACCGAGGCTGTGGTAAAAAAATTTCAAAAGCAGTTCAGCCTTGCCCAAGACGGGGTTGTCGGCCGGGATACCTGGTACAAGATCAGCTATATTTACGTAGCGGTCAAAAAGCTTGCGGAGCTTTCCAGCGAAGGCGAGGCCGCCACCGGCAACCTTGTAGCCGGCCAATGGCCCGGCACCCTGCTGCGTGTGGGCAGCCGCGGCGACGATGTGGAACAGATCCAGTTCTGGCTCAACGCCGTGGCCGAATTTGTGGACACCATTCCCACCGTCACGGTGGACGGCATCTTCGGCCAGGCCACGGACCGGGCCGTGCGCGCCTTCCAGCAGCATTTCGGCCTGACGGTGGACGGCATCGTGGGACAGGCGACCTGGAACAGCATCTACAACGAATACAGCTCTATCCAGACAGATATCGCCCCGCCCAACGTCGATACTCCGGGCCAGTTCCCCGGCACCACGCTCGCTGTAGGCAGCCGCGGCAACGACGTCAAGCAAATGCAGTTTTATCTGCGCATCATCTCCAACTCCAACAGCGCCATCCCGGCCATCACGGCGGACGGCATCTTCGGCTCCGCCACCGAGCGTGCTGTGCGCGCTTTCCAGCAATTCTACGGGCTTACCGTGGACGGTCTGGTGGGCAAGCTGACCTGGAACAAGATCTACGAGGTGTACACAGGCATCATCAACGGCCTGCTGGCGCCCACCGAACGCCCGGGCACTTACCCCGGTGCGCCTCTGCGTATCGGCTCTACGGGACGGGCGGTCAAGGAAGTGCAGTATTACCTGTACCTGATGAGCGCCTACTACACGGAAATTCCCGTCATCGCCTTTGACGGCATTTACGGCACCGCAACGGCGGAAGCCGTGCGGGCCTATCAGCGCCTGTTCGGCCTAGCGGTGGACGGCGTCGTCGGCCCCGCCACCTGGAACAGCATTTACAACCAGTTCTCCACGCTGCGCAACGTGGACGGCCCGGTGAACCGCTTCCGTGTGTTTGCATACCCGGGCTATGACCTTCAGGAGGGCATGAGCGGCAGTATGGTGCAGTTCGTTCAGTTCATGCTAGCGTACATCGGCTCGTTCTACGACACCATCTCCCCCATCACCGTGCTTGACGGCGAATTTGGCCCCGAAACCAAGGACGCCGTGGAGAGCTTCCAGCGGGAGTTCGCCTTCGCCATCACGGGCATTGTGGATGAACCCACTTGGGCGGCGCTCGTCATCACTTACCTGAGCCTTGCCTCCGACGAAGGCGAAAACGATCTGCCGGAGGGTGAATACCCTGGCTTCGTGCTGGCAATCGGCAGCGCCGGGCCAAGCGTCCGCCGCCTGCAGCGCTACATGAACGGCATCGCCTCCCGCTTCTGCGTGGCCTGGTTCGTGCCCGAAAGCGGTATTTTCGACGAGATTACGCTCAATGCCGTGAAGGAATTCCAGGAGGGCTTCGGCCTGCCTGTGACGGGCCTTGTGGACCGCGCCACCTGGGACGCCATTTACAATTACTACATCATGGAGGAGGAATAGGGCCATGGCCAAGGTCATCGTATACGACGAGTACACCAATCGTCTGTTCACCTATAACCTGTCTGAAAACGACCCGATGCCCTACGCCTACGGCAACACGATGCGCGTGCGCGAGTTCCGCGGCTCATCCAACAGCCCTACGCTTTGGACGACGACGCGCGCCATGGAGGCATGGAACCTTACGCGGCGGCGTTACGGTAAGGGCATTTACATCGGCTATGCGTTCAAGCGCATCTGGGAAGGCGGCCACGGAACGGCCAGCCAGCACTACGCGGGCGTGAGCTTCGACGTGGGGCAGAACGTTTCGTATTCCCAGCGCGTGGCCATCCGCAACGCGGCTGTGGCAACCGGCGCCTGGGGCTATGTGGAGCCCATCTCCATGACGCCGACCTGGGTGCATTTCGACCGCCGCTACGGTACTCCCGCGTGCAGCGGCACCACGGCGGGCTACCCCACCGTGCGGCGCGGCAGCCGCAGCACCTATGTGCTGATCCTGCAGGATGCCCTCAATGCGCTTGGCTACACCAACCGCCCGCTGGACGGCATCTTCGGCGGCGGCACGGAAAACGCGGTGCGTGCGTTCCAGCGCGCCGTGAGCCTGACGGCGGACGGCATCTGCGGCTGCAACACCTGGAAAAAGCTGACGGCGGCCAGCGTGGGCATCGGCCGCACCCGCACAGTCATCGACTGAGCCGCAGAACAAAGATCCCCGGTTTTGGCAATGCCAAAACCGGGGATTTCCTCAATACTGCCAGGAATTGAATTCAAACGCATTGGGGCATTTTTCGCCCTGGTCCTCACTTTCCAGCAGCGCCTTGTATTTTTCATAGATCTCTGCCGCGCCCTCGGTTTCGTAATAGGGCTCCACGCGGCTGGCCTCCGTCAGGAAGTGGTACACGTCGCGGCCCATCTCGCGGCCGCGGCGGGTATGCATGTCCAGCGCGTAATCCGGCACTTCAAACTTTGTCCCCACTTCAAACTCGTGGTTCAGCAGATTTTTCACATGGTCGCTGGAGCGCTCTTTCTTCTGGCGGCACAGGTAACGGATGGCATGCACGAAGAACATGGGCCTGTCGCCGTCGTTGTAGGGGAATTCCTGGCGCATTTTGAACAGCGTGTACACCAGGTTGGGGGCATCCGGATTGCCGAAGCCGATATCCTCCACGCTGATGCACAGCAGGCGGCGCCACAGCTTTTCCTCAAACTGGGGGCTGGTGATGTACATTTCATAGGCCGCGTGCAGCGCGTCCTCTTCCTTGCCCCTGCGGATGGCCTTTTGCAGCATGGCTACCATTTCGTCGCCGGCATAGCCGTTGCGGGTGGTGATCTCCGCCCAGGGATCGTAAGACATAAATTCGCTCATGGTCAATACCTCCGTTTATTCCTTTGTTGCGCCCGCCGAAAGCCCTTCCGTGATCTGCTTGTGGAAAATCAGGTACAGCACTACGGTGGGGATGAGTACTACGATGATGGCGGCTGCCAGCGTGGGCCAGGAGCCCTGCTGCGCACCCGCGTAATTCATCAAAAATGTGGTCAGTGTTTTGAGCTTTGTTTTCGGCATATACAGGTACGGCACGTACATGTCGTTGACGATGTTGACGATCTTCAAAATGACGACCGTGGCCGTTGCCGGGGCCAGAAGCGGAAAAATGATGCTGTAAAAAATGCGGAAATAGCCGCATCCGTCGATGAGCGCGCTCTCGTCCAGCGCTTTGGGTATCTTGCTGACGAACTGCATGTACAGGTACAGCTGCATCAGGTCGGACGCCACATAGATGATGATGGGCGCGCCCAGCGTGTTGTACAGCCCCATGCTCTGGATGACCTTGAAGCGGGCGATCTCGACCACAAAGGTGGGCACCAGCATGCCCAGATAAAAGCAGCCCATCACCAGCCTGCGGAAGCGGAACTCAAAGCGCTGCAGGCAATAAGCTGTAACGGACCCCAGCAGCACGTTGAAGAAAATACTCACCACCAAAATCACGGCGGTGTTTTTCACTGCCACGGGCAGCAGCTTCGCGCCCAGCACCTCGGCATAGTTGTCCCAGTTCCACGCACCGGGAGCGGGCGGCAGGATGGGCGAGGTGGAGGCGAGCTGGGCCTGTGTTTTCACCGATGTGAACAGCGTGACCAGCAATGGGCCGACAACCACGGCAACCACCGCGGCGCTCACAAGATATTTCACGCACAGGAACAGCGCGCGTTTGCATTTGTCCCGGTTCATCACGCCGCCTCCTCCTGGTTGAACACTTTTTTCAGCACCACGTTCTGGAACACATACACCAGAATGACGATGGCCATGATGGCCACGGCCATGGTGGCGGCCATGCCGAAGCTGTTGTACTTGAACGCGGTGTCGATGGTGTACAGCGTAAAGGTGGACGAGGCGTAGCCCGGCCCGCCGTTCGTCATGATGAACGGGATATCGAAGCACTGCAGCGTGCCGCGGATGCAGTCGAACATCACGAAGCTGAACACCAGCCAGATGTTGGGCAGCTGGATGCGCCAGAGCTGGTGCCACGCATTGGCGCCGTCGATACGGGCTGCCTCCATCATCTCGGTGGGAATGGACGTCAGGCCCGTGGAAAACAGCACGATGTGGTATCCGCTGAACCGCCAGGCGGACACTGCCGCCAGCACGAAATTGACAATTGCAGGGTCGCTGAGCCACTTGCAGATCCAGCCGGAAAGCCCCAGCCCCGTCAGGATCTGGTTGAACGCGCCGTTCACCGGGGAGAAGAAATAGGAAAACGCATAGGACATTCCCACGCCGTTGATGATAAACGGAAGAAACGCGATGGTCTTTACCAGCTTTGCGCCCTTAAAGCCGCTGTTCAGCATCACGGCGATTCCAAGCTCGATGGGGATCATCACCATGTGCACGGCCAAATAGATAAAGTTGTTGCGCAGGGAAAGCCACAGGTCCGGAGACTTTGTGAACATTTCGATGTAATTGCGTATCCCGTTGAACGGCCGCTCCGGCGAAACGCCGTCCCAGCTTGTAAAGCTCATGGCCACCAAATCCACAGAAGGGTAGACCACGAATATCAACAGCAGGATCACCGGCACCACGAGCGACAAAATAATAAAGCGGTTCCGGCTTTTGTGGATGGACTTCATACAGCTGCCCTCCTGAACGATTTTGGTTGCTCAAAAGCCCGCAAAAAGCGGCCGGGGCCCGAAGGCCCCGGATGAAAGCGGCTGTGCGCCGCCTTTCTGCTTACGGATGCGCTGCCGGGGAGCTTATTTCATCCCCAGTTTCTCGCGCGCGGCGGACCAGTCGGCGTTGAGCTGGGCGAAGGTTGCTTCCAAATCAAAGCCGTCGGTCAGCATCGAGGTGCCCACCTTGTTGTAGTCGAACTTGCACTCGTTGACGATGGCGGTGTAATCGTCGCCGCCGCCCATGTAACTCACAAGCACGTACTCGGGCTGCTCCTCATCGGCGAACACCATGTACGGGTCCTTGTCCTTGGGTGCGTTGGTCATAGTGCTGTCGCTGGCCACGCGCAGGATGAACTCGGGATAGAACTCGGCGAAATAGAATTCCAGAAACGCCTCGGCCAGCTCCGGGTTCTCGGAGGTATTGGTGATGCCCAGGAAGAAATCGCCCTGGACGATGTGGTTGAAGTTGCCCTCCTCGTCCGTATAGGGCATATAGAAGGTTTTCAGGTTGGTCAGGTCCACGCCGCTGGCCTCGATCTTGGCCAGGCCCATGGAATTGTCCACCATCATGGCGGCCTGATGGTTCAGGAACAGGCTCAGCGCCTGGTCATAGCCCAGGCCCAGAGGGTCGGAGCCCAGCACGCCCTTTTGCAGAAGGTCATAAACCTTGGTGTACGCATCGCGGATGGGCTCACCCTCTGCGAACGGCTCGTCCACCGTAGCCATATAATCCCAATAAGCTCCGTTGCCGGAGAAGCTTGCCGGCGAGTACTCCATCAGCGGATACATGGGCCAGCTGTCCTTGCAGCCCATGCCGATGGCCATAAAGCTGGGGTCCTGTGCGCCGAAATAGCTCTGCAGCTTTTCGCTTGCGGCCACAAAATCCGCCCAGGTCTTGGGCACCTCCACGCCGGCTTCCTCAAACATATCGGCCCAATAGAACACGTAGTCGGTGGAAATTTTTTCCGGCACGCCGATGATCTTCCCATCCACGGCAAATTCAGCCGCCAGAGTGTTGTTCGCCGCGGCCTGCGTGTGGCTCAGGTCCACCATATAGTCCTTGAACACCGGATAATAGCGGGTCTGAAGATACATCAGGTCCGGCAGCTCGCCGGCAGACGCGCGGATCTTCATCTGGTTGAAATACTCAGCGTCGTCCTTGAACTCCTCGATCTCGATGTTCACGTTGGGGTACAGCTCCTGGAATCGGCCCTCCAGATCCATCTCCTCATACAGGTCCATGGCCTCGTTGTCGTAGGTGGCAAAGGTGAGCGTCGCTTTGATGTTTGGATCCAGCGCGCCCGCGGCGGAGGCGCTGGTGCCCGCAGCGGCGCTGCCGGAAGCGGAAGCGGCGGCGGAAGAGCTGCCCGCGCCGCCGCAGCCCGCCAGCAGCATGGCGGCCATGCACACGCACAGAGCCAGTGCCAAAACTTTTTTCATCATGATTTTCCTCCTTTAAGCTGTGCCGCGGCGGCAAGACGCCCGCCGTGCCGCCGCGCACTCTGTAAAACGTACTATGAGCATAACACAAAAACTCCGCGCCTTGAAATGACACGGAGTTTGTTTTATTGATGTTTTTTTACATTTTCCTTCCGGTATTGCAGCGGCGTCTGCCCCGTCGCCCGTTTGAACGTACGCAGAAAATGCTCCACGCTGTTGTAGCCCACCGCGTCGCAGACCTCGTACATGCGCATATTGGTTTTCTCCAGCAGCTCCCGCGCGGCGGCAATGCGCAGGCCCGTGAGGTAGTCGGAATAGGATACGTCGAACCGCTTTTTGAACAGCGTGCAGAAATATTTTTCATTGTAGCCGCTGCGCTGCGCCACCTCGCCCAGCGTCAGGTCCGCGCGCATGTAGCTGTCGTCCAGAAAACGCTTGGCCCGCAGGACGGGGTCCGGGAACTGCTGGTCGTAGTTGGATTCAAAATATTCCATGATGCGCCGCAGCACCGAGGTGAAATAGATCACCAGGTCCCGCTGGGTCTCGATGGCGCGCAGCCTTTGGTACAGGCGGTGGTCCAGCCCCAGCTTGTAGGCGACCTGCATATCGTAAAAGCCCATCTCATAATACAAATTGTACAGGTACAGCAGCGCCAGAGACTGGCCCTGCTCCAGCGGCAGGTCCTGCATATAGCCCACCAGCTCGTTCTTATACTGCTCCACCTGCGCGAAATCGGCCTCCATTACGGCACGGATAAAGGGCATGCAGCTTTTTGCCTGGCGCAGCGCCGTCACGGGGTCGAATTGCGGATAATAGCTTTCGTCATAGATACGCCCCGGACCCAGCACATAGCGCAGGGTGGTGTTGGTCTCGGCCTGCTCCAGCACCGTGTAAAACGACGTCTCCGGCTCGGCATGGGGCGCGGCCATGCCCACCGTACAGGAAATATTCATGTAATTCTTCCATGCGCGCTGCACCTGCGCCAGAAAGGTGCGGGCCTTTTCCATCGTACGGCCGGGCTGTGCCAGAGAATAAAACAAAAAGTGGCGCGACATGTCAAAGGAATAAAAACCGTCGGTGGAGCGGAACTGCGGCATCTGCATCACCAGCTTTGTCAGGGGCTGGGTCAGCGTAGCATTCACGTCCGTGCCCAGACGCGCCATCTCCCGGTATATTTCATCCAGAAAGAAGCAGGCCACAACATAGCCCTGCTCCAGCCCTGGCAGTTCCCCCGGCAGCGCGTTGTGGAAAATCACGTCCTGCAAAATGGCATTGGTATCACGCAGCGGCGCCGCGCTTGGGGCGGGTGCCGGCGCATCGCCGCCGGCACACAGTGCCGCCCGTGCCTCGCGTACCAGCTCCAGCATGCGGGCGGGAACGATCTCCTGCTTGAGCACATAGTCCGCCGCCCCTTTTTTGAACGCCTGCTTCACCAGAGGGAATTCATCGAAAGCGCTGAGCACTACGATGTGGGGCGCAAGGCCCAGGGCATGCACGCCGTCGATGAATTCCAGCCCGCTGCAGACGGGCATTTTGATATCTGTGAACACAAGGTCCGCCGGACACCGCTCCATAGCCTCCAACGCGGCCTGTCCATTGGCGTAGCAGCCCGCAAGCTGAAAGCCCTCGGCCGCCCAGTCCACCATTTTTTCCAGCGTGGCCCGCACCAGGATCTCGTCGTCCACAATCATTGCGCGCAGCATGGCAAGCCTCCTTCCCGCCCGCTCCCAGCGGGCAGCGTGATCGAAATACAGGTGCCGCGGCCCGGCGCGCTGTCCACCCACAGGCCATAAGGCGCACCGTATTGCAGCAGGACGCGCCGCTGCACGTTCGCCAAGCCGATGGATGAGCCGGCTTTTCCCTCACCGGGGCCGGACAGGCACGCGGCCAGCCGCTCCGGGTCCATCCCTACACCGTTGTCGCAGACGCTCAGGTACAAAACGCCGTCCTCCGTGCGCCCGGACAGGCTGACCTCGCCGTCCTCGCAGCCCTCCAGGCCGTGGAGCAGGGCGTTTTCCACCAGAGGCTGCAGCAGCAGCTTGGGCAAACGGCACGCCAGGCTCTCGGGGCTGAAAGCGCACCGGAAGCTGAAGCTGCCGGAATACCGTACCTCCATGATATGGATATACGCTTCCAGTATTTTCGCCTCGTCCGCCAGCGTATAGCGCTCTGCGGGAGTCCGCAGCAGACAGCGCAGAATCTCCATCAGGTCCGCCGCCATGTCACGGATGGAATCAAAGCGCGCAAGGTCCGCCATAAAACGGATGGTATTGACGGTATTCAGCAGAAAATGAGGGTTGATCTCACTTTGCAGAGCCTTCAGCTCCTCGGCATAGCGCTGCTCCTCCCGCAGGCGGTTCTCCTCGATCAGGGCCTGCATTCTGTCACCGGTATCGTTATAGCGCTGCAGAAGCTGGCGCATCTCAAGGTGGCCCTCGGGCGGCAGCTTATGGGTGAAATCCCCCTGCTGCAGACGCTCCATGCCCTCGTTCAGATGCTGCACCGGCAGCACGATGCGCCGCAGAAACAGCACCGAAAACAGCGCGTACGAGCCCAGCATCGCGGCCACCGCTCCGGCGCACAGCCACAGCGTCCGTTCGTAGCCCGCCATCAGCTTCCGGTTGTCCACCAGCGACACCACGGTGAGGCCTGTGTTGCGCACCTGTGTGGCGATGCCCCAATCCATTCCGCCGCCGGGAACGCCCTCCGGCCCCAGGAAACGCTCTACGGCCGGCGCCAGCGCCTCGTCCCCGGCCAGGAACGCCCCATCCAGAGCCAGCGCCATCCGCACCGCGCCCGCTTCACTGTTGTAGCTTTCCAACATCTCCTCCGCGTCCGTCTCAAAATAAAGGCATGCCACTTCCAGCGCGCTCCCACCATATCCCGGCTCCACCTGGAGCGCCGCCGTCAGCAGCAGATCTCCGCGCCGGTTTTTGCCGGAGAGCAGCGTTCCCGGCTCCGCCACACCCACACAGACCTCCCCCGGCCTCTGCCGGGCGGCGCGGTACCACGCGGCTTCCTTCACCCGGTTCTGCGGCACGGCCAGGCCTGTATACAGCTGATAGGACGTACCGTCCGTCAGATACAGGTGCAGCGCCTCCAGGCGGCGGCCCGTCAGGCGGTAATAATCAAAAATGCTCTCCAGCCGGGCGGCCGTTTCATACCGGCGGCTGGACGACGCGGGCAGCTCGTCCACCAGAGCAAGGCCCTCGCTGTCTTCTGAAAGAAGGAAATGCGCCAGCTGCAGCGAAGCCTGCCGCACGTCCTGTGTGAGCGCGGAAGACACCGCCTCCTGCCGCATTTGCACCATTTCTCGTGCGTCGGCCAGCAGCTTGCGGTACAGCAGGGCCGAGCCGGCGGCAGCCACTGCCACCAGCGGCAGCACGATCAGCAGACAGAATGAACGGTAAAACGTGCGGCGCACGCTCGCCTTTTTTCTCATAAAATTCCTCCCGCGCGGCGCTGTGCCGCTGTGGCCGCGGCGCTCTGCGCCGAAGCGGCTCGTCTTTCCCGGCTTTGCTGCGCAAAGCCGGGAAACCCTCCTGTGGCCCCCCGGATCACGCTCTTAAAATTCCGAGCGGCCCGGCTGCACATAAAAGCGGCGGCACTGCCGCTGTTTAGACCGCCCGCAGAGTCCAAAAACAGGCGCGGGCTGTTTTTTATTGCTCCGCAATAAAAAGCTTATCTTGATAGCCGCGGGCCGGGGACGGCCCGCAGGATCTGAAAAACAATCTTCGGCTATTTTTTATTGATCATAGAGACGGAAATCGCCTTATAACTTCCTGCAAATGTTTATTGAAGCGAGAAAAACGCCTGTATTTTCATATCGTCGTATAAGTTGGTTTTGCAGGCTCGAACCACCATTTTAGCACCACAAATAAGACAATACAAATAAGTACTGCTTGGAATTGTACTTATTTTTCGTCAATTCTCTCAATCTTAAATATTACAGGCCTTGTTCCATCTGAGCAACAAGCTATCATTGTATTCTCTTCTTTCATCCAATCTTTCATAATCGAGCCACCCTGCAGCCCTGTGTAGATGTATCTTGAAATTGCATCCCAGGCTTCTGAGCAATGTGGCATTTTAGGTCCGCCGGCCACTGTATCAGGATCCGACGTTGTTTTCGTTAAGGTATTCAACCCCATATGCCAGAAATCATCTCTTTCATCATTACGATAAAAAACAAATTCATCGCCAATATTATAGCAAGGGCAAGAACCCGAATCAGGGTCCGCGCAATACTGTTGCTGCAATTCTGGATATAGCTTTTTATCTATTACCGTTACTTTCACTTTATGTTTCATAATACATCGATCCTTTACAACTTCATGTTCGTTAATTTGTTCGATCGGGTCAGACCATACATATACAAGTTCCCCTCTCCTTTTTCCATTTATATGGATGGTTCTCCCTTATATTTGTCCGTATCGTTTTATTTCTCTATGGGAAATTCGAGCGCCATCTGGGCGCCAAAGTGTCAAAAATTGTTCTTATTTAAAGCACCTTGAGGGGCACAAACTTATAGTATTTGCAAGGCCTTTCACCGCTCAAAGCTTTTGGATAGCCTAAAAACGACCTGCGGTTATTTTACCATATCCCGCGGCCGCCGCAAAAGCCCGGCTGAAAAAGCTCTGCGGGCACGCTGCCCGAAGTCCAGGCTGCCGCTCCGCTACAAAAAGCTGAGTTGTCCGCTGCCGTAGCCCTGCCGATACGCTGCCACAATATCCTGCATGCCATACAGAAGGCCCGTTGCGCGGCATTCTCCCGTAAACGCCTGCCACAGCTCCCGCGCCCGCGGGCTGCGGCATTCATACTGTGTGCCGAACTGCCGCACATACCGCGCCCGCAGCCCTGCGCCGGGGAACAGCTCGTCCAGCCTGTCCAGAAAATAGGCCCGCTGGTTCTGGCGCAGCGTCACACCGAAGGCCGGATATACAAAGCGCGCCCCTGCGTTGTACGCCGCCCGCACCAGCCTGCGCACCCCGTCCGGCGTATCCTCCAGGAAAGGTAGGACGGGCATCAGCAGAACGCCTGTAAAAATGCCCTGCCCCGCCAGCTTCTCCACAGCCGCCAGCCGCGCCGAGGACGAAGGCGCGCGCGGCTCCAGCTTCGCGGCCAGCGCATCGTCGCAGGTCGTCACCGTTATCTTGCACAGCACCGGCGAATGAGACGCGATCTCCCGCAGGATATCCGCGTCCCGGGTGATGAGCGTCCCTTTTGTGGCGACGGCCGCGCCGAAGCCGTAAGCATCCAACAGCTCCAGCGCGTGGCGCGTCAGCTGCAGCTCCTTTTCAAACGGATTGTAAGGGTCGCTCATGGAGCCTGTGGCCACCACGCCGCTCTGCGTCTTGGAGCGAAGGTCGTTCCGTATGACGGCCAGCGCGTCCGATTTTACGCGCACGGTATCAAAATCCTGCACGCCGTAACACTCGCTGCGGCTGTCGCAGTAAATACAGCCGTGGCTGCAGCCCCTGTAAATATTCATCGTATACCGGGTGCCGAACCAGGCGGTGCTTTTGTTTTTGATGACAATTCTCCTGGCCGGGATGGTCGGCACATCCATAAGCGCCCTCCTTTTTAACAATGGGAAGCCCGTTTTACCGGCAGCTGCGGCTGAATCTCTCTGCGCAGCCGGGGCGGCGGCGTTTTTTACCACGGAAAGCCCGTCT
>OLXE01000708.1_pt1 | contig 18643 bp, 16 predicted proteins | sample 1644571 | NCBI WGS metagenome assembly OLXE01 (sample SAMEA103958161, study PRJEB25191) | human gut metagenome | biome: human-associated habitat [ENVO:00009003]; feature: intestine environment [ENVO:2100002]; material: feces | place: Germany | collected 2013/2015
GGCTCCGGCTGTTCCCCGCAGCTAAGGTACCGGGCATAGGTTCCTCGATCTCCATGGAATGCCTTGGTGATGGCGGAGGAGATGAGGAACATCCGGTCCAGGTCCGCGCCGGTTTCGCCCAGCGTTTTGCCTGTGATAAAGTTCCTTGTGACTGTTCGATCATTTTCATACCATTGCAGAGATACATCCAAATAGATGCCTTCACTGCCACCGTAGTCAGTGGTGCAGAAGATATCCGCGTCCCGCGGGATCTCCCGGCCATTCTCCCAGTCACGGTTCATGAGAAAATACTCGTCCGGCAGGTACCCCATACCCTCCAGACGGTGCCTCAGCTCCTCAAAGACCTCCTGCGCGGTACGCTGTCCGGCGTACTGCTTCCGCCGGGGATCTTCCGGGGACGGTTCCCAGCGGGACAGTTCAATTCGTTCCATTCCCATGGCCTCCTTGTATTACAGTTGAGACAAGTCCCCATGCCGGGGGCTTTGTTGTGTTTCCAGAATATCTGCCGCCCGCTGTAAGGCGCTATCCGCCTGCTCCAGAGAGACTCGGACCTCCTCCAGCTGCTCTTCGGTCCATTGCTGAAGCTCCTCGGGGAACAGATCCCGCCTGATCAGACCGGTCACATAGCCCTGCAAGGACTCACCCCGTTCTGCCGCGCGGATATGGATTTCCCGGAACAATTCTTCATCGATTTTGATTGCAACGCCTGATGCCACTATCGCCCGCCTGCCTTTCCAAACAGTTTTTCCTTATAGGGCGGCGCGTGGACCTCCAGCAGATACCGCTCGTTGCCGCAGCGATAGAGGCAGACGCCCCGCCGGGGATAGCGGATGAGCTCGAACTCGGCAGGCTCCAGCTGGAGGTTGTCCATATAGAACTTCTTGTCCACACTGCCGGCATTGAACAGGAATTGATGGGTGGGGATAGCGAAGAGCGGCCGGGTCAGCTCCCGGACCCCATCCACGTCAAAGTCCTCCAGATTCTGGCTGGCCAGAATCATGGAGGACTCTTTCTTTCGTACTCTTTTGAGGGAATTTCGGATGTATTCGATGGCGGTCAGGTTGCTCAGCCAGATATAAAGCTCGTCCAGCCCCGCCGCAGTATTGCCCTCGGTGAGCAGCTTATCGCTGAGATAGGACAGCACGTTGAACAGCAGGGCATTTTTTACATTCCGGCTGGCCTGGAGGAGCCCTTTGACACCAAAGACCAGAAAGCGGGAACTGGTGATGTTGGTGTGGCCGTTGAAGAACTTGCTCTCCGCGCCCCGGCACATGGAGTGGAGACCCAGCAGGACCTCCTGCAGCAGCTCTCTTGGGTAGAGGGGATACTCCTCGCTGTCGTAGTTTCGGTACGCCTCCTCGATCACGTCATAGAGATCGGAGAGGACTGGATAATCCCTGGGAGACAGGGGCTGGAAGTCGGTATTGTCGTCCATGCCCCACTTGACGTACAGCCGCCCCAGCATCAGCTCAATGGTATCAACATGCTGGTCTGTAAAATCCTTATAGGCCCGGAAGAAGTCCTTGAGGAACGAGATATGCTGGCTGAGCCGGGTCTTCTGGCGGAATGCAGCGGGAGCATCCGGATCATCCCCCTCGCTGCCGTCGTCCCATAGCTTCGGTTCTAAGGGATTGATCCGGTACTGTCCGCTCATCAGGTCGATGAAGCACCCGCCCAGGTTGGAGCAGAGGTCCACGAGCTCATGCTCTGTATCCAGGCAGATAGCGGATTTGCCGCTCTCCAGAATATTGCACAGCAGGAGCTTGAGGAGGTAGCTCTTGCCCTGGCCGCTGTTGCCCAGGATGAGGACGTTGGCTGTGGTCTTGTCATCGGTGCGGCGGTCCAGATCCACGATGATGTTGGAGCCGTACCGGTCCCGGCCAATGTAGAAGCCGTTGGGGTCCGTCTTGCCGGAGTAGTTGAACGGGTACAGATTGGCAACGGATTTGGCCGGCAGCACCCGCTCAAACTGGGAGCCGAAGGTGTTGCGGCCCGCCGGATTGGAGGAGAGGAATCCCTCCCGCTGGCGCAGGAGGAGCCGGTCCGCGCCCAGCTTGCTCCGGATCAGCTCCGACGTCACCTCATCCCGCAGGGCGCGCAGACTGTCCGGGTCTCTGGCGGAGAGCTCAATGAACACAGCGCAGTGGATGAGGGGCTCGCTGTTCTTGCGCATGGAGGCGATGAGCGCCGCCACATCCTGGAGGTTGGCTTCCGCAGTGACCGCCTGCTTCATGCTGCTGGTGCTGCCTCGGTCCAGCTTGTTTTTGTTCTCCGCGTTGTGGATGATCTTATCCTCCTCCGCTGCGGACGTCCTCCGGTTATAAATGTGCACGGTCACGCCGCTCTTTTCCCCCAGGCGGCGGAGCAGAGCCAGCTCCTCGGTGCTGGCGGGGTAGCTCCGCAGGGCCAGGGTGCAGCGGTAGGTCCCGCCGCAGATGTAGTGGTCCGTGTTGAACTTCACGGCTGTGGGGGCGATGAGGTCCAGGAAATCCTTGACGCGGGGTTCCGAGGGCTTGGAAGGGACCCTTTTATTCGTTTTCTTCTGAACTTTTTTAGCCACGGTCCATCACCCCCCTCTCTCCGTCGCAGTCCTCAAAGCGGTCCGTGGTCACATCCTGCTGGTAGTAGACCGACAGCAGACGCTTGACGTCCTGCTCCTCCGCGAGCCGCACATGGAAGCCCTGGTCCCGGATTCGTTTTTCCATCTGGCGGAGCTGGACCTCGTCGCTCTCTCCGCTCTGCTGATCCAGCCGGAAAACCAGAACGAACTCCCGCGCCGAGGCGGTGGTGGTCTGGATCTCATCCAGATGGGCGGAGTCCTGCCGCAGCAATTCCCGCAGGGCGGGCAGTTCCTCCTGCTCCAGCCGCTGGCGGTACCACTCCTGATTGCGCTGAAAGGACTCGCGGGAGTCCAGCGCCAGGATACGCAGCTCCGGCATAGCGCACAGCAGGTGGGTCAGGGCCGTCACCCGGCCCCGGACCCCTTCCTCCGAGAGCACGGAGAGGTTATCCGGCTTGATGAGGAAAAAGGCCAGCTCTCCTTCCGCGGTTCGGACGCCGTAGCCGGTGAGCTGGCTGATGCCCATGAGCTGCCGTGCGGTCTGCCGCTGGCGCAGCTCCTGTTTCTGCTTTTTATTCAACCGCTTCCCCCCATTCGTAATACTGCTGTTTCAAAAACAGAAAGTTGACGGCATAGCGCAGGAAGTCCAGAATGCTGGCGTCCTCCACGCGGATGCTGAGGAACGCGAAAAGGAATGTGGCCACCAGAGGCGGCAGGAAGCCGCTCTGCGCCAGAGCCAGGACAGAGAGGATAAAGCCGGTCCCGATGATAGCCACATCCCGCAGGGGCCACAGCCACAGCATGGCTTTGGCTCTCAGGTTTTCAGGGTAAATATAGATATTCGTCCCTCCCTTGGCAAACAAAATGGACGGGAGGTTTCTCCTCCCGTCCTGGATGATCTTTTGTTCATTACTGTGCGTCGTTGGTATGGAGTGCGGCATCCGCATCTCCCATGGCGGTTTCTTCCTGTGACAGTTCCGCTCTTAGGGGTACGTGTATTCTCCAGAGAGTGGGTTAAAGCTGCGGCGCCGCTTTTCCTCCTCGGTCAGCTCCGGCAGGACCTCCACTATGGGCGATCCGTCCGCTTCCGCCCCGGCCTCCCAGGCTGAGACGGCGTTTTCCACCAGACTGACCATAAATTCCTTTTGGGAGAGCTTCTTATGCGCGGCCAGGTATGCTTTGATCTGATGGAACAGCTCCTCCGTGACGGCGAACGCCAGCGTCCGGTCCCCCTTTTGGGGCGTGTACCCCTCCAGCATCTTGAGGGCCTTACCCTGTTCCCACAGAGCGAGTCCCTGTGTCACCAGGCCAATCACGAAATCCCGCTGGGACTGGCCCCCGTGGGCCGCCAGATACCGCTTGACCCGCTGGAACAGCTCCTCCGATACCGAGAAGGCCATGGTCCGGCCGCCGCTCTCTATCCGGGGCCGCGGCTTGGGTCCCTCATAGTGCTCCCGGATGATCCGCTCCATGAGGAGGCTGGTGGTCAGGCTCTCATCCGCCGCCACATCCTCCCGGATCTTCTGGTGGAGTTCTTCACATAAATTAATCGTCAGTTTTCCCATTTTGTAGGCTCCTTTCCTTTTGGTAGGCCAAGTATATCCCAGGCTATGGCCCAAAGCTATTCACCAAATCCGACGAAGAACCTGGCTAAAACGAAGCACAAGCAACAAGCCCTTTTTCGGAATTTTTGGTGGCCATTGGTTCCGATCATGTGTATAATCAAGATAACTTGTTCACAGGAGGGATCTGGGATGAAGCGGTGCCGCTGGGCGGACCCAAACTCGGAATTATACATTGCCTACCACGATAACGAATGGGGGCGGCCGGAGCATGATGACCGCAAGCTCTTTGAGATGCTGACTCTGGAGGGCTTCCAGGCAGGCTTGTCCTGGCTGACGATCCTGAAAAAGCGTGAGGCGTTCCGCAGGGCTTTTGACAACTTCCAGCCGGATGTGATCGTCCAATACGGCCCGGAGAAGGTGGAGACTCTGATGGCTGACGCGGGCATCGTCCGCAACCGGCGCAAGATCGAGGCCGCGATTCGTAATGCCGGGGTATATCTCTCCATTCAGAGGGAGGTTGGCTCCTTTGACCGCTACCTTTGGTCTTTCACAGGCGGGAAAGTCATCCTGAATACGGATGATGAAGCGCGCGCTCATACAGAGCTGTCTGACCGTATCTCCAAGGACCTGAAGCACCGGGGCATGAGCTTCGTCGGCACCACGATCATCTATGCGTTCCTACAGGCTGTGGGTGTGGTCAACGACCATGAGCTGTCCTGCTTCTGTCATCCGAATAATCAATAAGAGACCGCTATGGTGATTCCCCGCATGATGAACTCCACACAGGGGATGGCCACGCTGTTGCCCAACGCCCGATACCGGGCGGAGTCCGAGGCGTCGGAGAGAGCCGTCCAGCCATCCGGGAAACCCTGGAGGCGTTCGCATTCCAGCGGCGTCAGGCGGCGGATCAATCGGCGGCTATCTGCCTGTTGACATACCAGGTCTGTGGCATCTTTATACTGTCTGGCGCTTTCTGTAGAGGCCACATCGTTATCGTGAAATACGTCTACACGCTGTCTGGCATAAAGAATGCCGTCCTTTTCAGAAGGCGACCCGTGAGCCGCGTCTCTCTGTTCCACCAGCGGCAGATTGTTGCCTCCGGTCCCTGCACGGGCGGAGAGCGTCGGGGCAATGGTGTGTGGCCCGGTGTATCTGGCATCGATGCCGTGGTTTTCATACACCAGGGGTTGATGCCCGTGCTCCTGAGCCCGCAGGGTCCCCGTGATCCCCACCGTACAGTCCATCACGCTGCCGCCCTGGTCGTTCAGGCACAGGACAGAGGGCATACAGTTCCCGCTGGCTGTCCCTTTCAGCGTGGGGGAGATCTTCTCGGAATAGCCGATGCCTCCGGCCTTGGCTCCGGCCCCCGCAGAAAATCCGGCAACAAAGGTCTGCTGCTTCATTCCGGGTTGTGCCTGAAGCGCACCAGTAAGATCATGCAGATCCCGTACCTCACGCCCCAGGGCGGCTTCTCTTGCCGCTTTGCGGCAATTCACCTTCTCTCTCTGATTTGCGGCAAAGACCACGGAATCGCCGTTGATGAAGGTCTGCATCTGCATATTACTGGTGGCCATCAGCGTACCAGCTACACCATATAGATTGGTGTCCTCATCTCTCCGATTGATGTGATACGCTCTCATCTCCGCTGCCTGGAAATTCATCGGGAGCAGGCCGGCCTGAGCCATCAAAGCCCACTCCAGCCGCTCCGGCAGCGGTTTACCGCGCTCCTTTGCTCTGCGCAGGATGCCGAGACAGGCTTTTGGACTCAGGTCGTGTCTCTCGTCAGGATCTCGCTCCAAGATGCTGGATAGATCACATTTGACCGGCTCTCTGGGAGCTGCTCCAGTGTTGAGCGGCGGGCCATTTTCCTGCCACGGGGATCGGAATTCCCAATAATGGCACCCGAACAGGTCCACATGGCCTTTGGACAGATCCAGGTGGAAATAAGGAATGGAAATCAGCGTGGACAGGGTTAAGGTCCCGCTTTTTCGTTTCGGAGGTCTCGCATATATTTCATCAGCCTCCTCCAGAGAGAACAGCATCATCTGGCCGTCGCTGTCGCAGTGCTGCATAGTCAAGCCTCCCATCTAAGACATCAAACAGGAGCAGGGGCGCGAGAGGGCCGGCAAAGTCCGCCACCAGAAAAATGCGCTTTCTCCGCTGAGCGACGCCCCAGAATTGCGCGTCCAGGCAGCGCCACGCCAGAGAGAAGCCGTTTTCCATCACGGCGTCTCCCGCGTCCGGCCACGAATAGGGATAGGATCGCGGGACCTCCGCGCCGATGTCATGGATCCGAATGATCTCCTCCAGCACAATACGGAAGTCCTCCCCTTTGGGCGATCCGCTGCTGAACGCGCCTGGAACATTCTCCCAGCACATCCAGCGGGGACGGATGTCGGCGCCGGTCCGGCCCCGTTCTCTCTCCGCTGTCCGCATTTCCTTTATGATCCGAATCTGTTCCATAAAAAGGCCGGAACGGGCGCCGGATAATCCGGCGCGCGCTCCGGCCACGCTCAGGTCCTGGCAAGGGCTGCCCCCGCAGATGATGTCTACCGGGAGCAGCAGCCTGCCGTTCAACTTTGTGATGTCGCCCTTATGGGCCATGCCTGGGAAGCGCCGCTCCGTGACTTTCATGGGGAACGGCTCGATCTCGCTGGCCCAGAGAGTTTTGATCCCATACCGCTCCGCCGCGAGGGGGAAGCCTCCGATGCCATCAAACAGGCTCCCCATGGTCAGGTTCATCCCATGGACATCCCCATCCCCTCCGTAGGCGAGAGCTCCATGGACTGGATCTCCTCCGTGCTGACGCTCCGCACAGGGATGCCGAGACGCTCCGCCATCTCCTTTTCTCCCGCCATGCCGGGGCTGATCCGGTCCCCACACAGCCACAGCTCGTCACAAAGCCTTAGCATCCGGTTTCCCAGATCAATGCCCAGCTGCCGTTCCTCCGGGTCGCTGTCATCCAACATCTGGGTGTAGAGCAAGTGCGGACAAAATGGGGTCATCTCCTCCGAGATGGCATACCGGCATGCCTGCCGGGCGAACTGGAGGTTTCGCTTCACATCTCCGGACAGAGGGGAAGCGATGTAGACCACCTTGGCCTGGGTGTCTGTCTCCCTCTGGGGCTGATGCCGATATGAGGGATCATTGACTACCAGACCATTCACGCCTACTTCAACAGACTGCTCCATTTCCTCAGCCCACTTCAGGTACGCCGGGTCAGCTCCTCGCCGGTATGTTTCCGGCAGCCATTTTGCCGGGATGCTGAACAGCCTGGAGGAGTACTCTGTCTCCCGCTGAATGGTATAGGCAAGGGCCTCGTGGATTGCCGGGAGCAGGGGCCACATGGATTGCGGATCGTCATCCCGAAAGTTGACCTCAAACATGACCACATCCTCGTACCGCTCCCAGCTCCCGCTGTCATCCTCGTTCCACACATAGTCGGCGGAGGTGATGGTCACGCCTTCGTCATTGCAGTTGATCCAGATGGTCTTATCCAGATCAGGGAGGCGTACAGCCAGTGTCCCTACCATGCAGCCCCCTCCAGTGTTGCCGTAGATGCGGTCTGTGACTTCATATCGCATGATCTCAGGGTCTGCCTGTAGGGAAATTGTTTTGAGCAGCTCCGCCTGTATGCTCCGCTCCGCATCATACCCGCCCGGATACTCCACACACCGGTACTCCGCGGCGGGGTGGCGGTTGAGCCGCAGCGCCTCCATATCCCGGATCTTCAGTTCCGCGTCCCCACGCTCGGTAAAGAACAGGCGGCGGCTGTTCTCAGATAAAAAGCCGGACAGCCCCGCCATGGGACTCTCCGGCCTTGCATCCACCCAGATCGCGTAGATTTTAGGCGGATGGAATTCGTTTCCTTCTGTCATATTCATCTCCTATTTCGGCGCCACCGCGGCCGCGATGGTCCGGGTGGTGTTGACGGCGGCCTGCGCTGTGTAGACCGCGCTCATGATGTTGGCTCTCGTTGTGGTATCCAGGCCAAAGGTACCGGCGATCCTGGGCACCTCCCCCGCGGAGAGCATGAGCCCCAGTCCCAGCAGGGCGTGGTCCTTGAACACCATAAGGCCCGCCACCAGAATGGTGGATTGCAGAAAGGCGGTCAGGCACAGGCCGATGACCTGCTTCATCCACTGTACAAAGCCATCCACATATCCTCTGGGAATGCTGAACATATACAGCGATCCAACGGCAATCTGGATGAGCAGGATGCCGCCCCGCTTCAGGTTTGCGAAAAAGACCTTGATCACCGCGTAGGCCATAAGGATGATGCAGAATAGGAGCATGATGGGGCTGGTAATGACGCCAAAGCCAAAATCCAGCGTCACCTGCGTCATATCCGCGATGCTTTCCACACTGCCGAGATCCGTGATGATCTGCTGTCCCACATCCCCAATGCTGGTCCCGTAGCCGGTGAGCCCGGCGCTGAGCTGGCCCTGCAGCGATACGGACAGGGCGTAGAGCCGCACGGGAAGGATGGTGAACAGGCTGACGGCCAGGAAGCCCTTGATGGCGCCCAGCGCCGTGTGCTGGAGATTGGCCCGGCCTGTGGTGTACTCAATGCCGAACTCAAAGGCGCACACCACCAGGCTCACCCCATACAGCGCCCAGCCAAGCTGGGAGAAAAACAGGACGATGGCCTGTACCCACTCCAGTTCAAAGATCTCCACCCCCATGTTGCCCATGGCAGAGAAGAAGTTCCCAAGGAAGCCCACGATCTGTCCGTAGAACCAGTCGATCAGGTTGTCCATGACTGTGGAGGCCACAAAGTCCCAGATAAACAAAGAAAAATCACCCCTCTTGCGAAAGGGGCGTACCGCCTGCGGCGGAATAAAAATGAGGGCCGTACAGACGGTACGGCCCTCATATAGTCGTTGCGACAGAAAGAAAGCGGGCACTGCTTCAGTGCCCGCGTGTCTTTATGCCAAAATTCAATTCCATATTAGCATACTCTCTGGTGCGGGGTATGAAGGAAATAAATTTGGGGTATCACATGGTCTGCTGACACTGAGGAGAGTGGTCTTTGAACACTTCCCCCTCAGCCGCGTAATAGGCGCTGGCTACATCCCCGCCATCATTCATATGCTTCACAGCCCGAAGCATACTGTCATGGTTTTGGGGTTCCATGAGGAAGCCCACCAACGCAAGAGCTGGCACATGGTCCAGACTCCCGCCAAGACTCAGGTACTGGGCCGCGGCGGTTTCCATGCCTTGGTGCCGCTTGATGAGGGCGAGCTCCACAAAGGAGCGGTCAAAAATTTCGGATTCTGTTTCCGTCCCGTCCCGGTCCAGATTTTTAGCGTATTCCAGCCAGTTTTTCATGGCCTGGTCAGAGACATCCGGAAGCAGGTCTCTTATCCTCCGCTCAAAATCTTCCCTGGTCATAGTGTCAGAGTCCCACAATGCCCCAGATGTAGTTGGGGGCCAGCAGGACAAAAATTAAGCACACGAATAAGATAGCAGGGCCGGTCCACTCGAACTGTCCATGCTTGCGATAATCAAAATACGCCATTGCTAATTTGACAAAAAAAGCGATGGCCAGCACCATGCCCAGCGCCGGAAACACGACGCTGTCCACCACCGTTTTGATCTGCTCTGAGGCGTCTCCCCAGGTCTGTTCCACCGCATCCGCCACATCATCCGCGGCGGCCAGCGCGGGCATACAAAAAAGCCCTGCCAGCAGGAAAACCGCCAGCAGGACGCAGACCCATTTTTTCAGTTTCACAGGCTCTCCTCCTTTAAAATCACGTCTATAAAATCGATGCGGAAATCGCTTGATTTTCTGCTCCACCTCCTCAGAAACACAGCCGCCCCAAAAGCCTTGGAGCGGGGCAGTCGTGAGTTGACCACGCCCTCGATGTATTGCATAGTACAAGTTTAATCCATCGGATACTCTGCTTGCGTTGGAGGAAACAGTATGAACGAAGAGAAACTACGCTGTACACCCGGAAGCATCCCGCCTCTGACGGCGGGTTCAACGGTCAGGCTCAGGCCATGGTAAAGGCCGCCGCGGAGGCGGGATACGAGGCCGCTCCCCGCGGCTCCATTGTGAAGGCGATATGCGGAAGCAGTTCGAAGCCCTCACTGGCGTGAAGCTGGACGATGACGTTTCTTGGGAGATTGTCGTCGTTCAGAAGGACCGATCTCTCTCCGAGTGGGGGGCACGGCCCAATAAGGCCGCGCCCCTGCTTTATTTGTCTTCCGCGGTAAGCCTCAGTAGCCGGTGCGGGGCAGGGGATTGGATGGCTTGTAGACCTTGGTCACCCACCGGGAGGTGGCCATAATCCACTGGCCGTTGTACACGCCGCCCACGTCCGCCTGGTTGACGAATTGGCTGCCACCGGTAAGCCAGGCGTAGACGGTGGCATAGACCTGGGGTGCCTCCACCTGCCGGAAGTTGGCGGGCACCACGCCGAAGGACATCATAAATTCGGTGACGTACTCGTTGGAGGCCAGGCACAGGGCGGCCTTGGAGGCGTCCAGTACATAGTTCTGCTGGGTGCTCAGGTTGTCCGCCAAGGTGCGCCAAGTGCCGCCACTCAGGTTGGTCTTGTAGACCACCTTATAATTGCCCGGCACGTTGTAGGTGCCAGTGACAATCTTGTCCAGCCGCACCGCCTGGCCGGGCAGGGTATCCCTCCAGAAAAATGAGGTAAGGCTGGTGGTGGAGTTGTTGCCGATGCCGCTGAAATCGTAGCGGATCTGTTGGCCGGGCATAACCTCCACATAGCCGGTCTTTTGGATGCTTACATTGGTGTAGAGGCTCTTGTTGGTCATAGCCACCTTGACAATCTGGCCGGCAAACTCGATCTCCACCTCGATGGGGGTCTTGTCCAGGCCGTAAAAGTCTGCGGCCTTGGACTCCACGATTTTGTAGCGGCCCAGTGGGAGAGGCCGGGAGGATGCAACGCCGTTCTTGTCCGTCTCAACCGTATCGACTAAGTTGCCGGTCCGGGCGTTGTAGATCTCAAACTCTGTGCCGGGGATGGGGGTGCCGGCGGGCCAGCCGTTGACACTGTTGTAGTCCGCGGAGGTCTTTGTTATCTGGATCTGTCCAGTGATGGGGGTGTTCTCCCACTCCACCTCGGTGGTCTCCCCAGACTCCACATAGACGGTCTTTTTCTCCGTGTCAGGAACATAGCCCTCATTCTCTAACTCTCTGAGATAATACCGCCCGGCCTCCAGACCCTCGATCAGTACATACCCCTCGTTATTCGAAGTGTACTGGCCAACGGGGGTGTTGGTGCTATCATAGAGGATAAACGGCACCCCATAGATGCCCTCGCCGGTGGTGCTGTCCGTCTTGTGGATGAGGATGCCGCTCACCGGCGTGTTCTCCACCTGTAGGACTGTGGTTTCTCCGTTTTTGACCTCAAAATAATGGGGAGTGTCGTCCAACTTGAAGCCCTCCGCGCTCTCGATCTCCACGGCATAGTACGATCCATTCTCCAGGGACAGGAACACCCGGCCATTTTTGTCGGTGGTCACGGTATCCACCAGGGCGTCGTCCATACGGCGGATCTCAAACGTAGTGTTGGGAATCCGCTCCCTGGTGTCATCCGCGTTGACCTTGATGATTTCCACGCCGCCGATGGGGTCGTTATACACCGTGATGGTCTGGGTGTCGTTGGGGTTGATGACCACCGTTTGGGTACGGCTTTCCTCATGGATGGTATAGCCCTCGATGGTCTTGGTTTCCGTGATGATGAATGTCCCCACCAAACCGTCAATGATGATCTGGCCGTTTTCGTCAGTGCGGTAGAGGCCCATGCTGGAGGTCATGCCGCCGTTGTCGTCCACCACCGTGCCGTCCGCCTCGGTGATGGTAAACTCTACCCCCTCCAGGGGCTCATGGGTGACGGAATCCAGCTTGTTGATGACAAGGCCGCCCTTGGGGGTGTTGGTGATGACCACCGTTTGGGTATCTCCACCCTCCCCGATGACTACATTGGTGGAGGGGGCGTCCATGACGTACCCATGGGGCGCCTTGATCTCCGTGAGCACGTATGCGCCGGGGGTTAGGTGGGTGATGCGGATCTCACCGCTGCTGTCAGTGGTAAACACCCCGTTCTGGGTGAGGGTGCTGTCACCAATCACCCCGTCCAGCCCCACCTCGCAGCCGGCGGCGGTGGTCACGCGGAACTCCGCGCCAGGAAGCGGCTGGCCCGTGGCGCTGTCCCGTTTCTGGATGATCAGCTCACCCTTGGGCTGGTTCTTAAAGGTGAGGGATACGGTACGTCCCTCTTTGATCTGGATGGTCTGGCTCTGGGTATCAATCATATACCCCGGAGGCGCGGTGACCTCGGTCACGACCACGCTCTTGCCGGGTTTCAGGCCCTCGATGCGGATTTCGCCGTTTTCATCGGTGCGGAAGATGCCGTTGGAATCACCAATGAGGGCGCCGTCCGCATAGGTGACCTTGAACTCTGCGTCGGGCAGGGTCTCGCTGGGATTGGTGGCGCAGACCTTGCGGATGAGCAGATTCCCGTCCGGCATGTTTTCAAAGCGGACAGTGATGACACTCTGCTCCCCGCTGTCCGCAAGATAGACGGTCTCGGAGGACTGGATGATGCTGTACCCGTCCGCCGGATCCACCTCCTCCACGATGTACGATCCTGGCTTCAGGCCCGTCCAGATGGCCATGCCGTTGGAGCCGGTCACCTTCTGTCCGATCACGGTGCCGCCGGTACCGGAGGCGCCTCCCAGGTAGCGGAGCTGGAAGGTGGCCCCGCCCAGGGCCTCGCCGGTGACACTGTCATATTTCTCCACCACAATGGCGTTGAGGGGGACATTTTGGAAGGTCACCGTCCTGTCCCTGCCGCTGGTGATGTAGAACTCCTGGGTGGTGGGTTCTTTGATGGTGAAGCCGGGGGCGGGTTCCAGCTCCGTCACCCGGTACCAGCCGCCTCGCAGGTCCTCCAGCACGATCTGGCCGCTGGCGTCAGTGAAGTAGGTCCCCAGGTCGTTCAGCTCGCCGGTGTCGGTGCCATTGCTGCCGTACCAGAGCTGGAATTTGGCCCCCCGGATGGGGCTGCCGGTGATGCTGTCTACCTTCTGGATGGTAAGGGTGGGCTTTTTGTGGTTCTCGAAATAGACGGTGTGGTTCCGGTTGGGATAGAGGGTGACCAACTGGGGCTCCGCATCCATGAGATAAGGGGAGGGAACCGATTTTTCTGAAATTTGATACACCCCGGGCAGCAGATTTTCCAGGGTGGCCGTTCCGTCTGCCCCGGTCTTGATTTCATCCACGCTGTGGCCGTCCGCCGCTTCCACCAGGAATACGGTATCCGGCACGGGCTCCCCGGTGTCGGCATCCCGCTTCACCACCGTCAGGTTGGGCCGGATGTCGTTCTCCAGGATGATGGTGGAGGTCTTGCCGGGGAAGAGCTCCACATGGCGCTCCACCGGGTCGATGATGTGGTCTGAGGTGGTGTCCAGCTCCTTGACCGAATACACCCCCGGCTCCAAGCCGGAAATCAGGATTTCGCCGTTTTCATCAGTGGTGCGGTCCAGGTAGTGGGTGCCGTCCTCAATTTTGGCGATGCGGAAGGTGACCCCAGCCAGCCGGGAACCGTCCGAACTCAGCTTGATGAGGTTCAGGGAGGGTTTCACAGAGTTGGTGAACACAAACCGGGCTGTCTGGTTGGCCTCCATCTGGATGATGCGCTGGGTCTCATCGATGATGTAGCCGGGGCACTCCAGCTCGGTGACCACATAAGCCCCGGTGGGCAGCTCGGACAGGTCGATTTCGCCGTTCTGGTCGGTAGTGAACTCCGCCGGGCCCCAGGAACCGTCTACCGCCTCAATGCGGAACCTGGCGTTGGGGATCACCTTGGACGGGTCGGCGCTGTCCACCTTGACCAGCCAGATCCCGGGCTTCTGGTCGTTAAAAAAGTAGAGCTCCTTAATACTGTCTCCGGCCTTCAGTTCAATTTCCTGCGGGGTGAAATCCACCAGATGTCCACTGTCCCCAGTGTCCACCTCCTGGACGCGGTAGGTGCCCGGCCGGCAGTCCGTGAGCAGGATTTCTCCCAGGGCGTCCGTCTCATAGTCCCCCAGCAGTTCCCCATCCCGCCAGATACGGAAGGTGACGCCGGGCATAGTCTCATGGCTCAGGCGGTCGTACTTGATAATCTTCAGGCCGGGCAGGGCCTCGTTCTTCAGGGTGTAGGTGACGCAGTCCCCTGCCACCACAGTGGTGGTATAGGTCTGGGGATCCCGCTCCCACCCCTCCGGGGCGGCCAGCTCCAAAATCTCATATGCCCCAGGCTTCAGCTCTGTGAAGGTATAGGAACCGCCGGTGTCGGTGGTACCGGTATAGGTGGCGCCGCTCTTGATGTGCTTGATCTGTATTTTGGCTCCCGCCAGGCTGGCCCCGGTGGAAGCGTCGATCTTTTCAATTCTGAGATCGCCGTAGGGTTCATTTTCAAAGTCCACCTCGGCGGTTTCCCCGTACTTCACGGTGACCTGTTTGACCGGCTCCTCATCCAGCAGGTGGTACTCCGGTGATACCCGTTCATAGATGGTATAGTTGCCCACCTCGGTGAGAGGGATAGTGATGGAACCGGATTCCGGCGTGGTGTAGACGCCGATGGTGTCCCCATCCGGGCCCACCACCTCGAAGGTGGCACCGGAGAGGGTGACAGTGGTGCCCGCCTCATACTTGGTGATCTTGAGGGCGGTTTCGCTGGGAGGGGGTGTAGGCTCGTCCGGGTCATCCGGCTCGTCGGTATCCGAATAGTTGGAGATCGCGTTGCGCAACAGACTAACCTTGGGATCCGTGTCGCAGAGGTAACTCTGGAGGTTGCCGTACTGGTCAACCTCCTGGCAAAGCGCGTAAAACACGACGTACTGGTACACATCGGCGGAGAGGGAGAGCTGAACGCTGCCGGTCTGGCCCGCTACGCTGTCCTCTGGGTAGAGCACCTTGAAGGTCCCCTTGTAGCCGTCTCCGGTATTGGAGACCTTGACCTGGGTAATATCCTGGTTGTTCTCATCCACAATACGGGTGCCCTCCGGCACGTCCGTCCCATCCTGGAACGATACATTGACAGCCTGTCCGTCCACCCAGGTAGGGGAAGTGACGGTAAATACCTGCTGGTGATAGGCGGCCCCATCAATGGTGACGGGGTAGGCTGCCTCCTGATCTGGGGAGGTGGTGAGCTGGGGCTCTGCCACACTGGTCCATGTGGTACCCTGAGTATAGATTTTGACCGCGGCATCGAGAATGCTTTCCCCAATCTCCCTCTCCGGGCCGGTAAGGCCGGGGGCTACGGTGACGTCGCTGATATCCCACTCGGGGATCAGGTAGCACCACAGGGCAATCTTGCCGGCGTAAAACGCCTGGTACTTGTTACTCAGGCCCAACTCCGCCAGGGAGCGGTGGGGGTACATGTTGGCCACCAGGCCCACCACTTTAGGGTCTGACGCTTTTTCCTCCGCCAGATAGCGGATGCTCTCCCCCTCGGGGACCGTTTGGGGTACGCCGTACTGATCTGGATTTACACAGTACGCTGGGATCTCCTGGGTCTCCCCGGCGGCGTTTTCGTAAAGGAAGTAAGTATACGACTGGGTCTGCACCCTGCCGTTGACGGCCAGATAATTCATGGAGTAGCCGCCGCTGTAAATGTTGACCTCACCCAGGGCCTCCTCCGGGGTGGAGGCGGCACCCGTCGGCAGGATCAGCAGGGACAGGGCCACCGCCAGGGTGAGCATCAGGCTGATGATTCGTTTCATTTGCAAACTTCCCTCCTAAGCAAAAAGCGGGAGGCTTGCCGCCTCCCGCCGGTTTGTCTGGGACGCTGTTAGGTCACATCCCTCTGATATTATATTCGGTATAGAGATATTTCCCGTCGTGGTACACATCCCAGGCTTCCACCTCGAACCGGGCCCCCGGCGCGGAGCAGAATACTTGGGTAAGCTGGTCTTCCTGCCAGGGCCAGAACATCTGCACCGCGTTCTGTGCAGAGATGCCCAGGTGCAGGTTGAGAGCGGGGGCACCATCCGCCCACAGCTCTGGACAGTTCACTGCGGCGTTGTAGATGGTGTACTCCATCCGCCGGGTCTCATAGAGGTTTCGAATGTGCAGGTTGTCCCCATATTCACTTTGAAACCGACGCACCTCCGCCTTCGGCAACTCCAGCTCCGGGAAGCGCGTCTGGTCATAGGCGGGCAGGGGTTCCGGCTCCTCCCACAGACGCAGATCCGTGATCTCATAGGTGGTGCCGTCATCGCAGAGCACCTTGTCCCCCTCCTTCAGCCGGAGGGGCTCGTCCGACTGGGGGACGGTGACCACCCCGGAGGGGGCGGACACCGCACTTTCCTCTGTGTAAGGGGAGCTGGTGTCTACCAGGACACGGTTGGCGCCCTGGTCATACGCCACGCCGAAGTCTACCGCCCGGCCGACGTCCCGGAGCTGCACATAGTTGTGGCCATGGATGACATACGCTTCCAGATCCACCTGCTTGCCGTCTATATAGAAGGTCTGGGTGCTTGGGGCTGCAGTGAGGGCAACCACCCCCGCCGACGCGGGCCCCACCAGTGCTGCGCCTATCAAGGTACCTGCCAATACCGCCGGAATAAGCTGTTTCCTTTTCATACGGTTGACCTCCTTCTTTCCTCTGCTGTCCTTGTGTTCCTTACAGCAACAACATACCGGAAATCTGGGGAAAAGTCTATAGCAAAGGGGGGGCCCGGTGGAGAAAATGAGCCCGCAAAACAAAGCAGGTTACACAACCTCCGCCGCCTGCACCTGCCAGCGGTAGGTCCTCTGGTTACGCACGCAGGTGTAGAGAGTGAGCTTGTTCTCGTTGGAAGGGGCGGTGCCGCTGGTATCCGTCTCCTTGACCTTCTGCACACTGGTGACCTCATAGGTGCGGACACCCAGCTTGGTGGTCCAGGTGATGGTATCTCCCCGCTCCAGGGTGTGGAGATCTCCAAAGTCGTCCCGCACCCCCCGGTTGTGTCCGGCGATGGCGCAGTTTCCATCCCAGATGCTGGTGCCTTTGAAATGTCCCGCGCCCTTCATGAGCGTGGAGCTGTCTGTACCCTCATAGACCCGCACACTCAGGCCGATGGCGGGGATTTTTAAGGTACCCAGGTATCCGCCGGAGTAGTAGAGGTCCGAGGCCACCGGGGTATAGCCCAAGGTGCCGCCAGATTCCGTCTCCTGCTCCGGTTCCGCGGGGACGGCGGTGAAGGTGTCCACAGAAGGCGGGAACACAACGGGCATCCCGCTGCCGTTGACGGCGCCCACTGCCATACCCTCCGGGGCCAGATTGGGGGTAAGCCAGGTTCCGGTGTTCAGAGTGTCTGCGCTGGCGCTGCCGAAGCCCGGCGGGATGAGGGCGGCATTCTTGCTGATGTCCTCGTTTTTCAGGGCCCCGCCGTCTGCCGTGTGTACCACCTCCACCGAGGTGGGCTTGCCGTAGTCCGGCCCCTCCGGCGCGTCAATGGCGTAATCTAAAGCACCCGCCGGGGTAGCCAGGGCCGCCGCCAGGCAGGCGGCCAGGCAAAGGGTGGTCAGCTTCTTCATTCCGTATCCTCCTCTTTGAATTCCCGGCGCCGTTTGACGAACAGGCAGGCGCCGATCACGCCGCCCACAGCAAAGACCACGCCCAGCGGGAGCAGGATGGCCACCCAGTTGAACTGGGCCAGGCCGTCCCCAGGCTCCTCCATGGGTACGGTGGGTTCCAGGGGTTCCCCCTCAAAGATGGCCACGTAGCGCACCCGGTTCAGGGCGATGCGGCTGACGGTACCGGTGTAGTCTGCCGTGACGGTATAGCCGGTGACATAACTGCTGGTGGCGGTGCCGGTGTAGGTGGCCACGGCGGTGTAACAGTCCCCCAGGTTGTAACCGGCCACGCTGGCGGTGTTGTCCGTCCGCCAGTCAATATTCTGGAGGGTGAGGTTGCGCCCGTCCTCCTCAATGCTCTTGGGGATGCTGGCGGTATCCTGGCTGGCCAGGTTGGGATAGGAGCGGGTGGCGGACACCTCCCGGGTGGAGCTGCCGTAGCCCGCCGCTTCCACCTGGACAGTGTCCAGCTGGAGGGACAGGGTGCCGGACAGTCCGTCCTCCGTGACGAACTCCTTCTCCTGGGGCAGAAGGGTCAGGATGGACTCCATATCCTTGCTTTTACTCTCCAACGATACCGTTTCCGTGTGCGGGCGGCTCTCATGCTCCGGCAGCTCCTGCTGAAGCAGATCCGTCAGGGTGTAGTGGAAGCCGTCCTGCTCGAAGTCCGACCGTGGGATACCGGCAGGGTCCTGCTCCGGGGAAAGGTCATAGACCTTGCGGATCTCCGCCCCGTCCTCACTGCGTGTGACAGAGGTTGGATAGCAGACCTGCACCTCGGTGACCGCGGGGAATGGCTCCGCCGCCAGGGCGGTTGGGAGCAGCGCCGCGGCTATCAACAGGCCGGCGGCGCATCTCAGAATGGTGCGTTTCACGATGGGGTTCCTCCTATTACAATGTATTTACGGTCTAAGGCACGGCAGCCAGCCGTGTCTT
>OLXE01000712.1_pt1 | contig 18540 bp, 15 predicted proteins | sample 1644571 | NCBI WGS metagenome assembly OLXE01 (sample SAMEA103958161, study PRJEB25191) | human gut metagenome | biome: human-associated habitat [ENVO:00009003]; feature: intestine environment [ENVO:2100002]; material: feces | place: Germany | collected 2013/2015
ACGGCACCAATCAGAATAGCGATCACGCTTGTTTCACCGATAGAACCGGGAATCAGACCTGTCACCATATCCATGCTGAACTCAGGCACAGTACCTGTCGTTGCAGCTAATCCCAGAGGAGTGGCAACCGTAAGTCCGTCTACCGCCTGTCCCATACCGAAAATAGTGTCGCCGGATACCCAAACGGCATCACCGGACATCTTGGTCGGATAAGCGAAGAACAGGAATGCACGAGTAATCAACGCTACGTTGAAAATGTTCATACCTGTACCACCGAATACCTCTTTCGCAAAGATAACAGAAAATGCAGTAGCTACGGCGAGAATCCACAACGGACAGTCAACCGGAACAATCATCGGGATCAGGATACCCGAAACGAGGAATCCTTCCTGAATTTCTTCCTTCTTCCATTGAGCTACGATGAACTCAATGCCCAGACCTACTACATAAGATACGATTATTTTCGGCAACACTGCCAGGAATCCGTAGATAAACATTTCGAAGAAGCTGCCTGTGGCACCTGTATGAGTGAAATGCTGATAACCTACGTTGTACATACCGAACAGCAACGCCGGTACTAACGAAATAACCACAATCGACATGATACGTTTGCTGTCGATCGCGTCGTGTATGTGCGTTCCCGTTTTCGCAGTCTTGCTGGGCACGAACAGGAATGTTTCGAAGCCGTCGAACACCGACTGGAATGCGTGGAATTTGCCGCCCTCTTCAAAGTTCGGCTTTATCTTATCGAGATAATTTCTTAACGCTTTCATTAATATATTTACTATTTTACGATTTACAATTTACGATTTGCCATGCGGGCATTGATTTATGCCATTTCAGCACGGAGCATGTCGAGTCCGGCACGGACGATACGTTGCAGTTCCATTTTCGAAGAGCAGACGAATTCGCAAAGAGCGAAGTCTTCGGGAGCCACTTCGTAGATACCCAACGCTTCCATACGGTCAATATCACCGGCGATGATAGCTTTAATCAGATATTCGGGCAAGATATCCATTGGGAATACCTTGTCGTCGCAGCCGATCTGGCAGTCGATAACAACCGGGATATTTAAGGAGATGGCCTCTTTTAATACAGGAGCCAGTTCTTCCTTCTGGGTCACTCTGTAAGCCTTTGCGCCCATTGCCTCTGCGATCTTTACATAATCAACAGAGTCGTTAAGTACAGTCTGGGAATAACGCTTTCCGTAATACAGAGTCTGCCACTGACGCACCATACCTAATACATGGTTGTTGATGATCAGTTCAATCACCGGGATATTGTAACGGGTAGCTGTAGCAATCTCGTTCATGTTCATACGGAAGCAGCCGTCACCTGCAATGTTGATGACCGTCTTATCCTTGCAGCCCATTTTAGCGCCAATAGAAGCGCCCAGGCCGTATCCCATGGTTCCCAGTCCGCCGGAAGTAAGGAGAGTTCTCGGCTGACGGTATTTATAATACTGGGCAGCCCACATCTGGTGCTGTCCAACCTCGGTTACGATCACAGCGTCCCCGCCGGTCACTTCATTTACAGTCTGGATAATGAAAGGACCGGTCAGTACGTTCTTGTCATAGCGCAGAGGATACATATCCTTCATACGCTCAATATGAGCGATCCATTCGTCATGGTTGATCGGATCCAGATGGGTATTTAACCGGCGTAAAATGGTCTTGGCATCTCCAATGATACTTGCGTCAACCTTGATATTTTTGTTGATCTCAGCACGGTCAATATCGATCTGTAAGATCTTTGCATTTTTCGCAAATTTAGATGCATTTCCGATCACACGGTCACTAAATCTGGCACCAACTACTACTAACAGGTCTGCCTCAGTAATGCCGTAGTTGGAAGTCTTGGTTCCGTGCATACCAACCATACCTGTATACAGTTCATCGGTACCGTCAAATGCGCCCTTACCCATTAAACTGTCTGCAACCGGTGCCTGGATCTTGTGTGCAAACACCCGCAGTTCTTCAGACGCATTGGAGATAACAGCGCCGCCGCCTACGAAGATAAATGGCTTCTGTGCCTTGCGGATCATCTCTAAAGCACGTTCCATGTCTTCTTCTCTGATAGTATCAGTCTGAGGCTCGATCTTCTCCGGCTCCTGATACTCATAATCCGTGATAGCCGCAGTTACGTCCTTGGTAATATCTACAAGAACAGGGCCCGGTCTTCCGCTCTGGGCGATGACGAAGGCTCTGCGGATCACCTTTGCCAGCCTGTTGATGTCTTTTACAATGAAATTGTACTTGGTGATCGGCATGGTCACACCTGTGATGTCGATCTCCTGGAAACTGTCCTTACCTAAGAGGCTGTTTGCCACGTTACAGGTAATAGCCACTACCGGAACGGAGTCCATGTACGCGGTAGCAATACCTGTTACCAGGTTGGTTGCACCAGGGCCGGAAGTTGCCAGGCATACGCCTACCTTTCCGGTTGCTCTGGCATATCCGTCTGCTGCATGGGAAGCGCCCTGTTCATGAGATGTAAGGATATGGGTGATCTCATTCTGGTGCTGATACAGCGCATCATATATGTTCAGGATGGCACCGCCCGGATATCCGAAAACGGTGTCTACCCCCTGTTCTTTCAAACATTCTATAACGATTTCCGCACCTGTCAATTTACTCATTTGTCCTGTGCTCCTTTACGAAATAATCCTGTATGCTGTCCTTATTTTGCCTGAAGGATAGCGCCCTTGTCACCGGAAGTTACCAGTGAAGCATATCTTGCCAGATAACCGGTGGTTACCTTAGGCTCTCTTGGCTGCCATTTAGCCTTTCTGGCTGCCATTTCTTCATCAGAAACCAGTACGTTTAACTGATGATTATCAATATCAATGGAAATGATATCTCCCTCTTCTACTAAAGCGATCGGGCCGCCTACAGCTGCCTCAGGAGAAACATGTCCAATGGAAGCGCCTCTGGAAGCTCCGGAGAAACGTCCGTCTGTGATCAGTGCTACCGTAGAGCCAAGTCCCATTCCTGCAATAGCAGAAGTTGGGTTTAACATTTCTCTCATACCAGGACCGCCCTTTGGTCCCTCATAACGGATCACAACAACATCACCGTCAACGATCCTGCCGCCCTTGATAGCTGCAATAGCGTCTTCCTCACAGTCAAAGACTCTTGCCGGTCCTTCATGCTTTAACATTTCAGGAGCAACTGCAGAACGCTTTACAACGCCTGAATCTGGCGCCAGGTTGCCCTTTAAGATAGCGATACCGCCGGTCTGGCTGTATGGATTGTCGATTGGGCGGATGACATCCGGGTTCTTGTTTACACAGTCCTTGATGTTCTCTCCAACGGTCTTTCCTGTAACAGTCATGCAGTCCAGATTTAACAGGCCCTTCTTGCTGATCTCATTCATAACAGCGTAGATTCCGCCTGCCTCGTTCAGATCTTCGATGTAGGTGTGGCCTGCAGGTGCCAGGTGGCACAGGTTTGGTGTTCTTGCGCTGATCTCATTTGCAATGTCTACGTTTAACTCAACGCCGGCCTCATGTGCAATAGCCGGTAAGTGAAGCATACTGTTGGTAGAACATCCTAAAGCCATATCCATGGTTAAAGCATTCATAAATGCTTCTTTTGTCATAATATCTCTTGGACGAATGTTTCTTCTTAACATCTCCATTACCTGCATACCTGCATGCTTAGCCAGCTTGATACGCTCAGAGTAAACAGCTGGAATGGTTCCGTTTCCACGAAGTCCCATACCAAGAACCTCTGTTAAGCAGTTCATACTGTTTGCGGTGTACATACCGGAACAGGAACCACAGGTTGGACAGGTCTTATTTTCATATTCTTTTACATCTTCTTCGGTCATCTTTCCTGCTGCGTAGGCGCCAACTGCCTCGAACATACTGGAAAGGCTGGTCTTACATCCCTTTACGTGGCCTGCAAGCATTGGGCCGCCGCTGACAAATACAGTTGGGATATTTAATCTTGCTGCTGCCATTAACAGACCAGGAACGTTCTTGTCACAGTTTGGAACCATGACTAACGCATCAAACTGATGAGCCATTGCCATACATTCTGTAGAGTCAGCGATCAGATCTCTGGTAACCAGGGAATATTTCATGCCAACATGTCCCATGGCAATACCGTCACAGACTGCAATAGCCGGGAATACAACCGGAGTACCGCCGCCCATGGCAACGCCTAATTTTACAGCTTCTACGATCTTGTCCAGGTTCATATGTCCCGGAACGATCTCATTATAAGAACTTACAATACCAACTAATGGCTTGTTCATTTCTTCTTCTGTCATACCAAGTGCATTAAAAAGAGAACGGTGAGGTGCCTGCTGCATCCCTTTTCTTACTGCATCACTTCTCATATTTTTTATCCTCCTGAAATTCTGGCACATTTTCCAGTTTTCTTTTCGGGAAAATATGCCCTTTTCTCTGAATACTTAATTAGTGGATACGCTCTGCAACCAGATCGCCCATCTGGGTGGTTCCAACCTTGGTGCATCCATCTGACATAATGTCGCCGGTGCGGTATCCGTCTGCCAGTACCTGACGTACAGCTGCTTCTACTGCCAGTGCCTCTTTGTCCAGATCACAGGAATAGCGAAGAAGCATTGCTGCGGAAAGAATAGTTGCTAATGGGTTTGCAATGTCTTTTCCTGCAATATCCGGTGCGGAACCATGGCTTGGCTCATACAGACCGAACTTGGACTCATTTAAGCTTGCTGAAGATAACATTCCAATAGAACCGGTGATCATACTTGCTTCATCAGAAAGGATATCACCAAACATGTTTTCAGTCAAAACTACGTCAAACTGTCCCGGGTTCATAACCAGCTGCATTGCACAGTTGTCAACTAACATGTGGCTTACTTCTACTTCCGGATAATCCTTTGCAACTTCATTTACAACCTTACGCCATAAACGGGAAGTGTCTAACACATTTGCCTTATCAACACTTACCAGCTTTTTGCGGCGCTTCATAGCGATCTCAAAACCTTTGATTGCAATACGGCGGATCTCATGCTCGCTGTATGGCATGGAGTCTACTGCGTACAGTTCTCCGTCCTTTTCCTCGGTGCTTCTTGCTCCGAAGTAAACACCGCCGGTCAGTTCACGCATAATGACCATATCAAAGCCGTTTCCAATGATCTCTTTCTTTAATGGGCACGCATCTGCCAGCTGCTCAAAAAGATAAGCTGGACGAATATTTGCAAACAGATTCAAGCCTTTGCGGATCTTTAAAAGTCCTGCTTCCGGTCTTAACTCAGGTGCTACATCATACCATCTGGAGTTGCCAACATCACCGCCTACAGCTCCTAACAGCACTGCATCTGAATTTCTGGCTGTTTCCAGGGCTTCATCTGTCAGCGGAACACCATATGCATCAATGGAGCAGCCGCCCATTAAAATATCTGTATAATTGAACTTATGTCCGTAAACTTCTCCTACTTTATCTAATACCTTTTTAGCCTCTCTTACGATCTCCGGACCAATACCATCTCCTGGAATTGCAACAATATTATAATTCATAATTATTATCCCCTCTGTTTGTTATACATTATGTAATAACTGTAATTTCTATCAATCATATCTCATTTGGGGCTTCATTTCAACTGTTCCAGGTCATTTTCCCTATGACAAAATATACATGTTTGGAATTGCCGGTATAACTTTAAATCATATTTCTACTGGATCTCACGGATCAGGCAGTACTGTTTTAAATCAAAATGCTTCTGGACAATGCCAAAAAGTTTAAAACCAAAATGTTCATACATAGGCACATTGTCCGGGTTGTGAGTCTCCAGTGAAACCATAAGATGATGCTCCTGGGCATAATGGATCACTTCTTCCATCAGGATGGCCGCCAGACCATGATGCTGCATGTCCGGATCCACTGCCAGGTAGATCACATGAAGACGTTCTTCCTGGTGAAGCTGGTCTGTCCAGCGCGAATTTAAGTAATCACGGCCTCTCATAAAATTCCACAAGGTCTTAAGGCTTGGGTCCTCTTTGATCAGATATTCATCTGTTTTCAAGCTGGCCCAGGCTTCTGTCAGATAAAAGGTAAGGGGATTATAAGGCTCTGACTCATCCGATACCACCAACAGGGAATTCATTTCCTCGCTGTCAGAATAGATCTCACAGGTTTCAATAAATTCCGTAAGATCACACTTAAAAAGCTCCGGCAGCAGTCGCTCCCTGGTCTCTTTTTCCGGTATCAGCTTGCAGTATAAAGGGTCATGGGCGAAACATTTCACCAACAGCTTTTCCAGTTTTGGCAGGTCTTCTTTCTTTACTCTGTATAACGTCTGACTTTCCATACTATATGTCTATTCTCCTTACTGTTTTTGAACGCAGCCTTCCATGGCAGCTAAAAGCTTCTCCACAGAAGATGCCATATAATCAATATCATCCCGGTAGCACTGCTCCTGGGCATTTGCCGCCTGGAGCAGGATCTTGTACTCTTCTTCCAGATCCGGTCTTTCTCCTGCTTTCTGCAGTTTATTCTTTTCCTTTAAGCTTACTACCAGATCATACAGGTTTTCGTGGTGGATAATACGGCCATAGCCCCATTTTAACCGGTCTGCCGGCTGGTTTAATACATACTCTGTAAAATAACGGAATACTTCCCGGTCAAACAGGAAGGCATACCGGTTGTTGTCGATCTCATAAACGGCTTCCAAAGCGCCTTCCGGGTCATCCTCTTTTAAGCAGCCGAGAGCCTTGTAAATGGCTTTCAGGTTTTCCCCTACTCCCTGCTGAGGGAACAGTACATCATCATGCCAGTTTAAGCGGACAAAATAGTCCTGTTCCTTGCGGAAGATATAAAGGAGGGAGCTGTTTAAGGCTGCATATTCTGCTGCCATGGCTTTTGCCTCCTCACATTTTCCTGTTTCCAGAAGATTTTTGTAAGTTTCATTGATCTTCTGGATCTGGTCATATAACTGACGTCCCAGCTCTTTTGCCTTTTTCAGGCGTTCTAACAGGACCGTCTCATTTGCCTCTGTCTTTTCACACAGCTTTCTGTCCACGCTGTCTTCCACTGCTGCAAACAGCCGTTCAAAGTCCATAGGTACTACTGCTGTATGGTCAAATGCCAGCACCAGCTTTCCATAAAGATTGTGATGGAAGCGGTAAACCGGCTCATCATAGAAATCTTCATTGTCAAACTGGGAATGATAATGGGTCTCCATAAACTCTCCATCGCTAAACTCATTTACAGAGGATGGAATACCTGCAATGGCAATGGAAAAATCATCGGACCAGGTCTGGATGGGGAAGTGGACTTCCAGGCCTTCCGGGTATGCCTCTTTAGACGGTTGGATATGTTCGGTTGCCTTCTTCATAAAGGAAGCGTATTCATAGGTACAGCGGACTGCATCCTTCTTTCCATGGGCATGGGCCGGAAGCTCGAAGTTAAAGTCTGCAATCACCTTTCCCTGCCACTCCGGATGGGCGGTAAATACCTGTTCGTAGGCACCGGTGGACCAGTCATATTTGGAGTCTACCACACCCCACTCTTCTGCTGCCATAGCACAGAATACAAGAGTTTTTCTTGGCTTATATCCCATATCGATAAAGGTCCTTGCAATTCCAAGCATCATGGCAACAGCTGCGTTGTCATCCTGGAAACCAGTAAAATAAGAGTCATAATGGGCAGACAGCATGATCATCTGCTCCGGCTCTTCTCCCGGGATCATACCGGTAATGTTATAAGACTCCCGGTCACGGATCACTGTAGACTGGGCATCAAATAATACCTGGATCTCCTTAAAATCTCCTGTATAATTTCCAGTTTTTTCCATATTTCCCATGTCTTCTTTTAAAATAGCTGCATCTGCCTGGGAAATGGAGAAAGCAGCCGCTTCTTTGGGGCCTGCAATGTCCTGGGCATTTAAGGAAGTATCATGGATCTCCCCATATCCCTGATCCTGGACAGCGATCAGCGCAGCTGCTCCCTTTAAATGAGCCTGGTAAACAGGGAAATTGATCCACCATTCTTCTCTCTGGTTGATATCGATGAGCACCAGTTTGCCTTTTACATCTATATTTTCATAATTTTCCGCTGTGCCACGTCCTAAGTAGACCATAGAAAATTCCTGAAAACCTTCTGTATGGAAATCGGTCTGGTAGGCACCTAACTGAAATTCGTATTCTTTTCCTTCTTTATCACGGTAACGAAGGACTGCGTGATGAAAGTCCCAGCTGTCCACCTTGATCTTGTCCTTCTGAACATTCTGAAGGCCCATTTCCTGCATTTCTTTTAAAAGCAGTTCGCCCGTCTCCCACTCTGCTTTAGAGCCGGCTGTGCGGTATCCAAGCACCGGATTGGTCTTTGGTTCTTCCATTCTTTTTGCAAGATCGTAAGATTTTTTTACATCAACAGCCTGTTCAAAGGCTTCTTCCCATTCCCTTAAACTGTTCATTCTTCTGTCCTCTTTCTTCTATGTACTCTTCTAATCTCTGTATGAGAACACATCTATCTCAAATGCTGCATTTATAATAACACAAAATAAGCCGCTGCAAAATGTCTTTTTACACTTTGCAGCGGCTTAAACTTCTTAAATAATATGTTTTCCCGAAAACTTACTGGGCGATCCAGGCTCCGTCTTCACCTACCAGATAATTGTCCGGTGTCATGCAGTTGGTGAGCATATCACCGTTCTCAGAGCAGTAGTAGCTCTTTCCTTCCCAGTCGATCCAGCCGGTCTTCATATAACCGTTTTCATCAAAGAAGTACCACTTTCCGCCTAATTCTTCCCACTTATTTGCAGGATAGGTGCCGTCTTCTCTGCGATACCACCATCTTTCATCCGCTTCCTGTTTCCATTCACCGGTAGTACCGGAAGCTGTATTTACATTGGATGCATTGGGATCTGCCTTAAACTGTGCTACTTTTTCTCCACTGATATAAACGCTGTTTGACTCAGTCCAGTCACCTTTTACAGTAGGATCGTATTTATTGACTGCACGTACCTTTACCATATAGGTTTCATTTGGTTTCATCATACGTTCCCTGCAGTTAGCGGAATTGGTATTGGTCTCCAAAGAAGTTCCTACGATCTTTCCTTCTCTGTATACACGAACCTCATAACTTCCTGCTGTACTGATAGCCGGCCATGTAGCAATTCCATTATCTGATAAAGTAATTCCTCCCATATCTTTCAAGCTGTTCTGGAGAGAAGAAAGGGTAACATCCAACAGCAAAACAGAGCTGGATTGCTGTCTGGTGGACTTTTTAAATTCCGCGCCGCCCTTTAATGTAACTTTATCCTTTGTAAGGGCTGTAAAATAATAATCATCATCTGCTGTCAGGGTGATCCGGATCTCCGGTGTCATATCTTCTGTCCAGTAAAATCCTTCATTTAAGATCTCGTAGCCATCCACACTATAGCGGTTGCTGCTGCTTTCGATCTCAATGATCTCCTGTCCAAAATCAGTCTCCGGTTCAATATCCGCTTTAATGCTCACTGATACAGATGTGATCTTTTTTCTGCTGGCTGCATAACCTGGAAAGGCGCTCATCATTGCAAGTACACCTGCCATTGCAGCAGCGATCAGTCTTTTTTTGCTGTATGCCATTTTTATTCCTCCTTTTTCTCACAAACCATCTATGCATCAAAACAAATTTTTAATGCACACTACCTGTCAAAACAGGTTTCTCTCTACTCTAAGGGTATCTGTTTTCCCTTATACTGTCAATAAAGTTTTCCTTACGATTTTATCAGAAAGTTTAAAGGAAATGGGATTAAAAAAAGCTCCATCGCAATGATGAAGCTTTTTCACATGATTTTTACTTAGCATAGTCCGTTACTCTAGATTCACGGATCACATTGACTTTGATCTGTCCCGGATATTCCAGTTCGTCTTCAATACGTTTGGAAATATCTCTTGCCAGCAATACCATATCGTCATCGCTGACCTGTTCAGGAATAACCATAATACGGACTTCCCGTCCTGCCTGAATAGCAAAAGACTTATCTACGCCCTTGAAGGAATTTGTAATATCTTCAAGCTGTTTCAATCTGTTTGTATATGTTTCCAGTGTTTCTCTTCTTGCACCAGGTCTTGCAGCAGAGATCGTATCTGCAGCCTGAACGATGCAGGAAATAAGATTGGTTGGTTCTGTGTCTCCATGGTGAGACTCTACAGCGTTGATAACAACTGCAGACTCCTTGTACTTTCTACAAAGATCTGCACCCAGCTGTACATGAGTACCTTCCATGTCATGGTCAACAGACTTTCCAATATCATGGAGTAAGCCGGCACGTTTTGCCAGACGTACATCCACACCCAGCTCAGAAGCTAAAAGCCCTGATAACTGTGCTACTTCGATCGAATGCTTTAATGCATTCTGACCATAGCTTGTTCTGAACTTCATCCGTCCTAACAGTTTTACCAGTTCTGGATGGATGCCATGGATACCAACTTCGAGGCAGGCAGCTTCGCCCTCTTCCCTCATATTGTTCTCCACTTCTTTCTGCGCTTTTTCTACCATCTCTTCGATTCTTGCCGGATGGATACGGCCGTCCACGATCAGACGTTCCAGTGCAATTCTTGCTACTTCCCTGCGGATCGGATCAAATCCGGATAAAACAACCGCTTCAGGAGTATCATCAATGATCAGTTCCACACCCGTTAAAGTCTCAAGAGTACGGATATTACGTCCCTCACGACCAATGATGCGTCCCTTCATCTCATCATTTGGAAGCTGTACTACAGATACAGTCGTCTCAGCCACATGATCTGCTGCACACCGCTGGATGGCAGTTACAACTAAATCTCTGGCTTTCTTATCAGCTTCTTCTTTTGCCTTGTTCTCAAGTTCTTTGATCAGCTTTGCTGTATCATGCTTTACGTCTTCTTCAACAGATTTTAAAAGATATTCTTTTGCCTGTTCGGAGGTAAGACCGGAAATTCGTTCCAGTTCCTGTATTCCCTGCTCATACTGGGCTTCCACTTCTGCGGTACGTTCACCGAGAATGTTTTCCCTTCTGACCAGATCAGCCTCCTTCTTTTCAAGGGCATCTGCCTTTTTTTCAACGTTTTCTTCTTTGCTTAATACACGCTTCTCGTAACGCTGAAGTTCTGCTCTTCTTTCCTTGGTTTCTTTTTCCAACTCATTTTTTGTCTTTAAAGATTCTTCCTTGGCTTCCAGGAGAGCTTCTCGCTTCTTTGTTTCTGCAGTCTTTAATGCTTCATCTATTATCTCTCTGGCTTTTTCTTCTGCACTTCCTACTTTACTGTCATACTGCTTGCGCTCATAGGAACGGCCTGCAGAATGTGCAATAAAACCAGCAATAATAGCCGCGATTACCGCGCCGATCAAAACAGGAATTATGATCTGCAACACAGGAGCACCTCCTTATATTTAGTTTTCATTGTACGAAATACAACATATTAATTTTATACTTTTTTCAGAATTGTGTCAAGTATATTCCTCTTATTTTCCCGTTGTACCGACAACATAAACAAAAGACAGCCGGGTCTTCTTTAATAATCTGCCACATCCCTCAAAACTCGACTGATCACCTCAAAGGAGAAGCCTTTCCGTCCTAAAAAAGCTGCCAGCTTCTGTATCTCTTTTTTATCTTCCGGGATTCTTCCCCCGGTCTTCTTTTTTAAAAGGGCACGGACTGTTTCTTCCTCGTCTACAGGATTTTCTTCTAACATCTGGCGGATCTGATCCCGGTCTACTCCCTTTTGCTGCAGTTCATAGGTGATCTGCCGTTTGCTCTTTCTTCCTTTATTTACATGGATATAATTTTCTGTATAGGCATTGTCATCAATAAAGTGGTATTCCTGAAGAAATGAAAGTACACGCTCCGTAACTGACTGTGGATAACCGTCATCTTTTAATTTCTTTATCATCTCCGCCTGTGTACGGCCCTGTGACTGAAGAAGATATAATGCCCGGTCCCTGGCTCTTTTAAGAAGTATTTCTTCTTCGATCATTTCATATGTTTTTGCAGGAAGATCATTTCCCTCTTCTATATGAAAGCGGGCTGCTTCGCTTTTATATAAAACAAATGCAAAGTCTCCCTCCAGGAAGACTTTGCATTTTCTCTTATCTACAGGCACAACTGCCTTAACGATCATTCTTCTTCAGCCTCACCAGCCATCAGCTCTTCTTCTGTGCCTTCCGGAAGAATGGAACCGGTCAGTTCTTCCTCTTTCTTAGCTGCCTCTCTTGCCTGTGCCTCTGCTTCTTCCGCACCTGGCAGATTGTACTTTACACGTACCTGGGCTTCGATCTCTTCACAGATCGCAGGATGAGAAAGAAGGTACTGCTTTGCGTTCTCACGTCCCTGTCCGATCTTGGAACCGTCATAAGCGAACCATGCACCGCTCTTTTCTACAATATTCTCTTTTACAGCAAGATCTAAGATATCGCCTTCCTTGGAAATTCCCTTACCGAACATAATATCAAATTCTGCCTCTTTAAATGGCGGAGCGATCTTATTCTTTACAACCTTTACGCGGACACGGTTTCCTACTACTTCGCCGCCCTGCTTTAATGTCTCGATCCTGCGCACATCCATACGGACAGAAGAATAGAACTTAAGGGCACGACCACCAGTAGTAACTTCCGGATTTCCGAACATAACGCCTACTTTTTCACGCAGCTGGTTGATAAAGATAACGATACAGTTGGACTTGCTGATGATGGCAGTCAGTTTTCTTAATGCCTGGGACATGAGACGGGCCTGAAGACCTACGTGGGAGTCACCCATCTCACCATCGATCTCAGCTTTTGGAACCAGGGCTGCTACAGAGTCCACGATCACAATATCTACTGCACCGGAACGTACCATAGTCTCTGTGATCTCTAAAGCCTGTTCCCCGTTATCCGGCTGTGAAATATAAAGATCATCAATATCTACACCGATATTTTTTGCATATACGGGATCTAAGGCATGCTCTGCATCGATAAAGCCTGCGATACCGCCTCTTTTCTGTACCTCTGCTACCATATGAAGGGCAACGGTAGTCTTACCGGAAGACTCAGGACCGTACACTTCAATAATTCTTCCCTTTGGAACGCCGCCCAGTCCTAATGCAATATCAAGACTGATGGAACCGGTAGGAACTGTTTCAATATTCATATTTACACCGGACTCACCTAATTTCATAACAGAGCCCTTGCCGTATGCCTTTTCAATCTGAGTCAAAGCAGCATCTAATGCTTTTAACTTCTCCTCTTTATTCATATCTCTATTCACGCTCATCTTTTCTTCTTTGCCCATGTTTTCCTGCTACTAAAAACATATACACCTGTGTATATGCTAGATGATCCGCTACAATCTCACGATTTGTAGTTACTGCTTCAATGTGTATGCTTTGGCGGTCGCAAGCAACACGCTACTCACAAGTTCTTGTACACTCCACAGTCGTAAATTCCCAACTAAGCCATTGGTACATACCTATCAATTCATTTCATTGATAGATATAGGTTTCATCTATATAGCTTTTCCTTTCCTAGTTTTTATTTGTTTATCACTTGGTTTTTGTGGATTTTAAACCATTACTCAATTACAGCCAACAAGGTTCTACCCTATAGTTAGCAAGACATTTCTTAATACATCTTCCCGAGAAAATAAATGCGAACAAGTGTTCTGTCGTGTACCATAATCATAGTACAGTTATTAAAAATTGTCAACCTGCTTTTCGATTTCTTCTTTGTAATGTAATTTCTTCTTTGTAAAGTTACTTTGTAAATCCTTTTGGTAAAAGCGGGCGAATGCCCCTGGAAGGGAGTTTTTAATGTCTTTGCAGTGTGAATACCTGCGGGAGTTGGTTTTACAATAACATATTTATTTTCTGTTTGCAAGATGCATTAAAAGGGTTTAAAAAGGCCGCAGCCCGGAAAAGATCCCGGACCACGGCTATATGAAAAAACAACTGAGCGAAATAAAAGAATTGTATAACAAAATTACTGTGCAATAAAGTCTTCCAGAGCCTTTGCATCCAGTTCTGCTGCTGCGTCAGACTGCATCTGATCCCATAAGCCTTCTGCCTTAATATCAGAGAAGAAGCCATTGCACCAGTTTGCAAAATCTTCATTTCCGTACGCCATACACAGACCACAGCCTTTATCAAATTCATCCGTTGGTTCCCATGTAAGCTTATCCACTACTACCAGATCATCATTAGCAGCTACAGACATTGCTGCCGAAACTGCATTCATACAAGCCAGATCTGCTTTTCCGTTCTTAACAGCCAGAAGCATGTTCGGAGTATTATCTAATTCCTGGATCTCAGCATCTGGATAGAGATATTTTGTCATTGTAATATCAATGGATCCCATCTGTCCCGCAACCTTAACACCTTTTAATGTTCCGGTAAACATATCACTGTTTTCATTGTCCTTCTTTGCAACATAACATTCATCAGATTTATGATATACATCTGTAAACAGCCAGGTCTTCTTGCGCTCATCAGTAGGAGACAGACGTGTTACAAAATATACCTGGTTTGCCTGCAGTGCGGACATACAGCCTGTAAAATCACTTTCATAAAAATCAACTGTCACTTCACGCCCCAGGTAATCACTGAGACGTTTTGCCATCTCATACATTCCTTCTACTTCAAATCCCACCAGCTCATCTTTGCCATCTTTAACTGTGTGGAAACAGAATGTAGGATTATTTCCAATGATTCCCACTTTTAATTTTCCGTTTTTGATGATATCTTCAAAGATCGGACCATGCTCCTGTTTTGCAAATTCTTCCGGAGAAACAGAACCTGAGGAAGCTCCTGATGTGGTTTCCTGGGCTTTTTCTTCTGCTGTAGTCTGTGCAGCAGTCTCTGCCTGAGTTTCCGCAGGCGCAACTGCAGTCGTTTCCTTGGCACCGCCAGAACATGCTGCAAGAGAGAGTGCCATCATGCCCGCCATACAAAGAGCCACCATTTTTTTCATTTTCCTCATAGTCATTTCCTCCTTAAATAATATCTTGTCATAATATTTTCTTTATCTTTATAACATCTTGCTTAAAAATTCCTTCGTCCTTTTATGCTGTGGATTTGTGATCACATCTTTAGGATTACCTTCCTCTACAATATATCCTCCATCCATAAATACCAGCCGGTCACCTACTTCTCTGACAAATCCCATCTCATGGGTCACTACTACCATAGTCATGCCATTTTCCGCAAGCTGGCGCATGATTTTCAAAACTTCTCCTACCATTTCCGGATCCAGCGCAGAAGTTGCTTCATCAAAAAGGATAACTTCCGGATCCATTGCCAGTGTTCTTGCAATGGCTACTCGCTGCTTCTGGCCACCGGAAAGTTTGGATGGATACACATCTGCCTTGCTTTCCAGGCCTACCTGCTTTAAAAGCTCCATAGCCTTTTTTTCAGCTTGTTCCTTGGGAATTTTTTTTACTTTTCGCAGACCGATGGTCACATTGTCCAGTACACTTAAATTTTCAAACAGATTAAATAGCTGGAACACCATTCCAAATTTTTCACGATACTCATCTAACTTCAGATCTTTTCTTAAAATAGACTGTCCGTGAAACAGGATATCACCGCCTGTAGGTGTTTCTAAAAGGTTTAAGCAGCGCAGCAATGTGGATTTTCCGGAGCCGGACGGACCGATCACTACCACTGCTTCCCCTTTCAGAACCTTCATATCTACGCCTTTTAACACTTCAAGACTTCCAAAATTTTTCTTTAATCCTTTTACCTGGATCACGGCTTCTCTCTGATCAGTCATGTGCACGCAGCCTCCTCTCCAGTATTCCTACCAGTTTCTTTAAGACATAGGTGATCACAAAATAAATAAAGGCAGTTACGATCAACGGCTCAAATGCCAGGAACGTATTAGCACGTACTGAATTTGATGTATAGGTCAGCTCATGAAGTGCAATAACGGATACAATGGACGTATTTTTAATAAGAAGGATGAATTCATTACACAGGGACGGGAGTACATTTTTAATTGCCTGTGGAATGATGATGTAAAAGTTCGCCTGTAGTTTGGACATTCCAATACATCTGGCAGCTTCCATCTGGCCTTTGTTTACCGCCTGCATTCCGGCTCTTGTATGTTCTGCAATGTACACAGAACTATTGACTGTCAAAGATACAACTGCCGCCCAGAACTGTGGAAGCGACGTTGCGATCCCGTAGTACACAATGAATATCTGTACCATAATAGGAACACCGCGGATAAAATTAATCCACCAGTCAATGATCGTACTTATGATTTTATAGTTCTGCACACGGATCATGCCCATGATCACACCAACTATACTGGAAAGGATCAAAGTCCAGAATGCCAGCTGAAGCGTTACTTTTAAGCCGTCCATATAATAGAACCAATATTTTGATAAAAATGTAAAATTCAGTCCAAAGATCATATTGGTCACTCCTTACAAAAATGCTATTCCCCCATTACCTCAATGAAATAATGACGGATCTGTAAACCATCCAGTTCCGCAAAATATATGTTCTGTTCTCCGCCCGTCATCATTTTCCCGTCAATCACCGGGAAAATACAGTGATTTCCTACCAGCATGGACTTTAAATGACCCGGGGCATTTCCTGAACAGGTTCCATAAGTTGGAAGCATATGGGTATGTACGTAAGGAAAATCTTTTGGAACAATGCGTTCCAGCTGCATTTCTATATCTTTTTCTACACAAGGAAGTGCTTCGTTGATCATAATTCCGGTAGTTGTATGTTTGGTGATAACAGCAACCATTCCGTTTTTGATCCCGCTGTCTGCTACAGCTTTTTTCACTTCATTTGTGATGTTGATCATTTCAAATTCATGTTTTGTCACAACTTCGTTTTCATACAGTTTTACCATGTTAATCCTCCAGTCCTAAAAAGCGAATTGCATTTTCTCCAAGAATAGCTTTTTTTACATCTTCACGAAGCGGCAGGTTCAGGATACCATCCAGACTTCTTACATGGCGGAAACGTGGATTGTTGGAACCAAACATAACCTTATCCTGGAAGCAGTTCTGAAGCCAATTTAAATTCATATTGACAGAAAACAGATGGCTGTAATAATTTCTCGGTGAATCCATATAGACCATGGAAGTATCCGCATATACATTTGGATATTTCATTAACATCATGATGGTCTCTTCCCACCATGGCCATCCCATGTGAGCCAAACAGAAGCGAAGGTTAGGATAATTGACTGCTACATCTTCAAAAAGGATCGGTTCTGAATACTTGGAAGGAGTATCCGGTTCCCAACTGTAACCAGCGTGGAACATGATTGGTTTGTTATGCTCCTCACAAACTTCATAAAGCGGTGCCAGCAGCGGATCGTCTGCATACATGTGAAGGCGTGAAAGATTTAACTTAAGTCCGGAAAGCTTCTGTGTTTCAAAAGCATATGTTAATTTTTCTTTTGCCTTTGGATCTATACTTGCAAATCCAATAAAACGGTCAGGACAGGAAGCTACGATCTTTTCCATTTCTTCATTGCTGACAATAGGTCTTCCCATCTGGGTGGAATAATCTTCTGGAAGCCATACCACTTTATCAATCCTTGCATCATCAATTAAAAGTTTCTCAAATTCAATAGGATTACGTCCTGATTTGAATACTCCAAATTGCTGCTTACGAAAGCTCAAATCTTCCGGATCTTCATTAATTACATCAAGCAGAACAGGATGGGCATGAATATCAATAATCATAAATTTATACTCCTTTTCATATTTTTTACAGATATGGATTAAATGTAGAAATCACTTTTGCGGATTGTTCTGCGCCTCTTCTCATACATTCCTGTATACTTTTTCCGTCTATTATGCCGCTTATAAATCCTGCAAAATAAGAATCACCTGCACCTACCGTATTTACAACATGTTCCACGGGAACGATCTCGCCTTTATAAAATGTTGAACCGTCATAGGCAATAGAACCAAGCTTTCCAAATGTAGCGATCATCAGTTTTACACCTTTTGAATGTGCATACTTAAGAAATGCTTTTCCTTCTTCAAAGTCATTCCCAAAAGATACCAGACCACAGTCAATATTTTGAATCACCTCTTCCAAATCAGGATGTTTCAGATTATTCCCAAGATCAAAAAATACTTTTGTACCACTTTTTCGTATATCTCCCAACCTGTGATTTAAACGTCCCGTAAAATCACTGTGCATCATATCATGGCGGCAGATATATTCCAGAGTTTCTTTTGAAAACTCATAATCTTTCATAATCCCCCGTACAGGAGTTCCGTGTACCCGGTCATTATCCACTAAATGCAATGGCACTCTTGGGGTCATTCCCTCCGGTATCACTTCCAAATGAGAACAATCTATGTTCCTTTCACGAAACATTTTCACTGCTTCTTTTCCATATTCATCGTCAGATACAGCGGAAATAATGGATGCTTCCATATCTTTTCCTTTTTTTATGTCCAGCAGATTGAACAGCACATCTACCCCATTACCCGTTATGTAATAACGATTGTTAAAATCCGGATAATAATCAACGCATACATAACCTGCTGCTGCAAATTTCACCATATTACCCTTACTTTCTTTTTATAACATCCTGTTTCTGTTCTAGATACATCTCGTATCAGCTT
>OLXE01000755.1_pt1 | contig 17566 bp, 14 predicted proteins | sample 1644571 | NCBI WGS metagenome assembly OLXE01 (sample SAMEA103958161, study PRJEB25191) | human gut metagenome | biome: human-associated habitat [ENVO:00009003]; feature: intestine environment [ENVO:2100002]; material: feces | place: Germany | collected 2013/2015
AGCGTGAATTAAAAAGTATTAATATTTAACTTATAGATATTCTATTATTAATTAAACATCAACGAATGAAAGTAAAAAGTTTATTTTTGTCTATGTGCGCGATAGCGGCATTGGCTAGTTGTTCACAGAACGACGACGAAGTTCCCGGTGGAAGCGACAGTAATGCTCCGGAAGCGAAAGTTATCCTTAAATTGGCAGGAAGCGGTGAACAGGTAAACAGCAGAGCGGCGGGGGTACCCGGCGATCTGGACGCAAAGAATGGTACGGTAAACGATCTTACAGTGTTTATCTTCAACCAGACCGGAACCGTTATAACGAAGAAGTTTATCGGTACTCCGTCGGCAGTAGGTGCCAATTCGATATCAACCACGACGGACGCCAAAAGGGTGGCAGTTGTAGCCAATACCGGAGATTTGACGGGCGCAGGCGGGCTGTTTGCCTCTGTTGCAAGTGAGGATGCCCTGAAGGCTGTGGTGTCGGATATGCTTAAGGCTCCGAGCAATCCTACCGGCGATCTAACCCATAAGGATGATAATCTCTATATGTCGGGGGTGAATGATTTGGGTGCGTTCAGTGATGACGGTAACGGTAGTCAGTCAGCTTCTGTAACAGTAGCGTTGCACTTCCCATCAGTCAGACTGTCGCTTACGAAGATTTCTTTCAATGGTGGAACGGTTACAGACAATAAATATGTGCAGAAAGATCAATTCGCTGGAGATGCTGACGCGAACTTTACCATCGACCGCGTTTACCTGATGAATGTACAGAGAACTACACATTTCCTTCCTGCTACCGATGGCGGCTCTGACTATATCACACAAGACTTGAAACAATACACCGGTGGTGTAGCATGGTCTAATCCATGGACAGGACCGGAGCCTAATCAGTTCAAGCCCAATAATGAATACACGATAGAGACTGGCTTTGCCACCGGAGCCGGTCTTGCAGCGAATGAAATTTCGAAAATAGGACATTGGTATACCTTCGCGAACACCGGTGTTTCAGCCCTTGCCGATCATCCGACAGCACTCGTGGTTGAAGTGAGATGGAGAAAAGTAAAAGCCGATGCAACAGCGAACCCTGCTATCGCTGAAGAAGTACAGACCTTGTATTTCACCACTTATTTCGGTGCTGGCGACCAGGCGGAACTTGAAGCGGGTAAGGCATACAGCGTAGCTCTGAAGTTGAACGGTAACTTTAAACCTAGCAGCTCCGGCGGTAGCGGTGGTGGTGGTACTACCGACCCGACTAAACCGACTGTGAACAGTTCTGTAGAGGTTACTGTTACTCCGGCAAGCTGGGCTGTTGTACCGGAAATCTCCAAAGAGTGGACATAATTCCCGGATTGATATAGTAATCGATATGTCCCTTCCACAGGGCATGCATACTGATTAATAAATATCCGCCACGGCGGTGTCCGTGGCGGATATTTTAAACTACCAAAATAAAATAAGAAATAATCTCCATTATGACAGGTGACTACACATTCCGGTCCATTCCGGGGATATTATACTTTATGTTCACACTGCTGCTGTTGTCGGGGTGCATAGCCGAAAATACCGATGATTGTTTCAAGGGTATCCCTCTGAAGGTGAGTCTGCCTGCAGATATACCGCAGGGGACAATAAAAGATATGAGCCTCTATGTCTTTGATGACAAAGACTTGTTGCTTGATATACTACCAGTGAACACAACGGAACCTGTTACCCTGAATTATCCGGGCATTCCCGCCTTTCATTGCGTGGCCATGGCTAACACGCAGGACGGTACGATGCTCGTCAGCCCCCTGAAAACGGGCGATCAACGCTCTGACGGTTTCATCTCGCTGAAACCTATTGTGCCTACAAAGGCGGAACAGAGCATATTTACCTCTCCGACTGATTTGTTTTACGGAGAGCTTGAAATAGAAAATAATACAACGTCCAATCATCCGGCAGAACAATTTATAGATGTCTCCCGCATGACGGCGTCAATGAATATAACCCTGCGTGGACTGCAACGGCTCACGGGTACGGATGACAGGGATTACTCTCTTGTAATCCGTGAAACAAGCAGCCGGATGGATTTTAGTGGAAATTACGGAGGGTCTCCCGCTTCCTATTCTCCGGCTATGATCCTTGCTGCAAACAAAGATTTTGAGGTCTCCATGTTCCGGCTTTTCCCAACAACGAATGGTGGCGGACTTACGATAGATATCTATCACAACCGTTCTTTGCTCAAGAGTATAACAACCGACGGTAGCGGCAATCCAATTATCCCTGTAGTTGGTAAAACCACTAATCTTTTATTGAATTTTGAAGGTTCTGTGAGTGTTGAGATTGAAATTACAGCTTGGGGAGAAACTGTTATCTGGAAAGACTGGAACTGATTCTTTGATCCCTGAAGAGATATAAAGGTTAAGAATATAATATGAAGATAAAGAATTACTATATATTAAGGTTGAACGAACTGGCTAAACTCCTTTGGATAATCATTCTGTTAGGAGCTTGCCAGAGCGACGACAGTTACAGCGTGCAGCAGGACGGCCCCGTCCTTGTCAAGCTCTCCGTATCTGCTGCCGATGCCAGCACGGCTTCAGGAAGTGATACGGGAACAGACGCGCTGATTACTTCAATTTATATTCTTCAGTTTAATGCTGATGCTAACTCTTATGGAACCCTGCGTTACGTGGCGGAGGGAAAAAAGAACACCGGTGGAACCTATACTGCCAACTTGTTGCAGAGTATAGGCAACAATGATAACTACAAGCTGGTTATTCTCGCCAATCTCCCTGAATATGGTTTTCTGTATGGACTGTATGGCAAGAGCTACGAAGAAGTGCAGCAAGCCTGTCTTAGCACGACAACCGCCGCACCCCTTGTTTTCGATGACTCTCACCCATTCCCTATGTTTGGAGTGGTCAATGGGGGAGCCTCCGTACAAGTGCAGGACGGTACCGTTTATACCGGCAACACAGAGTTGATTCGTGCTGTGGCGCGTGTGGATATTGGTATAGGGACTAAGAATACAGATCCGGACGGTACAATTACCTCATGGAGCAATACAGGCAGTGGCAAGCAGCCCTTCGTTATGACTGAGGTACAAGTATGGAAAGCGGGGCAACGGTATATCTACATGCCCGCGCTGGCGAACTATCACTGGACCACTACTACTACTACTACTGGCGGTGTCACTTCAAACAAAATAATGATAGACGGTCCTTCCGTTGCTCCCGGAGCAACAACCACAAAGACTTATGACAGCCCATACATAACGAACGGGACTTACTGTCTGGGGAAAATCTATCTGCCCGAGTCCGACTTGCTTTGGGAAAACGGGGGAGGGGTATATGACGCTAACCACAAAAACCGCCTGGCAATTATTGTAGGAGGCTATTACAACAATTCTCCTGATTTATCTTACTATCGCGTGGATTTCACCAACGATGACTCCGGTACGAAAATGGACATCCTGCGGAACCATGTATACCAGTTTACTATCAAGAGCGTGAAGGACACGGGTTATGCGACCGCCGATCTTGCGTACAACAGCAAGCCGAAAAATTTAGGCTTCGAAGCCACTCTTGAACCATGGACTACGGGGCAATCGACCTCCGTACCTTCCATTTCGGGATATTACCTGAATTATCAGGGATTTAATGGAGAGAACCTGGACTGGACTTACGCTGCGGGTTCCTTACAGACAATTCCCAAGAAGAAGTCTCTTTGGATTGGCTATAACTTCTCATTCGATTACAATAGTTTTTATAATGAAGGAAATAGCTTTTATGCTCCGATGAAGATCCAGATTGGACAAAACGGGAGATTATATGCTACAGTGCCGGAGGCCCTTAACTATGAAGGTGTCCTTCCCAGCCTGATGGTTTCCGGCAGTGATATGGTGGATGAATCGGGTAATGAGATCGCTGCGTGGAAGACTGGAACCACGTTGACAGCCTTTGACTTATGCCGCGATCTGGAAGAAAACGGATTCGATGATTGGAGACTTCCGCGACTCTCGGAACTGGCGTTTATCTATGTGAATCAGGGAAGTTTGGAAAAAATGCGCGGGTTCACACCGATGTCCGGGACTTATTGGTGCGGAAGTGAATTTCAGGAAGGTACAACAGACGAGCTAAGGAAAAAGTCCGGTTCAGCGTGGGCTGTAGATTTTAACACTAGTACCGGATATGCAGTGCATTATAAGAAAACGGAGAAACTGAGAATCCGTTGTGTAAGGCAGAAATCGAATGATAAGTAATTAGAATGATATACAAAGATGAATATGGATACAAGCAATAAGAAACATACCATCCTCCGGGCAATCACCTTGGCAGCCTGCTCTTTATTGTTGGCAGGAGCCTGTGACAATTATATCGGCGACGGGATGGAGCCGGATATTCCGGCAAATGAAGTCCCTCTGAACTTCAGCGCGTCCATAGAAAAGACGGAAACAGCTCAATCAAGGAGTTTTATACCCACAGAGAGCCTTCCTATAGGAGCTTATTCCTTTGGTCTGTCCATCACAAAAACTGAAAACGGGAGTGAGCCTTTCAAGGGATCATCAGACATGAAAGCGACAGAGAACACCCTCACCCACAAATGGGATTTCTATGATAATTCCAATCAGGCACGTATCACTCCCGTGGGGCCGGAAGGTAAAGCCTTAAAGGTGGTTGCCTACTATCCGCTCGTCTCATCCGCTACCAAGGATGTCTATACCAATGGCATCCCGTTTGATTTCTCCTCTAAGACTGATCTCGAACAGACGGATTTGCTTTACAATGCCGATACTATCTATCATATTCCATCCGGCGTCGAGCCGGCAATTGTTCCTATAAAATTCCGGCATGCCTATACATGGATTGTTCTTAATATCACGAAATACGTGAATAAAGGACCGGAGTGCATGCTTAATAGTGTCTCCCTGGATAACCTCGGGGGGAGATGGATTAAAAACAAAGGATCTATTGATCCGGAAACAGGGTTGGCGAAGGATGGAGCTATTGCTGGTCCGATAGGAGTAACAGTAGCCCCTGCTGTGGCATTGTCCACTACGGAAGTTCGTACCTATGAGTTTCTGATTCCCTCGTTCATGGATACCAAAGTAGGTGACGGTGAAATAGTCCTCGTATTGAATGTTAATGGAATTAATGAGCTATTTACTCTGGACAAGGCCTATCTAAACCGTAGTGACGATGGCAAATCATTTGGTTTCAGACAGGGATATAAAAATACATATGATCTGGTCTATAATAACTCTGCGCTGAGCTTAAGTATTCAGAACTGGAGTTCAGAAGTACTTAACGGTGATTTTGGAGGCAATACAGGAGTCCCCGGAGCCGGAAACTATAAGTGGTTGGATCTTGATTCATATTATTGGCCGACAGCCACTAAACCTGGTGCTCCATATGCGACGACATATCCTCCAAAACCTACCTATTTAGCTACTGGAGTGCATACGTTCGAAGGTTATCTTACCACTGTGGATTATGGCGGTAACGGCGCTTATGTGTCTGTTAATACACCGAATTCCTCAACACTGCCCAAGGACGGTCTGCAAATTACGGATGATATAAACGTATACACGAACGAAAAAGTTTATCCGAGAATTCACATAACAAAATATGATATCTCCATTGTGCCTGTTCCGTGGGCAGATGGAAACGGGCTGTTGGTTGCAAAGGAACTTTGCAAAAAATATAACGGGGGCGGTTTTCATAATTGGAGACTTCCGAGAGCCTCTGAGTTGCGGGCAGTATTAGTACTGGTATCGGCTAATGGGACTTCCCTTAACGATTTGAACTTTAATCAGGATGTGAATCGAAACAAACTATATTGGACCGGTACCGAAGTAAACGAAAGTGAAGTATGGGGTATGTATATTGATTATACAGGAGTAGTTAAAACAACTACTGTGGTGCTATCTCCATATGATAAGAGAATGGATGCTTCTGTACGTTGTGTCCGTGATGCTTCTTAGTAATGATACGATAACAATATGAATATGAATGATATTATCATGATAAAAAAAGCAATGGTTTCGATGTACATCGCCTGTTTAGCCTTGGGAGGATGTACGGAGGACAGCCTGTTGCCTGGTTCCCGGACGCCTTTACCCACAGAGCCGGTTCCCGTCAGGTTGACTTTGGGTATAGACGATTACAATACCTCATCTGAGGGGAGAACACGCATGGAAGAAATGCCTCCCGTGCTTTCGATGTCCTCATCGGATATGGATGTGGAAATTGTGGCGACACCTGTTGTCACAAGGGCAACTCCGTCTCCGTCTACGGTTATCGCTGAAGATAATGCCGTTTATTCGTATATGGGTTTCCAGTTTAATGGAACGAAACCGGATGGAAAACTGATAGAAAAGAAATTTTTCACTTCTCCTGATGGTGCCATCAGGACAGATGAGGTGGAGATTAAGCCTACACCGGCAGGACAAAAAAACATGGTTGTGATTTTAACCAACGTCAATGAGAGTGAGTTTGAGACTATGAGGGTAGGCGTTTCCACCTATGCGGATTTACAAAAGTTCTGTATGACATTGGTGACCGATGACGGTATTTTCCCCAGAAACAAGGTGACTCTGCCAAATGGCGGAGGAGAAAAAACAGGAATTGTCATGTGCGGCCAGACCGCTGCTGAAATTACTGCAGGTAAACAGCTATATGTATCTTTGAAGCGTACCGTGGCGAGAGTGACATTCAATATAAAAACAACTTATTCGCATTTTATAGATGTACCACATACGTGGAATGTGGCTTTGCTGAATATTCCCACAAAGAATTACTATAATATAATTGGCAGGAAAGCTGTTTTCCCTTCGGAGAGTTCGATGAACCAAACCGGTTTTTTCTGGACTAAATCACTCAAAACAGTAACCGCTGCAAATCCTGTGATTAATACGGATCCTATATATATCCCGATCAATCTCCAGCAGACGGTGGCAACCTCTACACAGAGTACCCGTCGCGATAACGCACCGACGGGTGGCACTTACCTTCAGATTATAGGGTTGGAGAATAATGCGACGGTCCCTAGTGCCGATGGTTTGAATATTGTAAAAGATTTCTCTATCTATCAGTTGTTTTTGGGAAAGAACTTCACGACCGATTACAGTGTGTACGCCAATTACGACCTGACTTATAACATTACCCTGAAAGGAAACAGTGAGGATGATACTAATGTTATCCGGTTGATACCGGGCTATTTCTCGGGAGAACTTACGGCATATAATTCGAGCGGGGTAGCATTACCGTCAATCAGCGATGGAACTGCCGTTAAATGGAAGTACCCGAACAAGATAGAACTATATTATTCGGATGGCTACTATCCGATGGGAAGCTCATCCGGCACTACAGCGGCGGGAGCGAAAGATCTGAAATGGTATGCAGGAGCATCCTTATTCAACAATTACGGAGCCACTTCGTTGACGAACGGACATAAGAATACCGAGCTGTTGCAAGCGGTCGGTGTTCCCTGGGAAGACTATGCGGCCGCTTACACCTGCTACCGGGGAACAAATGGATACGCTCAGGGAGTATTAGCAAAAGATATTAAGTGGTATCTCCCTTCTGTCAGCGAATTGATAGGAACCTGGATTTCTTCTGCGGCTACGCAGAAACAGTTGGCGAACAGTTATTGGTCGTCTACAGCCGATCCGAGTGCCAATAAAGCCTTTGTAGTTACGAATGAAGGGAAAGTGTATTCCGATGCTGTCGGCAGCGCACATGCTGTCAGAGCTTCACAGAACCCTGATGAAGCCAATCATGCAAGTGACGGCAATAAGTAAACGAAATGCAACCTAATAAGAAATAAAGATGATGAGTTTCAAAACCTATCCTATTCTATGGATCGTTTTATTCTGCTTCGGCTTTCCTTCGGGAGTTTTCGGGCAGTATATTCAGAAAGAGACTGTCGGTGGAAAAACGTATGCCGTTATTTATTCGGAAGGATTGGCAGGATCCGCCCAATGGGGAATCGGAGTAAAGATGATGAGGAACGGTACTACCATCCGGCACCAGGTTTCCAAAGGAAACGGTGGTAATCTGAGTGTCAATGACAAAATACCGTTTCGCTTTATCGTGGCACCTACAGATGTGGAGAACAACAATCAAAATTGGATGGAAGTGCAAGGAGTAAATGATGGCGGGCAGAATCAGAATCCGGATTTTACCACTACTGCAAATACAGGGTGCCGGTGGTATGGTACTGCCGGTGCACCGGGTGCAGGGCGTCAATGGCGTGTCCCCACTCAACGAGAGTTACAGCTGATGTGGATGTTTCGCAAACCCATCGGCTTGATATACAAGGGCAAACCGATGGAAGAGTCCGGCAAGACGAAAATATATTGGACTTCCACTGAAAAAGGTACAGACAAAGCCTGGTTTTTTGACTTTACGCCCGGTATACCTTATTGTGATACCCAAGCTAAAAGTACGGCGAATGGTATGGTGAGGTGTGTAAGTGATTATTAACTAATAATAAAAGAGAAATATGGAAATTCCAAAATTGGCAATCGAAAAAGAGCGTGAAAACCTGTATTATGTTTATTTGTTTTACGTAGAAGATAATTGGTGGGCTTTTGGATACTCCGCTTATTACTTGAGCATTATGTACCCGGTATTGGAAACTGACAACGAGACCTGTCTGTTGGATGAGGTGAACATGCCCTGTGTGCATGTGCCCGAAAACTTTCTGACCCGCCTTTCTGATTCTTATAACACCTTGGCTTCAGACAACTACATACGGGTTGAGGCTCCGCCGACTGCATACTGCTATCGTAAAGAATACGATGAATGGTGTATGTCACTAACTGTAAACTAATATAAACCTCTTTTATTGAAACATTAATGAGACGATTCATAAGATATTGCTTATTATCCTCTTTCCTGTTGTTTGCGGGTAGTCTTACGACTAATTTGCATGCGCAGTTTTACTCCGTGCAATCCAACACGTTGAAATTGGCAACCACCACATTCAACGTGGAAGGCAGCATGCTTCTGGATAAACACTGGACATTGAACATGAGTGTTTCTTACAATCCCTGGAACTTCAGCGACACAAAAAAGATAAAGCACTTTCTGATAGAGCCCGGAGCAAGGTACTGGTTCTGGCAGCCCTATGCCGGCAACTTCATCAGCATGTATGCCATGGGTGCGCGCTACAACGTGGCGTGGGATAATTTGCTGGGCGGCGCTTACCGTTATCAGGGATGGGGCTATGGCGTGGGAATGACCTACGGCCGCTCCTGGCTGCTCAGTAAACGCTGGAATATGGAGGTGGAAGCGGGACTGGGCTTACTTGTGGCTCCCTACACGAAATATCGTTGCGAACATTGCGGTGATAAGGTAAAATCGGGCACTTATTACCTCCCGACACCGAAGCTGGCATTGAATCTTGTTTATTTGTTCTGAGACCGGCCTTTAGCCAATGCACGGAAGTATGAAGAGTTCTAAAAGTTTCTATATTCTGTTTCTGATAATGATTGTCACCGCGTGTTCCCCGTTCGGCAGGCTCTACAAGGAGCAGTCGAGGGTGACACTGGCCTTGCCCGCCAACCGGCGGGCAGCGCCGGCGCCTGTAGCGGCACACGATTCCACCCCTCCGGTACTGAACTTCACGTTCGTCAGTGCCAAAGGCGACAGTATCCCTGTGGGCATGTCGGTGGAATGGGACAGCGTCTACAAGGAGAACCTTACTTCCATGGCGCTGGACGAAGTGGTGGTATCCGCGAGTTCCACGCGCAACACGGCGGAACGGAACGGATTGATTAACGTGGAATTTGTAGTGACAGTGCCCAAAGTGTTGCAGAAAGACAACTGGATGGTCAATGTCCGTCCGGTACTGATGAGGGGCGACGTGCCCGACTCCCTGAAAGAGTTGCGTTTTACGGGGCAACGGTTCCGTGAGGCGCAGGAACGGGACTACCGGCGTTATGACCGCTTCGTGGAAAAAATTATTCCCGACTCTGTAAACTTCTATCGTACTTACGTGAATTACCGCTCTTTTGAACGGTATCTGGAGCGCTTGAAATGGTATAAACGCGGCTTGGAGAGACGCTGGGCGATACAGGAAGCGAAAAAAAACCGGCCGGACCCTCTATTGGCCCGCTTCGCCATGTTCAACAGCCGGGTTGCCAAAAACGACAGCCTGCTGAAAGGATACATGTTGAAGAACTCACGGCTGATGATAGAGCGTCAACAATGGCGCTATGACCGTGCGTTGGCATGGGTGAACGACACCTTGCAGCCTCAGTGGCCGTATTTGCGGGATCGTTTCCTCTATTTTAATGAATTATGGGAAAACCGTGCCGGTCATCAGGCGGAAGAACTGACAGCCCGTAAAGGTTATTTTTATGACCAGGTGTCGCTTGCCCCCTTACGGCAGGCGGAACGCAGATATTATAATGCCGGCGGTGTGGACTCCCGGCTGTATTATCCCCGCTTCGGCTTTTTCAATGATAAAATGGAGCGTATGGACGCCGCCCTCTACCGCTATTACCGGAACAAAAGCGAAAGGGCGGCCAGCGATGAGGGAGTAAAGGTGTTGCGCGCGCTGATGGCAGGCCGCGACACGGCTTCCCTGCGCCGGAACCGTAGCCTGTCGACGGACAAATATACCCGGCGTTACGAAAAGGTGAGAGACTTCCTTCCGATGTTCCACTTTCATCGTCCGGATACGGATACCCTTCCTCCCTTATGGCTGAGGACGGAAGGGTTGGACACTGTGAGTACCCGGCAGAAGACATTGGCGGAATTCTCGGAAGAAGGCATATCCGCGTACTATGGACTGGATAATGGAAAAACGGGATTCACCCGTAGCCGGTTCCCCTTGTACACTTATCACCGCGACCTGTCCGATTCGGTACGGACACACGCTTCCGGACACGGGACTTTAAAGGACTTGGAACTCAGCCGGTTCGATTCGACGGCTACGATGAAGCGTTATATGGATCGCTACGAGCGACTGCGGTTGCTCTTTCCACAGTACCACCTGACGCGTGAGCTGTACAACAGAAACCCTCCCTCCCTGTTTCATGCCGCTCGGCAGGCAAAGTACGCGGAACGGATAGAGCATATCAACGCGCTCGACTCCACCAGCCTGATAAAAATGTTCTATAATACGCAGAAAATAGCCCGCAATGAAGCGCGCAAGGCCATCAAAGACGACAAATATCATGATATCGTGCGTTTTCCGTTCAATCCGGAGGCGCAACTCGATACGGTCATTTATGCCACCGACCAGGTGAAGTTTCTCTATTCGCAAAAGGTGCCCGCGGACGAGAATTCGGCACGCATGAAGGTATTCGTGGTAGGGGACGTTTTGAATAATTACGGCAACCGGTATCCGCTGCCTAAGTCGGATACGTTGACTTACCTGGTGAGTTCCATGACTAAATTTGTGGACAAGACACCGCGTTTTGTGCGAAAAATCGTCACCCGCGACGCGGAAGCCAATACGAGTGTCAACTTTTATTTCCCGCAAAACACTTTCAATCTGGATGAGAACATTGACATAAACAGGAAGGGAGTAGCGAAGGTAAAAGCTCTGACCCTGGCACTGATGACTGATCCTGTGTACATCATAGACAGTCTGACGCTCTTTGCTACCTCATCACCCGAAGGTAGCTGGCGCATCAATGGAGAAATAGCGCAGAAGCGTGCAAAATCTATTCGTGATGTGCTGGTAAGGGACTTCACGCAATTGTATGACTCATTGGCTGTCGGGGCTGCCGTCGAGATGGACGACGCAGGTAATTTTATTCATCGTAAAGTGGAGGACGAGATTCCGAATCTCCCGAAGCTGATAAAGGTACGCACTGTCCCCGAGGACTGGGACAAGTTGCGCCGACTGATCGTGAGTGACGAAAACTTCAAAGGAGATAAGAGCGCCATAGTGCGGCTCATTGACCAAGAGAATGATTCCGACCGGCGTGAATGGTTGATTAGAAGCCAGTATAAGAAAGAATATGCCTATATGTTCGACAATCTTTATCCGGTAATGCGTGCGGTGGATTTCCGTTTCAGCCTTTCCCGCAGGGGCATGAAACAGGATACGGTCTATACCAACGAGCCGGATACGACGTATGCCCGGGCAGTAGAATATTTGGAGAAACGTAAATATGCACAGGCATTGGAAATACTGCGTCCATATGAAGACGTGAATACCGCCATCGCCTACATGTCATTGGGATATGACAAGGCTGCTTTGCGGATATTTGAAAAATCATCGCAGACTGCTGAAATTCAATATATGCAGGCTATTCTTCAAGCACGCTTGGGAAATGAAGAAAAGGCCGTGCGGCTTCTACTCGGTGCAGTGGATATGAACGCGCAAATGAAATTCCGTGCGAACCTTGATCCTGAGTTGTCTGTACTGGTGAAGAAATATGGTCTTTTTAAGGAAGATGATGATTGGGATTAAAAGAGGTGAAACAGATGATTCTGATTTGCCATGAATAATATTAAAAACTAAAAAGATGAATAAGAAAGAATTGATTCAAGAGGTCGCTATTCGTAGCGGCATGTCACAGGCAGATGTGGAAAATGTCTTAAACCATATCACGGATACTGTCAGAGACAGTTTGCATAATGAAGAATCCGTTACACTTGTGGGATTTGGAACTTTCCGGGTACAGGAACGTGCGGCACGCCAGGGGTATAATCCGTCAGCCGGTCGGAAAATGCAGATTCCTGCAAAGAAGATTGTTAAATTCAAACCGGGTAAAGCTCTGGAAATTAAGTAAGAAAGGAAAGAACGGGCTATATAGTAAATAAAAAGGATGAAGACAACGAGTGTTGCGACAAAGGTGCTTTAAATATGAATCTAATGAAATATTAATCTATTAAAACAATTAAAATTATGACAATGAGAAATGTATTATTCCTGTTTCTGATTTCCATCTCTTTCCTTGGAACCGTTTCGGCGCAATCAACCGATAACGATAGTTTGCAATCCACCAAACTCGGGAAATGGAAGAAACCAGCTCCCACTAAGATCGCAGAGGTAGACACTTATATTGATGCATGTGCAGGTGCTTATCAGGAAGCGATGGATATTCGTAAACAGTACGCCGGCATAGACACCCTGAAACTGAATGTCGGTGAAGTCATGGCTATTGCCGGAAATGACGCTGAGGTTATCAAGATGAAGAAAGCCGAATATGAGGCGTTACTGGATCGTATCAAAGCCCAGGAGAATACTTTTACTAAACTTCCGGAGATGGCGGAAGCAGCTGTAAAAGCTATTCCGGTGGGACTTAAGGCTATCTCTGCCACCAAGGCTATTACTTCAACCAAGAATGCTTTGCAACTTACCGTTGAGGAGAACATGGCGTTGCTCAAGGCTGTGACTAAACAAATAACTACATTGAGCGCATCTCCTGTAGTGGAACCCTCTGAAGATGCTACCCCGGCTCATGTAGAATAATGACTACCCTAAATCCCCATTTGTAATCTGTCCGCTATCATATGCCATTGTGAAATGGTGTTGGTGGATAAATATTTAAAACGGGCAGGTATACTTCTTCGGCTTGTAAAAGTTGGAGAAGTATTTAAAAAACTCTATAGGGAAAGGGAAAATGATAGATATAACAAGTGGACATTAGTCTTCTTTAATTTGCTTTTAACATAAATATTTGCTCTATTCTATTCTTGTTGCGAAACAAGTTTAGTTTGTGTTTGGGCAGAATACTTTTTGGTTCGGTAGAATAGGAAAGTATTATTGCGTTTTCATCTCTTGTAGATGAACTATTGTTTGTTTTGTTTGTGTTCGAGAGGATGTGTCGTAACTGATTCATCCTCTTTTTATGAGATCATATGCAAATAACCACCATCTTGATGGGGAATTATTCGATGAACCGATTGGGTATCCCGCTATAGGTCAATGTGATTTTATGCATCGCCCTTGTCACCGCCACATAAAGCATACTTTTATCTATGGTGGAATGATAATTCTGATTATCAGCTTGTGGAACGATCACTTCATCAAATTCCAACCCTTTTGCCATGTGTGCGGAAGTGACAACAATGCCTTTTGTATAAGCTGAACTTAGACTTGACAAAAGTGATATGTTATCTGTATGGACTTGGAGTTTCTGAGCAAGCGCTTTTGCCTGAGTTTCTGTTTTACAGATTATTCCCAAAGATGTATATCCGGAGTTTCTGAAGTCCGATATCAAATTAACAATGCCTGTCGTTTCTTCTTCTGCATTCTTGAATGGAAAAATTTCAGGTTGTTCTCCATGTCGCATAATGGGTTCCAGTTCATTGTTTGCCTGAATTTTCTGCGCCAGACTGGTAATTTCAAAAGTAGAGCGGTAACTCTTACATAGTTTCATTACTTCTCCGGTGGTAAAAGCTTTTTGAATCATGGCAGCAGTTGAAGAACCATAGGGATTGACAGATTGAGAAGCATCTCCAAGAATTGTTTTCCGGCAGGGATAAAGTTTTTGGATCACTTTGTATTGTATGGGAGAATAGTCCTGCATTTCATCTATCAGAAGATGTCTGATATGAGTTTGAGTTTTATTTCCATCCAATGCGAGGTGCAGATAAGCCAGGGGAGCCATATCTGCATATTCCAGCATACGATTCTTTCGCATCTTGAACATTTCAGGTTTTCCGGCCCATTCGAAAAAGTCTTTATAGATCTGGAGGTCGTTATTTCCTGAAAACATATTCTTAATTTCTTTTCTCAGCAGGTTTTTCTCAGCGGTAGTCACTGTAAGGTTATACTGGATTTTCATCATTTCCAGAATGTAATCTGCCATGGTTTCAAATCGTTGGCGTATGGGGTAACGATGGAATCGTTTGAACTGTTCCCCTACGAATTCTGCGGGAATAGTGATATACTTGGTGAGTTTTACATCAGTCGCTCTGAAATAGTGATTTTCCATATGGAGGATGAATTTGTCGAGTCGGGAAACAAATTCGAAAGAAGCTTTGTATTGTATCCGTTCGATAAAATCCGGAGCCGGCTTTTCCAGTAGTTCCGAGACTTGTCCGAAGAAATTCTGAAACTTATATTTGTTGTCAAGGACGGTGGAGAGAATCTGTTCCATGCTGGTTTCCGGTACAGTCGTTTCACCAAGTTCCGGAAGGACATTGGATATGTAATCGGCAAATACTTTATTAGGTGAGATGATCAGAATGTCTTTGGATGAAATTTTTCCTTTTTGTGTATAGAGCAGGTAAGCAATACGGTGTAAGGCAATAGACGTTTTTCCCGAGCCGGCGACTCCCTGTATGATGAGTACGGGCGTATCTTCGTTGCGGATAATCCGGTTTTGTTCGCGTTGGATGGTCATAACGATGTTTTTCATCTTGTCGTCTGCATTGGAACAGAGCTCTTTTTGCAGGATATCATCATGAACAGTGACGGAACTTTCAATCATATATTCCATCTTACTTTTGCGAATGTGGTACTGACGCTTGAGTGAAATCTCTCCATGCACTTCACCTGACGGAGAAGAATAAGTGGCCTCACCTGACTCATAGTCATAAAACATACCCGAAATAGGTGACCGCCAATCATATATCAGATTTCTTTTGTTTTTGAAATCGTAGAATGTGTGTATACCTATATATACAGGAAGCTTTTTGCCGCTGCTTCCATTTTCCTTAAAGTCGATTCGTCCGAAGTAAGGAATATCCAATATCTTACTCAGGCGATTGCGTTTGTCTATCACATTTTCGCCTCGTGCAAAATGATTCAGTATACTTTCACGCATGGAACGGATTTCATGAGGATCGATGTCTTTATTGGACCATAGATAATCTTTGTATTCCTGCAGAGTATCTATGTGCTCTTTAACAGACTTGTCTGTGCTGTTTATCGTATCATTGATGATATTGAGCACCTGTTGCAAATATGCTTTTTCCTGCTCTTCTGTTTCGTTGAATATCATATATAAATTCAGTTTGGGTATTAAAAGTTGATTGAAAGGGTGGCAAAGTTAGCTAGATCCGGTGGGGTATTAAATAGTTATTCTAGAAGAAAGATGGATATCCTTGATATTGCAAGACGAAATCAGCAGAAAGCATGGGAAATAATAGAGAAAGTCAATGTTATCCCGATATGGGAAAGCATTGGTGCACAGGTTAATCTGGTTGGTTCTCTTCGTATGGGGTTGCTGATGAGACACCGGGATATTGATTTTCATATATATACGTCTTCTTTAAGTTTAGCCGATAGTTTCAGGGCGATGGCGAAGCTGGCGGAAAACACGTCAGTGAAGAAGATAGAGTGCGTGAATCTGCTGCATACTGTTGAGGCGTGTGTTGAATGGCATGCCTGGTATCAGGATTCGGATAATGCACTCTGGCAAATTGATATGATACATATCCGGAAAGGTTCCCGATACGATGGATATTTTGAGAGAGTAGCCGAACGTATTTCTTCCGTCTTGACAGATGAGATTAAGCGGACAATTCTTCAATTGAAAAATGAGACACCCGAAAGTGAAAAGATTATGGGGGTAGAATATTATCAGGCTGTCATACGGGATGGAGTACGGACTTATGCCGGGTTTGAAGAATGGCGAAAAGAGCATCCGGTGGGAGGAGTGCTGGAATGGATGCCTTAATCAGCTTAATATCCCCGTCTCATATCCTATTCGGATGGCTTCAATGGAATTTTGTACTCCTAATTTCCGTAATAGATTCTGTCGGTGAATATTGACGGTATGAATGCTGACACACAGTCTGTCTGCTATTTCTTTACTTAACAGTCCTTTTTGGATCAGGCGTAAAATTTCAGCTTCCCGTTTGGTGAGAGGACTGAAGGTCTGCAGTGACGGAGAAGGGGAGAACATCTCTCCATTTTTCAGATTGAGTACAGTACAGTCTACCGTTTCGGCCTCTTGTTGATCAGGTGAGATATCCATATTCCCGATTACCAGCCATGCTTTTCCATCGATGGTCTGCTCCAGAACCTGATGCCTGCTGACAACACGCACGTATTGTTGCCTCGCATTGAGAACACGAAAACTGTAAATATTAGAATAGTCATTTCGTTGTTCCGGAGGCAAACTGTATATAAACTGACTTAATTTTATTTGTAAGATGAGCAATTGCTCGCGGTCGTCGGGATGGATGCGCGATTCCAGATAATCACCCTGCCTTTCCAATGTTGCTATCTTGTGGGCATCATATCCCAGTAAATCTACAAAGTTCGGAGAAGCATAGGCATATCTGCATTTATATACGTCTACTACAAATGTACAGTTCCGGTTCATCTTCGAGAATTGATGAAGCATGGATTTATTCCGTTCCCACACGGCATAGTCGATGTCGGTAAAGGACAAACGTTGCTTTGCCCACAATTCTTCCCGTGTGATATCTGTTAGCTTGATTTCCCGCATGTATGGAACTGTTTTTTTGATTGAAGTATGACAAAAGTAGATATAATCCGTGATATTATCAAGGAAGGAGTAGAGATTTGCTTATTCTTATTGTTTCCATACAATAATCGTGCTAACAAATGATAATTATTGAACATCTCTTGAAAAATAAATAATAAAAAGATAGTTATCTAATTAATTGTGTTATCTTTGTTCCCAGAGTTTGAGTTACGAA
>OLXE01000771.1_pt1 | contig 17246 bp, 9 predicted proteins | sample 1644571 | NCBI WGS metagenome assembly OLXE01 (sample SAMEA103958161, study PRJEB25191) | human gut metagenome | biome: human-associated habitat [ENVO:00009003]; feature: intestine environment [ENVO:2100002]; material: feces | place: Germany | collected 2013/2015
ATAAATTCTCTCTTAAAGTTTAACTTTACATTAATTGTTTCTTTACTCTAACAAAGTGCAAATATATTAATAAAACTGAAACGAACAACTATTTTATTGAAAAAACCTTGTAAATCTATCAATTTGTTAATTAAACATGCCACTTTATGCTTAATAACAGATTTTTCACACTTAAAAAACCTAAACTGGCTTATGTTTACTATCACTATGATTCCCTCTTTTAGGATGATTTTTCCAAGAAATACACATATTTTAAAACAAAATGGTTAATAAATAAGCCGCTAAAACAGAGAACGGACCTGATTTTGAAACAAATTGAGAGTTCCCGGAGGCTAAATACCGATTAATAGCTAAACACAAAAAGACACTTTTTAGAGATATTAATTCTTATTCTAATCCCATCGAGCACAGAATATCGTCTTATTTGTTATTGGTATTAATTAAAATCAAGTAAAATGAGTAAGATTATTTACAATCTAGTGTACAACAGAAAAAGAAGCCTGAATAAAAAAGGAATGGCATTGGTACAAGTAGAAGCCTATTTGGACAGAAAGAAAAAGTATTTTTCAACCAAAGTTTATTTAAAGCCAGAACAGTGGGACAATAAAAAGCTTATTGTGAAGAATCATCCTAATGCAGATGCGCTGAATAGATTGATATATGAGTTCATGGCTATGATAGAAAAAAAAGAGTTGGAATTGTGGCAGCAAGGAAGGCGTATTTCATTAGAGTTACTAAAGGATGTTTTGAGCACAAGCGAAAACAAAACCTCTTTTATTCCTTTTTTTAGGCAAGAGATAGCAAACTCTACTCTAAAAGAAAGTACAAAACGAAATCATCTCTCCACTCTTTCATTATTACAACAGTTCAAAAAGGATGTAACCTTTTCTGATTTAACATTCGAATTCATATCCTCCTTTGAATATTTCTTGCAATCAAGAGGTTATCACACAAATACGATAGCCAAACATATGAAGCATCTGAAGCGACATATAAATGTCGCCATCAACAAGGATTATATGGAGATACAAAAATACGCTTTTCGAAAGTACAAGATTAAAACTATAGAAAACAAGCATACGCACTTATCTCCTGAAGAGTTGGAGAAGTTGGAGAAATTAAGCTTGGCTGGCAGATATACTAAATTGCAAAAGACTTTAGATGCATTCTTGTTTTGTTGCTATGCAGGAATGAGATATTCTGATTTTATCAGTTTATCACCCGATAACATCGTGGAGATTCGTCAAGAAACCTGGCTAATTTATAAATCCATAAAGACGAGTACAGAAGTCAGATTACCTCTTTATCTCTTATTCGAAGGAAAAGGGCTTGTTATTCTGGACAAATATCGGGATGACTTACAAAGCTTCTTTCATTTAAGGGATAACTCTAATGTGAACAAGGATTTAATTGTGATTTCCCGCCTAGCTGGTTTATCAAAAAAAATTTCATTTCACACTGCTCGCCATACTAATGCAACACTATTGATTTATAATGGAGTGAACATCACAACGGTGCAAAAATTATTGGGGCATAAAAGTGTTAAAACCACACAAGTGTATACAAATGTAATGGATATGACTATAGTGCATGATTTAGAAAAGAACCATGCACTCATGCCTTTGCCTAAAAAAACACGAACTTAGCATAGCCAATACTACACTTTCATATCGTTAGTCATATACTTCTCCTTTAAAGTCTGTTCATTCACTATTCAGTTTCAGTTTGCTCGCTGCAAACTTACTGCATACGTTTTGCAGTACCACTGCATATTGTTTGCAGTATCACTGCATATTGCTTGCAGCCGCGCTGCATATTAGTTTGCAGTACCACTGCAACAGTTTTGCAGTATCGCTGCAATAGGTTTGCAAAATTTTGCAGTAAGAAATTGCTGAGAATCAATTAAGTATAGTATAGTGTAAATAGAAGATTGACATTGGTGTGTTATCAATATTTAAGACTGATTGGAGGTGTGGAAGCAAATTTTGCTTCCACACTTTTGCATTGCTTCCACAGCGTCTGTAATGCCGATGAATAGAGGGATACAAGGAGCGGGTGGAAGTGTGGAAGCAAAAATGATGAAAACTGTTATGAAGAAACAACAGTTGTCTTGATTGTTTAGCTAATCACAAAGTTTTGAGTTTACTGTTTTTTGAAGCTATTGAAATATTCTTTTACATAGACTTTAGTACTTTCGCTAATAAAATGACAATGTAGAGTAAATGCTTCATTGAAAGCAGCTAGGATGATAGATGTTGACAAAAGATATTCTTCATATAAGAGGAAGAATCATTTAAAATCTTTAAGCAACGTATTAACCTTATGATATACATATGATAACCAAGTCATTAATCCAACAAATAGTATCACAGCAGTAAGGTTTTATACATTGTACCCCTATACATACACCTTGTGAGAAAGGAAATTTCGCTATAGTGATTTCTATTACATGGTATAATCGCTTGATTATTAATAAAATAAGAGTGTTGTAGTTCCGCGAAAACTCTGGTGATTTCGTACATCGGTATGAAGACTCAAGAAGTGGTAATCAAACCGAGCGTAAAAGTGGTTATGATTCCTGATACAGAGATACTTGATGAAGTAACAGTAGTGGCTTATGGCACTAAACGTAAACAAGATTTGGTGGGTTCTATCAGCAGTGTAAAGAATGAGATTATCAGTAATTCACAAGCTACATCCGTGTCCAATGCACTAGAAGGAGCTGTGGCTGGTTTGCAAGTTGTAAGTTCTTCCGGCCAGCCGGGACAAGATGCCAATATCGTATTACGCGGTATCGGTTCTATTTCGGCCAGCAACAATGCACTGATCGTAGTAGATGGTGTGCCCTTCAACGGCAAGTTGTCGGACATCAACCCTACAGACATTGCTTCAGTGAACGTGTCGAAAGATGCTGTATCCAACTCTTTGTATGGTTCCCGTGCAGCAGGTGGTGTGGTCATGATTACTACCAAGACCGGACGCAAAGACAAGGTGGCCATCAACTTTAACGGCTCCTGGGGGGTGGCACAGCGTGCGTACAAGGACTATGATATGGCTACTGATCCGGGAGAGTTCTACCGTTTGTCTTGGTATGGTCTTCGTAACACCTATTGGGCAGCCGGAAACTCCATTGAAGAATCTAACTTGGCAGCCAGCCAGGATTTGCTGGGCGAACTGGGTAATTACAATGCTTACATCATCCCGCAGGGAGAGTATCTGGTAACCCCCGATGGGAAACTTAATCCCAATGCACGTCCGCGTTATAATGATTCGTTTGCCGATGCCTTGTTCGACAATGCCTTCCGTCAAGAGTACAATGTATCTGCATCGGGTGGTAATGACCGCACAGATTACTATGTATCTATGGGCTTTCTGGACAATGACTCTTATGTGCTAGGTTCTTCTTATGAGCGCTTTACGGCTCGTGCCAACGTTAACTCTCAGTTGAAATCCTGGTTGAAGGTAGGTACCAATGTAGGCTATTCCAAAGCAACTCAGAATGGTGTACAAGAGAATGCCGGAGCTGCCTCCAATCCTTTTGAGGTGGCACGCTCTTGGGCTCCCATCTTCCCGGTTCATGCCTATGATGCAGAAGGTAATATGAAATATTATGAGGACGGAAGTCCTATGTATGATGCCGGAAACGGTGAGACAGACGGTACATCTAAACGTCCTACGGCTACTAACCAGAATGTGATAGCCAATATGAAAGAGGATATTCGTGAAACTGTGTACAATAATCTGACTTCACGCTCGTATCTGGAAATCTCGTTCTTGAAGAATTTCAAGTTTACAGCAAACTACAGTTATGATTTCACGAACAGTAGCCAGACAGTATTCTACACTCCGCTCATCGGTGACGGACAGTCTTTCGGTGGTCGTGGTACAAAAGGAAGCTACAACACTACGACTACCAACTTCAACCAGATTCTGGCCTACAGCAATGTTTTTGGCGATAACCACCACTTGTCGGCCAAGATAGGTCACGAGTACTATAAGTATGAATATCAGTATTTAGCAGGACAGAAGACCAATTTCTTTAATCCGAACAATCCGGAACTGGACAACGGTGGACAAATGCAATACATTAACAGCTACACGGCAAACCATAACATCGAGGGGTATTTCGGTATGGCAGACTACGACTATAGCAACAAATATTATCTTTCTGCAGCCTTCCGTCGCGACGGTACTTCCCGCTTCTTGGACCGCTGGGGTAATTTCTGGTCGGTAGGTGCCGCTTGGCGTATTTCCAACGAAGCATTCATGGAGGGTACAAACTCTTGGTTGAACGACTTGAAACTGCGTGCGTCTTATGGTACCCAAGGTAATGAAAGCATCCTTTCGGAGTATGACTATGCCTATGTGTACACGCCTTATCAAGACCAATACACAGTTACTTGGAATGGTTCAGAGTTGGGTTATTCACCGGAATTCTACGGTAATCCGGACTTGACTTGGGAAAAGCAGAAGACTTTTGACGTGGGAGTAGATTTCCGTCTATTCGACAGAGTATACGGTTCATTCGAATATTTTTATCGTCGTACAGACGATATGCTCTTCAAGCGCCCTGTAGCTTACTCTACAGCCGGACGTCCGTATAATTGGGAAAACCTGGGTGCGATGAAAAACACTGGTATAGAGTTTGAAGTGAATGTGGATATTTTCAATCAGCCCGACCTAAAGTGGACGGTATCGCTCGTGGGATCTCACTACAAGAACCGCATCGTGACACTGCCCGAAGAAAACCGTGAAAATGGTATCACTTCCGGTCCGTTCAACCTGCGCGAAGGTAAGAGCCGCTTTGAATACTATACTTATATGTATGCCGGCATGGACGAAAAAGGAAATGCCATGTGGTACATGGATGAGACAAACGAGAAAGGGGAAGTGACAGGCCGTACTACCACCACCACTTATGCAGACGCAACCCGCTACTTCATTGGAAAATCTGCACTGCCCGATTTCAACGGTGGTTTGAGCACTACTTTCTCTTACAAGGGAATCGACCTTTCTATAGCAACGGCTTTCCAAATTGGTGGCTATGCTTATGACTATTCTTATCTGTCCGGCATGAGCTCTTCATTCTACGTAGGTCATAATAAGGATATGTGGAAAACATTCAACCCTGAGACCGGTCAAGGTTCACTTCCTATTTGGAATGCTGACAATGCTTCCAACTCTTTCACTCAGCAATCAGACCTCAATCTGATAAAGGCCAGCTACTTCAGCATCCGTAACATCACTTTGGGCTACACATTGCCGAAGAACCTGATGCAGAAATTGGGTGTTGAGAAACTGCGTATCTATGCTACGGCAGATAATCTCGGCTTGTGGTCCAAACGTCAGGGATTTGACCCTCGTGTGGCAATGGCTGGTTCTGATGATGAATATGGAGGCTATTCTCCGATGCGTGTGATTTCCGGAGGTATCAACCTTACATTCTAAACTAAAAAATAAAATTGTATATGAAGATAATGAAATATATGATGCAGGTGCTTCTTGTTGGGGGCCTGCTTACATCTTGCATTGAAGATGCTGATGTTACCGCTTATTTGACTGAAGACCAACTGGGCAATGTGGCTCAGGAAGATCCTGATAAGGCTTTTTCAGCTGCTGTGGCAGGTATGTATACTGATATGCAACAGTATGTTGACGTCAATATGAGTCACAACTATTTCGGTCAAAAGAGTTTTGATTACTTAACATCGCTGATGGGCAACGATATGATTATGACCGGACGTTTCGCCATGAGTATGTATCATTATTTGCTGGATTACTGGCAACAGAACTATACTCCGACCAACAACCGTTGGAAAGAGTACTATCGCGTCATAGCCAATGCCAACAATATCCTCAAGCTGATTGACCCCAGCAGTGAAGATCCCGCCAATTTGAAATATCGTGCCATTGCCCTTGGTTTCCGTGGCTATGCCTACTTACAACTGACTTACTTATATCAGCATTCCTACTATACCGGTGCGGATGGAACGAAATGGGGCCGTGGAGAGAAATATGACTTCTCCCAGTTTCCGTGTGTACCGCTTATTACAGAGGATACAGAAGGTGACCAGCCACGTGCTACTGTAGCCCAAATCTATGAACAAATCAAGAGTGACCTTACTACTGCTTTCGACTTGTTCAAAGATTTGGATATGACGCGTACTTCCTCACCCACTGATATGGATGGCTGCGTGGTAGCTATGCATTTGGCTCGTGCGAACATGGTTATCCATGAATGGGATGAGGCGATAAAGTATGCGCAAGTGGTGATTGATAATTTCCCTATATTGCAGAGTGAAGACCAGATACTCCAGGGATTCAGTAATATCAGCTTGCCGGATGTAGTATTCGGTAGCGATGTTACAGCAGACAATAGTACAACTTATATGTCTTTCTTCTCGCAGATGGATACTTATGGCGATGGTTATGCCGGCATCGGTGTATGGCGCGCTGCCTTTAAGCCATTAGTAGACCGTATCGCGGATACTGATATCCGTCTGCAATGGTTCTGCTGCGACCGCTCTACTGGTGTAACAGATGCTTCCGGTAATCGTATAACATTGATTCGTGACACTCAGTCTCCAGTTGCCGTGGAATACCAAGCTGTAAAATTTATCGGTACAGGTCGTGATAACATCAAGGCCGGTGTGTTCAGCGGATGGGAGCTGGGAGATTATATTTACCTGCGTTCAGAAGAAGCTTACATGATAAAAATGGAAGCTTTGGCTCACAAGGGTTCTGTAGAAGCAGTGACTGAACTGAATAGCTTTATGAAGACTCGCCAGCCCGATTATAATTACACTTTCACGAACAAGGCTGACCTGATAGAGGAAATCATTTATCAGAAACGTGTAGAGTTCTGGGGTGAAGGTTTGGAATATATTGATAATCGTCGTTTGAATATTCCTGTAGATCGTACAGATGAAACTTGGGGCGCAGAAAATAATAATCACTTCTCTGCCGGTAAGTTCCGTTATAACCAAGAAGACAGGCCGTTCCTTTACCAATTACCTCTCTCTGAAATAGAGAATAATTCTCAGCTTTCTCCGAGTGACCAGAATTAATACTTCAAAGGACATGTTATACGGAAAAATGACACAGAAGCGCTATCTGTGCAGACTAATCAAGTTGCATTACCCCAACAATAATAATGCGGCAATTATGATGATTCATCCGGTTGAACATACCGGAATTTCATAATAAAGTGTTTTTGAGAAGCCACTCATTGTGAAATGGGTGGCTTTTCTTCTCTTAATCCTACAAAAGACTTCAGGGGAAGTGTTATTTCAAGATTACATATCTTCCCAAAAAAGCCCTTTATAAGAAACAGAGCAGTTTTCCCATTCTTTGTTGATTGTGAGAAAATATTCTCCTTTTTTCTTCAATATCCCCCAATCTATCCGTTCATTATTGTGTTCAATTTTTACCTATTCGTAAAATGAAAAAATACAATGCCGGTCTTCCATCCGTTGGCTTCAATAAAAGTGAGGTCTTACCGATACGCCTAAAACCGTCATTTACGATTCTTCTTGAGACTGTTCTGCTATATTCTTTAAAACTGCCAATTCTTTTTTCGACTATAGAATTTCATAATATACCTTATCATTTTACAGAAATAAGGGCACTGGACATAGTTGGTGATTACGAATTTTTCACTGAAAAACAGCCCCGTCTGGTAACACTGACCACGCTGGAAGACTCTCTCTGCCTGGTGATCCCTGCAGCGGAATATATGACCTGGCTGCGGAGCGACTCCCACGCTCTTTTTCTCAGAAGCCGCATGATCATCACCCAGCTGGTAGCCCAGGCCCAGTTCCAGCGCCAGAACCTTTTTGCGGACAACCGCACCCGCATGCTGGTCTTTCTGAAAGAACAGGTGACACAGGCTGTAAATGACAGCACACATACGGAAAACAGCAATGGTAATCCAAACCCCGGTTCCGTCTATCCCATCCGTATCCCCTTCACCAGGCCGGAGATCGCAGCACATCTTGGCTGCTCGGTACGGACAGTAAACAGGACGGTTCAGGAACTTGTGGATGAAGAGATCATTCATTTAAACAAGGGAAAAATCTGGATCAGTGAGAAACAGGCCAGCACTTTTCTGTGATCGATAACTCAGCCCGCAAAACCACCCAACACAGTTCTTTACTAATGCATAACGTGAAAGACCGCCTGCTCTTTCTTTTGAACAGACGGTCTTTTCTCATACTTATTTATCTATTTTTCTTTTGTAACATTGCTTATTGCAAAATCCAATGCTCTTATCTTCTGCAGCTTCCCAGGCCGGATACTCCGGCTGGTCTTACATTTCCATTCTGGCAGCCATCCTGAAGGCATGCACCAAGACCATTTAACAGGCAGTTTAAGTCCTGTCCGCCGTTTGCAGCGCATTCTGCCTGAATGCAGTTTGCCTGATCATATGTACAGCTGTTTACGTTACACGCCTGATTTGCGTTAGGTACGCATGCGGAGCCGATCATTGCTGCAAGTGCCATTGTGGATACTGATAACATAGTTTTGTCCTCGCTTTCATTTTATTACAAATTTATTTCATTTATGTTACAAAACTATATTATCACATTTTTCTGGAAAATTACCTGGTAATAAATGGTAGTTTCACGAACCTTCGTTAATGGCTTGCTTTTCTTTTGGACTCATTACATTATATAACTGTCTCCGCATAGTGTACAGATGCCATAGCATCTTTGCAATACGCATCTGCTCCAATGGTATCTGCATACTCCTGAGTGAGCACTGCTCCGCCTACCATGACTTTTACCCACGGGGCGCTTTCACGCAGCTGCTTAATGGTCTCCTCCATGCTTGGAACTGTAGTAGTCATCAGGGCGCTTAAGCCTACTAATGGTACATGGCGGCTTACAGCTTCTTCTACTACTGTCTCCGGCGGAACATCTTTTCCAAGATCGATCACATCGTAGCTGTAGTTTTCCAGAAGAACCTTTACGATGTTCTTTCCAATGTCATGGATATCGCCTTTGACAGTTGCAAGGATAATGGTACCTTTCTTTTCCTGGGTCTCTCCGCTGCCTGCCATGGCATTTTTGATCACTTCAAAGGCTGCTTTGGCTGCTTCCGCACTCATTAACAGCTGTGGAAGGAAAACAGTACCTTTCTCAAAGCCTTTTCCTACATGGTCCAGTGCCGGGATGATCTCTTCATTGATCACATCCAGGGCTTCTTTTTCCTTTAAAAGAGCAGTTACGCTTTCTACTGCTACTTCTTTTAAACCTCTTTCAATGGCATTTCCAAGACTTCCTGCACTCCCTGCACCGCCATTTCCGGCTGCACCGGAACCTCCGGCACCATTTCCACCTTTTCCAATGGTCTGGCCCAGACCTGCAGTCTGGCCACTGTAAATGCTGATATATTCACTGCACTGAGGATCCAGGTTCATCAATGCGTTAAAGCTATAATAAGCCCGCATCATAGCTTCAGAGTTCGGATTGATAATGGCAGCGCTTAAACCGCTTTCCATTGCCATGGTAAAGAAAGCACCGTTGATGATCTCTCTCTGAGGAAGTCCAAAGGAGATATTGGATACACCTAAAACAGACTTTCCGCCTAATTCATCACGGATCTTTCTAAGAGTTTCAAGAGTAACGATCGCTCCCTGGCTGTCAGAGCTTACCGTCATGCAAAGACCGTCTAAAATAATATCTTCCGGTCCAATTCCATAAGCAGCAGCTGTGTCAATGATCTTCTTTCCTACTGCAATTCTTCCCTCTGCAGTCTCAGGAATGCCGTCTTCATCCAGACAAAGTCCTACAACAACACCGCCGTATTTTGCAACCAGCGGGAAGATCTGTTCCATAACCTCTTTTTTACCGTTGACAGAGTTGATCAGAGGCTTTCCGTTGTATACACGAAGGCCCCGCTCCATAGCCTCTGCACTGGAGGTATCTAACTGTAATGGCAGATCAATGACCGCCTGCAGTTCTTTTACCACATCTTCCATCATGGAAGGCTCATCGATCTCCGGAAGACCTACGTTTACGTCCAGGACATCTGCGCCATTATCCTGCTGGGTCACACCTTCACGAAGGATATATTCCAGGTTGTGGTCACGGAGAGCCTGTTTAAATTTGGATTTTCCTGTAGGATTGATACGCTCGCCAATGATAATGGTCTTTTTATCAAATACAACTGCCTGGGAATAGGAAGAAATGACCGTGCGGTGCTTCTTTTCCGGCATCTGCACTGGGATATCCTTTGTCAGTTCTACCATGGCATGGATGTGATCTGGTGTTGTACCACAGCAGCCGCCGGTGATCACAGCGCCCATTCTTACAATCTCTTCCATCACAGCAGCAAAGTCTTTTGGATCTACGTCATATACGGTCTTTCCATTTTCACTTCTTGGAAGTCCTGCATTTGGGTTAACCAGGATCGGGGTAGAAGAAACTTCCAGGATATCTTTTACGATCCCCTTCATCTGTTCCGGTCCCAGACCGCAGTTTACGCCCAGAACGTCTACTCCCAGACCTTCTAACAGCGCTACGGTGGACTCTACATTTCCGCCAGTAAGCAATTTGCCTTTTTCATCATAAATAACAGTAGCAAAGATTGGCAGTCTTGCTCCTGTTTCCGGGTTAATGCCAGCCTCTTTTGCAGCTAAAACAGCAGCCTTTAACTCATAGCTGTCACTCATGGTCTCAATGAGCACCAGATCAGCGCCTGCTGCCGCGCCAATGGAAACTACCTCTTTGTATAAAGATACAGCAGTCTCAAATGGCAGATCGCCCAGTGGCTTTAAAAGCTTTCCTGTAGGCCCCAGATCCAGGGCTACATAGCCTCTGCCAGCTTCCTCTACCGCTTTTCTTGCATTGGCAATAGCTGCCTCTACAATGGCCTTTAGCTCCCCGTCCTTGTCATATTTTAACCGGTTGGCGCCAAAGGTATTGGTAGTCATAATATCCGCACCTGCTGCCAGGTATTTTCTGTGCACATCTGTAATAACTTCCGGATGGGAAATATTCCAGCGCTCTGGCAGTTCACCGGCAGCAAGTCCCGCAGCCTGCAGCAGACTTCCCATACCGCCGTCACAATACAGGCGGCGCACTTTCATTTCATCTAAAATGCTCATATTAAACCTCTTTTGATCTATTTTATCTGATCTATTTAAGCGTAACAGTTCATAATGACTCTGTCCGCTACCGCCTGTACAGGCAGTCTGTTTTTCCGCAGGCCTCACAGCCCTTTACGTCACAGCGGTGGGGCTTTTGGCTCACTCCGATCACTGCTGTTACGGATTTGGAAGGCATCATCAGAAAACTGTCTGTCAGTTTGATCCCCAGGTGCTTTCCTGCATCCAGTGCATCTAAAACAGCGCTCTGGCAGCTTAAAGAAAAATCCCCGTATCCGGGACTGAACCTTGGCCGCAGATACAGGCCTTTTTCTTCGTACTCTTTTTTCAGGCCTTCACACACCTGATCGCAGTATTCCTCGATCATAGCCGCAGAAGCAGCCTGCAAGATCACTGCCCGGCTCATTTCCAGGCGGTTGTACTTCTGGATCAGGTAATCCGCTCCCACACCCAACGTTGCGGCAAAAACCAGTATTTTTTCACAGTCTTTTAAATTAACAGAAAGATTTCTGCTTTTTGTCTGGAAAACTTCCCCATCGATCCGATTGTCTGCTCCCAGAGTAAGAGGAAATTCCCGCACCCGGTACTTAGGTGAAACATTTTTCCACAAAAGCTCCAGGCAGTCTTCCACGATCCTGCTTACATTTTCGTCTGCCTCCTGGTTTTTATACCCCAGATAGCGTAAAACCTCTCTTCTGTTAATATCTGCCAGTTCCATTTTCCTGTATGTCCTCCTGTCCCAAGCCGTTCACTCAGATTCCCGCACTATCGTGCTCTACTGCCTGCATTCGCAGGCGGAACCTTCGTTAATGGCTTGTTTTTCTTTTGGACTCATTACGTTATTTCAGCAGCTCTGAAATATTGCTCTGGATCTGTGCAGCTACATCCGGCTTATTCATGGTGTACACATGAATTCCCTTAATACCATTTGCCAGAAGGTCGATGATCTGATCTGTAGCATAAGCGATACCAGCCTGCTTCATAGCTGCCGGATTATCTCCGTATTTATCGACTAAAGATAAGAAACGTGCCGGCATATAGCTTCCGGACATCTGTGCAATACGCTTTAACTGGCTTCCGCTGGTAACAGGCATGATACCTGCGATCACAGGAATGGTAATGCCTTTTTCACGGATGCGGTATAAATAACTGTAAAGAAGGCTGTTATCAAAAAACATCTGAGTTGTGACAAAATCACAGCCAGCGTCTACTTTCTCCTTTAAATAGTCCATATCTACAGACTTGTTAGAAGATTCCGGATGTCCTTCCGGATAGCAGGCTGCACCGATGCAGAAATCTCCGGCTTCCTTGATCTCATGGATCAGCTCAGAAGCATAGTGATAAACTTCCGGTGTTTTTCCGTCCTGTGGGATATCTCCTCTCAGTGCCAGGACATTTTCGATCTTATGTGCCTTTAATTCCTCCAATACATGATGTACTTTCTCTCTTGTAGAAGAAACACAGGTAAGATGAGCCAGTGGTGTCACGCCATACTCTTCTTTAATAGTAGAAGCGATCTTTACTGTATAATCACTGGTTCCGCCGCCTGCACCGTAAGTAACGCTCATAAAATCCGGCTTTAACTGGGCGATCTTGGAAGCTGCCTTTTCTACGGACTCATAAGCATCTGCTGTCTTTGGAGGGAATACTTCAAATGAAAGGGTTGGTCTGCCCTCTGCCAGTATATCTTTTATCTTCATAATGTAGATCCTTTCTTTCATAAAACATATCTTCAAATGTATTCTGGGGATACGTTTCAGGAACATATTTCCAGAACACATTTGAAGAAATCATTTTTCAATAAAGGGATGCCGCAAAAACGCAGGCTTCTGCAGCATCCCCCATAAATCACAGTTTTTATTACCATTCATGCGCTGCACGAACGGGTCTTACTGCTCTAATGTCACCTTTTTCAGATGCCAGATATCTCTTACATACTCTTCAATGGTACGGTCAGAAGTAAACTTACCGCTGTGGGAAACATTGATAAGAGCTGCTTTTGCCCACCACTGTCTGTCTCTGTAAGCCTTGTCGATCTTCTCATGAGCCTCTGCATAGGAACGGAAATCTTTCAGGATAAAGTAAGTATCCGGACGGCTGCCGCCACAGTTATTTAACAGAGAATCATAGATTTCCTTAAACAGCTGTGGTTCCTTTGGAGAATAATATCCATTGGTCAGCTGCATCAGGACTCTGCGTATCTGAGGATCATTGTTGAAGATATCCATCGGATTGTAGCCGCCGTTATTCTCATAATTGATAACTTCGTCTGCGGAAAGACCGAAGATAAAGGCATTTTCCTGTCCAACTTCTTCTACGATCTCAACGTTTGCACCATCCATGGTTCCCAGTGTAAGAGCACCGTTTAACATGAACTTCATGTTACCGGTACCGGAAGCCTCCTTGCTGGCTGTGGAGATCTGCTCGCTGACATCTGCTGCTGCAAAGATGATCTCTGCGTTGGATACGCGGTAGTCTTCAATAAATACAACCTTGATCTTTCCATTAATGGACTTATCATTGTTGATCACATCTGCTACTGCATTGATCAGCTTAATAGTCAGTTTTGCACGGCGGTAGCCTGCTGCTGCCTTAGCGCCGAAAATAAAGGTTCTTGGAACCATATCCATGTTTGGGTTATCCTTTAACTGATTGTAAAGGTACATAACATGGAGAATGTTCATCAGCTGACGCTTGTACTCATGAAGTCTCTTAACCTGTACATCAAAAATAGAGTTTGGATCAACGTCAATGCCGTTGTGCTCCTTAATGTACTTAGCCAGACGTACTTTATTCTTATATTTAATATCCAGGAATTCCTTCTGGCATTCCTTATCATCCATAAATGCTGCCAGTTCTTTAATATGAGGCAGGTTTGTGATCCACTCATCGCCAATCTTGTCAGTTACCCAGTCAGCTAATAATGGGTTGCCGTGAAGCAGGAAACGTCTCTGGGTGATACCATTGGTCTTGTTGTTGAACTTCTCAGGCATCATCTCATAGAAGTCTTTTAACTCCTCATGCTTTAAGATCTCAGTATGCAGTCTTGCAACACCATTTACAGAGAAGCCTGCTACAATAGCCATATAAGCCATTCTTACCTGACCATTGTATACAACTGCCATCTTTGCGATCTTGTCCTGATCACCAGGATATCTCTGCTGGATCTCATTTACAAAACGGCGGTTGATCTCTTCTACGATCTGATAGATACGTGGAAGCAGACGGGAGAATAAGTCTACCGGCCACTTCTCTAATGCCTCAGACATGATCGTGTGGTTGGTGTATGCACAGGTTCTTGTAGTAATATCCCATGCTTCTTCCCAGGTAAGGCCTTCATCGTCTAAGAGGATACGCATTAACTCAGGAATTGCTACAGTTGGATGGGTATCATTTAACTGGAATACAACCTTCTCAGGGAACTGATGGATGTCGTCATGTTTTTCTTTAAATTTCTGTACTGCTCTCTGAACGCTGGCAGAGATGAAGAAATACTGCTGTTTTAAACGCAGTTCCTTACCTGCATAATGGTTATCATTTGGATAAAGGACCTCAACGATGTTCTTAGCCAGGTTTTCCTGCTCAACAGCCTTCTGATAATCACCACGGTCAAAGGAGTCCAGGTTAAAGGTATTAACAGGTTCAGCATCCCAGATACGAAGTGTATTTACAATGTGGTTGCCATAGCCTACAACTGGCAGGTCATATGGAACAGCCTTTACAGACTGATAACCTTCCTGTACGAAATGGCTCATACCATTGCGGTCTTCAATACGTACATAGCCGCCGAATTTTACTTCTACAGCATACTCCGGACGGCGGATCTCAAATGGATTGCCATTTTCCAGCCAGTTATCCGGAACTTCTACCTGATAACCATCTTCGATCTTCTGTTTGAACATACCATAACGGTAACGGATACCGCAGCCATATGCCGGATAGCCCAGGGTTGCTAAAGAGTCAAGGAAGCATGCTGCTAAACGTCCTAAACCACCATTTCCTAATGCTGCATCCGGTTCCTGGTCTTCGATAGCATTTAAGTCAAAGCCCATTTCGTCTAATGCTTCTGCGATCTCCTTATATTCACGAAGATTGATCATATTGTTTCCAAGGGCACGACCCATTAAAAACTCCATAGACAGATAATAAAGGGTCTTTACATCTTTTTTCTCATATTCCTTGTGGGTTGTTATCCACTGGTCAATGATATCGTCCTTTACTGTATAAGCCACAGCCTGGAAGATCTGCTGAGGGGTTGCTTCGTCGATGGTACGACGGAACATGTTTTTTACATTAAAGGTTACTGCACTTTTGAACAAAGCCTTGTCAAAGCCTGTATTTTTCATAGCCTTCCTCCTCATTTTCCCATATGCCCCCTTTACAGAAAGCATACCCATATTTTGACCCGCACACGCCTGCACGCGCTGCTGATCTGTTTGACAAATAAATGATACAAACAAGGGACAGGTAACATTTCTGCCCTGTCCCTCATATTACCATTTTTTCCAGTCTATTTCAACTTAAATACGGATATTAAACCATATTTTACCATTATTATATGGCTACTTTACAGCTTTTCCACACCTAACATAACAGTCTCGCCGTTGATGTTCCACTCTTTGGTGAAGCCCTTCATCTCACCTAAGTGGATGTAATCAGCCATAACCTCGCTCTTGATCTCATCTGCGTTGTTCTTGATCAGCTCAGCGATCTTGTCGTTGCCGCTCTGGTATACGCCGATGTGGTCCATAACCTCAAAGCCAGCTTCCTTACGCATGGTCTGGATCTTGCTGATCACTTCGCGGACAAAACCTTCTTCGATCAGTTCAGGAGTCAGGTTGGTATCCAGGACAACAGTTACATAGTTGTCTTCTTCTGTTACATAACCATCTTTCTTTGCTACATCGATCAACAGGTCATCCTTTGTAAGAACAACTTCCTGTCCGTCAAAGTCAAAGGTTAATGCGCCGGTCTCATTTAAAGTATCCATAGCAGCACTTCCGTCTAAGTTGGTCAGTGCTTCACGGATCTTTCCTAACAGCTTGCCGTATTTTGGTCCTACGGTCTTTAACTGTGGCTTAAATGTATAGGAAGTGAAGGCTCTTACGTCATCTGTAAAGGTTACTTTCTTTACATTTAACTCTTCTTCAATGATCTCTACATAGAAATCAGATAATGCATGGTCTGCCTTTACATACATCTGGGCGATTGGCTGACGGTTCTTGATATTTGCTGTATTTCTGGCTGCACGGCCCATAACAACAGTATCCAGAACTTCTTCCATATCTGCTTCTAACTTCTCATCAATCCACTCTTCCTTTACTACAGGGAAGTCGCACAGATGAACGCTTTCCGGAGCGGTCTTGTCGATCTTTCTTACCAGGTTCTGGTAGATCTGCTCTGTCATGAACGGGATCATAGGAGCAGCTGCCTTTGCAACAGTTACAAGAGCGGTGTACAGGGTCATATAGGCATTGATCTTATCCTGCTCCATGCCCTTTGCCCAGAAACGCTCACGGCTTCTGCGCACGTACCAGTTACTCATATCATCTACGAATTCCTGGAGAGCCTTTGCAGCCTCAGGGATACGGTAGTTCATCAGGTTGTCATCTACTGCCTTGACCATGGAGTTCATCTTGGACAGCAGCCACTTATCCATTACCGGCAGCTTATCATATTCTAAGCTGTATTTGGTAGCGTCAAAGTTGTCGATATTTGCATACAATACCCAGAATGCGTAGGTATTCCATAAGGTACCCATGAACTTTCTCTGTCCTTCGGTCACTGCCTTATCCTGGTATCTCTTCGGGATCCATGGAGCGGAGCAGGTATAGAAGAACCATCTGATGGCATCTGCGCCATGCTTCTGTAAGGTGTCAAATGGGTCAACTGCATTTCCCTTGGACTTACTCATCTTCTGTCCGTTCTCATCCAGAACCAGACCCATTACAACTACATTTTCGTAAGGAGCCTTGTTGAACAGTAAGGTAGACTCAGCTAACAGGGAGTAAAACCATCCACGAGTCTGGTCTACAGCCTCGGAAATGAACTGAGCCGGGAACTGGGACTCAAACAGTTCCTTATTCTCAAATGGATAATGATGCTGTGCAAATGGCATTGCACCAGAGTCGAACCA
>OLXE01000773.1_pt1 | contig 17240 bp, 14 predicted proteins | sample 1644571 | NCBI WGS metagenome assembly OLXE01 (sample SAMEA103958161, study PRJEB25191) | human gut metagenome | biome: human-associated habitat [ENVO:00009003]; feature: intestine environment [ENVO:2100002]; material: feces | place: Germany | collected 2013/2015
TATAGTCAATGAAAAAAAAGAAGGCGCATCGTGTATTACGACACACCTTCTTTTTATCATAAGTTGCTTGTAATAGAAGCGTTATCGTCTTTTCATTGTACGGAGGGTGTCTTTTGTTTCCTTATTTATGCGGAGAGATTCGATTGTTTTCTGTATTGCCTTGTTGTAAGTCCAATCGTCCAGTTTGCTTTGTTGCAGGTATTTCATTGTCTTTTGCGGAAATTTAATAAAGCAGATAGAGATCATCCATGCCATAGCCATGCGTGCGTAATAGGCTTCATGCTTAAATAGATCGGCATATGCTAATAATGAATCAATATGCTCTTCGTTTATATAATGGAATAACATTACAATGCCGAAACGTATTTCAAATTCCTTTTGTGATTTCAGATAAGGCTGGATAAATTGCCATACGGTTTCTTTTCCTTTTCGTACGGCTGTTTTAAGTTCACTGCTAAAAATATCGCATACTGCCCAATTGTTGATTCGAGGAATAAACAGGCTTATATAGTTAATCTGTTCGTCAAGGTTCATTTTGGCTAAGCCAATAATCATTCCCTGAAGCATTGTTTCTTCATAATAATTGGTATTGGCTGTTTCGACAAATGGACGCCAATCATCTTTCTTGATTATTTCTTTTGCCATTGTCCGCAGTTGAGGTATACGCACACCAAGAATATTGTCGGTTCCAGGGAGTAGGTAAGAGTGGAATTTTCGATATTTCGGATCTGCTAGTGCTTTTAGTTCTTTTCGAATGTTTTCAGCTGTAGTTGTTTTCATATAGTTTGTTTTTTACAAAAATAAGAAAAAAGAGTGTGTTTTGATTATATGTCCACTCTCTTTCTTATTTCTTTTGTCAATAATGTAGTCACTCTATTCCTTTTTTATAGATTCACAGGGTGTTATTTTGAAATACTCTTTATATCTGTTACGAAAGTTTTTTAAGTTTCTAAGTCCGATCATCTCCGGCACTACATTTACAGGACATTTTCCGCTTTCTAACAGTTCGCGGGCTTTTTCCATGCGGATACGGTAGATAAAGAATTTGGGAGCTTCTCCTGTCAGTAATTTCCATTTATTGTAGAAAGCGGTTCTACTCATACATAATTGTGAAGCTATGTCGTCAATAGTCAGGTCCTCTCTGTCTATATTCTCTAAAATGAATTCTTTTACTTTGTTGATAAATGTGAAATTAGCGTTATCTAAGTTTTTTGTTGTCTGTATCCTTATAAATTGTTCACCGAATATTTGTTGTAAAAATGCTTTTCTAAGGAAACGACTATTTCTAATAAGAACAGTTATTTCTATTTTTAAATCTTCTATATGGAAAGGAATATACAGAAATGTATCAGCCAGAGATGTCTCTCTTTTGTGACGTCGGTCTATATCAATGTGGGAGCCGTAAAGGATAATAGGAATAATGGAAGTATCTCCGGATGTTTTCAATCTTGACGATAGTTCATTTCCACTCATCCCGTGCAGTACGGTATCGCTAATGATTAAATCCGGATGTTCCTCCTTTATACTTTCCAGTACTTCTGAACCATTTTCGAAACTCTTTATAATGTAGTCTTTTGATAAATGCGCTTCCAGATAAAACCTGAAATTTTCATTACTGTCAGCAATGATAATAGTAGGCTTGGTTGAGCCTCTTTGGGGAGGAATCTTGTGGAATAAATTATCTATTTTTTTCTCTTCTTGATTTTCATTGATATGTATTCTAGGGCGTTCGGGTACATTTTTGTATGAATGCTTTAGTGGGAAATTCAATGAAACATTGTGGTTTAAATGATTGATAAGAATCTTCCCGTTGCATAATTCTGTCTGTTTTTTGCAAAATATACTTTTTGCAAAATCATATTCAAGTTCTTCCTTCCGTTTGAGCAACGGATGTCTTTTGCATTTATAGCATTGTATCAGTTTTCTATTTTCGAAGTTGTTTATGCTGATTTTCCAGTGTTCTGTACTTAGAGAGATTGAGAGTATAATTGTTTTTTTCGGTTCGGTATAGTCGATAGCGTTCTTAATAAATTTGTCGATGATTGGAGATATTTTACTTTGGTCGATCCATGCACTGGCATAATGAAATTCAGTTTTAACTTTTAATTTTACCTGCTTATTTGCGGCATGATCTTTTAGTGAATTGACTCTGTCTTTAAGAAAATATCCTAGTTCATACTCTGCAATATCTATGCTTTGGGGATGAATAAACAATTGTTTTAGGTTCATTAATCTGTATAGATGCTCATTGAGACAATCTATACTGCGTAATAGTTCCTGTCTGATTTCTTCAGGGTAATGCTTGTTGCATATCATTTGCAAAGAGATATGAATCTGAGTAATAGGAATACGTATGCTTTGAAAAGAATCTATAAAATACAGATTCTCTTCCTTCAAAAGATTTGTTTCTTTTTGCATGGTGATAAAATAGGATAAGGACCAGTATAATGAGACTCCTCCTGCTGTTAATAGAAGAATGGAGTTTAATAGATTGGGGATAGCTATTACTATAATGATAGAAGTGAGGAGTGACGTTGTTATTAAGTATTTCATATCAATTCGTTTTTTAGAAACGCCACTTAGTGGGAATTGACCCACTCCTTTTGTTTGAGAAAAAAGAGGAAGCTCACTGTAACTATGATCTCATAGTTGTACATTGATAAACTCGAGTAGAATAATGTTTGAGATTATTTACTTTTTGAAGGTCAATATCTGGAAAACGAGGTCTATATGTAGAGTCTAAATCCTAACATTTTGAATCATTTTTCAAGGAATGGTGAATTTCCTCCAAGTAACAATAATTAATAAATCAGTTTTTCTTATTTGTTGAATGTCGCATATTATGAATGCGGCACGATGTGGGAGGTGAGCGTATTGTTTGTATGGTGCTATTGAGAGAACTCCTAATTAGCACCTGTTTGCGTTTTCTCATATATAAAGTGAATAATTATGTAAAACGTCTTTTGTTGTCAGAAGGTATCTATTGTTACTTCGGTGTAAAAATAATGATAAGTAATAATAAAAGGACCGTTTTATTATAGTAAATGACTGAATTTGGTAATATGGTATTATAAAGGTGGTGGTTGGTGTTGTAAAATTATGTTTTGTTAATGCTGTATTCCTATCATGTTTTGTGATATATAAAAAAGAGCGTGTCATATATACGTATGACATGCTCTTTGATCGTTTTATAGCAAATAAGTATTTACCTATTTTTTGCTCATATCGAAGTTGAATGTAGTAATGGGGAACTCATCTAAAGTTGTATTACCCACTTCTACCTTTGTCGCTTTTATAGCAAATTTTAATGTTTTTCCATTATAGGCAAAATCTCCTTTTTCGTCTGCCTGAACAGTTACTATCACAGTAATTTCGGTTGGTTCTTTTTCATTTGCTGTTAGTTGAGTCGAAGGATCAAATTTAATTTCTAGAGGTTCGGGTTGAAGTTGAAGTAAGATGTTATCTTTGTTTTCGTTGAAAGTAGCTGTGTAGGGAATTTTGTAATTGATATCTCCGATAGCTTTAATAATAATAATTTCAGCTTGGTCCGGATCTTCGATGATACTTTTAATCAGGTCGTCAACAGGAAATTTATTGATAGCAATTTCGTTGTCTTTTACTTCTGCGTTTACTTCAATTCCTACTGGTTCTTCACTTTCACCAGCATTTTTTGTGGGGATGACAGGGGCTGATTCAGTTGTCATTTTACCCAAGTAGTTTCCTTCTACGTCTTTAAGAGAATATACAGGAATATCCTCATCGTCATCATTACTACACGAAGTAAAGGTGGTAGCCAAGCTTAGTACCATTACGAATAAAACGAAACGATTAAAACAATATACTTTTTTCATTTCAATTAAAGTTTTCATACTGTTAAAAATTAGATTGTTAATTTTCAAAATTAAGGTGTACGTACAATAAGTAAATACTTGAGATATTGAAATACTGCATGAAGATAATAAAAAAGACAAATAAGAATAGTGACACTATTTTCTGAGGAAGGTGTCACTGTTTGAGTGGGATAGTGAGGCTGTCTAACAAGAAAAAGATAGATGGTCTCTTTTGGGTAAAATCATCTTCTATGGTCTATGCAAATAGTAAGAGTTGTCTCATCGGTCTTTCGATAACACTCCGGAAGGGGTTCAATCTTTATTGGATTTGAGAGCTGGTTATCGGCTCTCTTTATCCGAACTCTTGTCTGTGCTGAAAACATGGTAAGTTATGTTACAGAGTTATCTGTTTTAAGTGTCTCCATAGGGCTTTCCCTAGCTTTAGTTCCGTTAACTATAAAGCAGCCAATAGGCTTGTAATGAGGTAAAAATGATCGCATTGACGCCCAAAAATAGCAAACTATGCGTATTGTAAACTGGAGTTATACAAATTGCCTGACAAAGACTTGGTGAGATTTTGAGGATGGATTATTATACGTGACAACTTGGTCAAGCAAAAAGTATTAAGCATAAAGTCATTGGAAACATTCTCCCAAATGGCTAAGTTCGCTGCTTGCGGAGGGAAAACACAAAGCGTCTTTAATCAATGTTGTAAGAGCCAATATCATAGCAATGTCTTTTTCCGTGATACGAAAGTAAGTTCCATTCTATTGGTCGTATAATAAAAAGTTCTTAATTTTGAAAATGTCTTATGTTTAGGAAGTAGCTATATACTTCTGATGAGCAGTTACTTGCATATACAAACTTACCCAAGAATACGTTGATGTTAGTAAACTTGGGTAAGATTTTATAGATCTGCTCTGATACTAAAGAATATCAGTTTAAATATCAATATGTATCTATTATTTCTTTAATACTATTCATGTTGTTTATCACTTTTCTTTCCTCAAAAATACCAAATAAAAAGTCGTTTGTCAAGTGTTTCAGAAGAAAAGCTGATTATTCATTGAACCAATCTATTTTCTTTGAGAAATACATCACCATTGCCAGGATAATAAATAATCCCAAGCTGCCTGTCAACAGAGCAAAAGTCTCTAACTGGATAAGGACAAATATATAAAGATAGAGTACTCCCAATAACCCAGACATGATTAATGAAGGTTTCTTTCTCTTGGTGATGCCAAACATATATCCGCCTACCAGTATAATAGTCAGTGTAGCAGATAACAGATAGGCAGGGTTGAAGCCGATGTGTTCGGAGAAGGAGAGGAGCAAACTGTAAAATAGACAGAGTGCCAATCCCACTAACAAATACTGTAAAGCATGAATACGGGTTTTATTCATAATTTCAGTGAAGAAGATAACGCCGAATGTCAACAGGATAATCAGGATAGCATACTTTGCGGAACGCATGGATTGCTGATACTGCTCTACCGGAATCTTGAAATTGACGCCGAAACTGGAATTATCTATATTTTTAATATTAAAATTGGTATAGTCAATCATTACTTGTGAGTAATTCCGGTTCAAGTTCAAGACTTGCCATTGTGCCGAAAATTCTTTCTCGGTAATATCCCGGTTATTGGGTAAATAGCTTCCTGTAAAGCTCGGTGTGTTCCAATTGGCTTTCAAGTCGACGCGGGTTGTTTTACCTAATGGGATGAAGTTAATGGATTGCGAGCCTTTCAGTTTGATTTTTACTTCGTAAGGCAATTTCTTATTGTTCTTCAGTTCCGATAAATCCGCAATGGCATGTACGCCCGTATTATCAATCCCTCTGTTATCCATTCCCGGCTCAAATACATAGACGGAATCTCCGAAGGTGATACTAATCTGTTCGCTGATACCACGCATGTCGGTCAGATTCAGACAAATAGCGGCTCTGTCGAATTGCAGTTGCCCCATATCTATTCTGCTCTTTATCAGTTCTTCCGAGCTGAAAGAACCTTTCAGAGTCAGTTCCGATTGATACACATTGACTTCATAGAGACTTCTTTTCAGGATTTCGGTCTTAAGTTGCCCGTTAATCAAAAGCTCGTCGGGGAAAAGTATCAGGTCTTTGATTGACACCTTCTTTTCTCCGTTGTTCTCTGTAACCACCGGATATTGAATATTCAGATAAGGGCCGGTGACGGTCTGTGCGAGACTCCATTTCTCGCTTACCTCATTGATTGCTTCTTCCTGCGTGCGTCCCCGTTCGGAAATAAGATTTTCAATCATGAACATAGGAATCATCAGAAGAAGGATTAATCCCCCGATAATGACCACCTTGATTGTTTTCGAGAAACGGTGAAGGCATCCCATAGGTTGCTGTGCCTGTTGCTCGTTTGAATTTTCATTGAAACCGTCCATAAGCTGATAGTGTTTAGATGAATGAATTATTCTGATTTTAGAAATTGCTCCAGAGCTTCAATATGAGATTTGAAAGCTTCCCTGCCTTGCGAAGTCGCTTGAAAGGCAGTTCGCGGCTTTCGTCCGACAAAACTTTTGTTGCATACGATATACCCCAGTTCTTCCAGGGCACGGGTGTGACTGGCAAGGTTGCCGTCGGTCAATGCGAGCTGCTCTCTCAGAAAATTGAAATCAGCTTCCTCATTAACCATCAGAACAGCCATGATACCCAGTCGTACCTTGCTTTCGAATGCTTTATTAATATATTGGAATGATTCTATCATTTATGATTTCTTTCTTTCGTAATGTAAATAGAACAATATGCCATAGAGGATATGGAAACCACCGAAACCTATCGTCCAGAACAGAAGTGAATGACCCGCCCAGAAACAGTCGACAGCGCCCAGGCAAATAAAAGCATATCCTAACCATGCCACACTGGAATAGGTAAACTTGGATGTATTGACCAATGCCAGTCCGTAGAATAGAAGCATGACAGATGCCAGAATATCATAATATTCGTGCATCAGGATAGAAATACACACAATACCGCCTGCCAGCATCGGAAGTGAAAAATTCCATAATGCCCGATAGGTGAGCCGGCTGAAAAAACTCTGTCCTGTCTTTTTGGATTTACAGTAAGACAGGATACCGGCAGTAACGGCTGCGGCTGCCAATACCGATAAGGCTATTATAGCCATAAATTCCAATGTGACGATTAAATACGTCTCTGGTGTGATAACTAGTGTCGCGATGTACGCGCCAGCCAATGCGTAAATGCCTGCCAGGATTGCGGCAAGCCCACTAACAGAGATAAACTTTGAGGACTTTTCCATCAACTCTTTTATCTCATTTACCGATTCTAATGCTTTATCTTTATTCATGTAAAAAGTACTTTGTAATACAAAGTAAAATAAAACATTTAAGATGAACAAGATTTTATCTGATTATTTCAATAAATAGGTTCAAAAAAGAAGTTGGATAGATGAAATTAGTCAAATATTTGACTAATTCGACGAAGATACGTATCTTTGCGCCCGAAAAGGTAAAAACGATAATAAGAATGAGAGAAGGAGCGGAGTTCAGAGAACTCATGTTGCAGGTTGTCCGCACACGTATGGCTTTTCGCCGGTCTATGCAACGGACATTAAAGAAGAATAATGCAGGTATTACATTCGAAATGCTTCAAGTATTGAGCAGTTTATGGCACGAACAAGGCATCAGCCAGCAGATATTGGCGGAGCGTATAGCGAAAGATAAAGCATGCCTGACTAACTTGATGAACAACCTGGAAAAGAAAGGATACGTCTGCCGGAAAGAAGACCCGAACGACCGTCGTAATAAACTGGTATTTCTGACTCCGGCGGGTGAAGAGTTTAAAGAGCAGATTCGTCCGGTTTTAGACCAGGTTTATGTATATGCAGAACACATTATCGGTATTGAAAGTATTGAAACCATGTTGTCTGAATTAAACAGTGTTTATGATGTTCTTGAAAAAATATAAACTATATCCGGTCATTTTATTCAGCCTGTTTTCTTTTCCCCAATTGATGCACGCACAAACAGACTCTTTATTTCTTACTGTCGACCAGCTCTTTGAACGGGGCGTACAATATAGCCTGCAACTTCAGGCGGATGCAATGAAAGAATCTATGGCACAGGAACGGACACGGACTGCAAGAACTGCGCGACTACCGGAACTACAGATTGGACTGAAAGGCGGATTCGTCGGTCAACCCGTCGTTTGGGAACGGGGACTGTCCGCACCTCTCTACCCGGACGCGCCGGACTGGTCACAAAATTATGCGATTGATTTGGCACAACCTCTCTATCAGGGCGGTAAAATCCGAAGTGCTATCCATAAGGCGGATATTGAAAAGCAAGTCGCCGAATTGCAGACTTTGACCGACCGGGCGGAGATTAAACTGAAACTGCTGAATCAGTATATGAATCTCTTCAGCCTCTTTAAGCAGCATGAGATACTGATGCGAAACATTGAAGAATCGGAACTTCGGTTGCATGATATACGGCGGATGAAAAAGGAAGGGCTGATTACTAATAATGATGTATTGCGAAGTGAGATGCAGTTGACTAACGACCGCCTGTCTTTGCAGGAAACGGAAAACAGTATTGTGCTTGTATCGCAGCAACTCGATATTCTGTTGGGGCAGGACGAGAGTGTATTATTGCGGCCAGATACTGCCCTGCTTTATCGAGCAGTTGCCTTGCAATCTTATGATGATTATATCGTTCAGGCTTATGCGAACAACCCGGTGATGAAATTGCTTCGTGCACAAACGGAACTGGCAAGGAATGAAATTCATTACCCGGTATATCGTTATATGCATCGAATACATTGGCACGCCCTGTCTCGCGTACCTTGGCGGATATGTACAATAACAACTGGAATGTGGGCGTATCGGTTTCTTATCCTTTATCCTCATTGTATAAGAACAATCATAAAATAAAAGAGAGCAAAATGAGGATGTCTTTGCGGAAGAACGAGGAAGAGCAGAAAATGCAGGGAATCCGCATGGAAGTACGTTCCGCATTCTTACGGCATCGAGAAGCCATGCAGAGGGTAGAGGCTTTGAAACTGTCCGTCCGGCAGGCGGAAGAAAATTACCGTATCATGCAGAACCGCTATCTGAATCAACTGGCTATCCTGACTGATTTGCTCGACGCAAATTCCGTCCGCCTGAATGTCGAGTTGCAGTTGGTTACTGCACGCACCCGTGTGATTTATACTTATTATCAACTTCAGAAGGCTTGTGGTCGTCTTTAATATACAAAACAGATATGGCAAATCAATTGAAAGAAAAACAGAAGAAGCTGAAAAAGCTCAGAACCCGCAATATTATTTTAAATTTGGTATGTATCTGTCTGGCAGGTTCCGGCCTTTGGTGGACTGCCACTTACTTTTGGCGTTATGTAAATTATGAAGTGACGAATGACGCTTTTGTAGACCAATATGTAGCGCCCTTGAATGTACGGGCTTCGGGTTATATAAAAGAGGTATGTTTTAAAGAACATCAATATGTGCGTCAAGGGGATACTTTACTGGTGCTTGACAACCGTGAATATCAAATCAAGGTGAAGGAAGCGGAAGCTGCTTTGTTGGATGCACATGGCTCACAAGAAGTGCTTCATTCGGGCATTGAGACTGCCCATACAAATATCGCCGTGCAGGATGCCAACATTGCCGAAGCAAAAACGAAACTCTGGCAACTAGAGCAGGATTATCATCGCTTTGAACGTTTGTTGAAAGAAGAATCCGTCCCGGAGCAACAGTTTGAGCAAATTAAAGCTGCCTATGAAGCGGCAAAGGCGCGTAATCAGGCACTGGTTGCTCAGAAACAGTCGGTACTCTCACAATATACGGAAACAAGTAAGAAAACAACGAGTGCGGAAGCCACCATTTTGCGTAAGGAAGCAGACCTCGATCTGGCTAAATTGAATTTGTCTTATACGGTTCTTACGGCTCCCTATGACGGATACATGGGCAGGCGGACTTTGGAACCCGGTCAGTATGTACAGACCGGACAAACCATTTCTTATCTGGTACGCAACAAGGACAAATGGATAACCGCCAATTATAAAGAAACGCAGATTGCCAATATCTATATCGGCCAACAAGTGCGTATAAAAGTGGATGCAGTGCCCGGAAAGATTTTCCACGGAGAAGTTACCGCTATCTCCGAAGCGACGGGTTCCAAATATTCATTAGTTCCTACGGATAACTCCGCCGGAAATTTTGTAAAGGTACAACAGCGGATACCGGTACGGATTGAACTGGAAGATGTCTCTTCGGAAGAAATGGCACAGTTGAGAGCCGGTATGATGGTAGAAACAGAAGCTCTGCGCAAATGATAACGATGAAGGAGTTGGAAGCACCTGTCCGCCAATGGGTGCCCGATTGGCTTGGACTTATCAGTATCTTCGTCGTGATTCTTCCTGTCACTATGCTCAATGGTTCTTATACGGGTAGTATGCTCGAAGTTTCGAATACACTCGGTACGAATTCGGAAGATATAACAATGGGATATTATGCCGCTTCGGCAGGCATGGCTATCGCGTATCCCATTATTCCTAAAGTCCTTGCTGCCTTTTCCGTGAAATCGCTGTTGCTGATTGACTTGATACTGCAATTCTTCCTGAGTTGGGTTTGCGCCCGTACGCAGAATGCCGATATTTTGATTGTTTGCAGTTTTGCCGTCGGCTTCTTAAAAGGATTTCTTATGCTGTGGTTTATCCGTTACGCCCAAAAGATTTTCAGCCGGAAGAATGTGCGTAGCGAGTTTTATTCTTATTTTTATCCGTTAGTGTACGGTGGGGGACAGGCTTCGATGTTGGTAACCGCTCTGTTGGCATATTATTATAACTGGAAATATATGTATTATTTTATGATGATGCTGATTTTGATAGCTATTCTATTTGTTATCATCTGTTTCCGTCATAACCGCCCTGTTAAAGCCGTTGCCTTGTCCGACTTGCATATTCGTGAAATGTTTGTTATCTCGACCGGACTGCTGATGTTGATGTATGTTATCAATTATGGAAAAGTGCTCGATTGGATGGCGTCCGGCAAGGTATGCGCATATATCATCATAGCTCCTATGTTGATTGCCTTGTTTATCTGGTATCAGAGCCATTCGGAGAAACCTTATGTAAGTCTTGCACCCTTATTTCAGGCTAAAGCGATTGTCGGCTATCTTTATATGATGCTTGTCATGTTTTTCAGTACATCAACCACTTTATTGACTAACTATCTGACTATTATTCTGAAAGTGGACACTACGCATACCTATTCTCTTTATATCTATCTGCTTCCCGGATATATAGTCGGTGCGTTTATCTGCTTCTGGTGGTTTCGCTGGCAGCGTTGGCGTTTCCGCTTTCTGATAGCGGGGGGAATGAGTTGCTTTGTGATTTTCTTCGGTATCCTGTATTTCGGCATCTCTCCGAATAGCACTTATGAAATGTTATACCTGCCCTTATTCTTTCGTGGCTTGGGAATGTTGACTTTGATTATAGCTTTCGCCTTGTTTGCCGTAGAAGATTTGAATCCGAAATTCTTATTGTCGAATGCTTTCTTTCTGATTATTTTCCGTTCCGTATTGACGCCCATTATGGCTACTTCGTTTTATAGCAATGTACTGTACCGGCTGGAACAAAAATATATGTATTCTTTGTCGGAGACTATAACGACTGCCGACCCACTGGCAGCGTCACGGTATAGTCAATCTTTGAACAACGCACTGGCGCAGGGGCACGGAAATGCCAAGGCGGCACAACTGGCAACTAATTCTTTATATACCACCTTGCAACAGCAAAGTCTATTGCTCGCACTGAAAGAAATACTGGGCTATCTGCTGGTTATATCAATCATCATTGCTGTTGTTTCCCGTTTTATTCCGTTCCATAAGACACTCCGTGTCACATTTAAAAGAACAGGCGACGATATGGTTTAATTTGTCCTTCGCGGATTTTGATGAATGGTAATGCAATGATTGTTAGTGATTTTTTATATCTTTATGGCAAAATCTAAAATATGGAGACAAAGAAAGGCTTTCTCGAACTATTGCTCTTGACTGATGAGCAAGAATATACGATTGATCGATATTGGGAACGTGGTGGTATATTCGTTCTTTTACTATTTATATTGTCAGTACTGCCATATTCATCGAAAGCCCAGATGTCGTCTGATAGCCTCGTCCAAAAAATAGCCGGATATGTCGATGCTATACAGAATTTTGGGGATGTACTGCCGCAAGAAAAAGTCTATTTACACTTTGATAATACTAGTTATTATCAGGGAGATCCTATTTGGTTTCAATGCTATGTCGTCACACCCGGACTGAACCGTCCGACAGAGCTAAGTAAAACACTCTATGTAGAATTGTTGAATCCTGGTGGTGAGATAATTTCAAAACGAGTATTACCTATACGGAACGGTCGTTGTCACAGCAGTTTCGAATTGACGCAACTTCCTTTCTATTCCGGTTTTTATGAAGTCCGTGCCTACACGAAATATATGTTGAATTTTGGGGAGGAGATTATTTTCTCACGCGTTCTTCCTGTTTTTGATAAACCTGCTAATCCGGGTGAATATAAAGAGAAAAATATACAAAAGTATGCGGTTTACAAGTATCCGCAGACCAGAAAGAAAGCAATGAAGGCAAAAAAGGTTAATTTAAAGTTCTTTCCTGAAGGAGGAAATTTGGTAAAAGGTGTTCCTTCACAGGTTGCTTTTGAAGCAACTGATGCTTACGGAAATCCCATAACGCTCTTTGGTAGGATTATCAATCGGAGAAAAGAAGAAATCGGTCATTTTGCCACTATACATGAAGGGCGGGGCGTATTTACTTATATACCTACCGGTGAAGACGCTGACAAAGCCGAAGTGGAGCTTGGTGGAAAGAAGTATCGTTTTGACTTGCCGGAGGTCTGTTCGCAAGGGTATGTATTGCACGTTGATAATCTTACCTCGGAAGATAGTATAGCTGTCAGTGTACAGAAAAATACATATACACCATCAAACTTATTAGGCTTGGCTGTGATTGCTCATGGAAAACTATTAAATTCTTGTCTGTTAAATGTGGGGAAGAACACTCCTGTCTCCTTCAAACTCGACAAATCGGAATGGACACCGGGAGTAGTACAACTTGTATTATTCGATACTGCGGGACAGATCATTGCCGACCGTCTTGTCTTTACGCGAAAACCGGAACTACTGGCAGTTGACGTACGCAAAAGCAAAGAAAGTTATCAGCCGTTTGAACGTGTCACGTTAGATTTTTCAGTTCGTGATACGACAGGTAATCCTGTGAGTGCTCCTATGTCAGTTTCTATACGTGACGGGTGGGAGGAAGTGGAAAGTCGTCATTCTATGTTAGTGGATTTATTGCTGATGTCGGAGATTAAAGGGTATGTTCACCGACCGCTTTACTATTTCGAGGTGAATGACATGGAGCATAGGTTGGCTTTGGATTGCTTGTTGATGGTTCAGGGATGGAGACGTTATAAATGGAAGTACGCAGCGGGTGTAGAGCCATTTGAATTAAAATATATGCCTGAACAGGGAATAGAAGTGCATGGACAAGTCGTCTCATTCGTTAGGGGTAAACCAAAACCGAATATGCAAGTGTCTTCTTTCTTAGCGAAACGGGGAGAAGAAGAAATTTCATCCGGAATGACTTCATTCGGTCTTCTCGAAACGGATAGTTTGGGGCGCTTTGCCTTCATTACCAATATCGAAGGCAAATGGAATCTGATTCTTTCGGTGATGGAGAAAGGGAAGAAGAAAGATTGCCGGATTATACTTGATAGAGTTTTTAGCCCTCAACCCGTAAGGTATTTGGCAGGTGAAATGCAAGTTAGCGTTTCTGGAAGGGACACTTCGGAATTTGAACAGGGACTTCAAAATGACACCGTTGTTATGAATGATGTAGATTACAATCGTTTTATGGATGCCTATGAAGATTCGTTGGCGCGACGGGGCATACAGGAGAAGAATCACCGGTTGGGTGAGGTTGTTGTAAAAGCGAAGAAATGGAGTCGCGAGAAAGACATTTTCGAAAATCGTTCTAAGTCGGTTGCTTATTACGATGTGCCTTCGGAAATAGATGATATTCAGGACAAGGGGGATTATGTAGGCGATGATATTCATGAATTGTTGATTCGTATGAACCGGAATTTTATACGTAGGGTTGATCGTAACGGCGAATGGCTACAGTATAAGGGGCGTTCTCCTTTGTACGTTATCAATTATGAACAGACACAAGCTACTGAAATAGATCAGACCAGATATCAGACACTCCGCTTGGAAGCTATCAAGTCGATTTATATCAATGAGGAATTGTCGGCAAAGTGTCGTTATGCAGATTCACGAATGTCTCCATTGGAAGTAGACGAAATGTACAGTTGTGTTGTTTTTATTGAAACCTATCCGGAAGGAGAGATTTCCGTGAAGGGTGGGAAAGGAGTCAGAAAGACTTGGTTGGAAGGTTATAACAAACCGGCTGAATTTTATCACCCTGACTATTCCATATTGCCGAAAGAAGAAGATTACCGACGGACATTGTATTGGAATCCCGAAGTCTTGCCGGACAAAGCGGGTAATGCCCGCGTGAGCTTCTATAATAATGGCCGTTGTCGGAAGTTGAAGATAACAGCCGAAATGATTGCAGCTGATGGAACGATTGGGATGTTCAATGAGTGACCGTAGAACAAAGAAAGAGTTGCTATCCGGTTCAATACATTATTGAATGGGGATAGCAACTCTTTTTTATCTATATCGGTGATCTTTTTATAAAGTAACGCCTGTCTTGAAGATAGCTATTTCGCGATAACCTTTCTTTTCATTGTTAACGAATTCACCGCTCGCCACTTTGATAACGTAGTCGATAAAACGTTCGCAAGTCTTTTCCATTGGTTCGTTCTCAACGATTACTCCTGCATTGAAGTCAATCCAACCCGGTTTGTTCTTCGCTAGATTTGAATTGGTGGAAATCTTCATTGTCGGGACAAAGGTACCGAAAGGCGTGCCACGTCCGGTAGTGAAAAGTACCATGTGACATCCGCAAGCGGCAAGGGTAGTAGCGGCTACCAGGTCATTGCCCGGAGCAGAAAGCAGGTTAAGTCCTTTCTTTTGCAGGCGTTCGCCGTAAGGCATTACACCGGACACATAACTCTTACCACATTTCTGTGTACATCCTAAGGCTTTTTCTTCCAATGTAGAGATACCGCCGGCTTTGTTTCCCGGAGACGGATTTTCACCAACAGGCTCTCCGTGTGACAGGAAGTATTCTTTGAAATCATTAATCAAATGTACTGTCTGTTCGAACAAGCCTTCGTCTGAACAACGGTTCATTAAGATAGTCTCTGCACCAAACATTTCCGGCACTTCGGTCAGGACACTCGTACCGCCTTGTGCAATCAGGAAGTCGGAGAACATACCCAATAGCGGATTGGCTGTAATGCCGGAGAAACCGTCGGAACCACCACATTTCAGACCCACACGGAGTTCAGACAAAGGAACATCGGTCCGTTCATCTTTGGATACTTTGGCATACAATTCACGCAGAATTTCTATTCCTTCTTCATATTCATCACCTACTTTTTGAGTTACCATGAATTTTACACGGTCTTTGTCGTACTCACCTAGAAATTCACGGAATACATCCGGCTGGTTATTCTCGCAACCCAGACCTACTACCAACACCGCACCTGCATTGGGATGAAGCACCATGTCACGAAGAATCTTTTTCGTATTTTCATGGTCGTCGCCAAGCTGTGAGCAGCCGTAGTTATGTGGGAAAGCAACGATTGCATCCACGCCTTTTCCTGCTGTTTCACGGCGCAGTCCTTCTGCTAATTGTCCGATAATACCATTTACGCAACCGACAGTCGGAATGATCCATATTTCATTTCTTACGCCGACATCGCCATTCTTGCGGCGGTAGCCTTTGAAGGTTAAGTCTTTATGAGGGATATCCAAAGAGACCTGAATCGGATTATAGGTATATTCCAGTAATCCGGCGAGGTTCGTTTTGATATTCGTTTCGTTCATCCAGTCGCCTTGTTTCTTTGCCATTAGGGCGTGTCCGATAGGATAGCCGTATTTAATGACGTTTTCGCCTTCGGAGAAGTTCTTTAATGCGAATTTGTGTCCTGCGGGGATGTCTTCATTTAATGTAATCTCTATTCCATCTACGGAGAGATATTCTCCTGCCGGGAGGTTAACAATGGCAACGGCAACGTTGTCGGCAGGATTAATTCTTAAATACTTTGTTTCCATGTACTTGTTAGTTGGATTTGTTTTTTTGTTGTTATTTGCTATGGTAATAATCAATGGTTTCTACTGTCAACAAGTCAATTGGCATATAGTTGATGCAGGTCACTTCTTTCTTGAAAATAAGGTGGTCGCAAAGAGCTTTAATACCATTGAAACCTTGCAATTCCGGTTGCTGGGCAATGAGGAAGGAAACACTTCCTTCTTTCAGGCAGGTGACATTCCGTTCGAGAAGATCATAACCTATCAGGTTGAAGTCTTTCTTTCCGTGACTTTGCAGATATTCGCCCACGATGTAGACTTTGGAGTTAAAAGTAATTCCGTTCTTCACTGTCGGGTGGGTGCGGAAGAGTTCATCCAGCATCTCATTGTCTTCGTCGTTGCGTTCGGCATGCAAGTCGAGCTCCAGTATAGTACAAGACGGATGATATTCTTCCATGTACTGCCTGAATCCGATTTCTCTGTTCTCTTGCTGGTTAGAACCGACAATTCCTTCATGTATTTTACGGAAAATGACGATTTCTTTTTCATCTCTGGCGAGCAGCATCAACATCCGTGCAGCAAAATATCCGCTCTGACGTGAGTTCTGGCCGAAGAAGGCGAGGGGAGGAACATCCTTGATATTCGAGTCTATATATATATAAGGTATGTCTAGTGTGTGCAGTTGGTCGGTGAATCCTTTCGTATATTGCGGAGCGGTGGGGGCCACCATAACTCCGTCCGGTTGAAGAGTGATAATCGTTTCGCTGGCATCAACAAAGGAATGATAGTCGTATGGGTCGTAATAGTTGATTTTCACCGAGGTATTAAAATCTGAATAGGTAGCAATAGCCTCGTGGATACCCAGTTCTACGGCAGTCCAGTATTCACCTTCCAAATGTTCCGGCAAAAGGCAGATGAACGTATATTTCTTATTGGAAGCCAGCGCACTGGCATACATATTAGGCTGGTAGTCAAGCTGTTTTAGAATTTCTTCCACTCGTTTCTTACTTGCTTCCGATACTCCGCTACGACTGTGGATCACACGGTCTACCGTTCCTACTGATACATCTGCCAGACGCGCGATATCTTTAATTCTGATTCTTTCGGGCAATTTATTCATACGATTACCTTATTTATATAGGTTTTTGTGCTCGCACACAATAATAATCTTAATATTTTCGATA
>OLXE01000780.1_pt1 | contig 17125 bp, 12 predicted proteins | sample 1644571 | NCBI WGS metagenome assembly OLXE01 (sample SAMEA103958161, study PRJEB25191) | human gut metagenome | biome: human-associated habitat [ENVO:00009003]; feature: intestine environment [ENVO:2100002]; material: feces | place: Germany | collected 2013/2015
GCAGCGGGAAAAGCTGCTGGCAGGGGACACGGCGGACACCTCGTCGCTCTCTTCCGCCTCTACCCAGCGGGACAGGGCACAGGCGGATTACAACGCCCAGAAAGCGCAGAACGACGCGGCCGTGGCCGCTGCCCGGAACGATGCGGATACGGCTCAAAGCGCCTTGGATGCGGCAAATGCCGCGCTGGCGGAACTGCGGGCACAGACGGACCCGCCCGCCTCTGAGGAAGCGTTGGCTGCGGCGCAGGCGGCGGCAGACGCCGCGGCCGCGGCGCTGGCTGAAAAGCAGGCGGCGCTGGCTGCCGCGCAGAGCGCCGCCGATACCGCCGGGGAAAACGCGGCGCGGGCTTTGGCCGACGCGCAGGCCGCGCTGGACACAGCGGCAAAGGCGTATGAAAAATCAAAGCAGGAAACGGAATTCCAGAACCGTCAAAACAACCTTGACGCCCAGACGGCCGCGCTGGACATTGAAAAACAGCAGGCTGTTGTGGACGCGCTGGCGGCGCTGGCGGAAAACGACGGCGTTCTGAAAGCGGGATCGGCGGGTACGGTGGAGACGCTGACCCTGGAACCGGGCGGAACCGTTATGGAGGCCCCGGTGGCCGCGCTGGCCCCGACGGACGCAGGCATGACGACGACATTCACGCTGGACTCGGGAAAAGCGGAAAAGCTGGCTGTGGGCGCCGCGCTGACGCTGCGGCAGGGCGGCACGGCTGTCAGCACCACGGTGCGGGCCATCTCCGTGCCGGATGAAAACGGGCGCGTTACCGTAACGGCGGATGTACCTGCGGATGCCGGCCTGCGCAAGACGCAGCCCGTGACTGCCTCGGCGGAGCTGTCCCGCACCACATACGAAATGGTGTTGCCGCCTGAAGCGGTGCGCATGGACAACAAAGGCAGCTACGTGCTGCGCGTCGAGCAGACGCAGACCATCCTCGGCCTGCGCAATGTGCTCTCCCGCGTGGATGTGACAGTCCTGGAACAAAGTGCATCCGGTGTTGCGGTGGAAGGGCCGCTGTCGCCCCAGGATGTTTTGGTAAAAAGCAGCGCCAGACCCGTTGCAGCGGGAGACAGCGTGCGGGTGGAGCAGCCATGAGGCGCGTGCGGTATTATCTGGGCGGTGCGCTGTTCTGGGGCGCATTCCTTGCGGTTTGCGTTTTGCTGTTCTGGAACGCGCAGCGTCTGGCGCGGGCCGCGGGCGGCATTTCCCTGCGGTACGGCGAAGCGCTGGAGCCGCACGTTGTGGCTTCGGCGCTGGAGTATGCCCGGGACGGGCGGAACAATGCGGCTTGGTCGCCCACATTCTGGGCTGTGCGGCAGGGAGCGGCCTCTGCCAACGGGCGGGAGGAGACCGTCCGGATGCTGCGGGTGTGCGGCGATGCAGAACTTCTGGCAACGGAGCCTCTTTTATACGGTGCGCTGCCCGGCCCGGCAGGCCAGGGCGGATGCGCGGTATCCAGCGCGCTGGCCTGGCAGCTTTGGGGAGCGCTGGATGTGACGGGCCTGGAGCTGGAGCTGGACGGCGAACGTTATACGGTGCGCGGCGTGTTTGAAAGCGGAGAGGCGCGCGCTGTGACACAGGAGGCGGTGGACAGCCGCACTGCAGAGTACGCCAATGTGGAACTGACGGCGATGGAAACCGCTCCGGAGCGCACAGAGGCGGCCTTGGCCTTTGCCGGTGCCAGCGGCCTGGGGACGCCCGCCCATGTGGTGGACGGCCCGGCGCTGGCCGGGCTGGCCTGTGCGCTGTGCTGGCTGCCGTTGGCGCTGTGCGGCGCATGCACGCTGTGGCGGCTGGCACGCGGCGCACGGCGGCTTCGGCCGTGGCAGCGGCAGACGCTGCTGTTCGCTGCGCTGCTGTTTTTCGCGGCGCTGCTGCCCGTGCTGCTGGCAATGGTGCCGGGGGCCTGGGTGCCCACGCGCTGGAGCGATTTCGGCTTTTGGGCGGCGCTGGGCAAAAGCGCGGCAGCGCGGGTGGACGCGTGGTTCGCTCTGCCGCCCCAGCACAAGGACATAGCGGTAAAGTGGCTGCTTCTGGAGCAGGGCGCGCTGTGCCTGGCGGGATGCCTGTTCGCGCTGCGCCGCCCACCCACGCCGCGGAATGAAAAAGCGGTTGAAGCGTAAAAGTCAAAACCGAATTTACAAAATATTTACTTCCGGTAGAAATATTGACCGATTTCCTGTATAATAGGCACACAGAAGTAAAATCCGCCCTTGAAAGGGGAGCCCTATGGAATGGGAGATCGGTGCGGAATGCCTGGCCTGTGTCCTGATCGTACTGGTGCTGTGCTTTTCGCGTGAAAAATTTTATACGCAGATGCCCCAGACGCGCTTATACTATGCGTGTCTGGGTTTTGCGCTTTTTTCCACTCTGCTCAATATCGCCACAGTGGTGCTGATGGGCGTGCCGGGCCTGCTGCCGCGCTGGCTTTGCTACACGCTCAATATGCTGTATTTTACGTTCTTTCCGCTGCTGGAAGCCGCGCTCACCTACTATATGGCCTATCTCATCCACGGCCGCGGCCCTTGCTTCACGCGCGTTGCCATATGCCTCGGCGTCATGCTGGCCGCCGCATTGGCGGTGGTGTTCACAAACCCGTTCACAGGTTGGCTGTTTTATCTGGACTCGGCGGGCACATATGTGCGCGGCCCGTACAACCGGCTGCTGTATGCGCTGCTGGTGGCGTGCTGTTTGTTGCTGGTGATATGTTATATAAAGCAGTTCCGCACGGCGTCGCGCGCCATCCACCGAATGATGGCCACGCTGCCCCTTCTGGCGATGGTGCTGGGGACGGTGCAGTATCTGTTCCCGCCCGTCATGATGACGGGCTTTATCCCGGCGTGCATTTTGCTGGTGCTGTTTTTTAATTTCCAGAGCCAGCGCATCAATACGGATTTTCTGACGGGCCTTTCCAGCCGCAGCGCGCTGTGGTATGCGGCGGGCACGTGCCTTCGCTCGGGCCAATCCTTTTATTGCGTAGCGGTATGCCTGCGCCATTTCGGCGACGTAAACAAACAGTTCGGGCACACCGGCGGCGACGCAGTGCTGCGCCAGGTGAGCGCATATCTGGAAGCGCTGGGCCGCCGGGCCGTCGCCTGCCGGTTCAGCGGCGTGGAATTCGTGCTGTTATTCCCGGGCATGGATGCTGCGGGCTATGCAGTGCTGGAAAAGGAACTGTCAGAGCGTTTTGCAGCGCCCTGGCAGGCGGGGAGCGTGTGCTGTCGTCTGGACGCGGGCGTGGCAGGCATCGCCTGCCCGCGGTTTGGCGACACAGCCGAGCGTCTGACAGCTCATCTGGAATACGCCATCCAGCAGCTGAAATTGCCCGGCGCACCGGAGGCGCTCTCGTTTGACACAGAGATGGAACAACGGTTCTCCCGGCGCGTCGCGCTGCGGGATGTGGTCGTACGCACATTGAGCGGGCAGGCGGCGGGTGTGGCGTACCAGCCCATCTACGCGCTGGATGCAGATACTCCCTGTATGGCGGAGGCCTTGCTGCGCCTGTGCGGCGCAGATGGGAAGCCCGTGCCCACGGCGGATGTGGTGTCCGTGGCCGAGGAGATGGACCTTATCGTTGCGCTGGACTGGATGATGCTGGAACAGGTGTGCGCGTTTTTCGGTGCACACCGCGAGCTGGATGGATGCGCGGTCTCTGTGAATTTTTCGGCCCGGCAGTTTCTTGCGCCGGATGCGGAACGTCGTGTGCTGGATACGCTGGAGCGCCACGGGCTTGCGCCCGCTCGGCTGAAGCTGGAACTAACGGAGCGCGTGTTGGCCGGAGATATCCGGCGTGTGCGCGCCGTGATGGAGGCTTTGGCCGCCCGGGGCGTAGAATTTTATCTGGACGATTTCGGCACCGGATATTCCAATCTCTCCAGCGTGGTGTCTCTGCCGCTGCAGTATGTGAAGGTGGACAGAAGCCTTTTGGAAGCCGCGACGAATGGCGGCGGGGGAGCGCTTTTGCTGCGCGCGGTGGTGGAAACGTTCCGGGCCATGGGCCGAGGCATCCTGCTGGAGGGTGTGGAAACGCCGGAGCAGTATGCGCTGGCGTGCACGCTGCGTGCCGACCGGCTGCAGGGATACTATCTGGCGCGCCCAATGCCGGGAGAGGAGCTTTGTGCTCTGATGTGCAGCGGCGCGCGGCGCACGCGCAGAACCTGAAACGGCTCTGGCTGCAGCCGCTGAAATGAAAAGCGCCCTGCCGCGTAGAAATGCGGCAGGGCGCTTCGGTTTTATCAAAAGGAAAAGGCGGCGTCAGCGGCGTGCTTCCACCAGAGCCTTGGTGTCTCGGGCGATCATCAGTTCTTCGTTGGTGCAGACGACCAGCACCTTCACGCGGCTGCCTTTGCCGCTGATGTCCAGGATATCTGAGGTGCGCTGCTGATTCTTTGCGGGGTCCACGGAGATGCCCAGGAACCCCATATTCTCACACACGCTGGCGCGCACGCGGTTGTCGTTCTCGCCGATGCCGCCGGTAAACACCAGGCAGTCCAGCCCACCCATAGCGGCGGCGTAGGAACCTACATATTTCTTGATCTGATACGCAAGCATCTCGGTAGCCAGTTTGGCGCGCTCGTTGCCCGCGTCGGCGGCGCTCGTCACATCGCGCATATCGCTGGAAACGCCGGAAATGCCCAGCAGGCCGGATTTCTTGTTCAGATAATCAGCCATTTCCTGGCCGTGGAATCCCAGCTTCTGTTCCATGTAGGTGACGACGCTGGGGTCGATGTCGCCGCAGCGGGTGCCCATCAGCACGCCGGCCAGCGGGGTGAGGCCCATGCTGGTGTCCACACATTTGCCTGCGTTCACGGCACTGATGGAGCTGCCGTTGCCCAGATGGCAGGTGACCATTTTCAGGTCGGAATCGTTCAGGTACTGGGCGGCGGCCATGCTCACATAACGGTGGCTGGTGCCATGGGCGCCGTAGCGGCGGATGGAATATTTTTCATACATCTCATACGGCACGCCGTACATATACGCCTTTTTGGGCATGGTCTGGTGGAAGGTGGTGTCGAAAACGACAACGTTGGGCACCTTTTCGCCGAACACGGCCTTGGCGCTGCGCAGGCCCTGCACATGGGCCATGTTGTGCACCGGGGCCAGAGGGGCGATCTCCTCGATCTTGTCGATGATGGCGTCGGTGACGATCTCGGACTTGGTGAAAAACTCGGCGCCCTGCACCACGCGGTGGCCGATGGCAGAGATCTCGCGCTTGTCCTTCACGACGGCGCCCCCGCCGCTGGTCATCATTTCAACGACCTTCATAAACGCTTCGGTGTGGGTGGGGAAGGGCACTTCCTGTTCCCACTCGCCGCCGTTGGCCTTGTGTGTGATCTTGCTGCCCTCGATGCCGATGCGCTCGCACAGGCCCTTGCACAGCACCTTCTCGCCTTGCATATCAATGAGCTGATATTTCAGGCTGGAAGAACCACAGTTGATAACAAGGATCTTCATTGGATTTGTCCTCCTTCAAAATTTAAGAACCATGCCGGACGGGACCCGGTTTTTGTATTGGCCCTTTTGTATCAGACAAATTTATTATATAATGAAGCAGAAAACATTGCAAGGCTCTTTTCGGCACAAGCGAACAGAATTTGCGAAGAATCAGGGGTAGACGATATGAATTTTGTCGGCATCATTGCAGAGTATGACCCGTTCCACAGCGGCCACGCATTGCAGCTGCGCATGCTGCGGCAGCGGGGGGCCAGTACCATCGCGGTGTGCATGAGCGCCGGCGTTGTGCAGCGCGGTGGGGTACCCATCCTGCCGGAAGCTGTGCGGGTGCGCGCAGCGCTGGCTGCCGGGGCGGACCTGGTGGTGGCGCTGCCTGCGCCCTATGCCAACGCCAGCGCAGAACAGTTTGCCGCTGCCGGGGTACATCTGCTGGCCGCGCTGGGGTGCGATACCCTTGCGTTCGGTGCCGAGACCCCGGAGCCCGCCCCCTTGCAGGCAGCGGCTGCCGCGCTGTGCAGTGCGGCGTTCCCGGCGGCGCTGCGCAGCCAGCTGGAAAGCGGCCTGCCCTTTGCCGCCGCCCGTGCCGCAGCCGCTGAAACATTGTGCCCCGGTGCTGCGGATTTGCTGCAAACGCCCAACAACATTTTGGGGATCGAATACTGCAAGGCCATTCTGCGGCAGGGGGCAGCCATGCAGCTGCTGCCCCTGCCGCGTCTTGGCGCAGCCCATGGCACCGCCCAGACCGGCCAGGTGCAGGGGCAGGCACTGGCTTCGGCTTCCCATATCCGGCAGTTGGTGCATACGCAAGGAATCAAGGCTGCCAGCCCCTTTGTGCCGCAGGCAGCCATGGAGCTGTACCGCCAGGCCGCGGAACAAGGTCAGCTGGCGGACCCGGAAAAGTTCAGCACCGCAGTGCTGACTTTGCTGCGCACCAAAACGCCGGAGCAGCTGAGTACCTTACGCGGCGCGGGCGAAGGGCTGGAAAACCGCCTGTATGCCGCAGCCCGCGAAGCAGAAACGGTAAATGATCTGTATGACCGCCTGAAAACCAAGCGCTACCCCACGGCCCGCCTGCGGCGACTGGTACTGGATGCTGTGCTGGATGTGCCCGCCGCGGGCCTGCCCGCGCTGCCGGCGTACCTGTTGGTGCTGGGGGCAAAGCGCAGCGCGCTGCCGCTGTTAAAGCACGCAAAAATTCCGGCGGGCGCCAGCCTTGCGGGTTTGGCGGGGCAGGACCAAAAACTGCAAATTGCTGCTGATATGCACAGCAAAGCGGTTGATTTTTCGTTACTTTGCCGGTACAAAATACAGCCCATGGGGTTTGCGTACACGGCGCATGTAGTGCTATTATAATACAAATATGGATAAAAAGTGCACGGAGTTGAAACTTTGTTGCGCTTTTAACACGCAAAATCGTTGCGAAATGAGGAAAGCAATGGCACTACATGTCATGGACGAAGCCAACCAGTGTCTGGGCTGCAAAAAGCCGCGCTACCAGCAGGGGTGCCCCATCCAGACCAATATCCCCGAAGTGTTCCGCCTGTTGAAAGCCAACAAGCTGGACGAAGCAAGCCGCATGCTGTTTGGGCAACACCGCACAATTCCCGCCTTACGGCTTAAGCACCGCTCCGGCGGGAATTGTGCGGTGTTGCCTTAAGGATAGGGGATAAGGGGGCGTTATTCCGTTCCGCACAGCTCAAATTCGTTTTTGCGGCAGCGGATCAGCCCATCGTCCCGCATTTTGCCCAGCTCCTTGGAAAGTGCGCTGCGGTCCAGGTTCAGGTAGTCCGCCAGCTGCTGGCGGTCAAACGGGATGGAAAAATGCGTGCTGCCCGCCCGCACTGCCTGCGCGGAAAGATAGGTCAGCAGCCGCCCACGCGCACTTTTTGGTGTGGTGCACCGGATGCGTTGGGAGAGCGCCAGGTTTTTCTGCATAGAAAGCAGTAACAGGTTGTGCAAAAACTTGGGGTACCAGCTGGCGGCAGTGTTTTGCTGCTGCAGCATGGGTACAAGATCCAGCCATAAAATTTCGCACGGCTCCGCGGCGGCCACATCCACCATCAGCGGCTCGCCGCACAGGGCATAAGTTTCGGCAAACGCCTGCCCGGCTTCCACATGGCTCAAAATGCTTTTGTTGCCCCACAGGTCGTTGGATTCTACGTTTACGCTGCCGCTTTGCACAATGCCGATCTCATGTACCACACGGCCCGCATGGCAGATCAGAGCGTTTTTGTCATAACGCTGCACACGGATGCAGTGGGCGGCGCGCAGGGCGGCAAGTTCGTCCGCCGTCATGCCGCGGAAAAGCTGGATGGGGGTGCTGGCTGTTTTTTCCATGGGATTCCTCGCTTTTTGTGGTTATAACCACAGATTTATTGGCCTGATGGCATTATAATACAAGCACAGCAAAAAGAAAAGAGCAGCGCGCCGCACAGCAATGCACGGCATTGAGCGGCGCGGAGAAAGGAACACCCTCTATGATTCGCAAAATTATCCAGATCGATACCGATAAATGCAACGGCTGCGGTGCCTGCGCCAATGCCTGCCACGAAGGTGCTATCGCCATGGTCAACGGCAAGGCCAAACTGATGCGGGATGACTACTGCGATGGCTTCGGCGACTGCCTGCCCCATTGCCCCACCGGCGCTATCACCTTTGTGGAGCGCGAAGCCGCCGCTTATGATGAAAAGGCTGTGGAGGAAAACAAGCGCCAGAAAGCCGCAGCCGCCCAAAAGCCGCTGGGCGGCTGCCCCGGCAGCGCGGCCCGCAGCGTGTTCCACCAGCCTGTGCCGCAAATGCACCACGGCTGCCCCGGCAGCCAGATGCGCCAGATGCAGCATAAGCCGGAACCGGCAGGGGAGGACATGCCGGTGTTGCGGTCTCAGCTTTCCCAATGGCCGGTGCAGATCAAACTGGTTCCGGTCAACGCCCCCTACTTTGATGGGGCCAAACTGCTGATTGCAGCGGACTGCACGGCCTATGCTTACGCCAACTTCCATCAAAAGTTCATCCGCGGCCATATCACGCTGGTGGGCTGCCCCAAGCTGGACGATGTGGATTACAGCGAAAAGCTGACCCAGATCATCCGCGAAAATAACATCCAGAGCGTGACCGTAGTGCGAATGGAAGTGCCCTGCTGCGGCGGGCTGGAACGCGCCGCCAAGGTGGCCTTGCAGAACAGCGGCAAGTTCATCCCGTGGCAGGTCGTGACGATTTCCATTGACGGCAATATCCTCAACGAGCTGTGAGATAAGCCCGCTTTTGACAAAAAACAAATTGGATAAAAATAAAACTGCCTGGATCGTTTGCACACTGCAAACAGGTTCAGGCAGCTTTTCTATTCTTTTCAGATACACCCTCGTGTTACCGGCGGGCAGACGACCGGCAGAGGCTTGCCCTTTGCGGGAAACAGCGCTGCGGGCAGCAGCAGAATGAACGGGTCGGCGGAGAACAAAAAGCATTTGTTTTCCATCAAAAAGTAAACCAGGATCACCGTCAAAAACAAAGTTTCGCCCGTGCAGCGGTTTTGGCACAGCCGCCACATCAACAGCAAAAAGATGACCCCAATCACCACAGCGCCCAACACGCCCTTGTTCATCGGGATGGCAAGGAAAGAGTTATCAATGGCGTGGTGCTCGTCTCCATCAGTGGCAAGGCCACCCAAAAGGGTAACGGCCTTGGGCATGGCATCATGGTACCAGCCGGGCACCCCGTCCTGCTCCGGGTGGTAGAGGGGATACCCCCAGAACACATGGTGCCAGATCTCGAACCGGCCGGAAAGCAGGCCGTTCAGTTTGTCCAGCAGCGGGGTGGCGGTGGGATGATCCGGGTCAAACAGCCGCCCGGCCAACAGGCTGAACCCCAGCGCCAGCGGTGCGGCAGCCAGGGCCATGCTATGCCAGATGCGGCTTTCAAAAAAGGCGGGCAAAGCACGCTGCAGCAAAAACAAAACCAGCAGCAGTACCATGGCAATGCCTGCCCCGCGGCAGCCGGGCACCAGCAGCGTGTAGGCTGCCAGGGCAGCCAGGCCGCCCCAGTCCCACCAGCGCAGGCGCGGCCAACGCAGCCAGCCCCAGGCAAAAAACACACCGGCCAGCCGGGCACCGTACCCGTTGTAATGGCCATAGCCGTAATCCCAGTTGCGGCAGTAGTACAGGTAGGGCACCAGCGGCGTTGCGGCGTGCAGCAGCTGCACCGCCAGCAGCCCGCCAGCCGCTGCGGCAAGGTAGACCCGCAGCACCCGGCGCAAATCAACATCCTTGGCACCAATGCCAAGCAAAACGGCAAATAAAAACCATTGGTCGTGCCCGTATGCGGTGGTAAACACCGCAAAAGCGGCCAACGCGGCAGCCGTCAGCGCCTGTTGTTTGGTCTGCCACTGGGTCAGTAGCAGGCTTTTGGCAACCAGCAGCACCGCCGCCGTAACGGTTAAGGCAATGCGGCACACATGGCTGAATGTGGGCAGTGTGTTTTGAATGTTGGAGCTGAATACCTCCGATAAAACCAGCAGCAGCGCCACGGCAGCGCAGAACACACGCTCGCCCTTGGCCTGTGCTGCTGGGCTGACCGGGCGGAAAAGCCGGTCAGGTGGTTGTGGGGTCATCAAACCGGCCTCCTTTCCGCATTGGTTCGGTTTGAATTTTTTAGTATACACAAACAGTATACCATAGTTTTGTGCAAAAGAAAAGCAGGGCCGTGCCGCTTTTGCCGTAAGGCAGCAAAAGGCAAAGCATAGCCCTGCAAAAATATTTATTCTACCCCAGTTTCAGCGGCGTACTCTTCAATCAGCTCGCGCTCCAAAAACGGCGTTTTAACACCCTCGCGGTCACGGTAGGCTTCGTGGCCTTTGCCAATTACGGCAATCAGGTCGCCCTCCTGCGCGTGGTCAATGGCGTAATGCAGGGCATCCAGCCGGTCGGGAATTTCCACATACTTGGCGTCCGGGTTGCCCTTGGCCATGCCGGTTTTGATGTCCGCGATAATATCTTCCACTTTTTCAAAGCGGTTGTTGTCTTCGGTCAGGATGCTGAAATCCGCCAACTTGGCGCACACTTCGCCCATGCCGTAACGGCGCAGCTTGCTGCGGTTGCCGCCGCAGCCGAACACCACGACCAGGCGGTTGGGGTTGTACTCCCGCAGGGTTTCAATCAGGCTTTCAGTGGCGGCTTCGTTGTGGGCATAGTCGATCAGGATGGTGAACTTGTGGCTGATGGGCACCAGCTCCACACGGCCTTTGACGAGCGCCTTTTTCAGTCCCTCGTGGATGGGCGCATCCGCAAGGCCCAGCACCTTGCCCACGCCGATGGTGGCCAGGGCGTTGTAAATACTGAACAGCCCCGGCATGCCCACCTGTACGTCCAGCGTGTGGCCGTCCGGCTCGGTCAGGGTGAACTCAACGCCCAGCATCTCCTTGTTGCGCAGCAGGCGGTACTGCTCGCTGGCGCGGTAGTCCACCTTGGGGGCGTGGATGCCATAGGTAACCAGCTTGCAGGTGTGGCCTTCCAGCAATGCTTCGGTGTTGGGGTCATCGGCGTTTACCACGCCGACATCGCAGCGCTGGAACAGCTTGCCTTTCCAGCTGCGGTATTCCTCAAAGCTGGAATGTTCGCCGGGGCCGATGTGGTCCGGGTACAGGTTGGTGAACACGCCCACTTTATAATGGATGCCCGCCACGCGGTCCATCATAATGCCCTGGCTGGAAACTTCCATCACGCAGGCATCGCACCCCGCATCCGCCAGCTGGCGCAGGATCTTTTGCAGCTCATAGCTCTCGGGGGTGGTGTTGTTCAGGTCATAGTGGTGGCCGGGGTAATACACGCCGTTGGTGCCGACCATGCCGACCTTGTGACCTGCGGCTTCCAGCACAGCCTTGATCATGTGGGTGGTGGTGGTTTTGCCCTTGGTGCCAGTCACGCCAACCATCGTCATTTCCAGCGCGGGACGGCCAAAATAGGCGGTGGAAAGCAGCGCCATGGCGTAACGGGTGCTCTCGAACTTGACCACGGTCACATCCGGCAAAGCGGCCAGCACCTCGGCGGGCAGGTCGTGCTGGATGGCCAGCACGGCGGCGCCTTTGGCGGCAACGTCCGCGGCGTAATCATGGCTGTCCCGCTGGGTGCCGACGATGCAGACAAACAGGCCGCCCGGCGTTACCTTGCGGGAATCATAGTAAATGTCAGTCACTTCGGTATTCAGGCAGCCCTGAACAAGTGTATAGTCCAGATTTTTCAGCAGTTGTTTTAACAGCATGTTGTTATCACCTCAGCGTTTTACAAAGTATTCATCGTACCAGACTAAGAACATAAAAATGCACCAGATCTGCCGCCAGTTATCCCGCTTGCCGGAAATATGCTGGTCCAGCATGGCGTTCAGCTCTTTTGTGCGGAAAAACTGCTCCGCGGCGGGGGTGTTAAATGCCTTGCGCACAATACCCGCATACTGCTCATCCCGCAGCCAGGCGCGTACCGGAACAGGGAAGCCGAGCTTCTTTTTGTCTGCCGTTTTGGCGGGAATGGTCTTTTCTGCCGCACCGCGCATCGCAATCTTGGTCTGGTTGGCGTTCACCTTGCACTTGGTCGGAATATGACTTGCCAGTTCAAATACTTTGCGGTCCAGGAACGGCACGCGCAGCTCCAGGCTGTTGGCCATGCTCATCTTGTCGGCTTTCAGCAGAATATCGCCCACCATCCACAGGTTCAGGTCGCAGGTTTCCATCTGGGTCACAGCGTCCTGCCCTTTGGAAAGCTCAAAGTACGGGCGGGAAAGGTCGGTGGGCAGCTTGCCGGGGTGGTAGTTTTTCAGCAGCTTTTTCTTGCGGTGCTCATCCATCAGGTTGGTGTTGCCGATGTAACGCTCCGCCAGCGGCTTGCCGCGGCGCACCAAAAAGTTGATGCCATGCACCGGCGGCAGCAGGTCCGCCACCGCGCCGATGGCCCGGCGGATGGGCAGGGGAATCTTGTCATACCAGGTTACGGTAAATGGCTCTTTATAAATGTTGTACCCGCCGAAAAATTCATCGGCGCCCTCGCCGGACAGGCAGACTTTGACCTGCTTGGATGCTTCGCGGTTGACAAAGTACAGCGCGACCGAAGCGGCATCCGCCAGAGGCTCATCCATGTGGTACTGGATCTTGCCCAGGTTGGCCCAGTATTCCTCCGGTGTAATGCGGTAAGCGTAATTCTTGACCCCGATGTGCTTGGAAAACTCCTGCGCATAGTCGGTTTCGTCATACTGCTTGTTGGCAAAGCCAACGGTGAATGTTTTGTCCACATGGGCCAGCGCGGCCATGTAGCTGGAATCCACGCCGGAAGAAAGGAAGCTGCCAACCTCAACATCGGCGATCTTGTGTGCCTGCACGCTCTCTTTCATCGCCGCGCTGATCTCATCCTCCCACTCTTCCAGTGTGCGGGAATCATCGGGGTCAAACTTGGGCTGCCAGTAGCGCTGCACCGTCAGCTGCCCGGCTTTCCATTCCAGCCAGTGGGCGGGCATCAGCTTTTTGACGCCCTTAAAGAAGGTGTCCTCCCCGGGGGAATACTGATAGGAAAGATACAGCGGCAGCTGCTCTTCGTTCAGCTCTTTCTTGAAGCCGGGGTGGGCCAAAAAGCTTTTGATCTCGCTGCCAAACAGCAGCTCTCCGGCATCGTTTTGGTAATAATAGAACGGCTTGATGCCAAAATGGTCGCGCGCGCAGAACAACGTTTCGTTCTTGCGGTCCCAGATGGCAAAAGTGAACATGCCGCGCAGCTTTTGCAGCATCTCCTTGCCCCACTGCTCGTACCCGTGCAGCAAAACTTCGGTGTCGGACCGGGTGGCGAAGGTGTGCCCGGCGCGCATCAATTCGGCGGTCAACTCCTGGAAGTTGTAGATCTCGCCGTTAAAGATGACGGCGAGGTTCTGGTCCTCATTGAACATGGGCTGCTTGCCGCCCTCCAGGTCAATGATGGAAAGGCGGCGCTGGCCAAGGGCTGCCGGGCCTTCAATAAACTGGCCCTGACCATCGGGGCCGCGGTGGGCGATGGCATCCATCATGCCCTGCAAAATTTCCTGCATGTCGGCGCGTGCGCCGACAAAGCCAACAATTCCACACATGGTTATAATCCTCAACTGGCTGCGGAGCTAAAAACAAACCGCAGGTTATTACTTTCTTGCCCCGGCGGGAACCGGTACTGTTTGTACGATATGCCCTATTATACACGGTTCGCGCCGTAAAGAAAAGCATTTTGCGGCGAATGCTGCTGGAATTTTCGCCCGCGCAGACAAAAAACGCCGTGCCCGCACCCCCAAAGCAGGCGATATTGCCGTTTGACATGTGGTGGCAATGGCGGTAAAATAAAGGATAACCAAAATGGGAAAGGTTTGGTATTATGTCTGATTTTTTACCGGTACTTCTTGGCAGTGATGCCAATGTTTATGGTATGGCACGCAGCTTTTACCAGCAGTATGGCGTGCGCAGCGTGGCCATCTGCAAGGGTGCGCTGGTTGCAACTTCCAACACCAATCTTGTAAAAATTGCCGTGCTGGAACCTGATTTGGAAAACGATGAAACGTTTGTAAAAACGCTGACCGATTACGCAAAAGCCCATGCGGACAAGCCGCTGGTGCTGGTTTCCTGCGCGGACGGTTACACCGTGTTGATGGGCCGCCACCGCGATGCCCTGAAACCCTATTACCACTTTGCCTGCCCGGAACTGCAAACCGTGCTGGACCTGGATATGAAGGAAAACTTTTACCGTGCCTGCGAAGCACACGGCCTGAGCTACCCCAAAACGGCAACCTGCAATGCGCAGAACTATAAAAATATAGAACTGCCGTTTGCGTTCCCCGTTATCATCAAGGCGAGCAATTCCCCGGCGTATTGGAACTGCACCTTCCCCCACAAGAAAAAGGTGTTCCTTGCCAATAACCGCGAAGAATTTGACGCCATCACCGCCGCCATTTACGGCAGCAGCTACCAGGACGAATTGATTCTGCAGGAGTATATCCCCGGCGATGACAACTGCATGCGTGTGCTGAACGCCTACTGCGGCCTGGACCACAAAGTCAAGCTGATGGCTTTGGGCCGCCCCCTGCTGGAAGAGCAGACCCCCGAAGGCATCGGCAACTATGCGGCCATCTTGTCTGACCCCGAATACAATGATGCTGCCCTGCTGGAAAAGCTGAAAAACTTTTTGGAAGATATGCAGTGGGAAGGCTTTGCCAATATGGACATCAAGTACGACGCCCGCACCGGCGAGTACAAGATGTTTGAGATGAACCCCCGTCAGGGCCGTTCCAGCTACTTTGTCACCGCGGCAGGGTATAACCTGTCCAAGTGGCTGGTGGAGGATGTGCTGGAGCACAAGGAACTTGGCCTGACCATTGCCGATACCAAGAGCCTGTGGATGATTGCCCCCTACGGCGTGATCAAAAAATACCTGAAGGACCCGGATCTGCTGGCCCGTGCGGATAAGCTGAAAAAAGAGGGCAAATGTGCCCACCAGCTGTTCTGCAAAGAGGATTGGAACCTGAAGCGCTGGCTCTGGTACATCCGCAGCCAGCTGAACTACTACCGCAAAACCGCCCGCTACTATGGCAATAAGGGCCTGCGGGATTGATGATAGAATAAAAGCTATCACACACTATAAATAAAATCGCTGGCCCCCGTAGGGGCGCACATTGCGCACCCGCCGCCCTTTTGGCAATCATAGAAACGCCAGCCTGTAACAAAATAAACCATTATAATATAGAGAGGGGAAAGCGCCTATGTGTGGCATTACCGGCTTTGCTGAGCGCAACCATAAAGCGGAAACCGCCCGCCGCATTGTAAAAGGAATGGCGGACCTGATCACTTACCGCGGCCCGGACGGCGAAGGCTACTATGTGGACGACCAGGTAGCCCTGGGCCACCGCCGCCTTTCCATCATTGACCTGGAGGGCGGCAAGCAGCCCATGTTCAATGAGGATGGCAGTCTTGTCTGCATTTTTAACGGCGAGATCTATAACTTCCAGACCCTGCGCGAGGAACTGATCGCCGCAGGCCATACCTTTGCCACCCGGTCCGATACCGAGGTGCTGCTGCATGGCTATGAGCAGTGGGGCAATCAGCTGCCCGGCAAACTGCGCGGCATGTTCACCTTCGTGATCTGGGACCAGAAAACCAAAACCATGTTTGGTGCGCGGGATATCTTCGGTATCAAACCGTTCTATTATTATAATCAGGATGGTCTGTTCCTGTTTGGCAGCGAGATCAAAAGCTTTCTGGCTCATCCTGGTTTCAAAAAGGAACTAAACGAGGAACGCCTGCCGGAATATTTGAGCATTGAGTATATCCCCAATGAGGAAACCATGTTCAAAAATGTCTACAAGCTGCCCAGCGGATGTATGTTCACCTGGGAAAATGGCGAGCTGACAGTGGAACGCTACTATGAGATCAAGTACCATGTGGACGATTCCAAGAGCCTGGAAGAGTGGGAAAAAATCATCACCGATACCTTTGCCGAAAGCGTTGCCGCCCACCAGATTGCCGATGTTGAGGTTGGCTGCTTCCTTTCTTCCGGTGTGGATTCCAGCTTTGTGGTCAACGAGGTTGCTAAGGGTACTCCGCATGTCAAGAGCTTCTCGGTCGGCTATGCGGAGGAAAAATACTCCGAGCTGCCGTATGCCCAGGAGTTCAGTAAGGAAATCGGTGTGCCCAGCATTGCCAATAAGGTGGATGCCGAACAGTTCTTTGAAGCCAACCGCCTGATCCAGTGGTACCTGGATGAACCCATGCCCAACCCGGCGGAAGTTCCGCTTTACTTTTTGGCCCAGAACGCCCGCAAGTACGTCAAGGTCGTGCTTTCCGGCGAAGGTGCCGATGAACTGTTTGGCGGCTACCCCATGTACTGCCAGGCGGTTCACTTTATGGATTACGAGCATAAGGTGCCCAAAGCGCTGCGTAAGGCCGCAGGCGCAGTGGCATCCAAACTGCCGGACTTTAAGGGCAAGCACTTCCTGGTGCGCGGTGCAGAAGAACCCTGGCAGCGCTATATGCGCGCCAACTATGTTTTCCTGGACCCGGCTGAACGTGACCGCTGCCTGAAAAAGAACTACCACAGCCCCCGCCCGGAACAGTTCTTTAAGCCTTATTTTGATAAAGTGCAGGGTCTGGATGAACCCACCCAGCTGCAGTGGGTGGATATGCACACCTGGATGCTGTATGATATCCTGCTGAAAGCCGACCGCATGAGCATGGCCAACAGCCTGGAACTGCGCGTGCCTTTCCTGGACCGCAACATGCTGGATGTGGCACTGTCCATCCCGCAGAAATACCGCTCCGGCAAAGAGTCCACCAAGATCGCTCTGCGCGGTGCCGCCATGAAGCAGCTGCCGGAAAGCGTTGCCCATCGCAAAAAGCTGGGCTTCCCCGTGCCGCTGAACGACTGGCTGCGGGAAGATAAGTACTATAATATGGTAAAGGAAAAGTTCACTGGCCCCGTTGCCGAAAAGTTCTTTAATGTGGACGAAATCATGCGCCTGCTGGATGATCATAAGGCGGGCAAGGCCAAGAACATGACCAAGATTTGGAGCTTCTATTCCTTTATTTTGTGGTACGAGCTGTATTTCGTAAACACCCAGGCCCCGGCAGGAATCTATTAAGGCAATACCGCACAATTCCCGCCTAACGGCTCAAGCACCGCTCCGGCGGCT
>OLXE01000789.1_pt1 | contig 16968 bp, 7 predicted proteins | sample 1644571 | NCBI WGS metagenome assembly OLXE01 (sample SAMEA103958161, study PRJEB25191) | human gut metagenome | biome: human-associated habitat [ENVO:00009003]; feature: intestine environment [ENVO:2100002]; material: feces | place: Germany | collected 2013/2015
TTTTAGAACATTTTTTATAGTTCTTGTTTCATCAACTAAACAATTTATCCCCTACATTTGTAGTTATATTGTACATCAACACAATAACATGTCCTAATGAAAAAACAAATCTTTTCAACATTAGTTTTTGCAATGTGCCTGATATTACCTTTTTCTGTTTATTCTCAGGAACAACGGAAGAAGGTCGGCGTCGTCCTCAGTGGCGGCGGTGCCAAAGGAGTGGCACATATCAAAGCACTGAAAGTCATCGAGGAAGCAGGCATTCCGATCGATTATATAGTAGGCACTAGTATGGGATCTATAGTCGGTGGACTTTACGCCATCGGTTATACTCCGGAACAACTGGACAGTATGGTACGCAAGCAAGACTGGACTTTCCTTTTGAGCGATCGTATCAAACGCAGTGCCATGTCGCTCACCGAACGCGAACGCTCTGCAAAATACATTGTTTCGCTTCCTTTTACAAAGAATCCGAAAGCTGCCATGTCCGGAGGAATTATCAAAGGACAGAATCTTGCCAATCTGTTCTCTGATCTGACAATGGGCTACCATGACTCGATCAATTTTAATAAGTTACCGATCCCCTTCGCTTGTGTATCGGCCAATGTAGTCAATGGAGACCAGATCATATTCCATGATGGCGTACTCTCTACTGCCATGCGTGCCAGTATGGCCATCCCTGGTGTATTTACACCGGTACGCAAAGACAGTATGGTATTGGTAGACGGTGGAATTGTCAATAATTATCCGGCAGATGTGGCCAAAGCAATGGGAGCCGATATTATTATCGGAATCGATGTTCAGAATGCGCTGAAAAGTGCCGACAAACTCAACAGCGCTCCGGACATATTGGGGCAGATTGTTGATCTCACTTGCCAGACCAATCATGAAAAGAATGTAGAACTCACTGATACCTATATCAAGGTAAATGTAGACGGATTTTCTTCCGCCAGCTTCACTCCGGCAGCCATCGATTCTCTGATGCGTCGGGGCGAAGAAGCCGCACGTGCACAGTGGAATTCCCTGATTGCCTTAAAAAAAGAAATCGGTATACCGGACAATTATGTCCCCAAACAACATGGACCGTACTCTTCTCTTTCCAATTCACGGACAGTATACGTCACAGATATATCTTTCTCCGGCGTAGAGGCTGATGACAAAAAATGGCTGATGAAGAAGTGTAATCTCAAAGAAAACAGTAACATTACCACTCAACAGATAGAACAAGCTGTGTATCAGTTGCGTGGCAGTCATTCTTACTCAAGCGCCAGCTACACACTTACCGACACTCCCGAAGGGTACCACCTTAATTTCCTGTTAGAAGAAAAATATGAGAAAAGAATTAATCTGGGCATCCGTTTCGACTCGGAAGAAATAGCATCCCTGCTGATTAATGCCACAGCGGATCTCAAAACTCATGTTCCTTCCCGATTATCCCTGACCGGCCGATTAGGAAAGCGATATGCCGCACGCATCGATTACACTCTCGAACCGATGCAGCAACGCAATTTCAATTTCTCATATATGTTTCAATATAATGACATCAACATCTATGATGAAGGTGAACGTGCCTATAACACTACTTACAAGTATCATTTAGCTGAATTTGGCTTTTCGGATGTCTGGTACAAAAACCTCCGCTTCGGACTCGGACTTCGTTTCGAATATTATAAATACAAAGATTTTCTTTTCAAGAAACCGGAACTCATTGGACTGGATGTAGAATCCGAACATTTCCTGAGTTATTTCGCTCAGGTACACTATAGTACATTCGACAAGGGATATTTCCCTTCCAAAGGAACTGAATTCAAAGCTGCCTATTCACTCTACACCGATAATATGGCTCAGTATAATGATCACGCCCCGTTCTCCGCACTGAGCGGTTCATGGGCCAGCGTAGTTCCCGTAACCCGACGTTTTTCTATCATTCCATCCATCTATGGTCGTGTTCTGATTGGAAAAGACATCGCCTATCCCTTGCAAAATGCCATTGGCGGCGAAGTATACGGACTCTACATTCCACAGCAACTGCCGTTTGCCGGTGTGACCAATATGGAACTGATGGACAATTCTATCATGATTGCATCCGTGAAACTCAGACAACGGATGGGAAGCATTCATTATCTCACTCTGACAGGTAATTATGGCTTGACGGACAGTCACTTCTTCGAAATTCTGAAAGGGAAACAACTGTTTGGTATCAGTGCCGGATATGGTATGGACAGTATTTTCGGTCCATTGGAGATTACGTTCGGATATTCCAATCAGACTGATAAAGGAAGCTGTTATGTGAATCTGGGATACTACTTCTGATTCCCTATTTCTGTTCCCGCATACATAGGACTATACTTACCATGATGAGAAAAAATTCTCACTGCGATGAGACTTTTTTCTCATCATAGTGAGAATTTTTTCTCATCGCAGCAAGAACACTTGAGAATATTCAGCATCCTAATATGCTGTTATACAAACTTTTCCCTTTTCTGTAGATAAAGTAATCCGACCATCATCCAGACTAAACTGGCGGATAAAAGGAAAATGCGGTTTTTGATAAGGATTCCCTCCCAAATGATCGGATGAACATTATCGGGAACACGAAAAGGATTCAGCAGAACGTTCCAGAAAGAATCCGGCTTACCTAAGAACATCAATGCAATGCCTATAATAATCATAAATACGGCAGTTCCGTTTCCACTCCGCGTAATGGTAGACAGCATAAAAGCCATATTTCCGAAAAAGAGTATCGGGAACATCAACTGTAATGCCATCTCAAGCGGATTGACCGGATACAGCAATAAAATGGCTATGTATGAAAAGATAATCAGAATAACAAAAATTGCCACATAAATCATCAATAACCGCACGCCCCAAACCTTATACTTATAGTCGGGGATTCCAAAGAGAATCTCCAATATCCGGCTATCTTCATCATTCTGAATGCCGAATACAGCCGGGTAGAAAATAAGCAGCATAGACGGAAACATCAGGATGCTATAGATGAGTCCCTCGTTAATCTCCTCCCGTTTCCAGGCATTCTGAAACATGAAAAGAGCAAAAAAGCCAAATGCAGCCAGCAGAAACCAGAAAAACTTCCCGGCAAATATAATCTTCAGGTTATACCTGACTACTTTAGGCAACAGTTGTATCAATTGTTTGAATGTCATATCCTTCTTTTCTTTTTAATTCATATTCTTCAGCAGACAGAGATAAGCGTCTTCCAAATTAGCTTCTACCTCTACAGCCCCTTCATAAGGCTGTCCGACAGAAAGATAGCGCACCCGAATCGTATCGCCTTCCTGAATATGATGTATTACCAACGATTTGTCCAGTACTTTTTCAAATTCTGTCTTATCTATATTAAACTGCCATACTTTCCCATTAGCCATTTCCACCATGTCCGAAGGATCACCGAAATATTTTAGTTCACCCTTATTGATCACCACTACCTGATTACAGGAACTGGATATATCCTCAATGATATGAGTGGAGAAAATAACGATACGGTCCTTACTCAACTCTACCAGCAGATTACGGAAACGGATACGTTCGCGAGGGTCGAGTCCCGCTGTAGGCTCATCCACAACCAGGATACGCGGTAAATGAAGCAGAATAAGCGCAATACCAATACGCTGTTTCATACCTCCCGAGAAAGAACCTATCTTTTCGTCTTTCCGCTCGTACATATGTACCGCTTTCAGTACATAATCCAGACGCTCCTTTCGTAACTCACCGTCTACAATCCCTTTCAGTATAGCCTGATAATCCAGAAACTCCCACGAAGTCATATTCTCATAAGTTCCGAATTCCTGTGGAAGGAAACCTATCAGACTCTGTAGCTCTTCTCTGTAGATACGTGTATCCAGACCATTGATCCAGATACTACCATAGCTCTGCTCAAAGATACCACAGATGACACGCATCAAGGTCGATTTACCTGCCCCATTGGGTCCCAGTAGTCCGAACATACCTGTCTGAATCTCGAATGACACTCCACGCAATGCTTTGAAAGGTTTGCGTCGTTTTCCAATCATAGGAACACTCTTCACCATGCGGAAATAGGAACGGCGAAGCCCTGCAAATCGTCCGGTGACACGCTCAATATTTACATCATGATCATACAGATACTGGGAAGTGACATAGATGGCAATACCCACAAGCCATAACAATCCGATCATGATGACCAGCCCGTTATTATCCAGTTTCCGGAATAACTGAAACAGGATAAGGGGAGGAAGACTCCAGAATATCACCCGGTTTACGATCTTTGTTACCCGATTATCTCCGTATCGATAATATAAATAGGAACGTACCTTTCTCCACAAATACAGTATCGCTGCATAAATAGCGAACGAGAACAGGAATATCCAAAGCCTGTTATGAATGAAGAAATAGGTGAAATAAATGGCAAACAGTAAGATACCAAACTGCCATAGCACATTGATAAAGTCCTTCAGAGAATGGTATTCATTGCTCAATCCCAGACGTTTGCGTAATTGCAAACCACTGTTCCACTGACGGCTGATGTGTCCAGGCCAATCGTAGATCTTAACCAGATTGCGGACAGAAATACGAATTTCTTCATCCGGATTGATAACCTCCGCCTTAGCTCTCCGAAGACTGGTTTGCGCAAAGTATGTCATCCCCGGTATGCCTGCAATCAGTGCTACCAGATAGATTGACTGCCAAAGGATTCCGTCAGTGTATAGCCAGATACAGATTACACCGGACACAAAAAGAATCAGGTGAATGGTCCATAGTTTACGGGATAACGAACGGTACCACTGAAGCACATTTTCCAGTCCCATACAAACTGTCGGAATTAAAATCAGCGTCAGCATGGCGGAAAAGAAAAGTCCGCCTATCACTGTAATGGCAAAAGGTGCACCGATAGCCCCTGCATACTCCGTATCTCCCATAGCCAACGGAAGCATGGCAGCAATTGTGGTGATGGAAGTAATCAGAATGGGACGAATACGTGACATACCGGCAGTCATCAACGCCCTGTTCCGACGGTATCCACGTTTACGCAAAATGTTGGCGTAATCTATCAGAATGATTCCGTTATTGACGACTACTCCCAACAGAATAAGGAACCCTGTCAATGTATTCGCATTCATCAGACTGTTGCTCGAAAGCAATAATGCCAGCAAAGAACCGATAGCAGCCAACGGAATGGTAAAAAGCAACACAAAAGGCGTCACTACAGATTCGAAGACTGAAGCAAGGATCATAAATATCAAAAGAAAAGCTGCCAGAATAAGGAATTTGAAATCCCCGAATTCATCCTCCTCATGGAATACCTGCACAGCGACTCCGGACGGAAGATTATAACTGGCAATCAACTGGTCGATATCGGAACGATATCCTCCCAATAAATCTTTCGAAGACTGAACATCTCTCGGAAAAGCATAGTATACCTCAATCTGCTTATCTTGATTGACACGGATGATGCGCGAACGCCCACGTCCATAATTCAGAGACGATATATCTTCTAGATTGTGCATACCGCCATTGGCATTTTCTATCCGGATAGCACGCAAGTCATCCACAGTTTTCTCTTTCTGAGCTTTTTCCTGTGCCTCTTCTTCAGTTTCCTTTTCCGGTATTTCGTCACGGATAATAATATCATAAATATCCTCTCCCACCTTGAAAGTAGCTTCGGAAGAGTATTCATTATTAAGCGCAGTTAATCCGGTGGTAATATTGCCACGGTTAATATCATAGGCAGTCAGCAGAATAGGGTCAAAGTTCAGATTTATTTCCGCCTGACGGGGAGTATACGAAACATGAGTATGCTGTACAAAATCCTGTTCGTCCAACAAATAACGCACTTCCTCTGCCACCATCTGCATCATTTCGAAATCAGATCCCCTGATCACCACCCGTTCACTGTTGTCACCGATGCCCAACAAACGCATGAATCCGCCCAGACTGCTCAGAGCCGAGTTATCTCCTCCGCCTCCCATAGCATCAGAAACATAGATTTCCGCACCATTGATATTGGCAACTTTAGTCTGCACATCCGCTTTTATATCGGCTATTTTCCGTTTGGCGATCTTTGTGTAATCTTCCTGCAAAACGAGTGTCAGAGTCGCCTCTTTTTCCCGAATACGGCAAATCAGATCTTTCTTTTCCGGAAAATCCTCCAGACGTTCTTCCAGTACCTTTACAATCTTATCCGTATTTTCAAGCGTACTTCCGGTAGGCATCACGACACTGATGTTGAACCGGTCTGAAGCAACTTCTTTCATCTGTTGCACATTCAAGGTCAATGACAAAATCAACGTTGCAAAAAGCAAGATCACAGCTCCAAAGACTGTCACTCCCGGATTACGCATACAAGTCTTCAATAAGACCAGATAGACCTGCATCGGACGCTGAACGATCGATACTTTTTCATAAACGACACTGTTCCCACTCTTACTCTTCAAAAGAAGATAAGTAATCATCGGTATAAAAAGTAAAGCTACAAACAGCGAGATCGTCAAAGTTGATATAATGGATACTCCGATATGGTGCCCGATCAGTTTTATCAGGAAATTATCAGAAAAAACGAACGGCAGGAATACAGTAATGGTAGTCAGGGTAGCCGCCACAATGGAGCGCCACACTTCTTTTGTTCCCTGCGTTACCGAACGTTCGGGCGTATAGCCGTTTCCCGACAAACGATAAATATTCTCAAGCACCACGACACTATTATCCAGCAGCATTCCGATGGCCAACGCCATTCCTACCAAGGTAAGACTATTGATAGTGATACCAAAAGCGTAGAAGAAGTTGAAAGCCGTATAGACAGAAATCGGTATGGAAAGTGCGATAAAAAACACCAGCCGCATATTCTTCAGGAAAAGCCAAAGAACGAACACAGCCAATAATCCCCCTACCAATGCCAGATTAATAATCTGGTTGATATTATTTTCCATGGTTTCAGCCTTGTTCTCCTGAATGACAATTTCCAGTTCGAGCGGAGCCAGTTTCTCATTCAACTTTTCAATCACATCGGATACACGGTGTGAAAGTTCAATCAGATTAGCCTGTGAATCATTGATCAAAGCAACCGAGACGGCTTCTTTTCCATTCACACGACTATAAGTGGTTTCATCTTTCAAGTCAAAAAAGACGGTTGCCACGTCTTTCAGCAGAATAGGACCGGGAGCGACAACTATATTCTCCAAATCAGAGACTTTGGTATACATCGCATTGACATGGACAAAATTCTTGCTGTCGGGTTCATCTGCGAAGCCTACAAATGTCTTTTCCTGGGTATTCTGCGAAAGCAAACCGCTTATTTTGGAAGCTGTGAGGTTCAGAGCTTTGCAAGCCTCCGGATTCAGACGTACTTCAATAGCTTTCTGCCGTCCTCCGTAGATATTGACGGAAGCTACTCCATCTATGTTCTCCAGATCAGAGCGAACATCCTCGTCTACCAGACTCCGGACACGGTCAGTTCCTCCCGTACCACGCACTTGAAGCACCATGAAGTTATTATTCATCTGAGCAATATCCACTTTCTGTACCTGTACGGTAAAACCGGTCGGCAGGGAGGCTGCGATTTCATTCACTTTCTCCTGCAGTTTAAGACTGGTCATCTTGAAGTTGATATTCTTTTTAAAGTCAATCTGTATGCTGGACTGCCTCCTGTCAATGTAGGATTGCAGTTTGTCTACTCCACCTATCGCACTGACCGCTCCTTCGAGTGGAATAATCACTTCCGACTCTACATACGAAGGGTCCATATCCTGCTGTGACGACACCTGGACAAACAGAACCGGAAGTTCTGCGTTGGGCAGCAACTCCACCGGAAGTTGTTTATACGACACATAGCCCAGCAGGCTGAGTGCAATAAACAGCATACAAATCGTTATTCTCCTATTTAGTAAAAAGTTCATCTTCAGCTGTTTTTAGTTCGGCGATTTATACGTCTTTTGATATTCTCCAAGACATAATAGACACAAGGAATAACCATCAAACTCATCAGAGTAGAAGTTATCAATCCTCCGATCACAGCTATAGCCATCGGTGAACGTAAAGATGCACCTTCACCAAAACTGAATGTCATCGGAAGCATGGCCAGAATCGTAGTCAAAGTAGTCATGATGATCGGACGGATACGCTGTTGCCCTGCTTCTACAATGGCATCAATCAACTCCATTCCCGCCTGACTAAGCTGATTGATACGGTCTACCAGAATGATAGAGTTATTGACGGCAATACCTCCCAGCATGACAATACCGATAACTCCCATCATATTGATAGTGGTTCCGGTAATGAAGAAAAGTAAGATAGCACCTACTACAGCCAGAGGAATAGTCAGCAAGATCGTAAACGGATGCAGCAAGGATTCAAACTGGGAAGCCATCACCATATAGACAAGTACAACAGAAAGCATCAGAGCAAACAACAGACTGTTCATTGATTCTTGTCGTTTTTCTTCTTCTCCTGTCACTGTGATACTGTAGTTAGCAGGCAATTCAATACCTTTCACCGTTTCACGCACTTCGGCTGCTACTTTATCCAGTGATTTACTCGCATCCATATTAGCCATCACCTTACCGATACGGCTTTGATTGCGGCGCAGAATCTCCTTGGGCGCTTGTCCGTGAGTAATGGTAGCAATCTCTTGTAATACAAATTCCTGTGTTCCACTTTTGATGACAAGAGCACCAAGAGAACTCAACGGGATATCCGGCACCTTTATGACGATATCACGCATCTCACCGCGATATTCCATTTTACCGACTTCCTTACCGCTTAATTGCTGCTTCAATTGTTCGATTACCATAGCCACACTCAGATTATTGATACCGGCTATCGTACGGTCAATCGAGATCACAACTTCCGGAGCACCGTCTTCCACGGAAGTAATAACATCATAGATTCCATTTACGCCAATCATCCGTTCCTTCACCTCTTCAGTCAACTGAGCAATCTCATCCAACTCCTCTCCTTTGACCTCCACAACAATAGGAGCCCCTTCGCTTCCTAACAGTGAACTCAGAGAATTCTCATCCTGCTGAATCGTCAGTTCCAGTCCGTCAGGATTCTTGGCCGATTCCACGAAAGACGCAATCACCTTTTCCGGTGAAAGTGTACATTCCGGTGAAAGGATCACTTTCATCATTGCTGTATTTTCTCCTTCAAATATCGCATTTTCCGAACCACTTCCCTCTCCGATATGGCTGTATACCGTACATAAAGAATCACCGCCAACAATGGTATATAACAATTCTTCCAAATTGCCTACAGCAGCGGAAGTACGTTCCATCTGTGTACCTTCGGGCATTTTGACTACAGCCGTAAACGTCTTACTTTCCGCACGGGGCATAAACTCAGTTCCGATAAACGGAGTCAGTAACCCAGTCACGATAAGAAGCAACACTGCCATACCGATCACCAGCCAACGTCGCTGAATCAGCCTGCGAAGCACTCTGCTATATCCCGTAATACGAATGGACTTCACTTCTTCCAGCTTAATCTTCTTGCCGGAAAGCTGGATATATAACATCGGAATCACCAGGATAGCCACAAACAAAGAAGAGACCAGTGAGAAAGTTACCGTCCATGCCTGATCTTTAAACAGTTCGCCCGAAGCTCCGTGAAGATAAACAATCGGCAGGAAGACGACAATAGTAGTCAGAGTAGAAGCAATTACCGCATTGGCAACTTCTGCTGTCCCGTTAATAGCAGCCTCTTTGATACTCAATCCTTTCTCCTGATTTCGGAAGATACTTTCTATGACGACAATGGCATTATCTACGAGCATACCCGCCCCGAGCGCCAGTCCTCCCAATGTCATAATATTCAGTGACAGTCCGTTGAAGAACATCAGATTAAAAGTAGCCACAATCGAAATGGGAATAGCAAGGCTGACAATCAGTGTTGTCCCCATCCGGCGAAGGAATACAAACAAGACTACAATAGCGAGGATAACACCCAAAACAGCACTGCTCTTTACTTCTCCGATCGCACTTTTTATAAAAGTACCCTGATTCGAAATCACCTGAAAATGATAACCGGGCAATGCATTCTCTATCACTGCCAATTGGCGGGTTACCTCATCCACCACTTTTACAGTATTAAAGCGCATCTCCTTATAAATAGACAGTCCGATACTACGCTTCCCGTTAATCCGTACAATGTTCTCCGGACGAGCGTTCAAAAACTGCACAGTAGCCACTTCCTTCAAAAAAACAGGAGCTTTATTACTGTTGGCGGTTGCTGTACCCGTAGCATTGTTTCCAGATGCTTCCTCTTGTTGTATCGCTTTGTATCCGACAATCAGATTCTCAAAATCATCTTCTGAAGCAAACAAGCTCGAACTTTTCACCAGATATTGTAATCCCAGTTCACTGACCCGTCCCCCGGATATGCTCTGATTGTTCGATTCGATGCGCGAAGCGATATCTTCTATTTTCAGTTGAAAAGCATCCAGTTTATAAGGATCAGTCTGAATGGTAAGAGTGCTGACTTCTTCTCCCGAAAGCGTAACTTCAGCCACACCTTCCAGACGAATCAACTCATTACGGATATAGCTTTCGGCAATTTTCCTCAATTCCGCCATATCTGTAATACTCTGATGAGACATTCCCACCAAAACTACCGGAGACAAGTTCGCATCATGCTGCGTAATCTTCAGTTCAGTGATATCCTTGTTCTGGGCAAACGGATTCATGGCTTTCTGCAAATCAAGAAAAGCCTCATCCATGTCCTTTGTCCAGGTATACTCTACAGTAATTCGTGCCGTCCCGGCTTTAATCACAGAAGAGACCTGAGTAACATCACTCTGCCGGATCGCCATAGACTCCATATTTTTAACGAATTGCTTTTCGATCTCCTCGGGAGGGCGTTCACCCGCCTTTAATTCAATAAACAGGCGGGGATTATTCAGATCGGGCAATAAATCCACACTCAACTGATCGTATGATACTTTTCCCAGCAATAAGAGGGCAAATACTACCATACAAATCGTAACCGGATTGCCTACTGCAAATTTGATTATATTCTTCATAAGTATTTCCTATTTTCAAAAGATGCGGTCATATATCGCATCCATGATTTACTTTTGGATTTTGACTTTGGCGTCTTCTTTCAGTGTTTCAAAACCCTTCACTACCAAATTGTCATTTACATTAAGTCCGGATAGAATTTCGATATTATATTCATCCTCCAGACCTGTTTGCAGATTGCGTATCTTTGCCGTATTCTTTTCGACGATATATACGTATTTCCGGCGACGATTGGACAAGATTACGTCTTTAGGTATAATGATAGAACTATCAGCTCTGTCAACGATAATATCTGCTTTGGCGAACATACCCGGACGCAACTTCAGTTGGTCATTATCAATCAGAATCTTTCCTTTAAAAGTACGTGTCTCCGTACTGATTGCAGGAGACAACTCACCGACTCTCGCTTTTAAAGTATCTCCGGGGATGGTATAATGAGTAATATATACCGGTTGCGCTTCCTTGACATAACGAATGCTGCTTTCCGGCAGATTGATATCCATATACATTTTATCATAAGCCATCAGACTCACCATAGCCTTTCCCTGCTCCACTCTTGTATCAGCCGTATAGTGAGGCAAATCAACAATCACACCATCAAACGGAGCTTTCACTTTCATCTTCTCCAGATTGAGTTTTGCGTTTTCATAATCGTAACGGGCATTCGTTACTTTTACTTCCGTATTCCGCATTTCACTCATCGTCACCCCTCCTTTTTCATAGAGAGCTTTCTGCTTTGACTGTTCCTGTTCGGCAATTTCAAGACTTAGTTTTTTAGCGTCAATAGCGATTCCGTTTTCATACTCCTTGTCTTCCAGACGGATTATCAGTTCCCCCTTACTTACCCTGTCTCCCATTTTGAAAGGTTTTCCGGTTCTCGGATTAGTCTGAAGTTTATAAAATCCGCTCATTTCCGCATTCTGAGATGCACCGTAAGTCGGCTGCACTGTTCCTGTTGTATTTATTAATTTACTGATAGAACCTTTCTTCAGCTCCACGACAGATACCGGAGTTGCAATATTATTGGGTGCGTTTTGTGGTTTGTTGCCACAGCCGGTTAACAATAAGGTTGTTAACAAAGAAGATGCAATAAAAATTTGATACTGTTTCATGGTCTGCTTATTTTTTATCAATAATGTCTTTCATAGGAACAAGAGGGATATTCTTGTCGAAATCATACAATGAAAGGATTTTAAGATTAAGTAATTCTATTCTGTAATTAATCAACGCCTGCGTATAAGTAATCTTCTTATTCGAAAGCTGAGTCTGGAACTGGCTCATTTCCATACCGGTTATGTCACCTTCCCGATAACGAGTCTGATTCAGATCATAGGTCAACTGTGCATTCTGTACATTTTGCTCGGCGATCTTAATCTGAGTCCGGAGGTTTTCGAGGTTACGCCATACCTGACGAATATTCAGCTCGATATCCACTTTATCCTCTTGAAACTCGAGTTCATTAATCCGTTGGGCCATCTTTTGTGCTTTAATCCTTGCTTTCTTTTCACCCCAGTCGAAAATAGGAACAGCAAAACTGATAGAAACCCTCGGATTCTGTGTCGGATTATTATAGACTTTATTCAGGTGGCTATTATCTCCTATCAATCCGAAAGAGATGGATACATCTCCTTTAAACTCGTTCAGCGCTTTTGTCTTAATCATATCGAACTCAAGTTCCTTGCTCTCTATTTCACGTTGACGAAGTTCCAGACGCGAACCCAATCCATGCGATATGGCCTGGTCCAGATTTACCTGAATCGGTTTAATCTCCACTTCCGCAAATACGAGAATATCTTCATCCAGCCTCATTCCGAGAGTCTGTTTGAGTTTGTCCTTCGCATTCTCCAGATTCACCTGACTTTCGTCTACAGACGAACGTGCCGTAGCCAGATTCAGTTCCGCTTGAAAGAGTTCGTCCTTCGCTGCTAAATCCGCTTCTACCTTATTCTTGATAATATCATAACTTTGCTGGGCATTAACCAGTTCTTCACGACTGATTTCCAGATTACTCTGTGCCATATAGACAGAATAGAACTGATCGGTTATACTTTTCTCCGTATTCAGTTGCTGCAAAGCATAACTGATATTGGCATTTTCATAATCATACTCTATTTGCTTGAGTTCCATTTTACGCTTGTTGTATGTGAAAATAGGCTGAGTCAATTGCAGATAGAGGTCATTGCTGAATGCCCGGTTACTAGTTTTATCGCCTTCTATAATGGAGCTGTTGTCCTGCCAGCCAAAACGGTTGATTAAAGAAATTGTACCGTCTGTCCATAGAATGGGCTGATCGACCTGAAAGGTCCCGCTGGTATTGAATGTTTCATTCGTGTACCATTGTGACAGACGATTATCGAAACGCCTGTTCTTGTTATAGTCCACCGGGTTCAGATTTAATGAAAATCGAGATTTTAATGAAGCCTTCTGCGCCAGCAGATTCTGCTTATATCTCTCCAGATTCATGTAGGAACGGCGAAGAGAAGGACTGTTCTCCTGCGCAATCTCCATTGCCTTGTCAATCGTTAAAGGAATTTGTCCTTGTGATGTCAGGGCAATTCCCGTAAAAGTTACGATTGTCAGCAGCATTCTTTTTAATAGTAGTAAGTCACTTTGCATATAGTTTGCTGTTTTAATAATTATCGTTTCACTATTTTCACTGCGTCGGCTGTCACAGAGCGCAGCTTACATTCATCCGTCAGCACGACACGAACCGTATCGGCACTAAAATAGTAAGTACCGAGTTGTTCCCAACCCTCATTGGCTTTTCTCAGATTGATATAGGCATCTTCCATCTCACTGTCGTATGCCACCCTGAAATGATATTCACCCTGAAGGCGGTCATTCCATCGCAGCTCATCATCCTTGAATACATGATAATAAAGCTCATATTGACCGGCTTCCGGCACAGGAATTTTCCATGTAGCCGTCTGACTGCCGTCTCCACTCTTAATCACATAGGCCGAACGGATATATTTACCATAATATTTAGCATTGGTGGTGGCCGTCCATTGTAAAGGCGCACGCCACCAGGATATGCCCGAATATTTAAAGGAAGTATCCTCCACTTTATCCAGCCATTTAGGCAGAAGTCCTACGACAGCAGGGGTAGAAAGTACAAAGAGAGTGGAATCTTCATTATCCACAATAACCTCTCCCGGCATTTCTAAGGATGATTCCGGCAAGGTATAGATAGTGTCCTTGACTATTTTATTCCGTTCTTGTTTTACATTACCAATGGATTGCCGTATCATATAAGGCAGATTGCCAGAAACCATCGTATTGATTTCCACATCACGTATCTGTTCTTCCCAGACAGAAACAAATTCTTTGCTTGTATGGGCAGCTATCTCTACCTTTTTTCTGGCTCTGGGATCTTCCATCGGTTGATACCACCAGCCATTTTGAAGAACGTTCATCTGAATTATTCCGTCATAATCCGAGTTATTGCTCACCAGTACTTTCAAGACAAAGAATTCTTCTCCTCCTTTATTGACAACTTTGGTCAGTTCGGGCTCTCCGATCGAATAAAAAGGAAGAGGCGTCAACTGTTCCCATTCTTTCAAATATGAATAAAGATCCGTCTGGCTCATTTCTCCCAGAGTATCCAGCATATTTTCAAACTTTATGTTCAGAAATGTATTACGCTTCAACATCGCATATAGTGAATCTCTGAAAGCATCTACGCCCATGTTTATTTCTGACCGGGCAAAAAGACGGCTTGCCTCCAGTCCTACGATATTATTTTGCAGATTACGCTGTTCCACATCAGCCAGCAACTCCTTGAACGTATGCTTTTCCAGCAGCAGGTTGGCCTTTTCATTGTTACTAAGCCCATTTATCTGACGTTCCCACCCTTCATTTTCCGACTTCTTTTGCAGATATAGCTCAATAGCCCGATTGGCAACAGGCCATTCCGAAGAGTAAATATTGTACCGGAAATTATAAATCTGCGGGAAAAGGAAATAAGGATTTGCCGTAGACGAAAGATTTCCCCGTCCTCTACTACCCGACGAAAAGTTATAATCGCCTTCTGTCCGCAAAAACATCCAGGCAAAGTTACTAAAAGTCCGCATCTGGGCTTCCTGCATACTGATTTCATTATTTCCCGACCACCGGATATGATTCTTCACCTGCCTCTTCACATCCAGTTCCCAGAATATAGCTCCTTTTTCGGGGAACAATACCATTTCAGGTTGTACTGTCTCCTGCGCTTGCGACCAGGCACGTTCATAGCTGGCAAATTGCACAGGAACTTCTACAATAGAAAATCGCTTGAAAGGGTAATCCAGTTTATATTGCCGTGCCAGTTGCTCTTTCACATTACGTATCAGCCAAGGAATGGTATCGTGAATAGAATCAAACGAAGCAGTAAAATAGTCATGATCCCTTAAATGCCAGACGCTATAAAGAATGCTGTCCGCATAAGCACTTTTTTGCTGATAGTCACCTATGACCAACGATAGTGTCTGAGACGGAAAATCACCTTTGAATGAATACACTCCTTCTTCATCACACTTTCCTTCCCCTTGAGAAAGAGGAACTAACCCCGGTAGAGGCTTGACCTTCAAGCGATAATTACTGAAATAAGTCTGCTGCCAGTCAGGATTTTTATCACTATAGCTTGTTCCTGCACGGGGATACCAATAAGTTTCAGGGGTAAGCATCAGATAATTTTTCGTCTGAAAACTATACTGCTTGTCTATGTTGAACAGAAACTTTTTATTGGAAGCTTGCAGCACTTCGGGAGGGATATCCAAATAACAGAATGAGTTATCTATCTGTCCGTCATACCTGAATGTTGCAGAGATTGTATCGCCTTTGGCATGCTTCGTGCCGAAATCCACCAATACTATTTGCTTGTCACGTTTAAACTTGAGTTGCTGTCCGGCCGAATGAACGGAATGAATGGTTAATCCCGGATTCAAACAGAAGGTGAATACGGCAGATGAGTCCAATGCCACTCCTTTCACAGTTACTTCCGACAGAAAATCTTCAGGATGCTGCTCTACAGAAAGATCATATTCATGAATGAACATCTTCGGAGTAGAAACATATTGGTTGTTGATCTTCGTATAGGTAGCGCGTATATCACTTTGATATAAAATCGAATGTATATGCCAATAACCGCATACGAAAGCTAACATGAGAGTACAAAAAGAAATAACCAGCCACGGATAATTACTGTGAGATGAATTCGGCAGACGCCTGAACAAGGAAATCGTAAAAAAGACAAACGCCAGTCCGGCAAGAAAATAGATGCCACGATGATTTAAAATCACCTCCCAGTTGGAAAAACCGACAATGCTGGACTTCACCAAAGGAAGACTATAAGCCATATAATCGAAAAGATAATAAAACTTATCTTCAATATAAAAAACAGTCAAGCCGATATATCCCAATAATAGAACGAACGTCAGTGCCTGATTTTTCAATACCAGCATCAGAAAGATAGCCAGACCAATAATAAAAATCAGCGTAGGTACACTGATCAACAGAAAATAAAGCAAATAAGCCATCCAGTCCACTTCTCCCAATGTCAGGTTGAATGCAGCCGTAATAGCCATAATAATGAGATTCAGCAACAAAAAGACGCGCAGATTTCCCCAAATCTTACCGATGACGTATTCAGCATTACTTAATGGACGGACATAAAAGACTTCTGATGTATCCAGCTTTTTATCTCTTTTCAGGAAGTCGGATGCCAGAAAAATAGCAATAACAGCCTGCCCTGTATTTAGCAACAGTAAAATTAGATAAGGAATGTTCGATGGAATGGCTGTAGCAATCCAGAAGCCTCCGCTATCTTCCGATACGAACAACTGGAAATTGAAAAAAGTAATGATAGTTACAGCGAGTACCGTGAATACTCTGAAGAACCAGCTTCTGATTAATAATTTACTTTCATATTTTGCTACCGATTGTATATTAGATAAAAAGGTCATATCAGCATATCGTGTTTAGT
>OLXE01000790.1_pt1 | contig 16965 bp, 16 predicted proteins | sample 1644571 | NCBI WGS metagenome assembly OLXE01 (sample SAMEA103958161, study PRJEB25191) | human gut metagenome | biome: human-associated habitat [ENVO:00009003]; feature: intestine environment [ENVO:2100002]; material: feces | place: Germany | collected 2013/2015
GGAATGTTGCTTTATATGATGCACTTCATATCACTTACCAGCCCTATTTTCGCTTAAGGGCAGGGGAATGATTCAAAGGCAAACCCGGACCCAGATAGAGTTTAATAACTGTCTGAGTCCGGGAGCTGTTTATTATTTACTTTCTTCCTTCTTCATTGTAGGCCGTTTCGGTTGATAAAGAATACCGTAACAGTTTGGCGGCCATTCGGGCGAATCCAAGTTTAAAAGGGTTTTTACAGTTTTTCTAACAACTGCTTTGACATTTGTTTTTTCTCTTCCATGTCCTTTCATCCTTCCTGTTTAACAATATGTGCTACAACAATCAGAACAGAAGTAAATGCAGTACCTAAAGACACACTGTATGCTATCATGTCGAACGAAAAAAGCACTAGCCCAACTGCAGTAAGCGACACAATAACTAACCGCAATGTAATGACGGGAATCGTTTCCCCAACCGACCTGGTGGTCGCGTTGAAGGCTTCCTACGACGCATTGCTTGCGAGTAAGGCTAAGCTGCTTGCTGAGAAGGATAAAGAAATCGCGCACCGGGATTCGCAGATTTGCTGAGAAGCGGCGCACGATTCGTTTGTTGTCGTGGATTAGTATTGGCCTGTTTGTTTTCTTTGTCCTGATTGTGGCGCTGTTCGTGTACGACTTCCTCAACCCCGACCACGGTTTTGGATTCGACGCGCGCTGGAGCGGATGCAGACGGGGAGGATTTAAACGAGGAGAGCGGTCCAGCTAAAGCTGCCCATAATAGGCGTTCTTTCCATGTTTTCTGTAATAGTGCTTGTCCATCAAAGCCTGTGGTGACGGGCTTGTTTGGGGATTCAAATTACAAGTATTCAATGCCATTCGGGCAACCTCCTCCAATACGATCGCGGTCTCGACCGCTTTGCTAGCAGTAACTCCCCATGTAAAGGGGCCGTGACGCCCGACCAATACAGCTGGAGTCGCGAGCACATCAATCGACCGTTCCCGAAAGGTTTCAGCTATGACAACTCCAGTATTTCTTTCGTAATCACATTGAATCTCAGTCTCTGTTAACTGCCTCGTGCAAGGAATATCTCCATAAAAATAATCAGCATGTGTTGTTCCATAGCAAGGAATGGATAGTTGTGCTTGTGCAAAAGATGTCGCTTGGGGAGAATGTGTGTGCACGATTCCACCGATTTTCGGAAAGGTCTCATATAAATACAGATGTGTAGGTGTGTCGGAAGACGGTCGATAGTGCCCATCAACGACTTCCCCTTGCGCATTGACTACGACCATATCCTCTGCGCACATCGTTTCATACGAGACACCGCTTGGCTTAATGACTATTAGCCCGCTTTTTCTATCGACCGCCGACACATTCCCCCATGTGAGCGTGACAAGGCCACACTTCGGCAGGATCATGTTGGCCGCAAAAACTTCTTCTTTTAGCCATTCTAACATACCGATTTCTCCTCTTCAGCAATTGTCGCAGCAGCCCTTTTTATACTGTTCCCGTACAAAACGAATGGCTGCGGTGACTTCCTTTTGTGCATCCTGCAGAGGCTGATGCCACATTTCTACCATATACGGACCCGTGAATCCAATCTCTTTCAGCTTACGGAATACGCCGGCAAAATCTACGCATCCCGTTCCAAATGGCACGCACTTGAATTTTCCGCCAAAATCCTCACTGACTGCCTGCGTCTCCTTGACGTGCATGGCAACGATGTCGGCCTTCCCCAGCTCCAATTCCGCAAAAACATCGTTTCCCCATGCGGACAGATTACCCATGTCAGGATAAACCGTGAACCAAGGCGAGGGGATTTCGCGTTTAAGCGCCTGATAGCGGGTGATACTATTCAAAAAATCCGTGTCCATAATTTCCACGGACAACATGACCTGATGCAGCGCAGCGATTGAGGCAGCCCACTGCATTCCTTCCAAAAACCGGCGCTTGCTGTCCTCGGTAGAGGGTTCGTAGTAGACGTCGTAACCAGCAAGCTGGATGACTCGAATGCCTAGATCACACGCCAAATCGATTGCTCGTACCATCATGTCATGGGCGTTTTGTCTCGCTCTCTCATCAATACTTCCGAACGGAAAGCGGCGATGCCCGCTCAAACACATGCTTTTAAAGGGCATACCGGCGTCCCAAGCCATTTCCCAAAGTTGTCTGCGCTCCGCTCGATTCCATCGCAAACGGGCGAGCTTCTCATCTGTCTCATCGACCGAGAGTTCGATGAAGTCAACCCCTACGCTCTTGGCAAGTTCAAAGCGTTCCTGCCAAGGCATGTCGGAAGGAAGTGCCTTTTCATATAATCCGAGCAAGTGATTGTACAACATAGCTTGAGTTCCTCAGTTCATAAAAGCTTTAAGCAACTTTGCGACCGATAAGGGGTCCTTTGCTTTCGTCAGCCCGCTGCCAACGATCACAACATCTGGCTTTTCCGCTGCAATCTCGGGCATGGTCCCTGGTTTAATTCCGCCAGAAATAACGGTCTGACAGGTGCCCTTAATATTTGAACGAATGACTTTCAGCGCTTCGATCGGCGCGCTGATGCAATTGAGCATATCGTGTGCAGTGTGAACTGCAATGTAATCTACGCCGAGGGCCTCAAGCTCCTGTGTGCGCTTTGCCAAATCCGTTGCGCCTATGGTGTCGGCACACACGCGCTTGCCGCGCTCTCTCGCTGCTTTGACAGCCCCTCGCACGGTGGAGTCGTTCGTCAGAGCTAGTACCGTCACGATGTCGGCACCCGCATCAAACGCATGCGAGGCAATCGGCTCCCCGCCATCCATCAACTTCATATCCGCTAGAATATCGATATGAGGGTACATAGCTTTCATGACGGAAACCGCACGAAAGCCCTCACTCAGCACGAGCGGCGTGCCGATCTCGGCAATATCGACGAAAGGATGTATTTTGCACATCAGTGCAATCGCATCCTCCAGTTTGAAAAAGTCCAATGCAACCTGTAATTTCATAGATATCTTCTCCTTTATCGTTACGTCCGTTGTACGAGTTCCTTAAAGCGGGCATAACGCTTCTGATACAATGCATGTTTTTCGAAGTCCGGTTCGATACGGGTTACACCATCTTCCATCACCTGAATCGCCGTTTCGATACTATCATAGATGCCGCAGGCAACCGAGGAAGCGATGGCTACACCCTTTGTTCCCATCTCCTTCGTGGGTATAATCTCAACGGTGGCTCCCAAAGCATCGGCAAACATGTGAATCCATGCCGCAGAGGATGTTGCTCCGCCCGCAATCCGGAATACACTGGGGCGTTCCCGTCCGTCGAACAAATACTCTATCTGGATCATGTGGGAGAACACAACCCCCTCATAGACCGCTTTCAGCATGGTTGCCTTTGTGTCTTCCGGCCCAAGGTTGCTCCATGCACCCCTTGCAGTCGGATCATCCCGATGCCCGCGCAGGAATGGGAAAAAGAAGGGCAACTCAGTTTCATCGGGGACCGATTCTACCATCGCGTCCACCTCCACGTATCTGCTTTGGGGGTCGTCATTACGGTCAAAGAGGATGCTGAGAACCCAGTCAAGAGTGGCTGAGGAGGCCGGGTATCCCTCCTCAATCAAAAATTTTCCTTTATATGCAAAGAGCTCATTATTCTTTATAATCCTGTTCAGAACCGGTTGATCCGTCACGTATCCGTTGATTGCATGCGTTCCTGTGATAATAAACGGATGTTCTTCCGTTGTCGCTCCCATTGCAAGGGCAGAGGCATTTACATCGTGCAACCCCGCTGCAACAGGGGTTCCTGCAAGACACCCGCATCTTTTAGCAGCTTCTTCCGACACATATCCGCATATGTCAGTGCTCCAGACCAAGCGCCCGAATTTGTTAGCTGCTTCTGAAATGCCTAGCTTGTCAGCAATGTCGGCATCAAAATGAAGGGTATTCAGATCCATCAAACCGCTAACAGAAAGGCAATCGTATCCGGCAACGCACTCTCCCGTCAATCGATAGATCAAATAGTCTTTCATAGAGAACAGGCGATAAATCCTGCTATAGTTTTCTGGCTCATTTTGTTTTAACCATGCGAGAATTGCAGAAAGATGTCCCGATAAAAGAAAACGAAAAATTTTATTGTACAACGCATCTCCAATACCTAGAGATTTCCATTCGTTAATAATCGAAAGTGCCCGCCTGTCGGATGAGGCGATTGCATTCCGAACACTTTCCCCTTTATCATCAATGGCATAAAAACCGCCACCTTGCCCAGAAATGCCGATAACAGCAATCTCACTCGGGTCAATTCCTGCGGTGCAAATCAAATCTTTGATGCTGTTACAATTTGCATTCCAAAGTTCATCCTGATCATATTCAGCATAATTTGGCTGCGGCATCACCAAATGGTTACGACATTTTGAAACAGCAAGCTGCCGACCTTTTTCGGTGTACAGTGCCGCCTTAATATAGGTTCCACCATTATCAAGGCTTAATATATATCGTTCACTGTCATTTCTTTTTATCATTTCATTGATCCCGCTCTAAGTAATAGATTGCATGCAACGGAGATTTTCCGTTGCATGCTTTAGTTGGCGATTTAAAAGAAGGTTACTCTCCGTAGAGGCAATCCTGCAGATTCTGACAGGCTTCCTCAGCAGTTTCCGTGCCGAGCAATGCAGCCTGCAAATTGTTCGGGAAAGCATCGGAAACAAAGGCATCCAAAGTATCCAACATTGGGAGAACACCGGTGTGCGCAAGCGCATCGAAAGACGCCTGGTAGAACGGATTGCTGAATGCCTCGTCGCTTCTCAAGGAAGTTGCAACGGGGATCTTGCCAACCGCGGTGTTCCAAATATACTGTCCTTCACCAGTGGTAAGATATGCAATCCACTCAAAAGCGGCTTCCGGATGTTCACAGTTGGAAAGGATGACATTGCTGGTTTCGCCCATCTGTGCCCAAGTATATTCGGGCTTATCGCCGGGGATAATGAATGCAGCAACATCGTCACCGAAAAGTTCCATCATTTCATTGGAGGAGCCGATATGATGGACAGTCATCGCGGTGATGCCAGCCTTGAAATTGCCGATAATTTCATTGAATCCATCCGTTGTGGAGGAGGCTGGGATATAACCGCCTTCATAGAGATCGATTACGTCCTGCATGGCCTGAATCGAACCCTCGCTGATGAGGTTGTCCATGCCACCGCCGCGTGCATAGGCGAAGCTTGCCCAAATCGCATGACCGCCACTGCCTCTCAAACCGTAACCATAGACGTCGGTGTTACCATCACCATCGGTGTCCTTGGTGAGGGTTTTAACGCAATTGAGGAACTCTTCAAACGTAGTGGGTACTTCCAAGCCGGCTTCCGCAAACATGGACGGACGATAGTAGCAGTAGGGAACGTCAACCGCAAACGGGATAACGCTTACTTTGCCCTCGCCGCTGACTTCATCGATGGTGTTCCAGATACCATCGTCAACTTCGCCTTTATCGGCCCATGCGTCAACGTAGGGCTTCATATCGACAAGGAGGTCGTTCGCAGAGTAGAGAGGAACCGAGTCCATCTTGAAACATGCGACATCGGGACCACCGCCACCGAGAACTGCAGTCATCATGTTCTGGATGTAGGCGCCGTTGTCATATGGATATTCTTCCGCAACCACGGTGATGCCTTTTCCATTCGATTCATTGAACTTCTTCACGATATCCTGCATAACCGCAGAATAATCGCTGTTGTCAGCCCAATACCAGTATTTGATTTCTACTTCCCCTGCAGGTTCTTCAACCGTCTCCGTGGCTGTTTCGACTTCCGTAGCAGCTTCGGGTTCGGCCTTAGGCTGTTCGACAGATTGCTGTGTGCATCCAACAAACGTGGATATCAGTAGCATGAGACACAGGACAAGCGACAGTTTTTTCATTGATTTTTTTCCTTTCTCTTGTTTGATTTATCCTTTTACAGCACCAGCAGTCAATCCGGCAACCAACCGCTTTTGTGCAAAAAAGAACATAATACAAATGGGCAGAACGGCAATGAGTCCTCCAGCGGTCATCAAATCCCATTCAACGCCGAGCTGACCCACAAGGTTTTTGAGTGCAACCGAGATCGTCCGGTTGTTCTCATTGGTAAACATGACTGCAAAGGTATACTCATTCCACGCGTTCATGAAGATATAAACGCCACATGCAATAATGCTGGGAACCAACATCGGTAATTCAACCTTCACAAAGGCCTGTGCCCGGTTGCAACCATCAATCATGGCAGCCTCTTCGATTTCCATTGGCATGTCGCTCATAAAGCCGCTCATTAGCCATATTGAAAAAGGAATAGTAAACGTGGTATAAGCGAGGATTAATGCCCACGGGGTGTAAAGCAAACCAATCTGCCGAATAATTGTATAGAGGGGTATCAAAAGCAATACAGTCGGAAACATATTGTTCGTCAGAAACATCATCATGATGTACTTACGACCGGGAAACTCGTATCGTGCAAAAGCAAAGGCAGCAAGTACGGCTACGACCAACGAAACAACCGTAGTGATAGAGGCAACAATAAAGCTATTCTTCATCGGGCCGAGGAAATCATACGACTGGAAAAGTTTGATGTACGCCTGAAAGGTCGGATTCTCCGGCCAATATGTCACTACGCCTGTAAACAGCTCCTCATTGGGTTTTAGGGATGTGACAAACATCCAATAAAACGGGAACAGGAGGAAGACCAGAAATAGCAGTACAGAGAGTACGATTATGATTTTTGTGAGCGCCTCCTTCACACTTCTCATTTACTTCTCCTCCTTCAGCATACCGCGCACATATGGGATGGCTACGACCAATAGGCAAAGGGTAAGCACAACTGCCATTGCAGACGAATATCCAAAGTTCATGTTCTGGGCCTTGTTGAATATGTACACGCTCAACGTCTGGCTCGAATAGGCTGGTCCGCCGCCCGTTAGATTAAGCATAAGATCTACTGCATTGGATACCCAAATCAAGCGTAACATCGTTGTTACCAGAATCGTATTCTTAACCGACGGAAGCGTGATATAGGTGAACCGCTGCACAGCCGATGCGCCATCTATCTTCGCCGCCTCATATAACTCATGTGGAACTGCCTGCAAGCCCGCGAGCATCATTAATGCAAAAAACGGAATGCCTCTCCACACCTCAGTAAAAATTGCGGATGGAAATGCGGTTTGTGGTTGCGCGAGAAACGCAATTTCTGATTTAGTTATTCCGAGTTTCATTAAGATGTCGTTGAGCACACCATAGTTTCCATCAAAGATCCAGCGCCACATGAGGCCCACCAGCACACCCGGCATGACCCACGGCACCAGCGAGAGAGACCTTGCGATTCCGCGACCCTTGAAGTTGGAGTTGAGCAATAGCGCGAGCGCAAAGCCGAACACAAACTGCAGACCTACGCAGGCGACATCCCACACAATCGTGCGCCAAAGAGACTGCCAGAATAATTTATCTTTCATAATCGAGACATAGTTTTCGAGCCCGATATAGCCCATCTGGCTGGGCTTATGATAGTCATAGCTCTGGAAGCTGATTAGCACCGCCTTAATCGCCGGGTAGAATACGACAAAGCACACAATCAATATTGCGGGTGCTAACAGGAGATATGGCCACCTTTTGTTTGGGACGCGCTTCATAATATCATCCTCCAAATTTTCTGTTGTGAAACCGGTTCGATTTTATGACAAAAAAATCTAAAAAACGCTACACGCTTCTCAATGTGGAACCGGTTCGAATTGTGAGTAAAATAAATATTTGCCTGCCGCATCTATTTATTTTCGATTGGTTTTGCCGGAATGATGTGGATTCTCTGCCCCTCCCGCGCCGGCTCGAACAACATCTGTGCTGCAATGCGCCCCATATTGAGGGCGTCACGATCCAAATAACTGTATCGCAGATTCAGAATATCCAACACTTCGACAAAATCGAAGCCCATGCATTCAATGTCTTTGCCCGGTCGCAAACCATTCTCGATGAGTGCCTTCAAAAAACCATTTGCGATCATGCCGTTGCTAAGAAACACTGCATCCGGCAGCCGGTTTTCTTTGATCCAGTCGGTTGCGATCCGGTAAGAATCCATCAGGCTAATCTGCTGGTTTGCAAACACGGTGCATGTAGAATCGGGCACTCGCTGCTTGTTTTGAAATGCCTGAAGGAAGCCATCCTTTCTCTGTTGACCAAGATCGAGTGCAATATCGCTGATGATTGCCCCAATACGCCCGTGCCGCTTTTCGAGAAGCGCTTCCGTTGCAATATATGCGCCGTTGAAGTTATCAAAATACACACCATCGTAGCCTGAGTGCTTGATATCGCGGTCCACAAGAACGACGGGGCAGCCAAGTTTCTGCACTTCTCGCAAAAATTCCTTTCGCGTGGGCTCGGACTCATAGCTCGCCGAGGATGTGACCAACAAACCACGGATGCACTGCCCCCGCATCCGTTGGAGCGCGAGGCGTTCACGATTCCAATCGTTGTTTGTGTTACAAAATAAAACTGTGTATCCCCGTTTTTCCGCAACTTCGCTGATTCCCTCGAGGATTCTACCGAAAAAATTGCTCGCAGCGTTGGGGATGATAACGCCGATTACATTTGATTTACTGGTAGAAAGCCCGCGCGCAACCTCGGAGGGCTGATATCCAGTCTCCTCAATGATTGCCTGAATCGTCTCTCGCGTTTCCGGTTTTACATTATTGGTACCATTTAAAACACGTGAAACGGTTGATTTTGCAACGCCAGCTTTCTTCGCTATGTCGTTTATTGTTATTTTTCCCATTCTTGCCTACCTGTTTAGGCAAACCGCTCTTCACACCACTGCTTCATACGCAACATAGCCTTTTCCGGTTCGCCTTTGTACGGTGCAAACACCTCGCATCCAAAATAATCCTTATAACCAGCTTCGTCAAGTGCCAAAAGATCATCTTCGATGGGAAGGTCTCCGTCTCCGATTACTCGATGTTCCCATTGACCAGGAGCAAGCTGCTTTGCATCACTGAAATGGATATGGCGAATACAGTCAATGCCGAGCTTGTCGATTGATTCATGGATATCATCCTTACAGATGGCGATGCACATCAGGTCGAGCATGCCGGTAATAGCAGGAGAATTGATCTCTTCGATCATTCGGAGAGAATTGTCAACACCTACCAGCACGGTAGAGGCTCTGGATGCCGCTTCCAGAACGATTTGTACACCGTTGACCTCGGCAATCCTTGCAAGCTCCGACATTGCGTCTACGCCGTATCTCCAAGCCTCCTCGAGGCTCTCATCCATCAGCGCGTAGCCTGGAAAAATGAGGCAATGCGGGCATTCCCACTCGCTCGCTGCGTGGATCGCATTGACGTAGTTGTCAAACGTCCGCTTTCTGGTGGCGGAATTCTTGGAGGCAAGATTCATCGGGTAGGTGCAGTTTTCGGGGCAAACGTTGATTACTTGTAGCCCGCGTGCATCCAGCATCCGCTTGACCGACCGCATATCGTCGACCGTGCAATCCTCTAAGCAAAAATGCGGGTCCGCAGTATAGAACTCGATGGCCTTCGCGCCGAGCCTTTGCAATGAATCAAGTGTGTATTTCAACGAATACTTGGTATATACAAAGTTGGCCAACGCGATTTGTTCCATTTTCAAGTTTTTAAACTTCATACTCTCCTCCTTGGTACCGCTCCCATTTGTTGATAAAAAAAATAAAAACACAAGCTTAAACTCGGCGCTTCACCATGACAGTTCTTACTTCGGGGTTTGTATTTAATAGATTGTGGCACCGGTTTTTACTATATATAGTATATAGTCGTTAATATCTATTGTCAATATATTTTTACTACCAAAAAATTTTAAAATAGGATTTACATAAAACATTTCTGTCTCAGGATAAGAGCCATAAGAGCCGGAATTCCTTGAGTTTATAAGGAATTTCGGCTCTTTCACTAAAATCAAGTGCCGAAAATGGGATACGACTTCATCCAAATCGCTGCTATTTCTCTGCAGATAGCTGCCAACATCAAGTCTACTGTAACTGCGATAGAATCCATCTGCAATTGTGATGCAGTGCGGACCTTGCAAAGCCGCAAGCTGGCCTGAGATTGTGCCCGACAAAAGTTCCCCTTTTACTATTGCCCATGGTGTGAGGGTCCAAGTCAAAAACATAATGATAAAATCTGCTATGGCAAAGCCGAAGATAATGTGCGGTTTCGGTGTATAATGAAACAACACTTCATATATTTCCAGTTCTGCAAAAAAGTATGATGCCAATGCACGAAATCGCACGTATGGTTTTAATTCGTTTATATAGTGGCGACTTTTTACAGCGGGAGAGCGCCCACAGCTTATCCATTTCTTGATGATATTTTAGAACTTATGCCAAACAACAACAGCGGTCAATCCCAAGCGCTGGGCGTGCTGTTCAAGCTTCCGCAGCTTAAAAGGCTTTTGGTCGCAGAGAGCAGCAAAGATAATATTGCAGACTCTGTGCATGAAAGCGCACATAACAATCTTGTGAAGCTTGGATTTTCATTTTTCTTCATAATAAGCCCGAAGTACAGGGTTAGCGGCTGGCCGTTTCTTTTGCGGAGCAACAGCGGTAATCACCGCCAAGTGAAGCAAGGCTCAGAAATAGGCGGAACCGCGCTTGGACAACTTGTTTTTTGGGTCTTTGAATATACCGGATCGCTTCTGTGATGGATCGAGGCCGAAGTACGCAACAAGCTACTTTGGCTTTTGGGGCAACGTATAATGTCTTTATTCTTTAGCATATTTTCTCCTAGACATTTCTCCGAATCGCCTTATACACCAAAATAGTGCATTGCATTTCGTCTCTGCCCATTCTCCCAAACCTCAAAATGCAGATGATTCCCCGTGCTGTTCCCCGTACTGCCCACATAGCCGATGACCTCTCCCTGCTGCACCTGCTGTCCGGGTGTGACACAGATGCTGGAACAGTGGGCGTACAGCGTGTCAAACGTTCCATCATGCTGTATCTTTACGTAATATCCATAGCTTCCGCCCCACGGGTCGGTCGCGTTTGCAACTGTCACCGTGCCTCCCGCTGCCGCAAGAACCGGCGTACCATACGGCGCGGCAATATCCGTCCCGCTGTGGTAGGATATTTCGCCCGTAAACGGGTCGGTGCGGTATCCAAACTGTGAGGTGATGGTAAAGCTCTGCGGCAGCGGCCATGCAAAAATGCCCGTGCCTACCCAATCGGCGTCGCTGCCGATCATACCGCCGCCATGGGTAAAGCCGCCCAGCAGCGACGCCCACATGACGCTGTATTCCTCATGCCGCAGCAGCGCCAGATGCTCGTTCTGCTGTTCGGTAAAGCCATAGGCCGCGGACATCTGCTCCGGCGTTGTGTGGTGCAGATAGATCGTCAGCGTCGTTTCTTCTATCTCCTGCATCTCGACCACCTCATTTCCGTCCTCATCCTCTGTAACCACCTCCACCTCTTTTTTCACCGTAACGCTTCTGTACGTGATCTGGTTCATATCCCACATCACACCGCGCAAAATCTCTTTTTTCTGTTCATCCATGGTCACAACGTCCATGCCGTTCACACCATCTGTTGTGACTTTGACGGCGTAGACAGAGAGCACATCCTCCCACCGAATGGCAGAAACACCATCCGATGCTTCGATTTCCAAAATATCATGGGGGTTCGCTTGTTCGATCTGACCGATGCGGGCGTAGTATTCTTCGTTCAGCTCCGTCGTCGCCTGCCGCATGAGCATCCCGTCCTGTGTCGTTTCGTTGGAAAAGAACACGCCGAAGGGAGAAGCCAGAAACGCCCCCACCATCCCCGCAATGAGAACCAGAACCAAAACAGGCGACGCCGCGGCAAGCGCTGCGCCTGACCAGGATAACACGGCGGACGCCACCCGCGCCGCCGTCTGCCCGGCCTGTGCCAGCAGCCTGCCCGCACTCCGGGCCGCCTGTACGGTTGCTTGTACAGTCTGCCGTGCAAATTGGCGCGCCGCCTGTTTTTGTGAAGCGCCCTTGGACGCTTCGACAATTTCATGCCCTCTCTTAAAAAATGCAGAAGAACGGTGCGCACCATCGCGCACCGTTCTTTTCTGCCGCATAGCTCCCGGCCTCAGTGTGTCAGACCGGCGTGAATCCACCTCCCGCGCCCGGTTCAAAATTTCCCGAAATCGGGAAATTTTCTCTGTTTTCTGTCTCACACCATTCGTGTGCGCGGCCCGTGATGCAGAGCGATAACTGTACCCCGTCTGTATGCCCGCATCCGTCCATTGGTCCTTTTCCCGTTCTGCCCGCAGATGCACAGCCTGCCTGAATACCGCCCGGCCTGCGTCCGCAGCCATCTCCCCGCCCCGCAGCGCAGCACGCTCCACCTGTTCCTCTGCTGCACGCTCCGGCGCTTTCTCCTGCGTATCACGCTGCCGGGAAGCCTGCCTTTCCATCAGACCCGCCCGCAGCATACGCTTTGCCGCACGCGGCAAAGCATCACTCTTTTCCTTTACGCGCGCTCCTTCCGCACTTTTCTTTGTTTTCAGTTCTTTCATCAGACTACACCTCCCCTGGCTTGTTATGTAAAGCTTTGCATAACAAGCCTAATGAAAAGTTTTGAATAATGGAAAGAAACGCGAAGAACGGCTGAGTTTCAGCCGTTCTTACACAAATGTCTTTCGATAAAATTTCCTGTTTGAACCACGGCGTATGATAACTCTTAATTTTTCCATAGCGACGGTATTCCAGCAAATTGCGGAGCGCAGCCCTTACCTCGTACTGTCGTTTTGAAATATTGATGTTCTCTCTGAATACCGTAGTTTACCAGCAGAAACTTATCCATTGACGATTCATCAATGTCGAGACTTCCGTGATAGACGCAATACTCTTTCCAATAGCGTTGACACAGCCCAATGGTGCTGCCAGTGTACCCCAGATCACGTAATGCATCTGAAATACCCTGAAGCTCTTTGTTGAAATTGTTTGTAATCATAGACACACTCTCCTTTCAAGGTGGTGTGTCTATTGTCGTTGAAAGGAGATATCTATGCAATTATTATCGCAAGTTTTTTCTGTAAAAATGGCTTATGGGCAGCTAATTACAATCATTCTTTCCATTTATAAGAACTTTTCATTAGGGCGCGTGCTCATCAATTTGTAAAGCCGGGTGTCCTTTGAAATATCATTGATGAAGGGCACCAGGCTGCCGCCCATCTTCAGCAGGCCGCGTCCCGCTTCAGAATCCGTGACATACGAAAGCTGCGTATCCGAAATATGCAGAAGCTCCGCCAGCTTCGTGCGGTCCGACGCCGCCTGATTGAGCAGTACAAGAAATTCACTGTTGGAGATCATACTGCGTGCTACCTCGTTGTCCAGCGCCTGGTCCAGATTCTGAAATATCCCGCTGGCCAAAGCCCCGTACTTCCGGTATCTTTTCCATGATACATCCAGAAAGTTCGTGGACCACTCATAGGAAAACAGAACAGACAGCTCATCAAAATAGATCCACGTCCGCTTGCCACGCAGGCGGTTCTGCATCACGCGCATCATGACCACCTCCATCAGCACCAGCATGCCGATGGGGCGCAGCTGCTGGCCCAGGTCCCGGATATTGAAGCACAAAACACGGTTGTCCAGCTGCACGTTGGTGGGCTGTGCGAACGTGTTCAGGCTGCCCTTTGTGAAAATTTCACTGGCCAGCACGATATCCTTCGCCAGATCCTCCTTCTGGCACTGCAAAATACGGTAAAGGTCCTGCAGTGTAGGAGCCTGCGGCTTTTTGCTGAATTCCTCATACAGGTCGAGCACCGCGCGGTCGATGATGGATTTTGCCCGGCGTCCGTTCGTCTGCACATCCAAAAGGTGCTCGTACAGTGTAAGGATAAACTCGGATTTGAGCGAAACAGGCTTTTCCCCTGCCTCATAGCCCTTTCCCAGCTCCAGCGCGTTCACATGCTGCGTGCTGTCCGGCGCAAGGCGGATGTTCTGCCCTCTCACCGCATCCACCACCGGGCCGAACTCCGCTTCGGGGTCACAGATCAATACATCATCGTCCGTGTTCAGAATAACGTTCATCAGCTCCCATTTCGCGGCCATGCTCTTGCCGCTGCCCGGCACGCCAAGATAAAAACCGTTCCCGTTGAGCAGCAGCTTGCGGTTGCAAACGATGCTGTTCCGGCTGATGGCATTTCTGCCATAGTAGATCCCGCCCCGGTCCATCACATCCTGCACGGAAAAGGGCGTCAGTGCCGCCGCGCTCTCTGTGTTCATCGTGCGCATCGCTTCAATTTCCCGTAAGCCGTAAGGCAGCGCCGTGTTCAGGCCCTCCTCCTGCTGGAAATGGAGCGTATTGAAACGGCACAGATCGCCCCGCGCCGTGGCCGTGATGGCCTCCGTGTCACTGTTGAGCTGCGCATAGCTGTCCGCCAGATGCACCAGCGTCACCAGCACAAGCACCATCCGCTGGTCCCGCGAGGTCAGATCATCCAGCAGCGCCTTCATTTCCTGCCGCATCTGCTGCATCTCATAGGGCGGCTCCGCGGAAAAGTTGTGGTTCGCGTTCTGCTTTTGCTGCCACCGGGTAATATCCGTCTCCACGGCAAGCACGCGCTTTTGCATGTCCGCCACTGCCTCCTCCATGGGGACCGGGACGATCTGGATGGACAGCATCAGATTCTGCGGGAACTCGCACAGCCTGGCGATCGTTTCGTCCTTGAGAAAATTGGGATAGTCCTTTAAAAACAGTACGCGCCCGAACTTTTTGCCCATGATGAAATGGTCGGTCTTGAATTGCAGGCTGTCCGGCGCGATATAGTCCCGGAAATCCTGGCCACGCGCCATGGCCTGCGAAAGGTCAAAATTGAAATACTGTTCTTCCCCGCTGCGAAAAAAATCGTGCAGGATGCGGATGCGGTCATGGGAAGAAAGCTCTGTAAGCTGGCTGGACAGCCGCCCGAATCCGGATGCAAGCTCTGTGCCGACGCGGGCAAAAAAATTCCTTGCCTCCTCAATACTCCGCCGCTGCACAGAGATAACGATGTATTTCTCCCGGAAAATGTTGTTGCTCCATTCCGTGCGCTCCCGCACGATCTGGTTGTATTCCTCCCGCAGCCTGTCCATATCATCGCCGCGCAAATGCATCAGCATGGTGTTCTCAAATTCCACCGGGTCGATGCGGCGATTGTTCGTGAGCACCTGCACATACGCATCATCCGGCCATGCGTTGATGACGCTGCAGTAGCGCATCAATATTTCCGACTGGTCCGCTTCCGACGCCACGGCGTAGTTCACATCCTGAAACCGCCACATCTTGGAATACCGCCCGCCGCACAGCCAGACCCCGTCCCGGTATATCTTTCTGACCGGAATGGACTCCTGCACGGAACGCGGTGCACGGAAGCTCTCTCCATGCCTGATCAAACGGTTAAAAATCTGTATTTTCATTCTGCATTCCCCATTCATCGTTCCTGTTTTCCGTCCCGCTGCCGCAGGCGGCTTTTGTGAAGGTCTTTTGCCCATTCCGGGCGGATGTACTGCAGCCGGATCGTCAGAGACGCGGCGTCCCGATGCATTTCCCGGTATGCGATCGCATTGTTGACGTCCAGAAAATACACCTCCGGTTTTTGAGCATCTTCCTCTGTTCCGCAGACCATCCAGCCCTGTACGAGTTTTTCCTGTTCCACTGTTTCAGCCCTCCATAACATTGAAACGGGACAGGGCAGCTCAAGCCGCCCCGTCCCGTTCCGTCCTATCGCATCAGGATGATCATACCGTCTGTGAAAACACAGTTGGCTGCTGTACATCCCTGTGCGCCAAGCTGCTCAAATTCCGCGTTCATCGCTTCCCAAAGCAGACAGTAGCTCTCATCCTCTGTCTCTGCGGCGTAGTCCGCCAGCACAAAGGATGCCGCAGGCTGCGTACAGGCGTCGCTGCGCTCCATACCCGCATGGCCCATCATGCTGTCCGCCTGGTTGGTCGCAAGCAGGATCGCGTATTCTTCCGACACCGTAACAGAGACCGACTGTTCGTCCGCTGTTGCTGCCGTTACACCAGATGAATCTTCATCCTTGGTATCGACGTCCGATTCCGCTGTTTCGCTGCCGGAAGCCGGTTCCGAGTCAGCATCCATTTCATCGGACGCCATACTGTCGGAAACAGGCAGTGAACTGCTGGTTTCAGCTTCCGAACCATCCGAAGTGCTGCCGTCAGACTTCACTGGCATACTGTCGGATTCGGGTTGCGAAACATCAGCCCCTGCATTGCTGCCGGACTCCGGCGCAGTACTCTCATCCGCTGTGCTGCCGGAACTGGATACGCTGCTCTCATCCTGCGCCACACTTTCCGAAATGCCGGAGTTTTCGGGGATGGATACGTTCTCCGCCTCCTGTGCCGCCAGCGCGGGAAGCAGTGCGGAAATGGACATGAGGCCCGCAAGGGCCAGTGATACAATTGTTTTCATTCTGCAAAATCCTCCATGTTTTCTTCATCCGTTTCTTCTACTTTGTTTTCTTCCTTTCGCTTCCAAATGAGCATGGCCAGCGCCGCGCCGCACAGCAGCACGAACAGCACCGTCCACCAGTCCACCAATCGGAAACGCCATACAAGCGGCTGTGTGAGGAAGAACAATACCACAGACAGTACCGCCAGCACTGCATTTACGGTTTTCTGGACAGCGTAGCCCCTCGGCTCATCTTCTTCTACGTCCTCATCGACCTGTTCATCTTCATCGTCTGCATCTTCACCGCCGTCTTTTTTCCCGTGCAGCCACACAAGGATGGCAAGCAGGATGGAGAGCAGCGTACAGGCAAGGTCGGCCAGCGTCAGCGCGCGGGCGTCCTCCCGCGCAGGGACCTCCACCAGTGCCGCCGGTCCTTCCGTCTCTGGATCCGGCTCCGGCTCGGGTTCCGGCTTCGGCTTCGGCTCCTCCGGCTCAGAGGGCGCAGGCTCCGGCTTCACAGGTGTTACGAAGCTGTCGACCGGTACGGTGTACTTCAGCAGATTCCCGCACCGGTCCCACACGAAAAAATCGTAGTCTCCGTTCC
>OLXE01000802.1_pt1 | contig 16755 bp, 18 predicted proteins | sample 1644571 | NCBI WGS metagenome assembly OLXE01 (sample SAMEA103958161, study PRJEB25191) | human gut metagenome | biome: human-associated habitat [ENVO:00009003]; feature: intestine environment [ENVO:2100002]; material: feces | place: Germany | collected 2013/2015
CAAGGTAGGATTTATACCGCCCTTACGGGCGCACTGGGCTTCACGAAAAAGCGGGTCTTGCCCGAACCGCTGCCGCCGATCACCAGCACGTTTTTGTTCCGGGCCGTCTTTGGGTCTTTGGGACGCCCGGTCATGGTAAGACGTTCTGTTTGGGTCAGCAGGATATTGTTTTCAAATTTGGGGTCGATATAGGGGGCAATATCCTTGGCTGTTCCCCAACGGGCGCTGCCGTACTCCACGCCTTTACGGTACTTCTTGGCGTTCTTGCCCTTGCAGTACACCACCAGCCGCACGATCAAAGCACCGGCGATGCCGACGCAGAAATCAAACAGATGCAAGCTGGGGAGGGGATTTGCAAAGGCCGTCGTAAAACCGTCCGCAAGATGCAGGAGCTTCCCCGACAGGTCGGCACCGGCTGCCAGCCGGTATGCCTGCCCACATTTTCCGAACAGGTACACAAAAATCAAATACGGGAGGTTGAGGATCACCAGCTTTTTTATATCAGGCTTCACCGTTCCAGCCCCCTTTCCCTGACTTTCTCCTTTGCCCGCTGCTTGGTCTGCTCCACTGTCTTTTGCTTCATGGCAGACAGCGCCTTGCGGATGGAGGGGCGTTGCTCCTTGGAGAGCGTCTTTGCCGTAAACTCCCGGAACGCCTGTTCCAGATTGTCCGCATCCTTGGACTTGAAGATCACGACGTAGTGGGGCGGCTGGGTGGTCTTATCCTTTCGCAAGGCAAAATCCACGCCGTATTTCTTGGCACAGGGCTTGAACGCGCCAATGTTGGCCTCGGTGATCTCAATGTTTGAGAGGGCCGCCCCATGCTTTTTAAGCTGCTTTAGGCTCTGCTGGCCGTGGTGCAGCGTGGTCTTGCCTTTGGCCCGGTGCTGCAAATACTTTTTCAGCGCCGCTTGCAGCACTTGGGCCGTGAGCTTGCCCGTTTTCATGGACAGGGCAATGGTTTTCTGATCGACTTCTTCCTGCAATAAGCATCCCTCCTTGTCAAAAAGTCAAAAATGGCGTCTAAGGTGGAACCACCAGACGCCGCAGGTAACAACGGTTCAAAGCGCCTCCTTTTCCTCACAGGCTTTCATCCGGCGAACAGGAATAGTCCGGCAGGCCGGATTTTGGTTTGCCCCAATCCGGCTGCGCCATATCGTGCGCCACAAGGGACGTGTAGTAGTTACTAATGGTGCTGGGGGCATTGAACAGCATAGCCCGTAAATACTGCTTGATGTTGCGGACTTTCGTGGTGTTCTCCCGCAGGCAGTCAAAGACAAAGCGGATATGTTCACTGTTCAGCTTCATAAACTTGGACTTCACCAGCTCGGCGGGGTAATCATCCCCGGCAATACGGATGGTCTTGCGGGAGGTACAGACGGTTTCCAGCATCAGGTCAACGATCTCGTCAAGCTGCTCCCGGTCAATGGAACTGTCCTGAATGAGATAGTCATATTCGATATTCTCCAAAAGGATTTCCCGATAAATCTGTACTGCCGCATCCTTTCCTGTTCCTTTCCGTTCTGGCGGTGCAGCCGCCGCTTCGTCCTCCACAGGGGCAGGGGTCAGGGATGGGAAAGGAATGGAATCGGTACTTTGTCCATCTGTATTTAATTTTTCTTTTCTTGGTAAGTTAGTTATTTGTATCTCTTTATTTAATTGCGTTGGATTTCCCGACGCCGGATTATCCGACGCCGGATTATCCGATGTCGGGTTATCCGATGTTGGATTTTCCAACACCGGGTTTTCCAATACCGGCTTAGCCAACACTGGCTGCTCGTAAATGGTATAGACCATATCGGCCATTTTGCCCTTTGCGTCACGGCCCTGTTCCCGCCTGATATATCCGGCACGTTCCAGCTCCCACACCGCCGTCCTGATGGCGTCAATGCTTTCCCGGTTGATAAGGGACAGGCCCTTTAGGGTGTAGTCCCAATCCTCCGGCAAGGACAGCATTTGTGACAGCAGGCCCTTGGCTTTCAGGGACAGGGCTTTGTTCCGCAGGTGGTGGTTGGACATCACCGTATAGCCTTTGTTCTTCTCCACGCGGAATACTGCCATATCGTTGCAGCTCCTTTCACTGTAAATTTGACCGCAGCAAAAGCGGTCAGCTTGCCCGGCTGATAGGGACACTCTGCATACACGCAGTATTGATATTTCCAATCCGGGCGATAGAAGCGGCAACTGCCGCAATCCTCCGGCGCGTTCGCCCCGCCGCCGTCGTAGTGATCGAAACCGGGCTTTTCCTGCATCAGCCGTTCAAAGGCCCGGTCTTGGCCGGAAGTAAAGTACATAGCGTCGCCTCCTTTCTGAATTTGAGCATAAAAAATGGGCGTCCATTTCTGAACGCCCATAGGTACGATATGGAATTTTGGTATGTGAAATAGCTTGTCCTATCTGTAATTTTGGTAGGTTGTCCTTTTACAAACGTAGCATGAAAAAACTCGTGCAACAAAAAATCCTGTATTTTAAAGGGCTTTCAGCCACGTTGTTCTTGCACAGTCGTACCATCCGCAGCCATATCTTCATGAAGATCGGTGATAATATCTCCCTTGCTCTGGAATTCACAGGCATTAAACGGTACACCGCCTGCAGCCTGAGGCCAGATCCCGGTAGTATGGTCAATATAATAAGGACCAAAGCCCTGTTCTACCAGCTGTTCGGCTGTTAAATTCCGGGTAAGCTGGTGGACGATGGCCGCCACGATCTCCAAGTGGGCCAACTCTTCCGTGCCAATGTCTGTAAGGACTGCCTTGCACTCCTTGTATGGCATGGAATAGCGCTGGGAAAGATAACGCATGGAAGCACCCATTTCCCCGTCGGGACCTCCATACTGACTCATGATAAACATGGCCATCTTCGCATTTGGTTCTTTAATATTTACAGGAAATTCCAGTCTCTTTTCATAGATCCACATTAATAACCGCCTCCTTCCCATGGCCACGGGTCGTCTGTCCAGGACCAGTAGACTGTATCTCTGGCATTTTCAGCACGAAGGGGACCATACTGGGCTTCGTAAGCATTTCTTGCATCTGCATATGCCTGGGACATCTGTTTCAGATAAGCAATCGCCTGAGAGTCGCAGGGATGTGTATCCAGATAAAGATTTGCCTCTGTTACCGCAAAACCTGCCTGATTGACAGCCATGAGCAGGGCATCTTTTGAAGTACCACCCATTCTGTTCATGCTGCCGTTCATACTGTTATTCATGTTTCCCATCATCTAGCTGCACCTCCCTTTATCAAAGGCCAGGTCCAGCTCTGAAAAGATGGTTCCTTGGGCTAAGCCACGCTCTGGTCCATAAGGCGTCTGCCACTGCTGCCATGGTACATAGGCCATTGCCAAAGGATAATCTTTTTCTAACATCCCCGGCATACTTCCCGGACAGAAGGCATTGCCCTCCAGCCCCGGCATGCGGTTCCAGCCGAAATTTCCGTTATTTTCCCAATTATTTCCAGTTTCCGGTATCATCTGGGGCATCCCGTCATTCATCTGGTTCCCCATCTGTGGATACCTGACTCCGCTTCCTGCCTGCATCGCCGGATCCAGACAGCTTCGTACAGACTGGTTCCGGTTACCGGATACCTTGCGGCACCGGCCACTGCAGCCGCAGTCACTATATTTCATATCTGTATATGACTCCATATAAATCAATAGCTCCTTTTCTTTTCCCTATTAATTTATGTAGCCCGGTTAATAGCTGTTACAACGGCTGCTGTCCTTTCTTACGTTCCCTTATTCTTTCCCGCACTCCATTTTCCCTTCCCGTATCTGCACACATTGTCCCTCTGTCCCATATCTTATAGTACAAACGTATCAAAGACAGCACTTACCGGTGCTTCTTTCCTTCGTTTAGCAAATGGTCAACAACTCAACAACGAAAAGGAGCGTAGATCTATGTGTTGGTTTGGATGTAATAATCGTTGGAATAATGGATGCAATGGCTGGAACAACGGCTGTGGCGGTGGATGCGGACGTTGTAATAACAACGGATGCGGTGGAAGAAATTCCTTCCGTGAAGGCTTCCGCCAGGGATACTGGCAGGGCTACAATGATGCACTGTGGAACCGCGGCGGCTGCGGCGGTGGATGCGGTGGTGGTCGTGATGGCGGCGGTTGCGGCGGCAGTGGTTGTGGCGGTGGTCGCGATGGTGGCTGTGGCGGTCCTGATGGCGGATGCGGTGGATGCAATTAGCCCATATACTCTCATGCCTCTCCCGGTATGACCGAGCACTTTCCAGTACAGATCTGCATAGACAGGTATAAATAAGAATGTGCCTTTTTGTGTACTAGGGAGTTCCAACGGAATTTCCTAGTACATGAAAAATGGCGGCTGAGAAATTCAGCCGCCCTGCTTAAAAGCCCAGATCATTTAAGTCCAAACATTATTCCAATTATTCAATTCCTAAAAAAACCTTCATATCTTCGATCTGTCTCCTGGCATCATCACGCCCCAGCTCATAAACTTCTTTAATCTTCTTCGGGTCTGCCTCCATCCGTCCGATGGTTAAAGGAACGCTTGGCCGGATCACAAAGATTTTTCCTTCTTCTTCCCATTTTTCGATTTCATCCAGTGTATGATTATACACACTGTATACAGCTTTTACAAATTCCGGATATTTTCTGTATACAAGTTTTGTCAGACCAGTACCTTCTATTTCTTTCCGGTAGCCTTTATGACGGGTCAGAACTACAACATCCTTTGTATATCCCATTTTCGCAAAAGCCTTAACCGGGATACTGTCTGTACAGCCGCCATCCAACAGCTTCAATCCTTCTGTCTTTACGATCTTAGACACAAGGGGTAAGGAAGCGGAAGCTCTCATCCGGTCGATCTGCTCCTTCATATCTGTAATAGGAAGATACTCTGCCTTTCCAGTCTCCACATTGCTGCAGCCTACATAAAATTTTGTAGGGCTTTTCTTAAATGCCTCATAATCATATGGATCCAGCTTTTCAGGCAGTGTGTGATAGCAGAATTTCTCTCCTGCAATGTTACCAGTTAAAAGAAGGCTGCGAAAGCTCATAAACTGCCAGTTGCGGCAATACTTCATGTAATACCGGATACTTCTGCCTTTCTGTCCGGATACAAAGGAACATCCATGGATCGCACCTGCGGATACACCGATCACACCATCAAAGGTAATGCCGTTTTCCATAAACACATCCAGAACTCCTGCTGTATAAATACCTCTCATGCCGCCGCCTTCAAGCACCAGCCCTGTCTTTTTTTCTCTCATGCTTCATTCTTCCGGCTCTGAAACCGGCTCCTCTTCCTGCTTTGTCTCTTCTTCTGTCGTATTTTCAGTCATTTCACCTGACTCTTCCACCAAGTCTTCTTTCTGGTCTTTTACCGGCTCTTCTGCAGCCTCTTCCGGGACAAAATCATCCTCAGTTACAACATCTGCATTATCTTTCTCTGCTGTCTCCTCTTCCTGATGAAGAGCTGCTCCACATTTGCTGCAGAAAGCGTCCCCTTTTCTTACCAGTGCATTACAGCAGGGGCATTTTTCTGTATTATCCAGCTGTTTTAACTTTTCTTCCAGTTCTGCAATGTGCTCCATTGCGTTTTCGATCTCAGGGAAGAACATTTTGTACTCATCCTCAGACTCGTCTCTGTGATTTTTAAAATACACAGCACCAATAGCTGCATACAGCTCATTGATCTTCTGTTTTTCTCCGCGGATCTCAGCTTTTAACTGAAAGATCTCAGCTGTATCTTTCGCCTTTTTTGCAGCTTCTTTTCCGTAACCTGCAAGATTTTTACTGATCTGATCTAAAAATGCCATATGGATCATCCTCCTTATGTTTGATGCACTTACCAGTGTCCTGTACATATCATGTACTTATCCTCATATTATAGGCTTTTTCTTATAAAAATGTCAACGTCCAGACCATGCTTGTGAACCCATTGCTGCTATGGTAAAATGATATTAAAATAAAATTTAAAACAAATTTTGGAAAACATTATCTACAGGAGGAGAAACATGGCAGACTATATCATGGCACTGGATGCGGGGACTACCAGCAGCCGCTGTATCCTGTTTAATAAAAAAGGGGAGATCTGCAGCCTTGCCCAGAAAGAATTTACCCAGTATTTTCCAAAACCCGGCTGGGTGGAACATGATGCAAATGAGATCTGGTCCACCCAGTTAGGCGTTGCTGTGGAAGCAATGTCAAAAATCAGCGCGTCAGCAGCAGACATTGCCGCCATCGGCATTACCAATCAGCGAGAGACCACGATCGTATGGGACAGGCATACAGGAGAACCCATATTCCACGCGATTGTATGGCAGTGCCGCAGGACCTCTGATTATTGTGACTCTCTGAAAGCCAAAGGCCTTACAGATACTTTCCGCCAAAAAACCGGCCTTGTGATCGATGCCTATTTTTCCGGCACCAAGTTAAAATGGATCCTGGATCATGTAGAAGGCGCCAGAGAACGGGCCCAAAAAGGGGAACTTCTCTTTGGAACGGTGGAAACATGGCTGATCTGGAAGCTGACAAAGGGCCGTATCCATGTGACCGACTATTCCAATGCCTCCCGCACCATGCTTTTTAATATCAACTCTCTGCAGTGGGATGAGGACATCTTAAAAGAATTAAATATCCCAAAATGTATGCTGCCAAAAGTTATGCCATCCAGCTGCGTTTACGGAGAAACAGACTCCCAGTTCTTTGGTGGTCCCATCCCGATCAGTGGTGCAGCCGGGGACCAGCAGGCCGCCTTATTCGGCCAGACCTGTTTTGAAGCGGGGGATGTGAAAAATACCTATGGCACCGGCTGCTTTATGCTGATGAATACAGGAAATGCACCTGTCTTTTCCAAAAATGGCCTGGTAACCACCATTGCCTGGGGCATGGACGGCAAAGTAACCTATGCCCTGGAAGGTTCTATTTTTGTTGCCGGAGCTGCCATCCAGTGGCTCCGTGACGAAATGCGCCTTATCGACTCTGCTGCTGACTCCGAATACATGGCAACCAAAGTTCCTGATACGAACGGCTGCTATGTAGTTCCCGCCTTTACCGGTCTGGGCGCGCCTCACTGGGATCAGTATGCCAGGGGAACCATCACCGGCATCACCAGAGGTGTAAATAAATACCACATCATCCGTGCCACCTTGGATTCCCTTTGCTACCAGACCAATGACGTTTTAAAGGCCATGAAAGCAGACTCCGGCATAGATCTGACCTCCTTAAAAGTAGACGGAGGTGCCAGTGCCAACAACTATCTCATGCAGACCCAGTCCGATATCTTAAATCTTACTGTAAAACGCCCCAAATGCGTGGAAACCACAGCTATGGGCGCTGCTTATCTTGCGGGACTGGCTGTGGGATACTGGAAAGATAAAGAAGAAGTTGTAAAAAACTGGGAAATTGATAAAACATTTACCCCGGACATCCCGGACGAAAAACGGGAAGAAATGATATCCGGCTGGGACCGTGCTGTAAAATGCTCCTACGGCTGGGCCAGATAACACAAAATCTTAACAGACACATGACAACAAAAAATGGCAGATATGAGAGTTCAAATCCCATATCCGCCATTTTTTATTTCATATCTTAATCCAAAACCCTTTTTATTCCTGAACCAGCTTATGCAAGCTTACCTTCCTTGCTGTGCTTTACTTCAGCTTTCTTATTAAACAGTTCCTTACCAGATGTGTATACAATGATCACACCAAGGACCATTAACAGGATGGCAATGATCAGCTGCAGTCCCTCTACCATAAATACAGCAGTTCCTGCGCCAAATGCATTTACCAGGGCAATGGTTCTTTCAACCAGTGCAGTAAAGGTTACGCAGAGCATGATGATCAGTGGTGGGAACAGAGTCTTGTTCTCTCTTCCGGTTACTTTTAAGAATACGCACAGAGTGATCAGAACCAGTGCGCTTAACAGCTGGTTTGCGCTTCCGAACAGAGGCCAGATGTTGGAATATCCAATCTTTGTTAAGATAAAGCCACATGCCAGAGTGATAACAGTTGAGAAATACTTGTTGCAGAATAACTTTCTCCAGCCTTCTGCATGTTCCATATCATCTACACTGAACAGTTCCTGGAAAGACATACGTCCGATACGTGCTACAGAGTCAAGGCTTGTAAGAGCCAGAGCAGATACACACATGGTCATAAAGCACTGTGCTACATAAACCGGGATACCAAACATTTCCAGGAAACCTGCAACACCTGCAGAGAAGATCTGGAATGGGGTTCCTGTTGCAGCAGTTCCGTCAGCAGCTGCAGCAGCACCTGCTACGCAGAGAGCCAGAACAGCTAATAAGCTTTCCAGTACCATTGCACCGTATCCAACTTTTAACATATCCTTTTCATTGGAAACGGTCTTGGAAGAGGTACCGGAGGAAACCAGGCTGTGGAAACCGGAAACAGCACCACATGCAACAGTTACAAACAGGATTGGGAACATATCTCCCATTTTTGCATTCTTAAATCCAGTATAAACCGGAAGGTTCATGGTTGGATGAGCTACTAACAGACCTACAACAGCACCGATGATCATTCCTGCAAACATGAAAGTTGTCATGTAATCACGAGGCTGCATTAAAAGCCACATTGGCATTACAGCTGCCATAAAGATATAAGCAAAGGTCAGATAAGACCAGGTATCTTTTCCGGCTACTAACGGGAAAGCCATACCGATTGCCAGTGCTGCAACGGTGCAGGCAAGTCCGGCAACTGTTTCTTTCCAACCTGTAAGATGTAAATGCTTCTGCATTACGCCAAATACCATTGCAAATACGATGAACAGCAGGGAAATGGAACCGGCTGCGCCGTTTGTCTGTGCTGCTGCGGACAGTTCTGTTACACCGTCCTTTACGGTATACGCGTTAAATGTACCTGCTACCATGTCGGCAAATGCTGCGATAACGATCAGTGTAAACAGCCAGCAGAATAATAAGAACAGCTTACGTCCGGTCTTTCCGATGTACTTTTCGATCAGAAGTCCCATGGACTTTCCTTCGTTCTTAACACTGGCATACAGAGCACCAAAGTCTGTAACAGCGCCGAAGAAGATACCACCGATGATGACCCATAACAGAACTGGAAGCCAGCCAAATGCTGCTGCCTGGATGGCACCGGTTACAGGGCCTGCGCCTGCGATGGATGAAAACTGATGTGCGAAAACGGTCCAGCCGTCTGTAGGAACGTAGTCCTGTCCGTCTTCCATAGCAACTGCCGGTGTCTTGGCCTTAGGATCAATGCCCCATTTATTAGCCAGCCAGCGGCCATATAATGTGTAGCCTGCAAAGAGGCATACAGCTGCGATCAAAACAATTACAAGTGTATTCATAATCTTTACTCTCCTCTCATGTAATCTGTGATCTATTGTCTGTTGTTAATTCAATGTAAAACATCCAACTGCCATTTTCTATAAGCGGATCGTCACCAATTGAAAGTCAGTTGTTCCGTGCCTACGGCACTCTCACAACTGCCGCTTGGCGATACTTTCACAGTAAAAAAAGAACCCCATCTTCCCGAATACCCCAAATGGATACTCACCAAGAAGACGAAGTTCCAAACTCCGCGTTACCACTTCTTATTGCCGGTTTGCACCGACCACTCTGTCCTATCCTCCGACTCTCTGTCCGGACGAATACGCTCCCTTTTAACGGCGGGACCCCGGTCTGTCTTACTTACAGTTTCCTGTTTTCATACAGACTGCTTGCAGGTGATATCTTTTCTGTCGCGCTGCTTTCTCTCACCAACCGAAAGCTCTCTGCCATGCGTAGATACTCAGAAAAGCATTGTCCTGTTCTTCGCATTTGAATGTCTAACTCTTGAATAGTTGTCATTATAGTCCTTTTTTTCCATTTGTCAATTCCCTCTTTTTATATTTTCTTTATAATTTCTATATCTAATTTTTATAAAATATATTCCTGCAGGTTCTAATATCCTATCAAAAGCCTATGTTTTTAAGTTTTCACTGCGAATTTAACTAGGAATTTTCTTCTATATGAATTATAATAACTACAGATTTTTTAAGTGGATTTTCCCAAAAATTTTCAATGAAAACTTAAAGAGAGGATTTAAACCATTATGAAAGACTTACGTAAGCAGACACACAAAAAAATGGCCCATGGATCCGGTCACCCCATAGCAACCTGTTTTGGTATCCTGGGCTGGCTTTTCCATGGCATACTGTCTGTGATCACAGCCGGTCTTATCATCATGGCGATCGTTGGCCTTCTGATCTATGCAAAGGTAAAACCGGAATTAGACCAGTGCCGTGAGATCGCCTATGACAAACTGGCACAGATGGAACGGTCCGATTTTTCCATGCTCTCTGATACCGTTGTCTATGACAAGGCCGGAAAGCAGATCGGACTTATTAACGCAGGTCATTATCAGTATGTAGATATAAGTAAGATAAGCATGAACCTGCAAAACGGCTACATTGCCCAGGAGGACCGTCGTTTCAAGAGTCACGGCGGCGTAGACTGGATTGCCACCTTCCGGGCCGGTCTCGCTCTTGTCAAACACGGCGGCCATGTGACCCAGGGCGGCAGCACTATTACCCAGCAGGTGATCAAAAATACATATCTCACCCAGGAACGTACCTTTACAAGGAAGATCGTGGAGATTCTTCTTGCTCCTGAGATCGAGAAAAAATACTCCAAAGCTGACATTATGGAGTTTTACTGCAATACCAATTTCTACGGTCATCAGTGCTATGGCGTAGAAGCTGCCAGCCTGTATTATTTTGGAAAACACGCAAGCGATCTTGCCCCGGAAGAAGCGGCGATCCTCATCGGTATCAGCAACAGCCCTTCTGCCTATGACCCGGTAGCTCATCCGGACGCTTCCAAAGAAAAGCGTAATGATGTCCTTAACAGTATGAAAGAAGTAGGCTATCTCTCCCCAGAAGATTACGAAAAAGCAGTAAACTCCCCACTTAAGATCGTACAGCAGGAGTCTGAGGGAACGGATGAAAATTATCAGAGCAGCTATGCCATCCACTGCGCAGCCCTGGAATTAATGAAGAAAGACAACTTCCAGTTCCAGTACATTTTTAAAGATAAAGAAGATTATACCCAGTACATGGACCGGTATACAGCCGCTTATTCTGAAAAATCAGACCTGATCCGAAGCGGTGGCTTTAAGCTCTATACTTCCATAGACAGTACCATCCAGAGCCAGCTCCAGGCGCAGATCGACCAGTCTCTTTCCGGCTTTACAGAGCTGCAGGAAAATGGAAAATATGCTCTTCAGGGAGCCGGTGTCATCGTTGATAATAAGACCAACTATGTAGTTGCTATTGTAGGCGGCCGTGGCACAGAAGACAAATTTAACAGAGCTTATTTAAGTGCCAGACAGCCGGGAAGTACCATTAAGCCGCTCATCGACTATGGTCCGGCTTTTGATACCGGTGAATATTACCCTACACGCATGGTAGATGACCACAAATGGACCGACGGACCTTCCAACAGCGGCGGACGTTATTTTGGAAATGTAACAGTCCGTGAAGCTTTAAACCGAAGCTTAAACACCGTTGCATGGCAGATCTTAGAGGACATTGGCATTGACTATGGCCTGGATTATTTAGGAGAAATGCAGTTCCAGAAACTGACTTATGTGGATAATAATGTTCCTTCCTTAAGTATCGGCGGTTTCACCAACGGCGTCCGGGTCGTGGATATGGCAAAAGGCTACAGCACCCTTGCAAACGGCGGTGTATACAATGACCGTACCTGCATTATCAAGATTGAACATGAACATGACGGGGAACTGACCAAAGATTTAAAACCATCTGCCCATCAGGTGTACAGAGATGACTCTGCCTTTATGCTTACAGATGTTTTAAAAGGCACATTTACTGCAGCCTACGGCACTGGCCAGGGACTTGGACTGGACAATGATATGCCTGCAGCCGGAAAGACCGGTACTACCAACAGCAGTAAAGATACCTGGTTCTGCGGCTATACGCGTTATTACACTACTGCGATCTGGGTAGGCTATGATATACCAAGAAATATGCCTGGTATCTATGGTGCCACCTATGCAGGAAGGATCTGGAAATCCGTTATGGATCAGATCCATGAGGGCTTAGAACCCTGGGATTGGATACAGCCGGAAACAGTCGAGCGCAAAGTAGACTCCAAGACCGGTATGGAAGATTATTTCAGCACCACTGCCCAGTTCCGCGCAGAACAGAGTCTTCATGAAAAAGAGCAGGAACAGTTAGAGACTACTCTTCAGGCTTCTGTAGATGCCTTTATGGAAAAGGAGATCGGATCTGTAGAAGATACTTATACTGTAAAAGACGAATACAACAGTATTACCTCCAAGCTGCCGCTGTTAGATGACGGCGAACTTCGCGCCAGTCTTTTAGAGAAGGTGGAAAGCCGGTATGACTACTTTAAGGAGATCATTGCCGGTATGAGCGATGAGATCAGCCGGTATGAAGCGGTTCAGGCAGAGGAAAAGAAACAGGCACAGGAACAGGCTGCAAAAGACGCAGAAGCCAAACGTGCCCAGGAAGAAAAGGCAGTAAAGAAACAGACCTTTATGCAGGCCTTAGAGCGGATCGAAAATCTGGAATACCAGGAAACAGATGCCGAAGATCTGGTATCTGATGCTATCGACAAACTTTCCCTTGTTGCAGGTGATGATGAGGAAGCCTCCCTTTCTGCAAGGCTCCAGGCTGCCATCTCCCGTATCACCACTCTTCCAACGGAAAGTGAGTGGAATGCTGCCCAGGCTGAAAAAGAGGCGGGAGAAGCCCAGAAAGAAAGCCAGGCTCAAGTGCAGGTACAATCCCAGCAGCGTCAGCTGCGCTCCGCTTTAAGTAAGGAACAGTATAAGTGGAACAATGCAGAAATCTATGGACCAGGAGGCAGAGGCGATGAAAACTAAGAAAATACTGTGGCCTTGGGCAGAACGCCAGGTAAAAGGTAAAAAGAAGGCTTCTGGACAGCCTGTCTTCGGGTCTGCAAATATGGTACAGGACAACACAGGGGATGAAGTTTTTGACAATACAGAAATCCCCTATGACTCCCGTCCCATTGAGATCAGTGAATGGTTCCACACCTTCATGTGCATGAACATTCCCATTTACGGCTGGTTCTACCTGAAAAAACTGGCCCGCCAGCCAGAACACAACAAAATGCAGGACTTTGCAAGAGCTTATCTTTACTATAAAATGGTCTTTCTTGCCGTGTCACTGGTGATCGTGATCCTGCTTCTGATCGTGGGAATTATTGGGATCAATAAATTATTTGCGTATATGGAATTGTTATAGTGTTATAGGATTTAAAAAAATAAGGGCTGCCGTTTAATCATCCAAAATAGATGATCAAGCGGCAGCCCCTATCTGTATTTTTTCCTCATAGATGGGAAACTTATTACTTTACTTTCCTTCCAGTTGCGCGATCCGCGCTTTCAGCTGACGGATCTCTTCATCCTTCTCACTTAACAGCCGGTCTCTTTCTTCCAGTTTGCGCTTCTGCTCATCGATGAACATCTGGATCATCTTCTGGTCCATCATGCCCTCGATGATATTTCTAAGTTCATCAACGGTCTCACCGGCATTTTTTCCTTCTTCATCGATGACGATATCCGCATATTTCTCATAATAAGGAACTCGCTCATTGTACAGGTCACGTAAGGTAAAGCCCGGTTTTAAAGCAACACCACGGTCTACTACGTTTCCGATACGCTTTTCCATTTCCTCATAACTCATTTTCAGGTAAACGATCTCACTGATCTCCTTTAAATGAGCCATCGCTTCTTCCCCGTAAATAACGCTGCCGCCAGGAGCGATCACAGACATTTTCGCTTCCAGACCTGCATTAATGCGGTTCTCTACTTCCAGAAAGCCGTCCATGCCCTCGTCAGCGATAATTTCCTTTAACAGTCTTCCTTCTTTTTCCTGGATCACAATGTCCACATCAATAAAAGAAAATCCCAGTCTCTTTGCAAGAAGCACACCTACGGTACTTTTACCAGATGAAGGCATGCCGATCATAGTAATATTCGGCTTCATTTTTTGTTTCCTCCTCTCTTTTTCTTCTTTGCAGGTTTGCGTACAGAATATCCGAAACTTCCAAGCTTCTTACCCAGTTCAAAATATTCTCCGTGGGAATAAGCAGTCAGTCCGGAAGCATTCAGGTTAAACTTGCCGCGGTCATCCATATACTGATTGTCAATGGTCACACCTACAACCTTTGCCAGGAACATATCATGGCTTCCCAGCTCTTTTACCTCTGTTACCTTGCACTCAATATTTACAGGGCTTTCCTCAATACCAGGTGCTTTTACATAACGGGATGCCTGAGGCGTCAGACGGGTCTCGGCAAATTTATCCACATCACGGCCGGATTTTACGCCACAGTAGTCGGTAGCCCGAACCAATCTCTTATTTACCAGATTGATGACAAATTCCCCTGTCTCTTTGATGATATCATGGGAATAACGCTCTTTCCGCACAGAAATAGAAACCATAGCCGGGTCAGAGCAGATGGTTCCGGCCCAGGCAACGGTAATGATATTCGGTTTTTCCCCTTCTCTTCCACAGCTTACCATAACAGCGGGAACGGGATACAGCATGTTTCCCGGCTTCCAGTATTCTTTACTCATTTTTTCTATCCTTTCTTGATCTGATCCCTATTCCTGCTCTGCTAACATCAGTTCCGGGATCAGCTGCTTCTTTCTGGAAACAACTCCCGGCAGACGCAGTACCGGCTTCTTTAAGCCTTCCTCTTCTAACAGTTCAATATCCTGGTGGAATGCCTTTCCTGCCAGCTGCAGGGCTCCCTGTCCTTCACAGATCAGTTCGGTTGTCTCTGTCAATATATTCGTCAGCATAAAGAATATCATATCCAAGCCATTGTTTTCCAGTGCTTTTTCCATAAATGCTTCCATACGACCCTTTAACTTGTCCAGTTCCCCACCATTTAAGGAAGTGATCTGTCCAACACCAATGGTCACCTTGCCGGAAGTAAAGCGCTTGAAATCCTGATAGAAGATCTCTTCGTCACTCTTATCCTTTAAATTGCTTCCTGCACTGAACATTTCCATTGCATATTTTTCAATATCAATGCCTGCAATATCAGCCAGCGCTCTTGCTGCCATCTCATCCACCGGAGTACAGGTTGGAGAACGGAACAGCAATGTATCAGATACAATGGCACTGCATAACAGTCCCGCAATCTTCGGCTCTACTTTAATACCGGCCTCCTGATACATCTGATAGATAATGGTAGCAGTACAGCCTAAAGGCTGGTTGCGGAAAAATACCGGTGACATAGTCTGGATGGTTCCCAGACGGTGATGATCGATGATCTCCAGGATCTCAGCATTTTCAATACCAGCCACTGCCTGATTCTTTTCATTGTGGTCTACTAAAATAACCTGTTTTCCTTTTGCGCCAAGTAAGTTTCTGCGGGAGATCATCCCCAGATAATAGCCATCCTTGTCAAGGATCGGGAAATCACGGTGACGTTTACTTGCCATCACTTCACGGATCTCATCAATATAATCATCACTGTTAAATGTGATTAGATGCTCTCTTGTCATAAAGTAGCTGATCGGCATGCTCTGGTTGATGAGACGGGCTGCTGTATAAGTATCATAAGTAGTTGCAATGATCGTACAGCCTCTTTCCTGGGCGATCTTTTTAATGGTCATGGAAACAGCTGCGCCTTCGCACACGATGATACAGTCAGCTCCCATTTCAATGGCACAAAGCTGGGACTCATAACGGTTTCCTAAAATAACCAGGTCATGTGGTTCAATGTAAAATTCCATCAGATCCGGGTTTGCAGCTGCGATCAGTACTTTTCCCTGGTCGAAATAAGCTTCTGCGCTTCCGATGATCAGTTCTGCTTCCAGTGTCTCAATAATATTGGAATACTGTGTATTTGCCTTTGACAGAATGCTGCTGTCATAAATATTCATGTAGGTCTTGGTGATGTCTCCTACTGTGATCAGGCCTTCCAGTGTACCATCTTCCCTTACAGAAGGAATGGTCACAACATTATTCTCCTGCATGATATTCCATGCTCTCTTTAATGAAATATTGTCTGCCACACCTTTGGTCTTGCGGATCTCAATATCCCTTACCTGGGTACGCACATCTTCCACAAGCTGCGGTTCCTCTGCCCCAAAGTAATCCAGTACAAACTGTGTCTCTCCATTTACATGTCCGGCTCTTGCAGGCATATATTCTTCCCCAGTAACTGCCTGCTTCAGATTTGCATAACAAATGGCGGAACAGATCGAGTCCGTATCCGGATTTCTATGTCCGATCACCATGGTTTTTCTGTTTAATTCCTGTTCCATTTCTCCCTCCCTGAGATGCTTATCGCGCTCATTCTTTTGTCTTTTGATTTACACATATTGTTTCTTTTTCCTGTACAATGTTTTATAATCTGTTTACAATATGTTCACATTTCGTTCACATTTATTTTTTATACTATTTTCATAAGAAAGAGGTAATAAAAAACAGGTTATTAGTCAAATTGCACATAGATTTTTCATAATTGCCCCGGTTGGAAACGACCGGGGTCTCCTCATTTTACGAAGTTTTTCGTTAGTCAAGTATAGCAGACCGCCATTTTTTTTTCAAGTATTCCCATGTATACAGTGAAGTGCAAAAATGCTGCAGGATCCGATGTCCCTGCAGCATTTTGTGTTACAGTTCAGCCATGCGCTGGTTTGAATGAGAAAGTGTGTTGCAAGCTTGCTTGCATAAGCACTTTTTCATCCAAATCAGCATATGGTGGAACCACCAAGCTT
>OLXE01000812.1_pt1 | contig 16604 bp, 9 predicted proteins | sample 1644571 | NCBI WGS metagenome assembly OLXE01 (sample SAMEA103958161, study PRJEB25191) | human gut metagenome | biome: human-associated habitat [ENVO:00009003]; feature: intestine environment [ENVO:2100002]; material: feces | place: Germany | collected 2013/2015
TCGGCTTCGTCATCTGGTGGAAAATGCTTTTTTGCACCTGAAACGTTGGCGAGGCGTTGCTACTCGATATGCAAAAACTACAACATCTTTTCTGGCTGCAGTGCAAATTCGTTGCATTGCTATTTGCTGTACTGTTTTGGCTTGATCTTGTGTAGACACTATTTAAGGTTAGAAAGTGGGCATTCCGGCCGTGACAGAAGAAGGCCTCTTATCCGCCATAGCATTAAACCTGAAAAGAATGGTTAGGACTATCTCCTCTCATATTTACTGGTAATCTGGGCGGAGAGCATCGGCTCTCCGCCCAGATTTGTTTTTTGTCAACAGGTCCTTTATCTTATCAATTTAGTTCTTATATCTCGTGAAATGCCTGTATTCCGTAACCGTCAATGGGATTTGCCTTTAAGGCTGGATCGTTCTGCAAACGAATCACAATACTTTGGCGCCACTATAATAATGTTCCAATACCTGCTGATAGTTCCAACCTTCAACAATGTAACCAGCTGCGCCGCATTGGCTCATGCCAACGCCATGCCCCTGACCATACGACTTGATCGTCCATACACCGTTGGCGTAAGTAAATGTTTCGATATTAAGACTGATCACGCCCAAACAGTCAGACAAAAATTTATCCGGAGTTACAGACTTTTGTCCAGCTGAAGTATTCGTTACAACACTGACAACGTTTCCGTGCGCATCTGTTTTCACGGAGATCCAAGTTGAAGGGGCACCCGCAGGTGCGTACCCCGTCATTTTTTGGATACTATTAGCCATCTGCGTTTGATTTGTTGTATAGCTCCATGGATATGTTGAATACTTCTTGTCGCCAATGTAATATCCCAGATCATACTTGCTGTCATATTTGCTTTCCACCGGGGTCAAATAGGCATAATCACCCCAACCCATATTTGCCGTCGAATTGGTGTGTGTGCCTGTGCTGGCGGTATACACCGCATTGATAACAGAACCATTGTAAACCAGCATTTGATTTTTTACCGATTCAACCGCGTCATTCAACGAAGCAAAGCCTTCAAACACTTTCAAGCCGACAGACGGTTTCTCGCCCCGATTCAGAATCGATACCAAATAACTATGTGCCGCCACTGCCTGCGCTTTATACAGCTCCGCGCGGTCTCTGCCCGTCAAGCCAAACGCGCCGCCCACTTCATTGGCTACAATTTGCTTGGTAATTTCAATGATATTTCCGGTCACATCTTTTTTGGTATTTTCATCATATACCGTGATGGTTGTATAGTTTCCCGTGTAGTTTGTAATCGGGTGGAACGTGTAGGTTACATACGCATAGTTGAGATCTACATTTCCATTAATTCCATTGACGCTGCCTTTATTGCTATACTGCCACAATTCATACCCGCTGGTTGTCGGACTGCTAGAGCTCCAGCGCGCGACCCACGCATTATATCCCTCGTTGATCAGCTGTTGCCCCGCAAACCATGTCTGCGCATAACTGTCGCTTGTGTAGAAGCCGGACTGTGTTCCCAAAAGCTGTTCTGTGGCGTCCATACCGGTACGAACAGCCTCTGTACGAGACTCATACGTAGTATGCCGCTCCAGCCAGTTCACATCCTCATAGTCAATGAAGAACGGCATATCCAGAACAATCCCGGCATTTTTCAGATTGTTCCATTCCGCAGAATTCGCAATGAACTGAACTTCCTGCAAAGCTTCGTTGCCGTTAAACGCCTCGCTGAACCAATATGCGCCTACCAGCAAACCGGCTGTTTTGGCACCATACACGTTCTGGACAAACATAGAGTCCATAACATAGTTGTTTGCGCTGTTGCTCCAATGCATTGCGCGGACAATTACAAAATCAACACCGTCTGCTTTCACCTTCGACCAATCAATAACACCCTGTGCGCTGGAAACATCAATTCCTTTCATCTCGGAAAAACCGATCAATACACCATGCTCATCAGCCTTATATGTTTTGCCATTGATCGTCACAACTTCGTTTACAACAATTCTGCCATCACGCACGAAATAATAACGATTGTCGTATTTTGTAACACTATCCCAGATTCTCGCGCCTCGTTCATCAAAGAAACAATACTCCTGCGCAATCCAGTTCGGGCCTAATGCCATTGTACCTGTTGACTGCCAAAAATATGTTTGTTCTCTATTCCCATTAATATCGCAATAAATCCAACCGACTTGGGCCTTTCCGTTGACAATATAGTATTTTTGGCCATTTACATCCGTTATTCCGGAATTCCCCCATTCACGCGCGCCGTCCGGACGGAACAGATAATAATCCTCTCCGATTTGCACAAAGCCCAGCGCCATAATTCCGGTATTGGGCCAAAAATAGGATACCATATCCTGCCCATTGTATTTGTATGTAGCCCAATTCACCTGAGCTTTTCCGTCTACAATAAAATAGTTGTTATTATTATAATTAAAGCGACCGTTGTTGCCCCATTCACGGCCACCGTCTTCTCGGAACAAATAATAATCGTCTTCAATTTTATTGAATCCCGTGGCCATAATGCCTGTGTTAGGCCAAAAATAAGACACCATATCCTTGCCGTTATACTGATAACAAATCCAGCCTACTTGCAGCTCGCCGTTGGAAATAAAATATGTTTTGTCTTGATCCACAAAACGACCATTGTTGCCCCACTCGCGGCCGCCATCCTCGCGGAAGAAATAACCTTTTCCATCGATCAATTTTACACCCTTTGCCATGGCCGCAGTATCGGGATCAAAGTATGAAACGGTGTCCACACCATTTTGTTTATAGTTTTCCCAGCCTGTTCCAACTTTTCCTTCTTCAACAAAATAGGTCGTATCATGATAAGTATATTGATCTCCATTGCCCCACTCGCGGCCGCCATCATCTCTGAACAAGTAATATTGTCCATCTATCTTTGCTAAGCCTTGAGCCATGATTCCGGTATTGGGCCAAAAATAAGATACCATCGGCTGACCGTTATGACTGTATTCTTTCCAGCCGAGTCCAACCTTTCCCTGTCCCACAAAATAAATATTATTGTGGTAAACAAATTGATCTTCGTTGCCCCATTCACGGCCGCCATCGTCGCGCATCAAATAACTATCACCGTGAATCCGCACAATCCCCTGTGCCATAATTCCGGTATTCGGCCAAAAATAAGACATCATGTCCTGACCGTTATACTTATATGTAACCCATTCTACTTTTACTTCGCCATTATCAATATAGTATTCATTGTTTTTATATGTGAATCTTCCATTATTGCCCCATTCACGACTTCCGTCATCTCGGAACAGATAATATTTTCCGTCAATCTTCTGAAAACCTTTCGCTTTCGTTCCATCCGGATAATAATATACAACAGCCTCTACACCATTAATTATTTCCGTGACCCATCCACTTTTATTTGACCCATTGCCATATTCTTCAAAAGCGCCATTCATTGCTCCGTCAGACACATCAGAAGATGCAGAACTGTCCGCCGAGGTGTCTGAGCCGCTCTCGTCTGCGCCATCAGTTGACGCGGAACTGTCCGAGCTGTCCGTCGAAGCGTCCGAACCGCTCTCATCCGTGCCATCGGTTGATGCAGAACTGTTCGAGCTGTCCGTCGAAGTGTCCGAACCGCTCTCATCCGTGCCATCAATTGACGCAGAACCGTCCGAGCTGTCCGTCGAGGTGTCCGAACCGTTCTCATCCGTGCCATCGGTTGACGCAGAACCGTCCGAGCTGTCCGTCGAGGTGTCTGAACCGCTCTCATCCGCACCATCAGTAGGTACTGAACCATCCAAATTACCGTTCTCAGATGAGCTGGTAGCTACATCGCTCTGTGAGCCATTGTCACCAGACACATCAGAAGACGCGGAGTTCACCACATTTTTATCCTCATTTGGCTGACTAGCGTATTCTTTTTGTTCATTCACTGTTTGGGTTAAACTCACAGCTTCGGTCTGTTCAGCCGTATATATTTCTCCGTCTGCATTACTCAACGGCTCTGCAGCAAAGCCTCTTAAGCTGCATGCCACTGCCAATGCAAATACAACAGCTAACGTCATTAGCTTCTTTTGCATATGCTGTCCTCTCCTCATTTTTATGAGCATCCTGCCGTTCCAACAAGCTTTCAATCATGCAAAACTCATTCAAAGCAAAACGCATGATTAATATAAACGCAAAAAACTATCACCACCATCCTGCTCTAATACCAAGTAATTTAATATTGTTTATTGTTTTTGTCCCGTCTCTTTATGCTGTTTCCGATTCACAAAATTGCGTAGAAACAAACGTAAGTGTTACATTCTGATCATCGGCACCGCTGAAACGGAACTTCAAAGATTGTGTCTGTTCCGTAGCAATTAAAATGTTTTGTTCTCCGGTGCACGCCAATTCGTATTCGTCCATCAGAGTGCCATCGGCCCATATTTTCAATTGGATGCCGGGCGTCCAATTAATCAACGTAAAAGATACGCTATCAAAATGCCCATCCAAATTCCAAAACATTTCAAGCGGTTGTCCGGCCTGTTTTTCTACCGTGTTTGACCCGTACTCATATTGTAGTGATTTTGCATTTCTGACATTTTCAAGAGCAACAAACCAATTGGGAGAAAAAGCCCCCTTATGGTCCGGATATCGTTCATCCAGTTTTTTCTGTACTTCATCAATCATTTCCCAAGTGACAGGTTCTATCTTTTCATAGATCTGTATTTCGCCATCGTTCAGTGGATAATTCTTTATCATCTGATAATGACTGTCGCTTTGAACCATTTCCCATATACTTTTTGACACTACTTGTTCTTCATAAAAAGACGTCACAAACGGTGTTTGAATTACAATATAATCAGCCAAAAAAGCACCAGATGGAAATTCATCCCTTAAATCCACAATCGAATTGCTGATTAAAGATGGAACTGCACTTGTAGTTTCCGGCATACGGCTTTTCCGTAACAATTCTTGAGAAAAATTCTCTCCTTCTCCGCATACATATACTGTTTTGCCTTGATTTTCGGTTAAATCATTTAATTCTACCGCTATTTGTCTTATCACATCGGCGGTTTCTAAATAAGGAGGTGCATATGAAACATTGCTCATTGCCCATGAAACCGGCCGCAGCCATCTATTCGCCGCAGGAACAAATGAATTCACCAAACTTACGGCCGAAACCAGCACCACAACTGTAGGTACCAATACGTTCCATTTCCCCCTTTTGGGTGATGACAGCGCCGACTGTATGCTTAAAATGCCAATGCAAGCAAAAATCAACACCGCCGGCGTAATCAAATAACGGTGATGGATACCCATCGTCTGTATGCGAAAAAATAATACTGCGGCAACCAGTGTTGCTCCGCCTACTTCCACTGCCTGATGGCGCTGGTTCATTTTAACTAAACTGATAACACCAACGATCATCAGCACCAATACCCACAAACCTTGACTTTTTGCCGTCTCCCACAAATCCTCATAAAACGGCATTTCTTTATAAATAGAATATGCATCTCCCAAATTTTTCCCCAACCAGTTTGCTAACAACTGGGGACAAACGGCAAATATCAGTACACTGCTTCCAAGTGCGATCATGATTAAATTTTTAAACAGCGCAAAAAAAGAAGGCGCATCCCATCTTCTCGCTTTTACACAGTCTATCAAAAAATTAACACCAATACAAAAATAGAAACCAACAATATAAAAAGCATACCAACGTCGACTCAACAATAAAAGAACGCTTATCAATATCCATAATATATTCTTTCGCGGTGTGAATTTTTTCCAATCCCAGTGCAGCAGAATATTCAGCATCCAGCTAATTATTAACACGCCGACAACATCCAAATATCCGCGAAACACTGGATACAGGAAAGCCGGGCTGCTCAAAAACAAGACAAAGCACAGAACAATCACCGAGATTTTTACTCGTTCTTTTTTGCAGTCTGCCCATAGCCGGCCTGCAAATATGGCCAAACTCAGAGACGCAGGTACATAATATACCCAAAACACGCAAAAACAATAAACAGAGAAATCTTGCCCCAAAAAACGCATCAATACGGCAATTGGGATCGATGCAATATCTGTATATTCCTGCGACAAGCTGTTGTGAATTTTTTGCATATTGCCCCAAAAATCCACTGGTAAACTCTGCGAGTACGTTAAAGCCTTTTCCCAGTATACCACAGCGTCATATTGCTGAATTGTGTTCTCCTGTCCAAACCACCAAATGAATAAAAAGCAAACCCACAAAAGATATGCAAAACCAAACAGCAGCCATATTACTGTATGTTTCGTGAAATTTTTATCCAACTCAGAACGGCGCCCCAAACCACCATCGATTGCAGTTGCATCGACTCGTGCTGCAAAAAGGTAATCATACCTAATGCAATCACATTCAATAAAATGGATGTGATAATCAGCTTTGCATTCTTTCTCTTTTTTCGTAGCGGTTTTGCTATATCATCTTCTGATATACTTTCTTGTCGAAATCTCATATGTAACTTCCGCAATATCCCCATCTTGTTCCTTTTCATCTCCCGTCCTTTTTCAAATGACACCCCAAATTAGTATCGTTAAAACAAATATTGTTGAAACGCCGTTAATTTATACTCTATTTTAAGGGCACAAAAATAGCCGTGCCGGGCAAAGCGTTTTCAAATCTAATAGCGATATGCCAAATTGTTTTTATAAAAACTCTGAATCCATTATAGCTATTTTCATTTTCGGATTCAACTTATGCAAAAATAAATTTTTACCAAAGTTGTAAAAAATTAACCACACTGCCACAAAGGCTGAGCAGTGTGGTTGTATACAACTAATTTCAAACTATTTACAATCATTCGGATGGGTTTAAAGGCAATAACTACAACAATGGTTTACTTATCGTCATAATATTTCCGCACCCATTCTTCAGCCACCAAAAGGTCGACCTTCTGGTGTACATCAACGGACTCATCAATCAAATAAGGAAAAATTTTATCTCCCATAAAATACCACGGTTGCTGTCCGTGTTTTCCGGAAAGCAAATATGGTACATCCAGCACCCAAAAATTGTGGGACAAAAAATAGCAACGCGGCAAATCTTGACGATTGGTTGAAATTGTTTCCGGAACATCTTTTTCATAGAGTTCCAAAAATCCATCATTATTTATAGTTTTTGCACGAAGCGGATGATGATCATTATCTTCATAGACAGGAACTACCGCAGTCGTTTCTGCATGTTCCTTTTTTATTCTTACACAATCATCAATCCATTGCGATTTAACAGATACATTATTGGCTAACAATACCACCAAAATATCGGGCAAATCATCGTTCTGCTTCATAAATTGCAGCGCATGCAAAATACAATCAATATGTTGCGCATTGGGCAGTGCATATTCCGGCGGCCGCATGATCGGAGTATATCCTTCTTCTTGTGCAGCTTCGAGAATTTTGTTGTCATCACTGCTGCAATACCATGAATCAATTGATTTCGCCATTCTTGCCGCATGTGCGGGATAATATAAAAGTGATTTTCCCAGTACTTTGAGTATATTTTTATCTTTAAGCGAGTTGTTTCCTCTTCCGGTCAAAAGTGCCGTGGTTTTCAATATTTTTCCACACCGTCCTTTCACGATCTGTGCTTAGCAAACAATTTCAAAACAGCGAATCAAATTCAACCCTAGGAAACACTTCCAACTCTCCGCCGCGGGTGGCATTATAAACCTCTATCCTACGCTGATCACAGAAATATTTTGCTGTTTCAAATCCTTTTGTAATGTAGCGGAACGATTCAACCAAATTTTCTGTTTCTTCTTCCAGCTTACGGCGCTCTTCCTCCGTATTATAATCATTAGAAAAATGTGTTTTTTGCGTGCTGTCCAACACTGTTTTTCCATTTGCATCGGTTATCAGTGGGTAATGATTGTCGACCCCCAGCAAGTAAATTTTCGCAAAGCCCATATACACTGCAAAGTTTATCATCTTTACAGTAATGGTACCCCAAAAATGCACACCTTTTTCTACATCATAATTGAACCAAGCATCCCGCCGTTGGCCCACTTGCAAGAACGGATAATATATGGCGTTTTTCAAAACGGGAAGATTCAGATTGATTAATGCCTGGCACGGAAGCAAAAGCGGAGATTCCTGCATTGCACAGATTTCTTCAAAATATTTCTGAATATAATTCAAATCCGAAGCTGCCCACACATCCGGGCGCCATTTCGTCTGCGTATAAATTTTATTGATGCGCTTTGCACCAAAACTGAACACTCTGTGATCGTGCAGAACCGTCAGGTCTTCCGCCGTTAAACTGGGACCGTTGGCCACAACAAAACAGCTTTCCCCTTGATGGGTGTTGCGCATGGCTTGCAGCCGCGCCCGATTACCGGGCGCGTACTGCTCCGCCACCGCCAGCTGTAAGTTTGCCAACAAACCGTCATAACCATATTTTTCAAACCACGTATCGCTTTGCGCCTGTTTGCGCCACGCCAAAGCAGCATCATACTGCCGGGTCAGTTCGCTCTGTACTTGTTCCAGTTCAGCTGCAATTTTTTGCCGACTGCTCTGCGCTTCTTGCACCTGGAGGTTCAATTCGTTCTTCACTTGATGCAAGCTTTTTTTGAGTTCTTCCATACGTGCTGTCTGATCGCGCAGCATAGCCTCCAGCATATTGTTTTTTTCTTGTTCGTTCTGCCAGCAGTCTTTAAGATGTGCCTTTTCTTGGCGCAGTTGGTTCAGCACAACTTCTGTGCGCAGTTGCTGGTCGGCTGCCGCTTGCTCCAAGGCTGACACTCTGTTTCGATTTTCCTTAAGCTGTTGATCAATCGATTGCATCGTTCCTCGGATTTTTTCCATTGGCCACATATTTTTTCACCGTCCTTGATTTCAAAATGCCGTCATTGTGCAATCAAAAATATGCACGCACTCCATTACAAGCTCCGTACAGCATCCAGCTTTTCCTGATTCACTCCACCGCGTTCCATTTCCCGGAGATCCTGTTTCAACCAATTTCTTATCTTTGCCACGCGAGGGCTTTCAATTCCTGCTTCACGGCAGCTTTGCAGCCGGTTCAGAGCCGTCCAGCAATACAAATCCAGCATGCGTTGGTACAGCTGTGTTTCCTTTTTCTCGTGGAAGAAAGCACAGCGCATGCGCATGGCCTCCACAACATCCAGCCCTTTCTCGCTGAACTTTTCTCCTGTGATACTATCCTCACGAGTGCGATCGTAATGATACAATGTACGATCCACAAACACAAGACGTGCTGCATCGTAAAACGCAAGGTGAGTAAAGAACTCATCTTCATGGTATTTGCCCACGGGGTAGCGTTTTCCATCCGCAAAAATGGATTTGTGGTACAACTTGTCCCATGCAACACACTTGAAATACTTCCAGTCCATCTGGCAATTCAGCGCATACAGTCGATCGCCTACCGCCCAAATTCCCGTTTCACCGGTCTCTGGGACAGTCTTGTCCGGATAGATATTATCAAAGCTTCCTTCTGCAATCTGCGCATCGCACAATCGCGCTGCATACAACAGCTGTTCAAACATGTCCGGTTCTACCCAGTCATCAGAATCGATGAAACCGATGTATTCGCCCCGCGCAACATCAATGCCCGTATTTCGCGCATCTGACAGACCGCCGTTCTTTTTATGAATCACACGAATTCTGCTGTCCTCTTCGGCAAATTGATCGCACATAGCGGGGCACTGGTCCGGACTTCCGTCATCTACCAAAATAATTTCAATTTGCCGGAGCGTCTGGCCGCGAAGGCTGTCTGCACACCGTTTGAGATATTTCTCGACCTTGTAAACAGGCACAACGATACTGACCCACGGCAGAGAGATGTCATGCATTTGCTCCTCCAGCCAGGCCAATGGTTCAATTTCACTCATAGAACCATCCGCATCAACCCAATGGCGTGTATAACGTTCACGCGCAGTTTCCACTGAACAGCGGCGTTTGAAATACGTCCGCACAGTCTGGCGCAACATCTGATATGCTTGCGCCAAATAAACTTCGTACAAGCCGCTCTTGCCCTGTCTCGACGCCTCCTGTGCAGAAGCCTCTGCTTGAACTGCGCGAGCTTCCACTTCTTCCAGCCACATGGTAAACGGCGCCAATCCCTCAACTTGCAAATTAAATTCATTTTTCACGCGTGCAGCGACGATGTCCTGAAGAAGGAGTGGTTCTTCCTGCAAAATCTGGCGCACCGCATTTGTTTTAACTGCAGTGCGGCCATGCCGGAACAATCTGCCCATGGTGGTCAATTCCCAACCGCTGGGAACGCATGCTCCCTGGACGTCATCCAGCACAGTAAAGCCGCCCACAAGCATCAACTCGTAAATATCAAATGCCACACAGCCGTTCGCTCTATAAGCGTCCATGGAATTTACAACTTGGAAATCGGCCTTTTCCGGCATCTCCCGCTGCTGATCTACATACAGTTCACCGCAAACTGCCACGGCCTTGGGATACATCTGGAATGCCAGCAAAATATTTTGAACATAGTCCTCCGGACAGATTGCATTGGCATCTGCAAAAGCTACATAACGTCCATAGGCTGCCCACAGACCGACATTTGCACTGTTTCCCTGTCCAAGATGTTCAGAAGCCACAAAGCGCAAAAGCGAAGCGTCCAGATTCTTTTTCTGCCAAATGCTGTCGAACAGATTTTGAATCTCGCGACGGCACCCCTGCGGCGCTACTACCAGAACTTCATACCGCTGCTGCTCCACATTCTGTTCGGTCAGTGCAAGCAGCGCAAAACGCAGGCGGTTCAGATTTCCCTGGTATGTCAAAATTACAGACAGCTCTTTTTCGTCAGCACGCTGCGTTTCCACGGTCGTTTCCATACGAGAAAGGAATTCGTTTTTGGCACGCGTATCCAAAAACACAAACATTGCCTGTGCGCTGGCAAAAGAGAACCAACCTTTGTGTCCTTCCACAAAGTCTTCGGCTGTAACGCTGCCCATGCTGATCAAACAATCCCAATGATCCGAAACGGACTGCGGATGCTCGCAAACACAAACTTTATAGCATCTTCCCGGCAGCTGATCCAGATCAGCCTGCTCGCCGTCAAACGCTACATGTATCGTAGCCGTGTAATCGCTCTGACACAGCAGCGCGCGTTCCTCATCATCAGTGATCACAGTATGGCCGGCAGCTTTCAGTGCTTCCATCAGGCCGCGATGCATTTTATCCGTGTGCTTGAATCCGCTGAAACTCCATGTCAGCGGACGAAGCAAAAACGACCTTCTGAAATCGTCCCAAAGCATCAGACGATAACGATTGGCGGAAATTTTTAATTCTTTATCCTGCGAAGTCAAGCTCTTGGAGTGGAACCGATAATCATAGATGGGAGCATCAAAACTGGTATGGCGCAAATTGAAACAATCATTGATGCGCATCCAATAATCATAATCTTCCGTCGTGTAACGGTTCGCTGAATAATTGCCGATTGCGTGCGCCACACTTGCACGATACATAAAGGCAGCAGCGATATAGTTGTCCGGATAAGTGTTTAATTCCAGCATGCACTGCGGCAGCCGAACAACATCCGGCGCAGTCGGATCCGGATACCAGCCAAAATCTGTCAGGGGCTCGCCCTTTTCGTCGATCAGATCCAAGTTGGCATAGATCATGCCGGTCTGCGGATGCTTTTTCATCTCATCGACCAGTTTTTGCAGGAAATCCGGATGCATGATATTGTCCGCACTGGTCCATGTCAAAAATTCGCCGCGCGCCAAAGCAAACCCGTTGGACAATGTCCGCGGCAGTTTTTGATTCTTCTGATGTACCACGCGAATCCGGCTGTCTTTTGCTGCATATTCGTCTACAATGGCAGGCGTGTTATCGAAAGAACCGTCATCGACGATGATGAACTCAAAGTTGCGATACGTCTGGTTCAGAACGCTCTCAATGGACAACGCCACCAAATCGTCTCCGTTGTAAACGGGCAAAATAACGCTGACCATATCTTTCACACTAGAAGATTCCATTTCCGAAAGAAGCGCTGCATAGTGTTCCAACCGGCTCTCTCGGTAGGTGAAAAAGCGATATTCTGTCAGACTGAGCATATGTTCGTAATCAAACTCGTGCTGCACAGGGGCAGGCGCGCCCAACGCGGGGACGGCCATCGGCGGCTGCGGCATCCGACCATGTTTGATCCGTCTCAGGATATTCAGCACATGCCGCATTCCCAACCGCGTGGCGACATCCCGAACTCTCAGCATCGTGCGGAACATCAGCGACCCGTGGATCTGCTGAATGGCAATGTCTCGTTGATGAACTTGTTCTGTCAATGTGGCAATGGCCGCTGCCTGAATGGCCTTCTGCTGCTCCACTTCATTGATTTTTTTCTGCTGTTCTTCCAGTTTTTTGTTAAAGTACAGATTCTGCCACTCCGTCACTGTGCACACCCCTTGTTCGATTTACCTTCGGAAAATTCCTCCCGCAGAATTGCCGCAATTCTGCGACTGGCGTTTCCATCGCCGTATGGATTCTTCGCGGTCGCCATCTCTCGATAGCTTTCCGGACAGTTCAGCAGTTTCAGCGCCTGTTCCGTAATTTCATTTGTCTCAACACCGACAACCTTTGCCGTTCCTGCCTCCACCGCTTCCGGCCGCTCCGTCTCTGTTCGAAGCACAAGAACCGGTTTGCCAAGATGCGGCGCTTCTTCCTGCATCCCGCCGCTGTCTGTCATCACAAAAAAGCTGCGTGCCATAGCATTGTGCATATCTTGCACATCCAGCGGATCGATCAAATGAATCTGCGGATGATCGGCCAATTTTGCAAACACAGTTTCCCGAACAGCAGGGTTCAGATGGACCGGATAAACAAACTGCACATCCGGCGTCTGCTTACAGATCTCAAGTACCGCATCGCAGATTTGTTCCAACGGGCGTCCGAGATTTTCTCGACGATGCGCTGTGAGCAGAATTGTACGGCGCGAAAAATCGACCTGACGCAGCGCCTCATCCCGAAACTCATATCCGTCACGAACCGTTGTTGCAAAGGCGTCAATTACCGTATTGCCCGTCACGTATACATTTTTGCAGATGCCCTCCCGTTCAAGAGCTTCCTTGTTCCGAATGGTCGGTGCAAAATGAAAATCGGCGATTCGTCCCGTCAATACACGGTTCATCTCTTCCGGGTACGGAGAATATTTGTTGTACGTCCGCAGTCCGGCCTCCACATGTCCCACCGCTGTCTGCTTATAAAATGCTCCGAGCGCCGCAGCAAAAGAAGTTGTCGTGTCACCGTGGACAAGCACAATAGCCGGATGGCACTGATCGATCACTTCGCCAAGCCCTTCCACTACTGCCGTAGTGATGGAAGCCAGTGTTTGGCGCGCTTTCATAATATTCAGATCATATTCCGGATGAATCCCAAACACATCCAAAACTTGATCCAGCATCTGACGGTGTTGTCCCGTAACGCAAACAATGCTTTCTATCCCTTCTGTTTTTTGAAGTTCCAAAACCAGAGGGCACATTTTAATCGCCTCCGGCCGCGTACCAAACACCGATAAAACCTTCATTTTTCTGCTCCTTCACTTTTATTTTAGACCAACAAAATGTTGCAAAAAAACCAGCTTTCACAATAATTCGTTTTATTATATCACATTTTGTGCAAATGATAAACCTCCATGGCGATATCTGCCCTGTTTATTTTAACGGCAGAACAGGACCGTCTACTTGCAAAATGGAAATCACCCCACTATAATGATAGAAAATACGCAACGGAGAAGAAATCATGAGCACTTTTAAAATCAGTATAATCGTCCCGACATATCATTGCGTTGAGCGCATCAACGATGTTATCTCCTGTCTGCAGCAGCAGACGATTGGATTTCAGTCCCTTGAGATTCTGCTTTCCGATGACGGTTCTTTTGACGGGACAGCGCAAAAAAATGTTGCATTTTCTGCGCAATATGCAAATGTTTTTTCTTTGCAGCTGCCGCGCAACTCCGGATTTGCCGGAGCACCAAGAAACGCAGCGCTTCATGCCGCCACCGCTCCTTACGTTATGTTTCTTGACAGCGATGATTCTCTGCCGCCGGATGCGTGTGCATTGTTGTATGATGAAATAGAACGCACAAAAACCGACATGGCATTCGGTTACTGCCGTCGCGTTTCACAAAACGGAACCGTAATCCAAGAAATTCCTCCTGCATACGCGAACATTCCCGCCCATATCTCCACGCTTCCGGACGAACTTGAGCGGGAATTGATCATGCGGGATTCTTTTTTCTGCCGTATTTACAAACGCGATATCATTGCAGATCATGCGCTTTCCTTCCCCGAGCGCACACCCGGGGAAGATCTTTATTTTTTGTACAGCTATCTGTTACAATGCAAATCGGTTTCCTTTATTGCAGCACCTGTCTATGACTATTTCACCAATGAAATGTCGGTGACACACAACCGCACTGCTTTTTACTATACCCAACTTGGACATTGCTACGAAGCGATGCAACAACTGTTTGCCGACGCAGGACAAAGCGCGCATTTCCCCACCATCATTGATCATATTTTGGAGTTTCATCTGCGCGGCATGTTGGCGTCTTCGTGTATGGATGAGGATTCGATTGCCGGTGCGCTTCCCGCTTGGGAATGGCTGTTCCGCTTTGAACAACAGAACAATCTTATAGCCACTTCGCCGCTTGCTTTTACGATCATACACCTTGTCTCACAGAAAGACTGGACGTCTTGCGCAAAGCTGATGCTCACTTGTGCGCCGTTGGCTCGCGCGCTGGAAACAGCCCACGAAAAGACGCAGCAGGCATTTGCCGAAGCAGAAAAGTGGAGGCAGCATGCCGCAGAATTGCAGCGTACGATTGAAGCCATGCGAAATTCCCGATCATGGCGCATAACACATTTTTTCAGAAAGAGGTGAGTTTCTCCTGCATGGTCCTTTGGTATTTTCCCGCGGAAACAGTATCCCCTGATGCGCTTTCCGCGTTGACCGAACGGTTTTCCGAACCATATTTCCGCGCATTCACAATTGTAATATTCGTCAGGGGTACACAGCACCCATGTAATGTAAACGGATGTCAGATACAACCGCTTCAGCCGGATATGGATTCCACGCTGCTGGAAGCCTTAGGGGCTGATTTTGCATATTCGTATACAATCAGTCAATGGATTCATGCACAAGCAGAACGAATGACGCCCCCGGATATCTTACTTTTTCCGGATGGTATCGTTTCATATTATCCTCTGCTTTATCGCTATTTAGGAGATTCTCTCTTACAAAACAGCCTGATTTTGCTCGAACAGAGCTGTGAAAAAGAAGAAGCGGATGACGCCGTACCTTCTTTTCTTCTTCCCCACTGGTGGATCGAACAGCAAACGCGCTTTTGCCGCAATGCAGCCGACTGTGTTCTCACCTACGCCTCATGCAGCACTTCGGAGCATCAGATTTGTGCCCGCGATTTGGCCCAGTTTTCCCAAACCAAATTCTCTCACCGCACCGTCCCGCAAAACTTTCCTTTTTTGACAGTGCGACCGCAGGACCCCGTTGCAGATGTAACCTGCGAGCAAGGACTTCTTTCTATTATTATTCCCTACTATAATCTTGGGGCCTCCCTTGCAAAAACATTGGAGAGTGTCTTCGCTGTTGATTATCCGAATTACGAAGTAATCATAATCGATGACGGAAGCACAGAAAGAGACAGCGTTTCTATTTTGCGGAAAATGGAACTTCTCTACCCCAATTTGAAAGTGATTCGGCAGGAAAATCATGGTCTGTCATATGTGCGTAACCGAGGCTGCGAAATTGCCCAAGGCGAATATATCACATTTTTGGATGCAGACGATCTTATTGCCCCCGATTTTTATCGGCGAGCTATTGCCCTTTTAAAGCAGTATCTCAATGCCGCTTATATCAGCAGCTGGCTTCAATACTTCGGCGCATTGAATGGATATAAGGCCTATTTTTCCAGCTGTCTTCCGATGCTTCTTCTGGACAATATGCAATGTGCCGGATGCGTGTGCCGACGCGCCGTGATGCTGACATACGGAAAAAACAGTTTAGATATGAACCGCGGCATGGAAGATCATGAATGTTGGATCAATCTGGCCGAACACGGATACTTCGGTATCAATATTCCGGAACCGCTTTATTTTTACCAGATTTCCGAAAAATCCATGTCCGCTTCTTTCAGCCGAGAATCCAACCATTACCGCCACATGGAATTGTTTTCGATTCTTGAGAAAAAACATCCGGCACTCTATCGAGAATACAGCACGGAGATGTACAATCTTCTTATGGCAAATGGCCCCAGCTTTTTGTGGCACGGCCCGTCTCTTTCGCATCCTCCCATCGGGCATATTGTTCCTTCGGACGATTTTTGGCAAAAGGAATTGGACCTTGCGCGTGCGGATGCGGAAAATTATAAAAACTCTCTCAGCTATCGTTTGGGGCATCTTCTGCTTTCCCCGTTCCGACGTTTGTTGCAAATAAGAGCAAAGTCGAAAGTAAAATAAGCAACGCAAACTATTTTTTGATTGGATTTTATTGTTTCAATTTTTAGCACGCCTAGCGCATAAAAGATCGCCAGCTCAGCGCATAGGCATTGAGCTGGCGATTGGTCAGACCGTCTCAAAACAGCAAAAGACTAAATAGTGTCTACACAAGATCAAGCCAAAACAGTACAGCA
>OLXE01000820.1_pt1 | contig 16445 bp, 24 predicted proteins | sample 1644571 | NCBI WGS metagenome assembly OLXE01 (sample SAMEA103958161, study PRJEB25191) | human gut metagenome | biome: human-associated habitat [ENVO:00009003]; feature: intestine environment [ENVO:2100002]; material: feces | place: Germany | collected 2013/2015
TCTCTCATCACATAAACCTCTTTCTCATATCTCTCATCACATAAACCTCTTTCTCTTATATACGTAACTAAAATCGTTATTGAAACATTCTACCATGCCAGATACGTCTTTTCCTACGTATATCCACAGATTAAAAGGATAGACTTCCGGATAGACCTGATATAATTCACACTTCATTTCGATAAAAGTTTTTTACTTTCAAGGAAGTCCTTAAACTGGTCACTTGATACGTCTATAACGAATCCAGCAGCACCAGCATGTCCTCCACCACCAAATCTCTTACTTACCTCACAGCAATCTACGCCGTCTTCCACGCATTCATAAAGAGAGAACCGGACTTTACCACCTGGCATAATACAAAATGGCATCAGGGCTTTAATTTTTCTACCATCTAACCAGTCAGGTGTAAGAGAATCAAATACTTTGGAACTAAATTCTGTAGTATTCATCGCCACGACCTTAACCTCGTCTACGTAAGCTTCGAACGAGCACGCACTTACCTCTTGTTCGTTTTTGCCGGCCATGTAGTTAATTATAGCCCGTCCTTCTTTAGCGAGATCATAGAAAATTAAATCCACCTCATTGTCCTTCATATTTTCTTTAAAATGGTCATACAAATACGACAATGCTATTAACACATTGAGTCTTATTTTTGATCTCAAGGCATACTGGACGGCTACTACCGTATCCCAGCCTAAACCGGATTCTTTATTCCACACATCGTAGTCTGATAAGCACCTGACTATCGCCGGCACCTTCCCCATCAGCAGGTCCGAGGCCAGTGCGCACGCACCGGTACCGACTCTCCTCAACCCTGGAACTACGAACCCCCATGTCTTACTATCTTCGATAATTCCCTTGTGATGATCTATCCACATCAGGCTCTTTCCTTCATCAAGCCATTTCTTGAAAATCGTTTTAGAATCGGCTCCGAAAGACACGTCAAGAACGTAAACAACCCCACATTCATCTACTTTATCAATAACTTTCTTTACATCATCTTCATACGAATACGGGATATAAATAACATCCTTGTTTTTACTGTTTTCGTACATGGTTGCGATGGCTGCCGACACAACGCCATCTAAATCCGATTTATGATAAACTATCGCCGTTTTATTCACCTTCATAATATTGCACATATCTAAAATTATTTACCAACAAACGTGATAACGTCCATATAGTCAATACCGGCATTCTCAGCACATACCTTATCCGAATCAGAGAGACCACTGGCGTCTCCGACCATCAACGAACATCCCTTAAGTTGACTAAAGTTCATACCACGCATTACCGTGTCTTTACACTTCATAAGAATATCATCAATCATGCCCGTGTTAGGCTTCCTCATCGGATTTTGTTCGTCATTTGAATAACACAACCTTTTTTCATATAGGACGCCTCTTATGCCACGTTTTACCGCCAGATCATGTACGGACCTCAGTACGTATTCACCTTAACGCCGTTCTCCTGCATGAGGTCAAGAGCCTTATTCACCACATCCATCTTAATCCTCATATCTGTCAAGTCTGTAGCGAACGTATTCCCAGAAGCGGTTTCTATAAGCGTCCCGTCAAAATCGAATAGCAGTATTCTTTTGTTTTTAATATCCAAATCGTTCATCATTTTTCACTCCTACTCTTTTTTATTACCCTAAGCTGAAGACGGAATAGATTACTGTCTTCTTTTATAATATCATACACAGCATAAGAATTTTCTCCTATATCCCATCCAAGATAATCGAGCAGGTCTTTTAAGTAAACTCTCTTGTATTTTACACCAAGGTTATTTACCTTAAACGATCTCTCGTCTTCAACATCAGAAGCAGCCAGATAAAAGACCGTATTTTCAACTCCTTCAAATATCTTCCCTTCTTCTAAGCCGATAACAACCGCATCCGTTACCCCCATCCAATTCAAATTATCGACAGAGATAGTCATTATCTTACTTTTGCTGATTGACAACTTCCGGATCTTGCTTTCTTTAGTTTTAGATCCTAAAAAATCCTTACTGTTTAAAAAATCTACTTTCATGGTTATAATGTTTTATATTGATGTTGCAAATATACATAATAAATAATCAACAAAGAAATAAATAGGATTAAAACATGAAAAAAAAACCCATAGCACTACGTATTTAATAAAAATAAATCAATGACGTAAGAGAATAAAGATAATCGTATATTTGTCGGTATCTTAATCAATTAAAAATAAATGTTATGGCAGAAATGAAAATAGGTTTTGTAACCTTCAATCCGGGATCAGGTGCTGGAGATCAGGCGGTTACCGTATCAGGTGAAAAATACGAAGGTCGTGTACGACGCACGCAACAAGTAGAATTTGGTGCCGAATCAGGGAGTGTTAAGAAAAGTGCTACCATCAACCAATCTCCGGTAGCTGAGTTCGTAAAAATAGATCCTACTGCATCTGTAGTGAAAGAAGGTGGTACTGTAACAATCAACGGTACAAGTAACTCAACTAAATTAACGTTCTCCTTAACTCCGGACAAAACTCATCCTCTGACGTTGGAAATACCTACCTCCTATCAGGCGGCAGGTAAGGCTACCAACAACGGCGCTGTTATCGCCGACGACCCTGGTGCAACAGGAGCCTTTGCTTTCAGTATCGTATTCTCCGATATTGCTGCGAACATTAATGTAAACGATCTGGTAAATACTCTTAAGGTGACGGCCGCCGGAGGTCAGAAGGCTAATACGGTTATTACCCAGACAGCAGGTGATCCGTTCTTGGAAATAGACAAGGAGGTAATTAACTTGGATGCAAACGGTACTCCTCAGACTATCAACGTTAATGCAAACATCAGGTGGACTATCACACAAGCTGTTTCTAAGTTGGTAAGGGAAGTAATGAAATAACAATTACTTACAGAAAAAGAAAAGGGGCGTCTATTTGGCGTCCCTTTTTTCTATGCATTGTATATAGTATTTATCTTTTTGCCTACTGACAAAAATCTTTTTGAAAATCATCTGTTTTCTGATATGGACTCTTTTCCCGTCATCTAATTCCCTCCAAATTTCATTAAAAATCAAATCTATTAATTCCATAACCTTCTTGTCGGAAACAAGATTCTTTCTACCGGGGCTAACCCATCCATCATCAGTCATCTTACTGGCTATTTTATTAGCTATCCTGCTTAATTCACGTGGGGTGCTCATTTTAATACGTTTTTAAATATTCTACCTTTTTCACACTGAAGTATGCAGTCTCTCATGGGATGATCTTGTTCATGATCGTCACACATCGGAAATTCTTTTCCATAGGGAAAAGCGATGTGCGGGCACTGCGCCCTGAACGCATCCCAGGCCGACTTCCTTACAGCCTCAGCTCCGGCACGCACGCCCTTCTCTCTTTCCTTGGCTGGGTCAGCATACACGTTTGAAATAGCTCTTTTCTTCCAAGTAAGCATATTGTAGTAAAACTTATCCACCAGTTTCCTGCCCACTACATCAAACTTCTGTCTATGAATTAAAGGTGCGGCCTTAACGATGTTCTTCCTATTTTTACTAACATCGACATAAATCAGTCCAGCATAAGACGGAACTTCACTTACGTCAATCATATTAGGCGGACAGGCGTAGTAGAAATAGTTTGGAGGATAGCTTATGACACCACCTACCTTAATAATGCCGTCTTTAAGAACCTTATGTTTTTTATCCTTTTTGAAGTCGTTAAAGAAATCTTGTTTAGACATCTTGACCTCTACTTCATAAGCGTACAATGATCTTGTTATGGCCAGGAAGTCAGATTCCCAATCATATATATGAAGATTGTTAATAACATACATCGGATTACTTAACAGATCCCTATTAAGGATCTTAAGCATTTGTTGCTCTGGGTAGTTCATTGTCTTACTTTTTTTAGAGGCTTGTGGCGGAATCGAACCGCCCTACGAGATTTTGCAGATCCCTGACTAAACCACTCATCCAACAAGCCATGTAGCCCATGCCTGAATCGAACAGGCAACTTTTGATTAGGACTCAAGGGTTTTATCCGTTAAACTAATGGGCCATTTAATGTTTGCTATGTTCACACACCACAAACACTTAGATAATTAACACTTTACACAAAATATGTACCGTTATCCAAGGAGGATTCGAACCTCCGCTAACAGAACCAAAATCTGTTGTGCTACCACTACACCATTGGACAGTGGTCCCGGAGGGATTTGAACCCACGATCTCGATGTTATGAGCATCTTGCTTTCACCACTAAGCCACAGGACCTTAAAAATATGCAGGAGCCTTCACAGACGCCTGCATATAACAGCTAAATTTTTAACCAATAATTATCCTAAAAACTCTCTCAACGCAAAGTTAAGTACTAACCCATAATATGGCAAACATTAAAATATAAAAAGGATTAAAATACCTACTTCTTTTTTTTCTTCTTCTTTTTAGTGTCTTTTACTCGTTCAGCTTCGTTTTCGGGCTCCACAATGTCACCTGCTTCTTCCTGAATCACATCTGTATCAAGAAGCGTATTGTATTTAACTTCCTTATTTTTATCAAATTTCTCCGATTCTGCCACATCCTTATCTGACTCCTCATCTTTATCCAATTCCGGCTCAGCGACATTGTTTTTATCTTTCCCGATTATACCTATTTGGTAGCCTATTAATTCTACTTGCATTAATTTCAGCTTCGATTCTAACTCTTGTATTGTTTTGGACCCAACCGAAACCTCGTTTTCCAAATCTCCGATTCTGATCCTGGCTTCAATCAATGCATTTGATTTCTTTTTTAATTCAGATGAGATACTGTTTTTCTTTTCTTCCAAGTTTCTGATTTTGTAATTAGCCTCATCAAGATCAGACCTGGCTTTGTCAAGATCGACATTGACAGCATCAAGTTCTTCCGTTTTCTTCTTGACGCTTTTTATCAACTTTTTCTGATTTTCCTTCAAGGCGTCAATCTTTTCCTTAGACTCAGAAAGATCTTTGCCAACAGATAAAATCTCTTTATCCTTTGAAGCGATATCTGACTTGAGTTCGGAAAGCCTTTCCTTGTAAGAAGCGGCCTTATCCTGCATTTCCTCAATTTCTTTTGCAAGATTTTCGGATTTAATAGCTTTCTCCCTGTACATTGACAGCTTGCTGTCTGTGATGAATGTAAAACCTAACATGCTCATTTTAAAAATATTTAAACATTACTTAACTCCAGAACTACCAAGACCTTTTTCTCCACGTTCATTCCCGTCTTCTACCTCAATATCTGTTACTTCTTCCAATACCATTTTGTATTGTGGAACGATTTCCATCTGAGCTATTCGATCGTTTTTATGGATTACGGTCGGTTTTTTATTGATTTTAGTAAGATTAACCATATACTCTCCTTTGTAGGTAAATTCGCATTTACCAGGTGCGTTAGTAACTACCACTCCCTCGTCAAAAGAGAATCCTGATCTTCCTTCTACATTCGCACACCATCCTTCTGGGATATTCAACTTGAAGCCGGTTCCGATTCTAACAGAATAACCTTGATATAAGGTAATTGATTCAAAATCGGAAGGAACATCTATTTCCACTCCCATGTCATTCACCATCTTCACCACTCTATATGCACGAATATCACAACATGCATCGCCATCATGTTTGTATTCAGGTACCACGACATCAGTGTACAGCTTCTTAATACCTACCTGCACAGTCTTCTGATAACCTGTAGTCAAATAAGATTCAGGTATTTTATTAACGACCTTATCTTCTTTTTTATGTTTGTTGTTCTTTTCAGAAACAGTATCCTTCTTGCTATCTTCTTTTTCAGAAAGAAGTCTTTCAATATCTTCTAACTTGTCCATGATCATATTTTTATAGTACAATAAACAATACCTTCTTTTTTTATATCCTTCGTTGATTCATAGCACTCACGAAAAGTACTTATGTCTGCATCATTAGGATCATCGACCCACTCATCTCCTTGCTTATATTTTTCTCTGGTTTCTGAGTAGATCATACATAATTTATCCCCATGCTTCGCCATAATCCTTTCTTCTGTCACTTTCCTACGAAGTTTAATAAGGGGAAATCTTGTAACTATTTCTACCATCATTCTACACTATCTTTAAAAGCCCAAGAGATGTTATTCTCCTGGGCTGATGTTTATATTAAAATGGAAGGTCCTCTTCTTCCATAGGAGGAAAGTTCAGCGGCTGTGGCTGCGTCTGATGCTGAGGCTTGGTGCTCCTTGTGGTAGATGCCGGTGCCGGGGCAGGGGCAGCAGGCTGAGCTGTCGGCTGTGGCGTATAAGCCGGTGCCTGATACTGTGCTGGCTGTTGAGCAGGCTGTTGGTAATTCTGATACGGAATAGCACTCGGAACAGACTGAGGTTGTTGAACCTGTTGAGGCGCGGCCGGCTGCTGAGCGTAAGCCTGAGGAGCTGCCGGCTCTTGCTGAGTATTTCCTCCTAACCCTAATTTAGCCATTATACCGGCTCTGATGTCTTTAATAGAAGCATTGAACCTGTTTGAATATTCAGTAATCTTCTGATAAGTAAAGTTATTTTGAGCCGAATAATCGAGGCTTTTCTTGCCATCAAATCCTGTAACTTCAATAGGGTCAGGCCAGCCATTTACGCCTTTTTTATAAAAACGTTCAACAAGCTGATCTTTTTCTCCGTCTACTCCGGCATATGCGATAATAAGTTCCGAAGATCCAAACTCGTCATCTTTCTTCTTCTTAAAGACATTGAAATAAATTTCACGACTGAAATCGATGTTTTCGTAGTATTTTACGAAGCTCTTAACAAAGCCCTTGATATTTCCTTTTTGATTGACGAGAGGTATGGAAATACAATAGTTTTCATTAAGCTCGTAATCTTTTAATACGATAAGGAAATTAGTAACAGTATTTCCATTAGAGAAAGAGCTTGACTTTAACCCGATGTAGTTAATGTATCCAACTACTCCATTATAATACTCTTTCCAATATCCCGCCGGCTGACCGCTATTAGGATTTATGTGCTGAACAAAACCTTCTTTTGGTTCGTTACTTTTTTCATACAAGTTACCATCCGAATTAATATACAGATAATAAGTTGTATCAAAACTTCTGTTTTCTCTAAAAGCCATATTTTTATTTTTTTTATAGATTATACAATGTTTGATTTAAGATGTATGTTGATTCGTATTTAGGATTGAACATCTTTATCATCTTATACTGATCAGATCCATAATAACATCTCCTTTTATAAGAGATTTTACGGATGAAAGTATATTTTCCTTACCGATAGAAAAGCTAAAACACGGACCTTCAAGCGCATTTAAAGGCATTGATTCCATTATCCTTTTTCTATTTCCAAAATCCTCAGACATTACCGTTATACCGTTTTCTTCATCTACCTTGACATTAACAACATTATCCACTAAAGTCATGGAATTAAGAACAGATATAAGCAAATCCCTATCAAACTTAACCCTCGACGATTTTTCGAATTTATTACATACGTATTCGTAGTTAGGATACTGTTGTTCTACGTTCATATCCGATATAATCACATTATCAAAACATAAGAACGTCCTAACACCATCTGTGGAAATACTGATCTCCGTATCTTTATCAGATAGAAAACGGTACAAGATAGAAGCTGCAACCTCACTTATCATAATTGACCTTTCTTCTAATGCATTAGCACATTCTTTCCTATTTAGTCAATATAATCCTTCTTCACATTAAGAAGAATCGAGCATATAGCCGGTCTAAATTCATCCGATCCAACAAACGCAAAAGATCTTTTCATAGACTGAATGAAAGATGAGCTCATAACACGAATGCCATCACCTACAGGATAAAAGAAATCAGGGAAAGCCTTATCCTCAATCCAAGTAGAAGAAAAAGATCCTCTATCGTATTTAAAAACGATACTGTAATCGTTTTTAATCTCTATCTCTATATCCTGGTTATGATTTTTAAAAAACGAAATAAGAGTCCCGGCATCTACTAAAAGAGAAAACTTATGGTCACAAGAAATATCAGTATTCACATCGAAAATATCATCCGTATATGTTATACGTTCGTTCATGGCTTGTATCCGGATATGATCAAAATATAAAGTAATTTTTATATTCGATGTGACACAATCCTTTAGAACCTTATCAAACATCTTTGAAATGTTTGAAAGTTTCTCATTCATTAGTATGCCAGGAACTCTTACTTTCATTTTTTAAAACCTACGATTATGATTATCTAACACTGCAAATGTATTATTTTAAAATCTAATTTTGAATTAATTGGATTTAAAATGATTTAAAATAGATTAAATTGTTCTTCTTGCTGCTTCTGCTATAAGCATCGCATCAACTATACCGTCATGGGCGGTCTTACATCTTTCGTTTTTAACGAACGTATCTGTCGGCCACAGCCTTTTAGCGCAAGCCAATGACGTTTTCTTAGTATTTACCTTACTGGCTTCCATAACCTTATCAGAATGCCTCCAAACTAATTTCTGCCATGTTTTAGGAGCTATGAAATTAACGGAACAACTTATGTCCGTAAATGCCATGCAGAGGGAGAGAAACAGCCCATGCAGTTGGCCTTTGTTCTCCATGAGGGAGGCTGTTGAGGACGTGCTGACCCCGTATAGGGCGTGGACGTCCTCTATGACGAACACTACCCTATCAGGATTGTTTTCTACGATCGTATCTCGGCAAAAAACATATTCTTTAGTCAAGTCTACCGGCCCTGAAGCTGATATTCTCGGAGTGGATATTCTTGATATTAGTTTGCTGTCTTGATCGATGCAGGCTATAGCTCCGTCTTTTCCAGGATCTGCTGCTATATATAATACCATAATATATCAATTTAGATCCATGTCGATTTTACCAATGCTATCGTCATTTTCAAAGCCTCCATTGTCTGTAAGTTCGTAATCAATAGCCACAGCACCATTACTAAGAATGTAAAATCCTTTAAACATCTTTCCTATTTCAATAGGATACACAACATTTACATCCCTTCCAATATCCTCAAACGGCATAGCGATATCTTCTGTTTCAGCTTCTTTTTGTTTTGCTAATACCCCAACAGGTATATTTTCACCTTTTATAGATGCGTATGTAACCATATACAGAACATCATTATTGACAAACGCCTTATCACTACTTACCTTATCCAAGCTAACATATATAATATGTTTTATAAAACTATTGATATCCCCACATATGTTAATAGCTTCTACTTCTTTAGGAATAACGACTTCCACTTCTTCTGGTTTTATATTTTTCTTTTTCATTGCATTAACCTTTTTGTATTTTGTTTTACTTCTTCAACAAGATCCTGATCTTTCATCATCTCTTGCTTAAGTTTCTCATTCTCCTTAATTCTTTTCATCCTATCGGCAAGAATCTTTTTGTATTTCTTATCCGATATTTTTATAAACCAAGGACAGTTCCTTGATGGAATCCTTTTGCATGGATAATCAGTGAGACCGTTCGGTCCAAACTGCTCGCATCGGTTACATTTTTCTTCGCCTGTCATTGTACTATATTTTAGGGAAACATTCTTCAAGTTCTCTATAAGAGCACTCTACTACAACAGAATCTCCTTTAGGGAGAAATACTAAAATAGAATCGATAGAAAAAACACTATCTACTTTTCTTACAAGTTGGCCATGTTTGTAAGAAGACATGACCAACCTAATTCCATACGCATCTGAATAAGATCCTTTCCTACATGGGGTTATGCTTTCAACAACATAATCAAAGCCTCCTACGTTGACTTCATCACCGGCATTTATTTCCATGATAGGAACCATCTTAGCCCTTCTATCTATGCTTATTTTCATTTTGCAACCTCAAATTTTATTTGCTCCTTCGGTTCATAATTCCATACCTCAAAATCATCAGCTACGAAATCATAAAATCCTTTCCCTTCCATACGAGACGAGATAGTAACCTGCGGAACCGGGCCGAAGAGAGATCGACGAAGGAGCTCGTTTGCCTGTTCTTCGTGACGGTCATACACATGCATATCTTGTATAAAATGAGTGAAAATAGCAGGCCTTAACCCGGCGTCATGAGCGAACATCATCATCAACGCCGCATATTGAGCTACATTCCAGCAAGAAGCTGTAATCATATCCTGGCTGCGCTGATAAAGCGTCATATACAACTCATCTCTTTTAACAGATAAATTGATCTGAAACGCACATTCTTGAAGAGGCTTAAGACTATTGGTTTCAGGATCGAACATGGATGCTACTATTCTTCTTGACGAACGATCATTCTTGAGTGACCAAAGAATGAAGTCTGTTTGGTTAAGAAAACCGTAAAGACCATCATGGATATCTGTCATACCCTCTGGAGCTTTTCCGGTTCCCATATAAACATGTCTGTTCACCATATCTCCATAACATCCTTCGATCTTTCCATTATCATCAGCCCACTGATCCCAGTTAAGATTAGTAGGTCTAAGTGAACCAAGAGGAAATTCCCGACGAAGATCGTACTGGTTACATACTTGTAGGATACGCTTCACCTTGACGCCTGTACCGTCACCGTAGACCGGACGCTTTACCTCTTCCCACGGCTGGCTCATTATAAGAGCCAAATTGTCTTGAAATATTTTATCTACTCTTGCCATATCCCTATTATTTAACCAACCACCATCCAGTCATCAGCCAACATATCTGATTGCGAAGCCAACCATCCGTTTACGATATTATCGTTAGCATCTTTCATGCACAGATAAGCGCAAAATTTAATCATGTTGGTTTCAGTTACGTCATAATAATCGTTTACGTATTTTTTAAACGAATCCGGCAATGACTTTACTTTATTAACTATCATATCAGTAGACAACCAATCTTCCGGGCGCTGGAATACGAACATACCTTTACCATTCCATCCGGCACGTGCAATCAACGCACCTTTTTTTTTACTTCTTCTAAAGCTTCTCCAAATTTCATAACTATATTTTTTATAAATTAAACTCTGCAAAATCTATTTCAGATCCGGTTGACAAATTAATCATTGACTTTTCAAGCTCTTCCATTGGAACCGGTTTCACAATACCTCCATTACCAAGAGTCCTTTTATAGAAGTTTATCACCACCTGATCGCTGGTTTTTACCGTCTTAGGAATAGGTTGACGAATATATAATCCATCAAGAGACTTTACTCTTGAAAGAGCCGTATATAGCTGTCCTGTTTCAAAAGAATTAGATACGTCCATCATAGCCGCATCCAATGTCAGGCCTTGGGCTTTATGGATCGTGATAGAATAACCTATTTTTATAGGATACTGAATAATAGCTCCTACTACTTCAGATTCTATCTTATATCCGTTTCTTACGTATTTTACTTTCTCAAACGAACATGGTGTTATAACAACCTTAGTATGCTCATCATCTTTTGGTTTATCAAGGACTACTTCAATCTCCCCCTTTTTTATAGATAATACAGTACCAAGAGAGCCATTGAAGTACTCTCCTCCGTTTCTTGTTATCATAACTCTTGATCCTTCTTTCAAGAAAAGAGTTTTTTCAACCGGAGCATCTTTAGGATAATCGCCGTTTATAACAGCTTCTAATTTTCTTAAAGAGCCTGGTAACGATGATATTCTCATTTCGTTAATAGCCGTAGCTTTTGAGTTGGTAGTTACAATCTCAACATATCCTTGATTATTATCAGACTGAATACATCTGCTGTTTATTGTATCAAATACATCATCATCCATCTGCCCTTCACGCACCTTATTAAGGATGCTAATGAATTTCTCATCTTTCTGACGATATATTTTTTCAAAAGACACCATTTCCATACCAGAAGCCATAAGAGACTTGGAGCTAAAGAAGTAAGATGTATCGTATATTTCTCTAAAAAAATCCTCCTTAATTACTGGCGGAAGTTGAAATAAATCACCTACCATAATAAGTTTCACTCCGCCAAACGGGTCCTTGTCTCCTCTTGCATGACGAAGTATATCAGCCACGTTGTCAAGAAGATCAGGGCGAACCATAGAAATCTCGTCTATGATAAGATACTTTATATTCTGTAGAATCTTTTCCGAACCTCCGTTGAATTTATATTCGCAGTTATCCATAAACGCACCTTTTCGTATTTCAGGTATATACGGCTGCATTCCTATTCTAAAAAATGAATGAATGGTTTGACCACCTGCATTAACAGCAGCAACACCTGTAGGAGCTACAACAACCGCATTTTTTAATGCCGGTATAATACGCTTAAGGAACGTTGTTTTTCCACTTCCTCCTTTACCGGTTATAAACAGCGGTTTTGGTGACTTACAAATAGACTTAATAGCTTTTCCTTGTGCGACATTACCTTCGGACATAACTGAACGAAGAACGCACTCCATGATTTTTTTGTCGTAACTTATAGCCATCTTTTTTCTGATTTTGTTCTACAAAACAAAAGTACGAAAACAAGATAAAACATAAAATATAAAATTAATTAATTAGAATTAAAAAGAAATAATAAGTTGGATAAGTAGTTTTGAATCAGACAGTAATATGGTTTCGTATAGATATGGTTATGGCATAGTGGTGGCTAACGGGTGTTTCCGTCGATGTTCTACGAGATTATCGTTTTTCGGCTCTGTCGGCGACCACTAAGAACAGACCCTCTCTCAAGTACCAAACATTACAATGATGAATACTGAGATGAAGGATAAAGATAGGTATCATTATAGAATGATAGTTCTTCAAATGGTATATCCTTGAATACAGATTCACCATCTAATTCTTTATCATTACCTACTGTTGTATTGTAATTAGGTAATGATTGGATAGATATATCCATATTCTCTATCTTTTCCTTAATAGGTAATGATTGGATAGATATATCCATATTCTCTATCTTTTCCTTAAACTGTTCTGCCTTAACATACGTATAGATGTCTTCGCTTACCGAACCAACCGCTTTAGCCATCTCGCCGGCGAACTCAGCATACATATCCCGTACCTCATTAAAACCTGCCTTTTTGTCAGGAGCGGTATTGTTATAGGATTTCATTCTCCTACTTACCCGACCACAGACCCCGGCAACGGACGTCCCCACCTCAGCACAGCAGGCTTCCGCATCAGCCATGCCTGCCTTTACCGTGGCTACCTTCTCCTTGCTCCACCCACTAACCTTGTCGTATGATTGTTTAAGACAGTTTAAGAACATGTCCATTCTTCGCTTCTTGTCTTCTGCTATGATAGCGCGATAGTACTTCCTTATAATTTGGTTTTGTGTACTTCGCTCATATCCGTCCCAGAAGTCTTTGTGCGCTTCTTTAGCCATAACAGAGGCCAATGACCTTGCTTCTTCTTCTTTTGTCTTTTTACGATCTATGCCAAGGATTTCGCCATCTTCGGAAACAACTTCTTCTGCATTCAGGAAACGTAGGATATGAGTATTGTCTTTTAAGAAGAAATTGAAATCGTCTTTCTTACTCACTTTTTCTTTTTCTCCTTTCTCTATATCCTTCTCTCCAAAATACCATCTGTTTGTTGCTCCTTTTTTATACAAGGTCCAGGTATTTGCTATTTGCCAGAAAACTGCTCCGTGCCTATATACCGTAATCAGCTTACCTATTGGGTAGTTATGTTCGTTTGCTTCAATGTAAGCACGAGGATTATCTACGTATGTTATAAATTGTATGTTTTCGAACCTTTTTACGAGCTTGTCTTGTATCGCCACACTGACAATCTCTTTCGCTTTTGTTAGTCCTACATTCAAGTACAAGGCAATTGTTTTATTACTTATCGTCGAATCAATTAATCCATAATACGAGTGGCTTCCGTCTACGACCTCAGCCTGAGAGTTTGTCTCTCCACTGTTCAGTACAGATTCATTGTTTCTGACTAAATTAACAAACATCGCCTCTCTTATCCTGTCAAGGACTTTTTCATGGTTTGTTATTTCATTTTTCTTTATCTTAATTAAAATCCTATTCTTTGGAATATTTACTTTCCCGCACCCAAGAGTAAGTTGTACGCCATTAACACGATACCTTCTTGCAACGAACGTACTATCCGTCATACGGAACAGTTCGTCAAACATCGGATGTCCTGTCATGTTCTTGAATTTCGAATACCCGATTCCAAGTTTATGAAGAAGATCTTTCTGGTTTTTGAATCTTATTCTCGAATCCCGGCGGGAGATTTTTATCATACAGTATAAAGCATACAATTCCATGAACAGCGGATCATCTGACCACTGTTCTAAAAGTCTGAGACTTATGTTAATATTTCTACCTAATTGTAGCTTCATAATCTGTAATAAAAAAAAATCGGATGGATTTTTGGGGATATCCATCCGATTCATGTCTTTTTTCGTTCGGAAAACTCCAAAATCCCGTTGCAAATAAGAATTAATCCAAGTAGAACAATAAGACACTTAATATTTTATATTCTTATTGTTTTATTTGAATTGATCTCTTATTAGCAACGCGCTACAAATATAGAAACAAAATTCAAGAATCAAACAATAAGAACTTATTTTTTTAATGTTACAGTGCAAATATCGGGACAAATTCTGAATCCATTGTCATAAAATACGTTAATTTTAAATTTATAAATCTTTAATCCTTATCTTTGTATCAAAACAATAATCTCATGAAAGAAAGTGATAATAAAGATGTTAGTAATAGGGCTTATAGGCTTTTAGTGCCTTATTCCAATACGGTAGATATGGCTAAGAAGATACTTCTGTTTTATAACGGATACCTAATGTCCTCCGGTAATGAGAAGAATGTCATAGATGCGAGGCACTTAAATCTTCTTGCTTATTATTTTGTGTTTGGATATTCGTATGAGACGAAGAAGAAGTTTTCTCATTGTTTCAGTACCGATCTTCAATATGTATCAGTTTTGGATACGGAGATGAAGAAGCGTGGTATTTTGATTGACCGTGAAGGGAATTACAGGACAAGGTGTTTGTGCCCGGATATAGAGAACATGCGCCGTCTTTTTGTATTGGAAGGTTCAAGAGATCAATGTGCGTTGGTTTCTTTGTTTTACAGAAAGAAAACTTTTGAAGCCGATGCCGAAGAATGATTTCCCTATATCATTTGAGTCACATATTATAGATGATGTGATGGATAAGACCGGGGGCGTTTACGACCGAAACCAAATACGTGACGTTTTCAGAGCCAGTATTTCTTATGCCAATAACTTATGTACGTACACAGATAACGTGTCTGTATCGTTCCCGTATGTGGGTGATATGGTTTGTAACCTTCATGAGATGGAGAGGCGCAAACATAACCTTGAGCGTCTTAAATCCAAGGTAGAAAAATTATCTAAGTATCAGGAAAAAGAACTTAAGTGCCTTGATATTAAGATAAGGATGATAAAGGATGCTTATGACTCAGGTGAGATAAAAAGTGGGGATATGTTGATAAAACACAACAAATTATCTATCTTTAAATCTCGTAAAGGTCATAGTTTTAGTGAAATACAAAATATTCAAGAACAGGAATTTAATAGATAAGTCATGAAAAAGATTTTGCAAGCGGAAGTTATATACGATGCTTTTATGGATACGATATTAAAAAAACTTCCAAGAAAAAAAGAGGATTATCCTGATTGGTACAAAGAACGTCTTGAAAAGTGTGAAGGATGTAAATTCAACACCAAGAACGTTCCTAACTCTATGTTGCCTCTTTCTTTGTATGTAAGCAAGAAAATAGGTAAAAATCGTTGTTCGGTATGTACGTGCTTCATCAAGCAAAAGGCCTGGAGCAAGACAGAGGAGTGTGCGCTTGGGGAGGGGCTTCCCCGTCCTTCGTGGATGGACCGTCAGTATTCTATTGATTTTTATGATGAGAAGTCAAGATGGAACAGATTAGAGCTTATTACAATGGATTCTGATGATTTTAATGTTATTTCTACAGATGACAAGCAATATAACATTGACCTATCTAAAGACGGTAAATCATTTGAAATCATTTTTGAACCGGTAGAGAAAGGAAACAGTATAAAGTTTTCATTCGTTCTTGAGTCGAAGCATGATATGAAGATAACAGCATCAGAGACATCTTGTGGTTGTACGTCATCTAATTTGAATATCATAGACTCCCGTCACTTTAAGTTCAATATAGAGATACATACATCAGGATTTGGAATAGGAAGATTCGTAAAACATATGACCGTTCACTATCAAAAAGATGGGTCTCAAAAAGAGGAATCGATTCCGTTTAATTTTGAAGGTACTATAATTCAAAAAAGTTAAGTTATGGGCGGCTGTGGTAAAGCAAGGCATTTACAATGCGAGGATAAAAGGAAGTCCTTATTTTCTATGTTGCAGGCATCTTGTGACGATCTCCCCGATTATTCTGCCGGGGACATTCTCTATGCCGTACTTAGATCTTTTGCAAAGAAAAGAGGATTGTCTGTTTCTTTTTTAAGGACGTTGACAGACAGCGAGCTTTTTGAAGTGGCTGATTATAATTTATCAATGGAGTTGATGGACGTTATTATTCAT
>OLXE01000837.1_pt1 | contig 16144 bp, 10 predicted proteins | sample 1644571 | NCBI WGS metagenome assembly OLXE01 (sample SAMEA103958161, study PRJEB25191) | human gut metagenome | biome: human-associated habitat [ENVO:00009003]; feature: intestine environment [ENVO:2100002]; material: feces | place: Germany | collected 2013/2015
GGCGTTATGGCGCTCTCATTAACAGCATGTGGAGGCGGTTCTACACAGGAAACAACAGCAGCTCCGGCAGCTGACTCCAAAGCAGAAGAGACCACCGCTGCAGCAGAAGGCTCAGAAGCAGCTACCGGTGAAGGCGTAGCAAAAGAAGATTTAAAAGTTGGCTTTATTTTCATCGGTGATGAAAACGAAGGTTACACAGCCGCTCATTACAAGGGCGCAAAAGAAATGCAGGAAGCATTAGGATTAAATGACGATCAGCTGATCGTAAAATGGAACATCCCGGAAGATGAGACAGCAAAGGATGCAGCAATGGACTTAGCTGACCAGGGATGCCAGATCGTATTTGCAAACAGCTTTGGTCATGAGTCCTATGTAATAGAAGCAGCAAAAGAATATCCGGAAGTTCAGTTCTGTCACGCAACCGGTTTCCAGGCAGCAGGCAGCGGACTTTCCAATATGCACAACTTCTTCACATCTATTTTTGAGGCACGCTACGTATCTGGTGTAGTTGCAGGCCTTAAGTTAAATCAGATGATCGAAGATGGCACTGTAAAAGAAGATGCCTGCAAGATCGGTTATGTAGGCGCTTATCCATATGCTGAGGTTATCAGTGGTTACACCTCCTTCTTCTTAGGTGTACGTTCTGTATGCCCATCCGCTACCATGGAAGTTAAATACACCAACAGCTGGGCAAGCTTCGATCTTGAAAAAGAAGCAGCAGATGCTCTGATCTCTGACGGCTGCGTACTGATCAGCCAGCATGCAGATACAACCGGTGCTCCAACAGCCTGCGAGGCAGCGGGAGTTCCTTGTGTAGGTTACAACATTTCCATGATCGCAACTGCTCCTGACCAGGCACTTACTTCTGCAAGCAACAACTGGGGCATTTACATGACCTACGCTGTACAGTCTGTACTGGACGGAACAGAAATTCCTGCTGACTGGTGCAAGGGCTTCTCTGACGGCGCAGTTCTTGTAACGGAGTTAAATGACAAGGCAGTTGCTCCTGGAACCAAGGAAAAAGTAGAAGAAGTAGAAGCTAAGTTAGCAAGCGGCGAACTTCATGTATTTGATACTTCTACATGGACTGTAAATGGTGAGACATTAGATACCTACAAGAAAGACGGAAGCGACATTGAATACATTTCTGACGGATACTTCCATGAGTCCGAATTTGCTTCTGCACCAGCATTTGATATCCTCATCGACGGTATCACAACCATTGACAACTAATAAGTCAAATCATAAAGCTGCTCTTTTAGAGTAACGTTTTGGAAGCGGAGTCACCCTTTGTCTGGCTCCGCTTCTTGAGTATGTACCCGCGAAATAGCAGCACAGACCCACACAAAAATATAAACACAGCACTGAAAAAGGAGGTCTTGCCTGGTGAGCGAAACATATGCCATTGAGCTGAAAAACATCACAAAACGGTTTGGCAAAGTAACAGCCAACGACAAAGTATGTCTGTCCGTAAAGAAGGGAGAGATATTATCCATTCTGGGAGAAAACGGAAGTGGAAAGACCACTCTTATGAATATGATATCCGGTATCTACTATCCGGATGAAGGACAGATCCTGGTAAATGGAAAAGAGGTGACCATCCGTTCTCCAAAAGACTCCTTTGCCTTAGGCATCGGTATGATCCACCAGCATTTTAAACTGGTAGATGTACTGACTGCAGCAGAAAACATTATCTTGGGACTTCCTGGAAAAGAAGTTCTGGATATGAAAAGCGTTGCGGCAAAGATCAATGAACTGACCAGCCGTTATGGCTTTGATCTGGACCCCAACCAGAAGATCTACACTATGTCCGTTTCACAGAAACAGACCGTAGAGATCGTGAAATTGTTGTACAGAGGGGTGGATATCCTGATCCTGGATGAGCCTACAGCTGTTCTGACCCCACAGGAGACAGAAAAGCTGTTTACTGTTCTCCGCAATATGCGTGAAGCCGGTCATTCCATTATCATTATCACCCATAAGCTTCATGAAGTATTATCCCTTTCTGACCGGGTATCTGTTCTGCGAAAAGGTGCTTATATTGGTACAGTCCAGACAAAAGATGCCACAGAAGCGTCCCTTACAGAGATGATGGTAGGCAAGAAGGTTGCCTTAAATATTGAGCGTCCGGAACCGGTAAATCCACAGAAACGTCTGGTAATGGAACATGTGACCTGCGTAGATAAAGAAGGTGTAAAAACACTGGATGATGCAGGATTTACAGCTTACAGCGGCGAGATCCTGGGAATTGCAGGTATTGCAGGAAGCGGCCAGAAAGAGCTGTTAGAGACCATTGCAGGACTGCAGCCAATGGAAGGCGGAACCATCCGGTATTATCCTCCGGAAGGCGGAGAAGAGACCTTATCCGGCATGAGCCCGGCGGCCATCCGCAAACTGGGCATCAAGCTTTCCTTTGTTCCTGAGGACCGTCTGGGAATGGGCCTGGTGGCAGCCATGGGCATGACTGACAATATGATGCTCCGGGGCTATAAAAAGGGCATCCCATTCTTTACAGACAGAAGAACGCCAAAAGCTATGGCGGAGCAGCTGATCAAAGAGCTGGAGATCGTAACGCCCGGTGTTTCCACACCTGTTGGACGGCTTTCCGGCGGAAATGTACAGAAGGTATTAGTAGGACGTGAGATCTCATCCAATCCCCGTGTGCTTATGGTAGCATATCCGGTGCGCGGTCTGGATATTAACTCTTCCTATACCATTTACCACTTATTAAATGAGCAGAAAAAGCAGGGGGCAGCGGTGATCTGCGTAGGGGAAGACCTGGATGTGCTCCTGGAGCTTTGCGACCGCATTCTGGTGCTTTGCGGCGGCAAGGTCAGCGGTATTGTAGATGGAAGAACAGCTACAAAAGAAGAGATCGGACTTATGATGACAAAGACAGGAGGCGAACAGGATGAGTAAGGAAATGAGTACAGTTACAAATAAAGAGCCTCTGATGCATATTTCCAAGCGTGACGGAATTGAAACATGGAAAAGCTGGCTGATCCGCATAATCGCAGTGCTTTTGTCACTGGTGGTCTGTGCAGGCGTGATCGTAGCTCTGACCGGTTTAAATCCTATTGAAGTGTATAAGGGCATTTTTGACGGTGCCATTGGTACCAAGCGCCGTGCATGGATGACCATTCGTGATACACTGGTGCTGTTATGTATTGCAGTTGGTATTACCCCGGCATTTAAAATGCGTTTCTGGAACATTGGTGCAGAAGGCCAGGTGCTGATCGGCGGTGTTACTTCCGCAGCTATGATGATCTATCTGGGAAATTCCCTTCCTCCAGTGGTATTATTCCTTCTTATGTTCCTTGGCAGTGCAGCAGCAGCCATGATCTGGGGCGTGATCCCGGCCTTTTTCAAGGCTTACTGGAATACCAATGAAACACTGTTTACCCTGATGATGAACTATGTTGCCACCCAGGTCATTACCTATTGTATTATCTTCTGGGAAAATCCAAAGGGTTCCAACTCAGTAGGAACCATTAATTCCTCTACAAAGGGCGGCTGGATCCCGCAGCTTTTCGGTCTGGACTATGGCTGGAACCTGGTGATCGTCCTGGCGTTGACTGTTGCCATGTTCATTTATTTAAAATACAGCAAGCAGGGATATGAGATCGCTGTTGTTGGCGAAAGTGAAAATACAGCCCGCTATGCAGGCATCAATGTAAAACGTGTTATCCTTCGCACCATGGCTCTGTCCGGTGCTATCTGCGGTATTGCAGGCTTTATCATTGTAGGCGGCGCAAGCCATACGATTTCTACCAGTACAGCAGGAGGCAGAGGCTTTACAGCCATTATCGTTTCCTGGCTGAGTAAATTCAACACCTTTGTAATGATCCTGGTATCCTTCTTCCTGGTGTTCATGCAAAAGGGCGCAGGACAGATCGCGTCCCAGTTTAACTTAAATGAAAATGCATCGGATATCATTACTGGTATCATCCTGTTCTTTATCCTTGGTTGTGAGTTCTTTATCAACTACAAAGTAGGATTTAGAAGCGGGAAAAAGAGTGGAAGATAGGAGGCGGACATATGGGATTATTGATCATTTTTATGCAAAAGGCCATTGGACAGGGAATCGGTATCCTCTATGGCGCTTTAGGCGAGATTTTGACGGAAAAATCCGGAAACCTGAACCTGGGTATTCCCGGAATGATGTATATGGGCGGCATCGCCGGATTGATCGGCGCTTTCCTTTATGAAAACAGCAGCGCTGCGCCAAATGGGGCTGTGGGAGTTCTTATTTCCTTCCTGTGCGCGTTTTTATGTGCTGCTTTAGGCGGTCTGATCTACAGTGTGCTGACCATTACTTTACGTGCCAATCAGAACGTAACCGGTCTGGCACTTACGACTTTCGGTGTTGGTTTTGGTAACTTCTTCGGCGGCTCCCTTTCCAAGCTGGCAGGCGGCGTTGGACAGATCTCCGTTGCAGTGACCGGTGCAGCTTTTAAGAAGCAGATCCCCGTACTTTCCGGTCTTGGTGCAGTAGGACAGTTATTATTTTCCTATGGATTTTTAACTTATCTGGCCATCATTCTGGCTCTGGTGCTGGCATTTTTCCTTGCAAAGACCAAAAAGGGCCTGAACCTGCGGGCAGTAGGTGAAAGCCCGGCTACAGCAGATGCGGCGGGTATTAATGTTACTGTATACAAATATCTGGCAACCTGCATCGGAGGCGGTATCAGCGGCCTTGGCGGTCTGTACTTTGTAATGGAGTATTCCGGCGGAACCTGGACCAATAATGGCAATTGCCCTTGTTATCTTCGCTCTCTGGAAGCCTGTAAATGCGATCTGGGGTTCTATCCTTTTTGGCGGCCTTTATATCCTGTATCTTTATATTCCGGGACTGGACCGCGGGGCACAGGAGATCTTTAAGGCACTGCCTTATGTAGTAACCATTATTGTACTGGTATTTACCAGTCTGAGAAAGAAGAGGGAATATCAGCCGCCGGCAAGTCTGGGACTGGCATATTTCCGTGAGGAACGATGAGAGAATTAATTGAACGGTATGTAAGAGAACTGGTAAAAATCCCCAGCACTTCCAATACAGAGACAGAAAAAAGCTGCGCAGACTATATTGCAGAGGAGCTGGCAAAGCAGCCTTACTTTAAGGAGTATCCGGAGCAGACAGGAAAATATCTGCTGCCGGAAGACAGCTTTGGCCGGTCTGTACCATGGGGACTGGTAAAAGGAAGGAACGGATCCCGTAAGACCATTATCCTTACAGGCCATTATGACGTGGTGGACACAGAAGAGTATGGAAATGAGCGTGCTCTTGCTTATGATGTGGAAAAATGGGAAAATCTGGTAAAATCTGGAAATGCTCTGCCTGGTATGCCAGAGGAAGTGAAAGAAGATTTCCTTTCTGGTGAATGGATGTTTGGCAGAGGAACCGCAGATATGAAGGGCGGACTTTCTGTTGGACTGGCGCTGCTGGACTGGTATGGGAAGCTGGTGGTTGAGGCAGAGCGGAAAGACTGTGGCACGGCTGCCTTTGAGACAAAAACTGCTTCTGGAACAGAAGAGACGCCTGAAATATCTGGAAATCTCCTGTTTGTAACAGTACCGGACGAGGAAGGCTACTCTGCCGGAATGCGCGGTGCTGTGCCATTTTTAAATGATTTAAAAGAACGCTTTGACCTGGAATATACAGCACTGATCGATCTGGAACCGGCTTCCATGGAAAATGGGGCAAAGACCATTTATACAGGTTCTGTTGGAAAAACAATGCCTGCTGTATTGGTCCAGGGCGTAAAGGCCCATGTATTAAACTGTTTCCAGGGTGTCAGCTCTGTAGGCGTTTTAAGCAGCTTTTTCATGAAAACAGAACTGGCACCGGAATTCGCAGAAAAAAGTGCTACGGAAATCTGCCCACCGCCAACCTGGTTTTGTCTTCGTGACCGGAAAGAAGGCTACGATGTGTCCGTGCCTTTCAGGGCTGGTGGATACATGAGCATACTTGGGTTTGAAAAAACGCCGGATGAAGTGATAAAGCGATTGAAAGAACTGGGAAAAGAAAGTTTTGAAGAATATGCCCGGAGAATGGAAGCGCAGTGGAAGGCTGTGGAAAAAGCAGAGGTTCCAGAAGAAAAAGCTGGTCTGACAAGTGAAGGCAATCCCCTGGCATGTCCCGGCACAGCCGCCGCTGCAGAAGCAGAAGTTCTTACAGTCAGTGAGTTGCTGGCATACTGCCGCAAAGAACAGGGAGAAGCCTTTACTGCCTGGCTTTCAGAAGCCTACAAGACTCAGAAAGCCCGCCTGGACAAAGGCGAGACCAACTTCCCATCAGCCACCCTTGATTTTATGGAGCAGCTGTTAAACCAGTCAGGGATCTCCGGTCCGGTCATGATCCTTGGCTTTGCACCTCCATTTTATCCGGCTGTAGACAGTGGAAAAGAGGGAAAAATTCTTTTTAAAGAGATGAAAAAAGCAGCAGAGAAGGAGAATGTTTCCCTGAAATGCCATGAATATTTCTGCGGCATTTCCGACTTAAGCTACTGTGGCGGAATGGACAAAGAAGAACTGGCTGCCTATGCAGCCCAGACCCCATTATGGGGCAGTGCCTATGCCATGGATATAGAAGCAATGGCGAAATTAAAGATCCCATCCATGCTCTTTGGACCATGGGGGAAAGATATCCATACCCGCTGGGAGCGTGTGAACAAGGCCAGTTTATATGAAAAAACACCGGCTGTATTAAAAAACTTTATCGAACAAATGTTTGATAAATAAATATGTATGTGGTATACTAAAAAGCGCAGGGAGAAATTTTCCCTGCGCTTTTCAGCATTATATTGCCTGGAAAAACCAGGCATAGAAGTGAGTAAATATTTTCAGGAAACAGCAGAAAAAGGAGTCATACCATGCCAAAGCAGTATATAAAAATACGCGGCGCAAATGAACATAATCTTAAAAATATATCCGTAGATATCCCAAGGAATGAACTGGTGGTTCTTACCGGACTTTCCGGTTCCGGCAAGTCATCTCTGGCGTTTGATACGATCTATGCAGAAGGTCAGAGACGCTATATGGAGTCTCTGTCTTCCTATGCAAGACAGTTCTTAGGACAGATGGAAAAGCCGGAAGTAGAAAGCATCGAAGGCCTTTCTCCGGCCATTTCCATTGACCAGAAATCCACCAACCGAAATCCACGTTCTACAGTGGGAACCGTGACAGAGATCTATGACTATATGCGTCTTCTCTATGCCCGCATCGGTATCCCCCACTGTCCAAAGTGTGGAAGGGAGATCCATAAACAGACCATTGATCAGATGGTAGACCAGATCATGGCTATGCCGGAGCGGACCAAGATCCAGCTGTTGGCTCCGGTTGTCCGTGGAAGAAAGGGCGAACACGTAAAAGTGCTGGAGCAGGCCAGAAAAAGCGGCTATATGCGTGTGCGCATTGACGGAAATCTGTACGAACTTTCCGAAGAGATCAAATTAGAGAAAAACATTAAGCACAATATTGATATTATTGTAGACCGTCTGGTTGTAAAAGCGGGAATTGAAAACCGTCTGACCGACTCTATTGAGACGGTTATGTCCTTAAGCAACGGCCTGATGACTGTAGATGTGATCGGTGGGGAACCGGTGAATTTCAGCCAGAGTTTTTCCTGCCCGGACTGTGGTATCAGTATTGACGAGGTAGAGCCCCGAAGCTTCTCCTTTAACAACCCATTTGGAGCATGCCCGGAGTGCTTCGGTTTAGGCTATAAGATGGAATTTGACGAGGATCTGATGATCCCGGATAAATCCCTTTCCATTTCCCAGGGTGCCATTGTGGTTATGGGATGGCAGTCCTGTACGGACAAAGGAAGCTTTACCAGGGCTATCTTAGACGCACTGGCAGAGGAATATCATTTCAGCCTGGATACTCCATTTCAGGATTATCCAAAGGAGATCCACGATATTATCATCTATGGTACCGGCGGTCATGAAGTAAAAGTCCGCTATAAGAGCCAGAGAGGTGAAGGCATCTACGATGTAGCATTTGAGGGCCTGATCGAAAATGTAAACCGCCGCTATAAAGAGACTTTTTCAGAAGCTTCCAAGGCAGAATATGAAACCTATATGCGGATCACCCCATGTCCGGCCTGCAAGGGACAGCGACTGAAAAAGGAGTCTCTGGCAGTTACAGTAGGCGGTCTGAATATTTACCAGGCTACTAATATGTCCATTGTGAAATTTAAGGAATTTATGGATGGGCTGACGCTGACACCTATGCAGCAGACCATTGGTGCCTCTATTTTAAAGGAGATTAAAGCACGTATCAGTTTCCTTATTGATGTGGGACTGGATTATCTTTCCCTTTCCCGTGCTACAGGCACACTTTCCGGCGGCGAAGCCCAGAGAATCCGTCTGGCTACCCAGATCGGATCCGGTCTGGTGGGAGTAGCCTATATCCTGGATGAGCCAAGTATAGGACTTCACCAGAGAGATAATGATAAATTGTTAAAAACTTTATTGCATCTGCGTGACCTGGGAAACAGCGTTCTGGTAGTAGAACATGACGAAGATACCATGCGTGCAGCAGACTGCATTGTGGATATCGGACCTGGAGCCGGGGAACATGGTGGACAGATCGTTGCAGTGGGAACTGCAGAAGAGATCATGAAAAACCCGGAGTCAATAACCGGTGCCTATCTCAGCGGCCGTCTGCAGATCCCGGTTCCTGATCAGCGCAGAACTCCAACGGGCTGGATCACGGTGCGGGGAGCAGAAGAGAATAACCTGAAAAAGATCGATGTTTCCTTCCCGTTAGGCGTGATGACCTGTGTGACCGGTGTATCCGGTTCCGGTAAAAGTTCTCTTGTAAACGAGATCTTATATAAAGCCCTTGCAAAGAAGTTAAACCGCGCAAGGACCATTCCTGGAAAGCATAAATGCATTGAAGGAGTAGAGCAGTTAGATAAGATTATAGCTATTGACCAGTCCCCGATCGGACGTACCCCACGTTCCAATCCGGCTACCTATACCGGTGTATTTGACCTGATCCGGGACCTGTTTGCCTCTACAGCAGATGCAAAAGCAAAGGGCTACAACAAGGGCAGATTTAGTTTCAATGTAAAAGGTGGTCGCTGTGAAGCCTGCTCCGGCGATGGTATCATCAAGATCGAGATGCACTTCCTTCCGGATGTATACGTGCCCTGTGAAGTCTGCGGCGGAAAGCGCTATAACCGTGAGACACTGGAGGTAAAATACAAAGGAAAGAGCATCTATGATGTCCTGGATATGACAGTAGAAGATGCGTTGAAATTCTTTGAAAATGTGCCCTCCATTACCAGAAAGATCCAGACCTTATATGATGTAGGTCTTGGTTATGTCCGTCTGGGACAGCCATCTACCGAACTTTCCGGTGGTGAAGCCCAGCGTATCAAACTTGCTACCGAACTTTCCAAGCGCAGTACCGGAAAGACCATTTATATCCTGGATGAACCTACTACAGGCCTTCATTTTGCCGATGTCCACAAGCTGATCGAGATCCTTCGCCGCCTGTCCGACGGTGGAAATACCGTTGTTGTCATTGAACACAACCTGGATGTGATCAAAACAGCAGACTATATCATCGATATCGGTCCTGAAGGCGGCGACAAGGGAGGAACTGTCATTGCCAAAGGAACTCCCGAAGAAGTGGCAGAAAGCCCGGTTTCCTATACAGGAAAATATGTGAAGAAATATCTGGAACAGTGATTAATAGGAGATTCCGCCTGTTAGCACAGGCGTAGGATCATAAATGTGCGGTATTTATAAGTAATAAACGACAACATATTTCAGAAGTCAGAGATATAACAGCAGTAAATAATCCTTGACTTCTGAAATTTTTTTATCTAAAATACTTAGGAACCGAACTAATTACAAAAACACAGGAGTACAGTCATATGGAAACAGGAAAAGTCATTAACCGTATATCTAACCGTCTGCGCCGCAGATCTGCAGCTTTACAGGAAACACTGGGAATGAGCGGGGCGCAGGGGAATATTTTAAATTTTATTTTAGTGGAAGGACAGAAACATTCTATTTATCAGAAAGATATAGAAAAAGAATTTGGTCTCCGTCCATCTACGGCTACAGAAGTATTAAAGGCCCTGGAAAAGAAAGAACTGATCTGCCGTGTCAGTGAAAAGCAGGATGCCCGTTTAAAACGGATCGAATTTACGTCCAAGGCCGAAGAAATCCGTCATCTGATCGCTGCTGAAATAGGCGAGTCGGAAAGCATTTTATTAAAAGGTATTACAGAAGAAGAAAGGCAGATCTTTATAGCAATCGGAGAGCGAATGCTTAAGAATCTGGATGAAGCAAATTAATAACGAAAGTTCCCCGTAGATAACAGACAGATATATACATCTGAGGGGAAAAGGAAATACAGAAAGGAAGAAGATCAAAATGGAAAAAGCAAAAGAAACAGGCGCAGACCAGGAACTGATGCGTTCTATGAAGGTGTCAAAAGCAGTAGCCGCCATGGCGATCCCAAGTGTCATCAGCAGTTTGGTTACAGTCGTTTATAACATGGCAGATACCTTTTTCGTAGGACAGACAGGAGATGCACTTCAGGTAGCGGCAGTCAGTCTGACAAACCCTATTTTCATTCTCCTTATGGCTTTTGCCAATATGTTTGGAATGGGCGGAAGCGCCGTGGCATCCATGGCAATGGGAGAAGGAAAACCCAAAAAAGTAAAGAACACTACCGCATTTATCACCTATGCCAGTTTAGCAGTAGGCATCATAATTGCAGTTATTTTATTTGCATTTATGTCCCCCATCTTACATATTTTTGGCGCAAATACAGAAACCTATGAATACGCTAAAGGTTACATCCATTACATTGCCTGGGGCGCTCCCTTTATCATCTGGTCTGCGGCAGCCAGCTTTATAGTCCGGGCGGAAGGGGCCAGCAAAGAAGCCATGATCGGAAGCATGGTGGGAACCATTGCAAATATTGTATTAGACCCCCTGTTTATCTCTGGTCTGCATATGGGAGCTGCCGGTGCGGCTATTGCAACTACCATCGGAAATATCCTGGCAAGTCTGTACTTTGTATGGTATTTCTTAAAGAGATCCGGTCAGCTGTCCATTCTTCCAAAAGACTTTACTTTAGGAGAAAATATCCCGCAGAGAGTCTGCACTACCGGCTTCCCAACTGCTATCTTTTCTGTTCTCATGAGCGTTTCCACCATTGTAGTCAACCAGATTTTGGTAAAATATGGAAATGCACCGGTAGCAGCCATCGGTATTGTTTTTAAAGCCAATATGTTCATTACTTTCCTGCAAATGGGACTGGCAAACGGAGTACAGCCATTGTTGGGTTACAGCTATGGAGCTGGAAATATCAGCCGCTTCCGGGAAGTAGAACGCTTTACGAAGATCTGCTGCCTGATAGCCGGAGTTGCGGCCACACTGCTGTATTTTGTGGGAAGAGAGCCTATTATCCGCATGTTCATCAGTGATGATGAGGTGGTTTATTATGGGGTAAAGATGCTGATTGCATACATGCTTTCCGGTCCTGTGATCGGCATGCTTTTTGTAAATATGAACTGTATGCAGTCTGTAAATTACGCATTGCCTGCAACCATCCTTTCCGTTATGCGTCAGGGCATCCTCCTGATCCCGCTGCTTTACATCCTGCAGCTGATCGCAGGATTAGAAGGCGTGATATACGGTCAGGCAATTACAGACTATATCGCGGTGGTCCTTTCAGCGGTATTTTGGAGAAATATAAGAAAAAAGCTGTAGGATTTGCCAGAGTGACCTGGATCATTCTACAGCTGAAAAATGAAATCCCAGCGGGCGTCAGATCGCAATCTGCCGTCCGCCATTTTTTTCATATAACTGGTGACTGATGGAAAGCACGGTACGTCCGTTTCCGGCTCGGTTTAAAGCAGAAAGAACGGTCTGTTCTGTGTCTGCGTCAAGATTTGCCGTGATCTCATCTAATAAAAGGATGCGGGGGTTGGTTGCAACAGCCCTGGCAATGGAAAGCAGCTGCCATTGTCCCTGGGAGAAAAGACCTGGTTTGCAGGGAGTGTTGTAGCCTTCCGGGAAACTGCGTATAACTTCATCCAGTCCTGTGAGACCTGCGGCAGTCTGGGCCTGTTCCAGTGTGATATCCGGGTCAAACAAGGTGATCTGGTCCAGGATCGTTCCGGGAACCATGGAAAAATTCTGTTCTACACAGCTGATGATCTTTCGTCTCTGGTGTTCAGAGAGTGCATCGGCAGGCTGTCCGTTAATAAGAACGTTTCCTTTCTGAGGTGTATAAAGTCCCAAAAGCAGTTTAAAAATAGTACTTTTTCCAGCACCGGTACGTCCGGTCAAAGTAACCTGTTCCCCTTCTTTTACAGAAAAACTGAGGGACTGTAAAATATCCGGGTCACTTTCCTCATAACGGAAGGTTACATTCTGAAGTTCTACCGGGCATGCAGCCGGATCCGGTCTGGAAGTGTTTGTTTCCCTAGCTTTGGTACGTTCCGGAAGCTGCAAAAATTCATTGATCCTGTGTACTCCGGCAGCAGCAGACTGAATGGTCTGTATTTCCATACCAATACTTTCAAGAGGTGTAAATACCTGGGTAATATAGGAAATAACAGCGGCAGCAGTACCGGCAGACATTCCGAAAAACAGCTGGACTTCCCCATTTCCAAAAGCAGATAAGATCATAACAATGGCGATGGTAATTGAATTGGAAATAAGGATGACCGGTGAATAAATAGCATCATAAAAATTTGTTTTATCAATTGCCTTATAGCTGTCTTCCAGAAATTTACTGTATTTTTCTTCCATATACATTTCTTTGTGAAGATTGTGAATGGTGCGGATACAGCGCAGTGTCTCCGGTACATGACCAGAGGCTTTTGCAATGGCAGCACGGTTACTTAACTGGGATGCAAGCATACGTTTTTGTACATGACGGGTGTAGAAAAATACAACGGGGAGCACAAACAGAAGCAGGATGGCCAGACCGCGGTTTTTCGTAAAGATCACAAAGAAAATACCGCAAAGCTGGCAGGCGTCTGCAAACATGCTGATGATACCGGAAGTGAAAAGTTCCTCTACTGTATCCACATCACCTACAAAACGGGAAGCAATGGCTCCTGAGTCATGGGAAACAAAAGAGTCTGCAGGCAGAAGGCTGATCTTCTGGCATAAAACAGTGCGCAGTCCATGCGTAATGCGCTGCCCGAAGATCGTCAAAAGGCTTTCACGCAAAGAGGTGGCAGCATTTGTTAATAAAAGCAGTCCAAAATAGGACAGAGCCAGAGCAAAAGGAAAGGCCTGGCCGGCTGTAAGATAGTCAATGGCTTTTGCCAGTACCAGTGGCGGGAGAAGAGCAAAGACTGCAGATCCCAACACAGCAGCAAATAAAGTTACGCACATTCCCTTATTCTGTTTTACAGTGCGTAAAATAACCTTAAGGACAGAATGTTCTGTTTTCATAGTCAGCAGATCCCCCTTTCAATCGCACTTTCTGTTGGTTTTACAACGGAATGGTCAGTTTGAAGCTGATATAATTCTCTGTAAGCACTATTTTCTTCCAACAGTTTTTCATGGGAAGAAAATTCTGCTGTTCCATTATCCATCCAGATCACGCCGTCTGTTTCCGAGAACAGATACAGGCGGTGGGAGATGAGAAAGATAATGCTGTCCGGTACCATTTGACGCAGGTGTTCAAACACTTCTACTTCTGTTGTCTTGTCTAAGGCGGAAAATGGATCATCTAAGATCAGGATCGGGCGGGGATGGGCCAGTGTACGGGCCAGAGCCAGTCGCTTCTGCTGTCCGCCGGAAAGACGGAGGCCCGTTTCACCGGTTACTGTATCTTCACCCTGAGGCATATGACGTACCTCATCTTCCAGGCATACAGCTTCTAAGTATTTCCACAGATCCTTTTGATCCCCAAGTAAAACATTGTTTTTAATGGTATCACTTAACAGATCCGGTTCATGTCCTAAGTATCCCACCAGAGAATTGCGCACATCTGGTGAAAGGGAAGAAAATTCCTTACCGTTAAAGGTGAGGGAGCCGGTGTAAGGATGCTCGCAGAGGAAGATCCGTCCTAATGTGGATTTTCCGCAGGCAACCGGGCCGGTAATACCAATGATCTCACCGGGAGAAGCCTGGAATGTCAGATCTTTGAAAAGAGGAGCGCTGTTTTCATAGGAAAATCCAAGGAATCTTGCGTTTACCTGTCCAAGGCTGGAAGCTGGCAGAAGTTTGTCTTCTTTTCCTGCTTTCATAAAAGGAAGGATACGCTTCCAGGAAACCTGGGCTTTCTGGATAGCATTAAAAAGCTTGGCTGCATGGGAAGATTTTACAGACAGCCTGGAAAAACAGGAAAGGAAAGCGCTGAAAGCGGCAATATCCCAGGAAGTCCAGCCGGTTCCCATTACATTTTTACTTCCAAAATAAAAGATGAGAAGGACGCCGGTCATGGAAATAAGTTTATAAATAGGAGGCAGGGCCGCTACCGGCAGGTCTGCACGTACAGAGGCTTTTTCGTAATCAGCCAGGTGGGTTTCATAATCTTTATTTCTCTGGGTCTCACAGCCGTAAATACGGTAGGTAATGGCGTTTTGGATGCGGTCTAAGGTTGCGGCATTTAAACGTCCGGCGCTTTCTTTGCAGGCAGCACCTGTTTTCAGGACAACGACTTTCATCCTTTTTGCGATCACATAGGAAACAGGAGGGAAGATAAGGCACAAAAGAGCCAGTTTCCAGTCGTAGGCGAAAAGCATGAAAACATAGGAAAACAGTGCTACACCTGTATCGAAGATCTCAGTTGTAAATTTACGGATCCCTTCGGAACATGCGTCTACGTCGGATAAAGCTTTTGTCATGGCATTTCCGGTATTGACATTTTTCAGATCGCAGGTATCCGTATGGACCAGGTTGTTATAATACGTCTGTTTCATACTGCGGTTGATATTGTTGGCGAAGCGGCGCACATACAGACGTTTGATGAAACGGGAGATCTGAACCGTAAAAATGGCAATAAAATAAGCAGATGCCAGTTTCAGCATATCTGAAAAATGGCTTTGGCCTTTCTGGATAAAAAACAGGCACTGTATCATCTGGCCTTCAAACCAGGGACGGGCCATAAGTCCAAGATTGTAAATAAGACCGGACACTGTGATAACAGCTAAAATTCCCTTTTGCATGGAAAAATAACTGGTGACATGGTCTGGATGTTTGCATATGGGGGGTGCAGATTGTTTACTCATGTGAGAGTTCTCCTTCCTGTGGTTCTTTTTCCGGAGCCTTTTTTGGGGGCAGTTCTTTATTTAGTATTTCTTTATCTGGTATTTTTTGATCGGTCATTTCTTCGCTGGGGATCCGGGAAAGTTTTTCATTGGTCCATGCCGATACATGGGTAAAGTCTGCTCTCCGTTCTTCTTTGGATTTCCAGTAAAGGATATCCAGGATGCGGCAGAATTCCCTGCGGTCTGCTTCTGAGAGATCAGCAATGAGCCAGTCATAAAAAGCGTCTTCAATGTTTGCCTTGGAGTTTTTCAGTTCTTCCGCTTTTTCTGTGGCAAAAAGAAGCTGGCTGCGTTTATCTTCAGGATTTGGTTTTCGTACCAGATAGCCCTTTGCTTCCAGGCTTGCAGCCCGGCGGGCAGCGGCTCCTTTGTCGATCTTTAAGGTTTCACGGATTTCTGCCTGGGTGATTCCCGGTTTGTGGCGGACCAGATGGATAAAGTCAAATTCAGCTGTGCCGATGCCCTCGGCTTTCATGGTCTGGACTGTAAATTTGGCAGCTTCTCTGGCTATTTTTGTTATTTTACGCTGTGTATCATCCATAGATTTAACGATCCTTTCTAAAAAGAAGATGTATATACATCTATATAGTTGATAGTACATCTAAATGTTTGCATTGTCAATACAGGAAGATCTTACAGACCATCTTTAAAAAATAAAAAGCGGTTGACGTTTTTTGAGAATACGTGTACAATAATACGTACATTATTAATAACCTGTTATGAAAATAAAGGCAGGCTTCGATTGACTGAGAGCAAGAGCCACAGGACCTGTATTTTCATAAGATCCGCATAAGCGGCAGCAGCGTATGTTTATACGATACTACAGGTGTTTTACTTTCCGTGAAAAGTGAAAACTTCTGACAGGATCAGTTAATCATCCGT